>Ga0209233_1000244_pt1 | contig 90133 bp, 81 predicted proteins | sample AraplaCL_Cvi_mCL_FD_184269 | JGI IMG/M metagenome (GOLD analysis project Ga0209233, IMG submission 184269) | Arabidopsis root microbial communities from the University of North Carolina, USA - plate scrape CL_Cvi_mCL (SPAdes) (version 2) | ecosystem: Host-associated > Plants > Roots > Endosphere...
GGACAAGTGCTTCCAGTGCGCAGACGACGTTCTGAACAACGCAGTTGCCGGCATCGCGGAAATCATCAACGTCGACGGTCTGGTGAACGTCGACTTCGAAGACGTGAAGACGGTGATGGGCGAGCAGGGCAAGGCGATGATGGGCACGGCGACGGTTGCCGGCGTCGATCGCGCGCGTCTCGCTGCCGAGCAGGCTGTTGCCAGCCCGCTGCTGGAAGGCGTGGATCTGTCGGGCGCGCGTGGCGTGCTGGTGAACATCACGTCGAGCCGTTCGCTGCGTCTGTCTGAAACGCGCGAAGTGATGAACACCATCAAGAGCTATGCTGCAGAAGACGCAACCGTGATCTTCGGCGCGGTGTACGACGATGCAATGGGCGATGCGCTGCGCGTGACGGTTGTGGCAACGGGTCTCGGCCGTGCGGCGAAGAAGCAGCAATCGGCACCCATGACGCTGCTGCGCACCGGCACCGACAATCAGCCGATCAGCACGCAACACGCGGCCTACGCAACGCCGTCGCACGCGAGCACCGCCGACTACGGCGCGCTGGACACGCCGGCTGTGTGGCGCACGTCGCGCGACACCGCGGCTTCGCACGTGCAGGCGCTGCAGGAAAAGGGCGTCGACACGTACGACATTCCGGCATTCCTGCGCAAGCAGGCGGACTGAGCGCACGGGCAGGCTTTCGCTGCCGCGCCTGTTCCTGGGCGTTGGCGGACGAATGCACGAGCGTGGCGGGTGAACGGCAAACAAGCCGCGTATCGTCGGATTCGCGGCAAGGACAAGTGCCCTCTTCGGAAAACGAAGCGGTTTGGGCAACTGTCGCCGATTCACTGCGACACGATGACGTGCGAGAGACGCTTCGCATCGATGCAAAGGACTGAGCATGATTCAAGCTGGTGACAAGCTGCCCGACGCAACGCTCTTCGAGTATGTCGAAGACGAGCGCGCGGGCTGCACGATCGGGCCTAATAGCTTCGACGTGCGCGAGCAGACGGCGGGCAAGCGCGTGGTGATCTTCGGATTGCCTGGCGCGTTCACGCCGACCTGTTCTGCCAAACACGTACCGGGTTATGTCGAATACGCCGAGCAGTTGCACGCGCTCGGCGTCGACGAAATCTGGTGTGTGTCCGTGAACGACGCGTTCGTGATGGGCGCGTGGGGACGCGATCTGCACGCCTCGGGCAAGGTGCGCATGATGGCGGATGGCAGTGCGGCTTTCACACGGGCGCTTGGTCTCGAGCAGGATTTGTCGGCGCGCGGCATGGGAATCCGTTCCCAGCGCTACGCGATGGTTGTCGACGACGGCGTGGTCAAGACGCTGAACGTCGAGGCTGCGGGCAAATTCGAAGTGAGCGATGCAAGGAGTATCCTCGCTACGTTGAGCTAGTTATGGCGGCGTCATCACGCTGACGCGGCGCGCGGGAAACCGCGTTGTACCGCGGCAACAGTGAATGCGACGCTTTTGTGACAGGCCGTTACGCGGGCCGACGACCGGAAACGCCTCCGTTCCGGACGTCGGCCCGTCACGCTTTCCCTCACGGGCGCCCAATGAATAATGTGGGTAACGCAGCGAAACAGATTGATACGTTCCGTGCGAAGACGCTTCTTAGGGTTATGGAGTATAATTCGTGCTATGGAACAAAAAGTCCCGATTGGGATTTTCAATCGAATAAAAGATCACCATGTTGAAGCAGCGCACCATCAAATCAATCGTCAAGACGGTCGGCATCGGCTTGCACTCCGGCCGTAAGGTCGACCTGACGCTTCGCCCGGCAGCGCCGGACACGGGCATCGTGTTTTCGCGCGTGGATTTGCCCACGCCAGTAGACATTCCCGCGTCGGCAATGGCGATCGGCGATACACGTCTCGCTTCCGTGTTGCAGAAAGACGGCGCGCGCGTCTCGACCATCGAGCATTTGATGTCCGCCTGCGCCGGACTCGGCATCGACAACCTGTATGTCGACGTTACCGCTGAAGAAATTCCGATCATGGACGGCAGCGCCGGCTCGTTCGTGTTTCTGATTCAATCGGCGGGAATCGAAGAGCAGAACGCAGCGAAGAAATTCATCAAGGTCACCAAGCCGGTCGAGATTCGTGACGGCGATAAATTCGCCCGGCTCGATCCGTATTTCGGTTTCAAGCTCAAATTCACGATTGATTTCCGTCACCCGGCTGTCGATAAAACCGGCCAGGCGCTGGAAGTCGATTTCGCCAATACGTCGTACGTTCGCGAAATCGCTCGCGCACGCACGTTCGGTTTTGCGCACGAAGTGGAAATGATGCGTGAGTTGGGCCTCGCACGCGGCGGCAGCATGGACAACGCGATCGTGCTCGACGAGTACCGCATTCTGAACAACGACGGTCTGCGTTACGACGACGAGTTCGTCAAACACAAGATGTTGGACGCGATCGGCGACCTGTACGTGGTGGGCCATCCTTTGCTGGCTTCGTACAACGCGTACAAATCGGGCCACGGCTTGAACAACGCACTTCTGCGGGAACTGCTCGCGCATGAAGATTCGTACGAGATCGTCACTTTCGACGACACGCGCAAGGCGCCGCGCGGTTTTGCTTATGAAACGCAGACGGCTTTTGCGTAGAGAATTAGCTTCACCTCTTCGGTGAAATCTCCGAAGCGAACACACGAAAAATAAGCGGCTCCAACGAGCCGCTTTTTCTTTTGTTCAGCGATTTCTCCGATGCCGCGCTGCCATTTTCGCCAACGCTTCCTGCAGCGGCGAGGGCGCAAGCGATTCGCTGAGCGCGTGTAACGCCTCGGCGCCGACGGGCGTCATGCGCGCCTGCTTGACCGGCGGCGGCTCCTTAGCGGGCTGCGGCCGCACACGGATACGCAACGCGTTGACCGGCCAGCCGCGCTGCTGCAGGTCTGACAGCAACCGCGGCTCCAGATGCCGCAGTCGCGCCGCCAACGCGTTGTGGGCGGCGAAAAGCGCCAGCACGCCTTCCTTGATAAAACTGGGTTCCACGCTCGTCGCCAGGTAATCGGGCAGCAGGTCCCGCAGGTCTTTCTCCAACGCGGCAATCTGCTCGACGCCCGCCCGCAGCGCGGCAAACGCGTCGGTGCGATTGAGCACTTCGGCTACCGGCTGGGGCCGGCGCACGTTGAACTGCTTTGGCGGCGGCCTTGAAAACGAGGGGAAACGGCTCATGTTTGACAGTGGCGGCGCGTTCGCACCCAATGCGCGAACACGCCCCGATTGTACCGCGCGGGATGCACGCAGACCCGCCCGTGTGTACGCCGTCGAAGGGCGGCGCGGCGGGCTCCGCTGCCTTGCCGGCGTCGCGCTGGCGACATCAGCGCAGGCGGGGCCGCGTGCTAAAATGCCCGATTCGAATTCACTCTTGGACTAAGCCGCCGAGGCCACTCCGACCCCGGAGCGCGCGTGCTTTAATTGCACGCCGCAACCCAGCCGAAGCCGCGACGCAGACACCGATCCGATGACCACCGGTTTTCTACAGAAGATTTTTGGCAGCCGCAACCAGCGGCTAGTCAAGCAATATCAAAAGACCGTCGCGGCGATCAATGCGCTCGAACCGCAGATCGAGCAATTGACGGACGATCAACTGCGCGCGAAAACGGACGAGTTCCGCCAACGCGTCGCGAGCGGCGAGTCGCTGGATAAACTGCTGCCGGAAGCGTTCGCGGTCTGCCGCGAGGCGAGCAAGCGGGTGCTGAAAATGCGCCACTTCGACGTGCAGCTGATCGGCGGCATGGTCCTGCACTACGGCAAGATCGGCGAAATGCGCACGGGCGAAGGCAAGACGCTCGTCGCCACGCTGCCGGTGTATCTGAATGCGCTGTCGGGCCGCGGCGTTCACGTCGTCACGGTGAACGACTATCTGGCCCAGCGCGACGCCGAGTGGATGGCGCGCCTCTATAACTTCCTCGGTATGTCCGTCGGCATCAATCTGTCGCAGATGGACCACGAGATGAAGCAGCAGGCATACGCCGCCGACATCACGTACGGTACGAACAACGAGTTCGGCTTCGACTACCTGCGCGATAACATGGTGTACGAGCCGGAAGCCCGCGTGCAGCGAGCGCTGAACTTCGCCGTGGTCGACGAAGTGGACTCGATCCTGATCGACGAGGCGCGTACCCCGCTGATCATCTCCGGTCAGGCAGAAGATCACACCGAACTCTACGTGCGCATGAACGCGCTGCCGCCGCTGCTCGAGCGCCAGATTGGCGAAGAAAAGGCTGACGGCACAGGCGTGGAAAAGCCGGGCGACTACACGCTCGACGAGAAAGGCCGCCAGGTCTTCCTGACTGAATCGGGCCACGAGAAAGCGGAGCGCCTGCTCGCCGAGTGGGGCCTGATCGGCGAGGGCGAAAGCCTGTACGCGCCGCAGAACATCACGCTGATGCACCATGTGTACGCCGCATTGCGCGCACACACGCTGTTCTACAAGGACCAGCACTACGTGGTGCAGAACGGCGAAGTGATCATCGTCGACGAATTCACCGGCCGTCTGATGGCAGGCCGCCGCTGGTCGGACGGTTTGCACCAGGCTGTCGAGGCGAAGGAGCACGTGAAGATTCAAAGCGAGAACCAGACGCTCGCTTCGATCACGTTCCAGAACTACTTCCGCATGTACGCCAAGCTGTCCGGCATGACCGGCACGGCCGACACCGAAGCGTATGAATTCAACGAGATCTACGGTCTCGAAACGGTCGTGATCCCGACCAACCGTCCGCCCAAGCGGATCGACAAGCAGGATCAGATCTACAAGACCGCCAAGGAACGTTACGACGCGGTGATCCGCGACATCCGTGACTGCTACGAGCGCGGTCAGCCGGTGCTGGTCGGCACCACGTCGATTGAAAATTCGGAACTGCTCTCGCATCTGTTGAAGCAGGCTGGTTTGCCGCACGAAGTGCTCAACGCGAAGCAGCACGCGCGCGAAGCGGAGATCGTGGCGGAAGCGGGCCGTCCGAAGCGCATTACAATCGCCACGAACATGGCCGGTCGCGGCACTGACATCGTGCTCGGCGGCAATGCGGAAAAACAGGCGTCGTTCATTGAACTCGACGAGACGATCCCCGACGACGAAAAGCAGCGCCGCATCCAGAAGCTGCATGACGAATGGCAGGCCTTGCACGATCAGGTGAAGGCCGCGGGCGGTCTGCACATCATCGGCACGGAGCGCCACGAATCGCGGCGGATCGACAACCAGTTGCGCGGCCGTGCGGGCCGTCAGGGCGACCCGGGTTCGTCGCGCTTTTACCTGTCGCTGGAAGATCCGCTGCTGCGCATTTTCGCGGGCGACCGTGTGCGCGCGATCATGGACCGCCTGAAGATGCCGGAAGGCGAGGCGATCGAAGCGGGCATCGTCTCGCGCTCCATCGAATCGGCGCAGCGCAAGGTCGAGGCGCGCAACTTCGACATCCGCAAGCAACTGCTCGAATACGACGACGTCTCGAACGATCAGCGCAAGGTGATCTACCAGCAGCGTAACGAACTGCTCGAGGCGAACGATATTACCGAAACCATCGGCGCGATGCGTCATGGCGTGATCGCGGAGATCGTTCACCAGTTCGTGCCGGCGGGCAGCATTGAAGAACAGTGGGACGTGCCGGAACTGGAGGAAGTGCTGCGCAACGAATGGCAGCTCGACCTCGCGATCCAGGAAATGATCAACGAGTCGAACTCGATCACGTCCGACGAAATTCTCGAAGCGGTGCAAGCCGCCGCAGACGAAGCATACGAAGCCAAGGTTGAACTGGTCGGCCGCGAGTCGTTTAGCGCGTTCGAACGTTCGATCATGCTGCAAACGCTCGACCGCAGCTGGCGCGAACATCTCGCCGCGCTCGACCACTTGCGTCAGGGCATCCATCTGCGTGGCTATGCGCAGAAGAACCCGAAGCAGGAATACAAGCGCGAGGCGTTCGAACTGTTCGCCGCCATGCTCGACGCGGTGAAGCTCGAAGTCACTCGCGTGGTGATGAACGTGCAGATCCAGTCGCCCGAGCAGTTGGAGCAGGCGGCCGAGCAGATGGAAGAGCAGGGCGGCCACCTCGAGAACGTCGAGTTCCGTCACGCCGAATTTGCCGAAGCTTCGTCCGCGGCGCCTGCTGCAGCGGAGGCCGCAACTGCCGCGATGATCGGCGACGCGATGAGCCACGGCTCATCGCCGCAAACGGCGTCGCCCGTTGGCACGGACAATGTGCCGAAGGTCGGCCGCAATGATCCGTGCCCGTGCGGCAGCGGCAAGAAGTACAAGCAGTGTCACGGCAAGATCGCATAATGCCTTGGGCGGCGCGCTGACAGGCGCGCCGCGTCGCATGGCGCAGTCTTTCCTGACCGTGTTGTGTTGCTGATTTCGCGGTGGTCCGGCATCTGGCCGAGCTACCAGTTCCGTTTCCCTCAATGCCGGCACTCGCCGGCATTTTCTTCGACAGGTCGCGACCATGGCTGTCAATTTCCCCTCGATCGATCCCGCTCAACTGCATCCCGTCGCCGGCGTCACGCTCGGTTGGGCGGAGGCGAACATTCGCAAGCCGAACCGCAAGGACGTGCTCGTCATTTCCGTCGATGAAGGCGCGACGGTAGGCGGCGTCTTCACGCAGAACCGCTTTTGCGCGGCGCCGGTCACGGTGTGCCGCGAGAATCTGGAGCGCGTGCGCGCCGGCGGCAAGCCGATTCGGGCCCTGGTGATCAACACCGGAAACGCGAACGCGGGCACCGGCGAACCGGGTCTCGTCGCGGCTCGCGAAACCTGCGTGGAACTCGCGCGCCTCGCCGACATCGCGCCGGAGCAGGTGCTGCCGTTTTCAACGGGCGTGATTCTGGAGCCGTTGCCGGTCGATCGTCTGAAGGCGGGTTTGCCGGCCGCGCTCGCGAACCGCAAGGAAGCCAACTGGTACGACGCCGCGCAGGCGATCATGACCACCGACACGTTGCCGAAGGCGACCTCGCGCCAGGTCACGATCGAGGGCCACACGGTCACGCTGACCGGCATCAGCAAGGGCGCCGGCATGATCAAGCCGAACATGGCGACCATGCTCGGCTTCCTCGCGTTTGACGCGGCGCTTGCTCAGCCGGTGCTCGACGCGCTGGTCAAACACGTTGCAGACCGGTCATTCAACTGCATCACGATTGACGGCGATACGTCGACGAACGATTCGTTCATCCTGATCGCGTCGGGCAAATCGAGCCTGCCGGCGATTACGTCCACCGACTCGCCCGCTTACGCAGCGTTGCGCGACGCGGTGACCGAAGTCGCACAGACGCTCGCGCAGCTGATCGTGCGCGACGGCGAAGGCGCGACCAAATTCATGACGGTGCACGTAGAAGGCGGTTCGAGCGTCGGTGAATGCCGGCAGATCGCGTATGCGATCGGCCATTCGCCGCTCGTGAAGACAGCCTTTTATGCATCGGACCCGAACCTCGGCCGCATTCTCGCGGCTATCGGCTATGCCGGCATCGACGATCTCGACGTCGGCAAGATCGATCTGTATCTGGACGACGTGCTGGTCGCGACTGCCGGCGGCCGCAATCCGGCGTACCGCGAAGAAGACGGCCAGCGCGTCATGAAAAAGAGCGAGATCGGCATTCGCGTCGTGCTCGGCCGCGGCAATGCGCAAGCCACGATCTGGACTTGCGATCTGTCGCACGACTACGTGAGCATCAACGCCGACTACCGCTCGTAACCAGGTTCATCATGCGGCTTCTGGCTGCTCACTCATTGTTATGGACAAACTCGAACAGTTTCTGACACGGGCCGAAGCCGTGCTCGTCCGCCTGGAAGCGATGCTTCCGCCCGCCGCGCCTGAGATCGACTGGGCGGCGGCGGTTGCTTTCCGCTGGCGCAAACGCCAGGGGCGCGGCTACCTGCAGCCGGTGCCGGCCATCTCCGACATCACGCTCGACGATCTGCAAAACATCGACCGTCAAAAAGCGCTGATCGAGCAGAACACGCGCCAATTTGTCCACAAGCTGCCGGCCAATAACGTGCTGTTGACGGGCGCGCGGGGCACCGGCAAGTCGTCGCTGATCAAGGCGTGCCTGAACGCGTATGCGAAAGACGGCTTGCGCCTGATCGAAGTGGACAAGGACGATTTGCACGATCTGGGCGACATCGTCGATCTGATTGCGAAGCGGCCGGAGCGCTTCGTGGTGTTCTGCGACGACCTCTCGTTTGAAGACGGCGAGTCGGGCTACAAGGCGCTGAAAGTTGCGCTCGACGGCTCGGTTGCCGCGCAATCGGACAACGTGCTCATTTACGCGACGTCGAACCGCCGCCATCTGTTGCCGGAGTACATGAGCGACAACGAGACCTATAAGCACACGTCAGACGGCGAGATTCATCCCGGCGAGCTGGTCGAAGAAAAGATCTCACTGTCGGAACGTTTCGGCCTGTGGGTCAGCTTCTATCCGTTCAAGCAGGACGATTACCTGTCGATCATCGGCCACTGGCTGCGGCATTTTGGCTGCAATGACGCTGAAGTCGAAGCCGCGCGCGGCGACGCGCTGGTGTGGGCACTCGAGCGCGGTTCGCGCTCGGGGCGCGTCGCGTGGCAGTTTGCGCGCGACTGGTCCGGCCGGAAATCCGAAGCATGAGCGACGCGCAGACGAACTCGGCCGGTCGTCCGGTGACGGAAGTCGCCGTCGGCGTGCTGGTGCAGCCGGACGGGCGCTATCTGCTCGCGCAGCGTCCGGCGGGCAAGCCGTACGAGGGCTACTGGGAATTCCCCGGCGGTAAGCTGGAGACAGGCGAATCGGTCGAGGCGGCGCTTGCCCGCGAGTTACACGAAGAGCTGGGCATCGAAGTGGAAGCGTGCCACCTTTGGCATACGCTCGAACACGATTATCCGCATGCTTATGTGCGGCTCTTTTTCTGCAAGGTGACGCAGTGGAAGGGCGAGCCGCACGGCCGCGAAGGCCAGGCGTTCGTGTGGCAGGCGCTGCCGGCCGAGGTTGCGCCGCTCCTGCCGGCGACCATTCCCGTGCTGGAGTGGCTCGCGTCAGAGAAACGCTGACAGGTTCAAGCGGACGACGCGCCCCGCGCGCTCAATGCGGGTTGTAGTCGCCGCCAGGCGTCTCGTCTGACGGCGCTTCCTGATCGGTCCCGCCGATTTTGTACTTCTCAGCGGCCCACGCGCCGAGATCGATCTGTTTGCAGCGGTCCGAGCAGAACGGGCGGAAGCGGTTTTCGGGTGTCCAGCGGACGTCCTTTCCGCAAGTGGGGCATTTGACGACGGTTGGCATACGGTCAGGCGGTCAGTACAAATGGAACAAGTAACGAATATAGGGGCTTTTGCTGCCGCTTTAAAGGCGCGGCGAGCAAGCCGACCGCTTTATTGAGTCCGTGCAGCGCTCGCGAAGGGCTTGCTTACAGGCTGCAAAGCGTGAGCTGGAAGGGCACATCCACATCGACGGCACGCGGACGCAAATCGCCGTCCTGCACCGTGAAGCGCACCCAGAGCATGTATTTGTTGGCGCTGGCCTCGGGAATCACGCGCAATTCAGGCGCCACGCGCACCTGCATCAACTGATACGAGCGGCCCGACAGCATTTGCTGATAGCTGCCTGCCATGGCCATAACCTTCGACGCCTGCCCCGACTCCCGTGCAAGCCTCAGCACAATGGTGGCTGCATCGCGCAAAGGCAGCAGCGGTGTGACCCACTTGGCAATGTCCTGACGCCGCTGATCCGGATGCAGTTGCTGCCACGCGTAATAAGAGGGCAGGTCGAATTTGCAGGTGCCGCCCGGAATGATCGCCCGGCTGCGGATGCTCGCGAGCCATTCGTTTTCCGCAAGATGCTGGCCCGTCTTGCCCTGCATCTGCGAAAGTCCCGCCAACGTGTGCTCGATTTCGCCGAGCACTGCTTCAAGCGCGCTCTGCTCGATTCCCGGATTGCCGCGAAACGGTGCGAGCGTTTGCCGCTGCCGTTCGAGTTCCTTCATCAGATCGGACTTGAGATCCGCGCGACCCGCCACCTCTGTGATTTCGAAGAGCGTGGTGAGTGCGACATGATGTTCCCTGGCGTCTTCTTGCGTCAGAAAAAACGTGAAGCGCTCGAACAGGTCTTCGAGGCGCAATAGCGTCCGGATTCGCTCGTTGAAGGGGTACTCGTAAAGGATCAAGCGGGCTCGCCTCGGGCGTGGTCGGTGACGGGAATGCAGGACATTCTAATGCCGTGGGACTACCCTAGCAATCACGCGCTTTTCCTGCAGGTTTTTGCACATTTTCGGGCGCGTTTTTGATGGTTTTCCGCTGGTTCGGCATGCAGCTAAAGCCAAAGTTCAACGTTTCGGGCCAATAGGTCACACAGGCTCTGCGCGAGCCAGCGCCAGGTATGCGCGATGCTGCGCGTCGACCTGCGCTTCTAGCGCGCCGAGCGGCGCATTGTCGTTGACGATCACGTCATCTGCCGCGGCGAGCCGCGCTTCGCGCGTAGCCTGGCGGGCGATGATCGCGAGCACCTGTTCGCGGCTGAAACCATTGCGGTTCATTACGCGCGAGATTTGCGTCTCCACGCTGCAATCCACGGCGAGTACGCGATTCACGCGGGTTTTCCAGCTGCCCGACTCCACCAGCAGCGGGACCACAACGATCACGTAGGGGCCGGTGGCCTCGCGTTGCTCGCGTTCCGTTTCTGCGCGAATCAGCGGATGGGTGATGTTTTCGAGCCGCTTGCGCGCCGCGTCGTCGCTGAATACAAGCGTGCGCATGCGTGCGCGGTCGAGCGAGCCGTCCGCGGCGACGAACTCGTTGCCGAACTCGGCGGCGATCTGGGGCATCGCCATGCCGTGCGGCGCGGTGATGCGATGCGCGATCAGATCGGTATCGACGAGCGGCACGCCATGCGCCGCGAACAGATCGGCAACAGTCGATTTGCCGCTGCCGATGCCGCCTGTGAGTCCCACAACGAACATGCTTCAGCCTCCGAGAGCCAGGTAAAGCGGTGTGCCGAAAAACAAGGTGAGCACGCCGCCCGCCGCAAGAAACGGCCCGAAAGGCAGCGGCTCTTCGAAGCGCATGCGGCCGCGCCACGTTGCCGCAAGACCGACGACCGCGCCCGCCACGGCGGCGACCAGCACGATTTGAGGGAGCGCCGCCCAGCCAAGCCACGCGCCGAGCGCCGCGAGCAGTTTGAAGTCGCCGTAGCCCATGCCGTCGATACCTCGCACGAGCCTGAATAGCCAATGCACGGCCCACAGCACGAGGTAGCCGAAAATGGCGCCGAGCACGGCATCCTGGAGACTCGCGAACACGCCGTAGAAGTTGACGATGATGCCTGCCCAAAGCAGGGGCAACGTCATCGAGTCCGGTAGCAGATGCGTGTCGATGTCGATGGCGCTCATCGCGAGCAGGGCGGCGCACAGCCCGAACGCGGCGAGCGCGGCGAGCGTCGGACCGAACAGCGCGAGAGCGCCGGCCGCGAGGGCCGCGGTGCAGAGTTCGAGTAGCGGATAACGTGCGCTCACGCGAGCCCCGCATGCGGAACAGCGACCGCGCAGCAGCAGATAGCTGAGCAGCGGCAGGTTCTCCCATGCGTGCAGCACATGCCCGCAGTGAGGACAGGCGCTGCGTGGCACCCACAGGTTGTAGCGCGCCGGCAGGCCGTCTTCTTCGAGAGGTTGGTTAGTCGCCTCGCTCACTTCCAGACGCCATGCGCGTTCGAGCATGATCGGCACTCTATGCACGACGACGTTCAGGAAGCTGCCGATGACGAGCCCGAATACGATCGCAAAAGCAAACTGCAAGGCGGGCGGCAGGCTGCCGAATGCCTGACCGAGACCCGCTGCGAAATGATCCGGCAGCAGGTTCGAAAGCGAGCCCGAAAGCAGGTTGGAGGAAGTTTCTGGCACGAGTGAGTGAGCTGCCTGCATGGACGATACGGTGGATTCGGCTGCGATGCTACACCACGTTGCCGAGTTGAATAATGGGAAGATACATCGCGATGACAAGCCCGCCGACCAGCGCCCCCAGCACAACGATGACGAGCGGTTCGCACAGACTCGACAGCGTGCCGATCTTTTCGTCTACCTGACGATCGGCCAGCGACGCCACGTCGAGAAGCATGGTGTCGAGTGCTCCGGACTCCTCGGCAACGGCGACCGGCTGCACGACATCTTGCGGGAAGCAGCTTGCCGAACGCATCGCTGCTGCAAGCCGTTCACCGCGCCGCAGGCGCGCCGCGATGTCCACCGTTGCGCGATCGAAAAAGGCGTTGCCCGTGGCGTGAGTCAGCGAATCGAATGCGTCGGCGAGCGGCGTGCCGGCCGACAGCAAGGTGCCGAGCGCGCGGCTCCACCGAGCGGCGCAGAGCGTGGCCAGCAGTGAACCGGCAACCGGTATTTTCAGCGATAAACGCGCGAAGCGGATGCGCGCCGTTTCGGAACGCCGCAGAAGAAACGTCGCCGCGACATACGCCGCTACGATGACCGCGATGGCGGGCACACTCCATTGCGCGGCACCCGACGACAGCGCTAGTACGAACTGTGTTGGCGCGGGCAAACGCGCGCCAAATCCGTCGAAGATCTGTTTGAAAGTCGGCACCACCCAGACGAGCAAAGCGGCGGTGATCGCCAGAGCCAGCAGCAGGATTACGACAGGATAGGTCAACGCCGCGCGCACTTTCGCCCGTTGCGCGGCGGCGCGCTCGCGGTCGTCGGCGATACGCGCTAGAACCGCGGGCAGAGCGCCAGCGGCCTCGCCCACTTCGACGAGTTGACAATACAGAGCGTTGAACTGCAAGGGATGCTGTTGCAAGGCAGCCGAAAATCGCAGGCCGGCAGTGATGTCGCGAGCCAATGCGCCGACGATCCGCGGCATGCCGGGACGGCGCGAACTTTGCGCCGGCCCCAGTAGGTCCAGTGCGGGAGCGAGCGGCAAGCCGGCGCGCAGCAGGCTTGCTAGCTGGCGTGTGAATAGCGTGACGTCTGCAGTATTCGCTTTCGGGCGCGGCGCCGGTCCGTCGGCTTTCAGATCGACCACGAACAGTTTGTCGCGCTTGAGCAGAGCGCGAGCGGTGCCCGCATCCGGCGCAATGAGCAAGCCCGTTCTATGGTTGCCGTTGGGATCGACACCGTGCCATCGGAAGCGCGTGTCGGTCGATGCAGGGCGACGTGTAACGGTATTGCTCACGCGACCTCGGTGGCGGCGAGTGCTTCGGCGAGGCTCGTCGTGCCGTCGCGCACGCGAGCCAACGCGGCGTCGCGAAGCGTGCCGATGTGTTCGGTGCGCGCCTGCCGCGCGAGTTCGTGCGTTCCCGCTCGCGCGACGATCAACTCACGCATGGCATCGGACACGGGCATAACCTGGTGGACGCCGACGCGGCCCCGATAGCCAATGCCGTGACAAGCCGCACAACCCTTCGCGGTGTAGGGCTGCCAACCGTCGATCTGTTCTTCGGCAAAGCCCGCTGAACGAAGTGCCGCGGCGGAGTGCGGCCCGGGCGTCCGGCAAGCTGTGCACAGGCGGCGCACCAGCCGCTGCGCCGTCACCATGCGCAGGGCGGCCGCGAGGTTGTACGGCGCCACGCCAATGTCGATCAGACGCGCGGCAGCGGCTGGCGCGTCGTTCGTGTGCAACGTGGACAACACCAGGTGGCCGGTTTGCGCGGCCTTAACGGCGACGTCGGCGGTTTCCTCGTCGCGTATTTCGCCAACCATGACGACGTCCGGATCCTGGCGCAGAAAGGCACGCAACGCGACAGCGAAAGTGAGCCCGGCCTTTTCACGCACGCTGACCTGATTGATGCCGGCCAGCTGGATTTCCGCCGGATCTTCGACGGAGCACAGATTGCGCGACTCGCTGTTGAGGAGATTCAGGAAGCAGTACAACGACAATGTCTTGCCGCTGCCAGTCGGCCCGGTGACGAGCACCAAGCCGTGCGGCGCGCGAATTGCAGAATCGACGGCATCGCGCTGCCGTGCATCGAGCCCGAGCGAGTCGAGCGAAAGATCGGTTGGCAGCGCGTCGAGCCTGCGCAATACGAGCTTTTCCCCGAACAGTGTGGGCAGCGAGTTGACGCGGTAGTCCTCGATCCTGCCTGGCGACGTGGTGAGCCGAAGCCGGCCGTCCTGTGGTACACGCCGCTCGGCGATGTCCATGCGCGCCAGAACCTTCACACGCGTGATAAATGGGTCCCGCAGATGGGCGGGTGGCGCCGCGATTTCATGCAGCACGCCGTCGATGCGCAAGCGCACCCGCCAGCCGTTTTCCGCTGGTTCGATGTGCAGATCCGATGCGTTGCGGCGTGTCGCTTCCCGCAGCGTGTCAGTGAGCAGACGCACGGCGGGGGCGTTGTCGGGATCGTGGGCCAGTGCGGCAACGCCGTCGGTTTCGCCGGTGCGCGCGTTTGGCTTATTGCGAGAGGCGCTTTCGCTGCCTGCCGGTAGTGGCCGCAGTAAGGCCGCGGGTTGAAAAGAAGCTTGCATGAAGAGCCGGCGACTAGCCGCCTGTAGAACACGACGGCTTCATCTTCGAGCAAGGCGGCCGGCGCCGCCACTCGGCCATTCGGCTAATGGCACCCGGCACGGGCTTGTGCGATGCTGGGGTGTGCGCCGGCCTCTACCTCGACCGGTAGGCTTTAACCCAGCAGCGCCTTGCCGCCCTTCCCGCGCGCTGGCGGCTTGAACAGCTTGACGGTGCGGATCGCCTGGTCGTCGCTGCGCATCACTTCGAGCTTTACGTCGCCGATCTGCACGCAGACATCTCCATCGGGAATGTCTTCGAGAATTTCGAGGATCAGCCCGTTAAGCGTTTTCGGGCCGTCGGTGGGCAGCGAGAGTTGCAACCAGCGGTTCAGCTCACGCAGCGGCATGCTGCCCGCGACGATGCATTCGCCGAGCTCGTTCCAGCCCCCACGCGAATTGGCGCCGCGCGGGATGGACGTGGTGAACTCGCCGATCAGTTCCTCGATGATGTCTTCCGGCGTCACGAGCCCTTGCAACTCGCCGTATTCGTTGACGACGAGCGCGATGCGATGGCGGCTCTCCTGGAAGTACTGCAATTGCTGGAACACCGGCGTGCCGGTCGGCACGAAGTACGGCTCGGCGAGCAGCTCGCGCAGCGTCTCGCGTTCCAGTTCCTGGTTGTGCAGAGCGGCGAGTGTCTTGCGAACGTGCAGCACGCCGAGCACCCGGTCAATATCGCCTTGGTAGACGACCAGCTTGTTGTGATAGCAGGTTTCGAGCTGATGCAGAATCTGCTCGAACGGCGCGTCGAAGTCGAGCGCCTCGATGCGTCGCCGCGGGATCATCACATCGTCGACGGAAATGTTTTCGAGGTCGAACAGGTTGAGGAGAATGCTGCGGTGCTTGGTCGGCATGAAGCTGCCCGACTCGAGCACGATGGTGCGCAGTTCTTCTGTGGAGAGGCGCTGATCGCGCGCGCCTTGTGTGTTGATGTGCAGCACCCGCAGGATGCCGGTGGCGAACAGATTGACGAACCAGACGAGCGGCCTGGCGATACGCATCATCGGCGCGATGAGCAGGCTGGCGGGCAGCGCGATCTTTTCGGGAAACGTCGCGCCGACAATCTTCGGCGTGATCTCGGCGAAAACGATAATCAGAAACGCGACGATGCCGGTCGCGATAGACAGCACCACGTTGTTACGACCGAACGTATGCAGCGCGATCGAAGTGGTCAGCACCGGAATGATGGTGTTGAACAGATTGTTGCCGATCAGCACGACACTCAGCAGTTGATCCGTGTGCGCCAGGAGACCCTGAGTGGTCTTCGCGCCGAGCGCATTCTTGCTGGCAAGGTGCTTCAGGCGATGGCGGTTGAGCGCCATCATCGCCGTTTCGGAAATGGAGAAAAAGCTCGAGCAGATAAGCAGCAGAAAGACGGCGCCAATCTGCGCCCATAAGGGAAGTTGTTCCACGCGTCGTGAAGGATAGAAGAGGGGAAAAGGATGGGGAGAATATAGCAGAGGGGGCGGCGCAACCCGCCACCAGGGAAGTTGCGAGCCGGGCGGCTTCAGCCAGAACTGCGTGCGGGCGCGGCGAGCAGGGCGGCAAGATCTGGCCGCAAAAACAAAAAACCGCCGAGCAAGCTGGGCGGTATTTCGAGCCTTGAACTAACAAGGCGAATCTGGTCGGGGTGAGAGGATTCGAACCTCCGGCCTCTACGTCCCGAACGTAGCGCTCTACCAGGCTAAGCTACACCCCGATGTGTACTGCAGACTCGATTCAGACTAAACCGGCGTTTGAGTCTTGTTTAAGACTGTCTCGCCGTCGAGTAAGAACATAATTCTAGCAGGCTTTCTTTGTAAATGGAATCAGGAAACGAACAAATCGCGGCTGCCGCGGCTTGTGCTTCCTGTTTCGCGCATTCGAGCGTGTGATCCAGCGCGCCGGAACGTGTGATCGCCTCGAAGATCGTGTCGAAACGGTCGGTGCCGCCTTGCTCGATGGCCTCGCGAGCGAGAGCCGACTGCTCGGGCGTGCCGCGCTCTATCAAATAGATGAGCGGCAGCGTGGGCTTGCCCTCGCGCAGATCGTCGCCGGCATTTTTCCCCATCGACTCCGCCGTGCCCGTATAGTCGAGCCAGTCGTCCATGATCTGGAAAGCCGTACCGATGCGCCGGCCGAATTCCGCGGCCGCTGCTTCGGTTCTGGCATCTGCGCCGGCCAGCACCGCGCCGAGCTGAGCCGCGGCCTCGAAGAGCTTGGCAGTCTTGTAGCGGATCACCTGCATGTAGCGGGCTTGGTCCACGTCGGCGTCGTGCATGTTCAGCAGTTGCAGCACTTCACCTTCGGAGATGATGTTGGTGGCTTCCGACAGAATCTCCATGACGCGCATCTTGCCCACGCCCACCATCATCTGGAACGAGCGCGAATAGAGAAAGTCGCCGACCAGCACGCTCGCCGCATTGCCGAACAGCGCGTTGGCGGTCTGGCGGCCGCGCCGCAGATCCGATTCGTCGACCACGTCGTCGTGCAGCAGGGTTGCCGTGTGAATGAATTCGACGACCGCCGCCAGTTCGTGCCGGTGCCCCGTGGTTTCGCCGAGCGCGCCGGCCACCAGGAGCAGCAGGGCTGGCCGCAGCCGTTTGCCGCCGGCACTGATGATGTACTCGGAAATCTGGTTGATCAGCATCACCTCGGACGCAAGACGGTGCCGGATGACGCGATTCACCTGCTGCATGTCTTCGGCGATCGGAGCGAGCAGGCTGGCGGCGTTGGAGGAGGTGGTGGCAGTCGACGACATGATGGCTGAATTGGGTAGTGCCGCGAATTATAAGGCGAATCGCGGTTGTTCCGGGTCGCGGACTGCCGCGCGGCGCGCTCGTGGACACCGCCAGGCGCTGGGCTGCGCGTCACGCGGGCGGAACGCAGGGCCGCTCTGAATGAGTTTTGACCGAGCAGCTAACTCTATGTATAATCACGGGTTTCCGCGCGCGGTGCGTGGAAAAAATGAACACAGAGTGAGGTTCTCAATGTACGCGGTCATAAAAACCGGTGGCAAGCAGTATAAAGTTGCCGTCGGCGAAAAACTTAAAGTAGAACAGATACCGGCAGACATTGACGCTGAAATCACGCTCGACCAGGTTCTCGCAGTGGGCGAAGGCGAATCGATTAAGTTCGGTGCGCCGCTGGTCAGTGGGGCTTCCGTCAAGGCTACCGTCGTGTCGCAAGGTCGTCACAAGAAAGTGACCATCTTCAAGATGCGTCGCCGGAAGCACTACCAGAAGCATGGCGGCCACCGCCAGAACTATACCGAACTGCGCATCGACGCGATCAACGCGTAAGCGCACCGGTTAAGGAGCAAATCAAATGGCACACAAAAAGGCAGGCGGATCGTCCCGGAACGGCCGCGACTCCGAGTCGAAGCGACTTGGCGTGAAAGTGTACGGCGGTCAGGCTATCAACGCTGGCGGCATCATCGTTCGTCAACGTGGCACGCGTATGCACGCTGGCGAGAACGTCGGCATCGGCAAGGATCACACCTTGTTCGCGCTGACGGACGGCCACGTTCAGTTCTCGACGAAAGGCGCCGCGAAGAAGCACATGGTCAACGTCGTCCCGGCAGCAGTCTGAGTTTACTCAGGCACGGGCTTCAGGACCGGAAAAAGGCCCCGCGAAGTTAGCGGGGCTTTTTTTATTGCGGCAAGGCACGTTGGCGCTGCAATTCCGGCGCTGCGCCTATGCCGTTCGGTCGATTGATCATCGCGCGGCGGGCGCGGCAAAATAGCAGCATCCAGTAATATTCAGCAGCACCATCTGGCAGTACACCACGGGACGGAGTTACGCATGAAGTTCATTGACGAAGCGAGGATTGAAGTCATCGCCGGCGACGGAGGGGATGGCAGCGCGTCGATGCGCCGCGAGAAATTCGTTCCGTTCGGCGGCCCGGATGGCGGCGACGGCGGCCGGGGCGGCAGCGTCATTGCGGTAGCAGACCGCAACATCAACACGCTGATCGACTACCGCTACGCGAAAAAACATATGGCGCGAAACGGCGAGAACGGCCGCGGCGCAGACTGCTACGGCAAGGGCGGCGACGACATCACGCTGCGCATGCCGGTCGGCACCACGATTACCGACATGGAAACCGGCGAACTGATCGCCGATCTGACCGAGCACAATCAGAGCGTGCAGATCGCGCAGGGCGGTGCGGGCGGTCTCGGCAATCTGCACTTCAAATCCAGCACCAACCGCGCTCCGCGTCAGAAAACCGACGGCAAGCCGGGCGAGCGACGCATGGTGCGCCTCGAGCTGAAGGTGCTAGCCGACGTCGGCTTGCTCGGCATGCCGAACGCGGGCAAGTCCACGTTCATCTCTTCAGTGTCGAACGCGAAGCCGAAGATCGCCGACTATCCGTTCACTACGCTTGCGCCGAATCTCGGCGTGGTTCGCGTTGGTCCGAGCCGCAGCTTTGTGATCGCCGACATTCCGGGTCTGATCGAAGGTGCCGCGGAAGGCGCGGGCCTCGGCCACCAGTTCCTGCGGCATTTGCAGCGCACGGGCTTGCTGCTGCACATCGTCGACCTGGCACCGTTCGACGAAGCGGTCGATCCAGTCGCGGAAGCCAAGGCTATCGTGAACGAACTGCGCAAGTACGACGAGCTGTTGTATCAGAAGCCGCGCTGGCTCGTGCTCAACAAGCTCGATATGGTGCCTGAAGACGAGCGTGAAGCGCGCGTTTCTGCGTTTATCGAGGGCTTCGGCTGGGACGGCCCGGTCTTCGAAATCTCGGCGCTGACCGGTCAAGGTTGCGAGAACCTCTGCTATGCGGTGTTCGACTACATCGCGGCCCATTCGGAAGCGCAGCGCGCGGCCGAAGCCGAAGATCTCGCCGCCGACGTACGCTTTCGCGAGAAGCCGGAAGCACCTGCCGCCGCTGGCGAATCCAGCGCCGACCCGCAGGGCTAAACAATTGGGGCGCCGCGCCTTTGCGGGTTGGCGGCGCGCGTCAGGCGTCATCTTGGGAGCTGCGCACAATGCGTTCCGTCATCGCAGATTCACGGCGATTGGTAGTGAAAGTCGGCTCGAGCCTCGTCACGAATGACGGGCGCGGCCTCGATCATGCTGCGATCGGCCGTTGGGCTGCGCAGATTGCCGCACTGCGCGCGCAGAGCAAGGAAGTGGTGCTAGTCAGTTCGGGTGCCATCGCCGAAGGAATGCAGCGGCTCGGTTGGAGCAAGCGCCCGCGCGAGATCGACGAATTGCAGGCCGCCGCCGCTGTCGGCCAGATGGGCCTCGCGCAGGTCTACGAAAGCCGCTTCGCCGAACATTCGATTCAAACCGCGCAAATCCTGCTGACTCATGCCGACCTTGCAGACCGCGAGCGCTATCTGAACGCGCGTTCCACGTTGCTGACGCTGCTGCGGCTCGGCGTGGTGCCGATCATCAACGAGAACGACACGGTCGTCACCGACGAAATCAAGTTCGGCGACAACGACACGCTGGGCGCACTGGTCGCGAATCTCATTGAGGGTGACGCGCTCATTATCCTCACCGATCAGCAAGGACTTTTTACCGCCGATCCCCGGAAGGACCCGAACGCCACGCTCGTTCAGCAGGCAGATGCCGGGGCGCCGGACCTGGAAGCCATGGCTGGCGGCGCCGGCTCAAGCCTCGGTCGCGGCGGCATGCTCACCAAGATTCTCGCCGCCAAGCGCGCCGCTCACAGCGGCGCAAACACGGTGATCGCGAGCGGGCGCGAAGCGGACGTGCTGTCGCGGCTCGCGTCTGGCGAGGCGATCGGCACGCAGTTGATCGCTCGCACCGCGCGCATGGCGGCGCGCAAGCAATGGATGGCCGATCACTTGCAGGTGCGCGGCCATGTCGTGATCGACGACGGAGCCGTGGAGAAACTGACGGCAGGCGGAAAGAGCTTGCTGCCCATCGGCATTGTCGGCGTGCAGGGCGCCTTTGCTCGCGGCGAGGTGATCGCGTGCCTCAACGCAGCCGGCCGGGAAGTGGCGCGCGGCCTCACCAACTACAGCAGTGCAGAGACAAAACTGATCCAGCGGCGTCCGAGCGGCGAGATCGAATCAGTGCTCGGCTATATGCTGGAGCCCGAACTGATTCATCGCGACAACCTGGTGCTGGTTTGAGTAGCTAACCGGCTCACGCGCAACATGTGAAAAAGCCGTTCCGGCGAAATGCAGGAACGGCTTTTTTCTGGCGTGTCGGCAAAGAAGCGTCAGTGAATCAACGAAGTCGCCGTGCGCTTATAGCGGATGTTTTCCACAATCGTCTTTGCGCTCCCCGTCGGGATCTTGTTCGCGCACAGATAATCCTGATACAGGGCCGCGTGATACGCGTTCAGCGCGCCATTCTCGATACGCGTGAAGTCGTTCGCGACCGTCCTGTCCCAATCGTCGTGATCCGCGTTCAGGCCGGCATACAGGCGCCATTCATAGGTGTCGCAGCGAATGCCTTCGTAGTTCACGTTGCGGGCGCCGCTCGGGCTCGTCACCACCACGGTATAGCGCACGACGCCGTCGGAGCCGACGGTCAGCGAGTTCTTGTCGATCGCGAAATGTAGCGGCGTATTACCTGACACCTCGAAAGGCAGCAGGTTCGAGTCCTGCGGCAGCGGCGGCAAAGTCTCGACCTTGTTTTCGACCCAATTGCTCGGCCGGTCCAGCAGATAGGCAAAGGCGCTGTCGTCCTTGTTGGTGGCTTTGCCGGCGCTCGAACAGCCAGTCAGCAGGGCGCCGGTGGCGACGCACGCCACGACGAGAGCAAGTGCTTTCAATATGGTTTCCTCGAAAAAGCGGGCGCGGCTCAAGAAGCCGCGCCCGCATAGACGACATAGGCGACGTAGACGGCCGTGCAGAAGGTCAGTTGCGCACGCCGTGATGACGGAACATCGAACCCGCAGCCTCGCGAGCCGAGTCGTCGTCGAGTTCCGATACGGTGCCGGCCTCGTTCCCCGAGCCGGCAGCTTCGCCGCAATCGGACACGCTTGTCGTGTGAACCGAAGTTTCGATTCTGACGGACGTAACCGTGGTCACCGTCATTACCGTGGAATCCGGCGGACTTTCCATTGACGACGCTATCCGGGGATAACGCGGCCCGTGGTGCCCGCTGGGTTTTTCCGCACGCGGCGCAGTGCGGCGCATGAAACGGGATAGCTCCGTCAGCGCCAACTGATAAACATCCCGCTTGAACTCGATCACACAGTCGAGCGGTACCCAATACTCGTTCCAGCGCCAGGCATCGAACTCCGGGTGGTCTGTGGCGCGCAAGCAGATGTCGCAATCGCGCCCTACCATTCGGAGCAAGAACCAGATTTGTTTCTGGCCGCGGTAGTGACCGCGTACCTCGCGCTTGATGAACTTGTCAGGCACCTCGTAACGCAACCAGTCGCGCGTGCGACCAATCACCTTGACGTGCTCCGGAAGCAGACCGGTTTCTTCGTGTAACTCCCGATACATCGCTTGCACGGGGGTCTCTCCGTACTTGATGCCCCCCTGCGGAAACTGCCAGGAATGTTCACGGAGCCGTTTGCCCCAAAACACCTCGTTGTGCGCGTTCAAGAGGATGATGCCGACGTTCGGGCGAAAGCCTTCACGATCCAGCATACAACCACCTTCGAATCCTTTAAAATTGCTTTGATTATAAACAGATAACGGACCCGACGCACCGATTCGCACCAGATTGGAACGATTCGCCGCAAAAGGCCTGCTTTGCGGTAGCCTGTCCGTCTTTGCGTGCCTGATCCCTTGTGCGAAAGACTTTGCGCGGCGGCTTGTGCGCCCCGGCGGCGGCCCTTGCGCCGGAATGGCAAGCCGGGCGGCCCCAGTCAGGCAGCCGTATCGATTTCCCCGTTTTTACCCTTTCGGGCGGTCCCTCCGGAGCCGCCGCTTTTGGAAAATCTGAATGAAAGCTTCCCGTTTCTTTATCGGCACCTTGAAAGAAGCTCCGGCCGACGCCGAGATCGTCAGTCACAAGCTCATGGTGCGTGCCGGCATGATCCGCCGCGTCGCCGGCGGCATCTATAACTACCTGCCGATCGGCTTGCGCTCGATCCGCAAGGTGGAAGCGATCGTGCGTGAGGAAATGAACCGGGCAGGCGCGATCGAACTGCTGATGCCGGCCGTGCAGCCGGCCGAGCTGTGGCAGGAGTCGGGTCGCTGGGAAAAATACGGCCCTGAACTCCTTCGCTTCAAAGACCGCAAGCAATCCGACTTCGTGATCGGACCGACGCACGAAGAAGTGGTGACGGACATCGCGCGTGGGCAGATCAAGAGCTACCGTCAGCTGCCGGTCAACTTCTATCAGATCCAGACGAAGTTCCGCGACGAAATCCGTCCGCGTTTCGGCGTAATGCGCGGCCGCGAGTTCATCATGAAAGACGCGTACTCGTTCGATAAGGACGCCGCAGGCCTGCGCGAGTCATATCGCAAGATGTACGACGCGTACGTGCGCATTTTCACGCGCCTCGGTCTCGATTTCCGCGCGGTCGCGGCGGACAACGGTTCGATCGGCGGCAGCGGCTCGCATGAATTCCACGTGATCGCCGATACGGGTGAGGACGCAATCGCCTACTGCCCGACGTCCGACTTCGCTGCGAACGTCGAAGCGGCCGAAGCTTTGCCGCTCTACGCACAGCGCGCGGCGCCCACCGAGCAGATGAAAAAGACGCCGACGCCGGGCAAGGCAAAGTGCGAGGCCGTCGCCGAGCTGCTGAACATTCCGCTCGAGCGCACCATCAAGTCGATCGTGCTCGCCACCGAAAACGAAGGCGCCGAACCGACCATCTGGTTGCTGATGCTGCGCGGCGATCACGACCTGAACGAGATCAAGGCAAGCAAGTTGCCGGGTCTCGCCGATTTCCGCATGGCGACCGAGGCCGAGATCATCGAAACGTTCGGCACGCCGCCGGGCTATCTCGGTCCGCTCAACACAAAGAAGCCCGTGAAAGTCGTCGCGGACCGCACGGTAGCGAACATGAGCGACTTCGTGGTGGGATCGAACGAGGTGGACTACCACACGACGGGCGTGAACTGGGGTCGCGATCTGCCGGAACCGGTCGTTGCCGATATTCGCAACGTGAAGAAGGGCGATCCGTCGCCGGACGGCAAAGGCGTGATCGACATTTGCCGCGGCATCGAAGTCGGCCATGTGTTCCAGCTCGGCACCAGGTATTCGGAAGCAATGAACGCAACGTGCCTCGACGAAAACGGCAAGCCGCAGCCTATGGAAATGGGCTGCTACGGCATCGGCGTCACGCGTATTCTGGGCGCCGCGATCGAACAGAATTTCGACGACAAGGGCATCATCTGGCCGGAATCGATCGCGCCGTTCGAAGTCGTGCTGTGCCCGATGGGCTATGACCGCAGCGAAGCCGTGCGCGAGCAGGCCGACAAGCTCTACGCGGAACTGGTCGAAGCGGGCATCGACGTGATTCTCGACGATCGTGGCGAGCGCCCCGGCGTGATGTTCGCCGACTGGGAGCTGATCGGCGTGCCGCATCGTCTCGTGATCGGCGATCGTGGCCTGAAGGAAGGCAAGCTCGAATATCAGGGCCGCCGCGACGCGGAGGCGACCTTGCTGCCGGTCGATGAAGCCGCACAAACGGTCATCGGGAAGGTTCGCGCGGCGTTGGCGCGTTAAGCGGGGCGGACGGTGGAGTACACCTTCCTGTCCGCGACCGTGCTGCTGATCCTGATCACTGACCCGCTCGGCAACATTCCGCTCTTCATCAGTTGTCTGCGCGGTGTGTCGCCGAAGCGGCGCACCGCGGTGATTCTGCGAGAAGTCGCGATCGCGTTTGCAATCCTGCTGGTGTTCATGGTCGTCGGCGACGCGTTTTTGCGCATGATGAGTCTCACCGACCAGTCGTTGCGCATCGGCGGCGGCATCGTGCTGTTTCTGATTGCGCTGCGTATGGTGTTCCCGCATCCGGACGGCCCTTTCGGCGGCGACGTGCGCGGCGGCGAGCCGTTGATCGTGCCGCTTGCCATTCCGGCGCTGGCAGGACCGTCGGCGCTGGCAACCGTGATGCTGCTGACGTCGCAGGCGCCCGGCAAGATGTTCGAGTGGATCGGCGCGCTGACCGTCACTATGATCGTCTGCGCTGTGGTGCTGATGCTGGCCGAGCGTATTCAGGCCTGGCTCGGCGAGCGAACCATGATGGCATTCGAACGGCTAATGGGACTCGTGCTGGTGGCGATCTCGGTGGAGATGATGCTTGGCGGTATCCGCGCGTTCGTGCATCAACTGTGAGTGACGCGCGCTGTCCGTCGAAGCGGCACTTGGTAACACGTGGACGGATCTCTAGCCGATTTAGCTGAGTGAAACCCGCAAGCAACGTTCGACGCAACAAAAAGCGGCCCAGTGGGCCGCTTTTTTTATCTCGTGATTTGCGCGCCGGGCGACTCAAGCGCCTTCAGTCAACGCGCGAATAGTCGGCAGGTTGCGCCAGTAGCCTTTGGCGTCCATGCCGCAGCCGAAAACATAGCGGTCCGGCACTTCGAAGCCGCAGTAATCGGGGCGCAGCGGCTTGGCTTTCGGAATGATCTTTTCGCACAGCACGGCGCTCAGGAAGCGCTTGGCGCCCATCGCGAGGATGCGGTCGCGGATCGCGGCCATCGTCTCGCCTTCGTCGAGGATGTCGTCGAGCACCAGCACCACGCGATCCTTCACCGACTCAGCCGGCGCCACGCGCCATTGCATCTCGTTGCCGCCCTTCGTGGTGTTGCGATAGCGGGTGAGGTGGATGTAGTCGAACTCGAGCGGGAAATCGAGGTGCGGCAACAGCATGCCGGTGAAGACCGCGGCGCCGCCCATCACCGACAGCACGAGCGGAAAGTCCTCGCTCATTTCGTTGCGGATGGAGGACGCCATGCCGCTGATCGACGCGTTGACCTCGTCGACCGAAACGATTTCTTCGGAGTGGCTAAAAATGTGGAGAGCTTCTTCGCGGTTCATGACGTCTGGCGGGCGGTAACTGTATACATAGTGTGAGTGGGAACGCCCTGAAGGAAGTTCCCATGGTGACGGTGGCTGCGGGCCGGGTCGGCAACCCGCGCGCCGCCGTCTTGCTAAAGCTTAGCGCATGCCGGGCAACATGCCCTTCATGCCGCGCATCATCTTTTGCAGATTGCCGCCTTTCAGCTTTTTCATCATGGTGCGCATCTGATCGTACTGGTTCAGCATGCGGTTGACTTCCTGCACCTGCACGCCCGCACCCGCGGCGATGCGGCGCTTGCGCGTGGCCTTGATGAGATCCGGCTTGGCGCGCTCGAGCGGCGTCATGGAATTGATGATGCCTTCCATGCGGCGCATCTGCTTTTCAGCCTGGCTCATGTCGGCGCCGGCGGCGGCCTGCTGGAATTGCGCGGGCAGCTTGTCCATCAGCGACGAGAGGCCGCCCATGCCCTTCATTTGCGTCAGTTGCGCGCGGAAATCGTTGAGGTCGAAGTCGCCGCCTTTCTTGACCTTATCGGCGAGCTTCTGCGCGGCTTGAACGTCCACGCCGCGTTGCGCTTCCTCGACGAGAGCGAGAATGTCGCCCATGCCGAGAATCCGGTTCGCCATACGATCCGGGTAGAAGACTTCAAGGCCATCGAGCTTTTCCGCGACGCCGACGAACTTGATCGGCTTGCCCGTGACGTGACGCACCGAGAGTGCGGCGCCACCGCGCGAGTCGCCGTCGAGCTTGGTGAGCACCACGCCGGTGAGCGGCAGCGCGTCGCTAAATGCTTTGGCGGTGTTGACCGCGTCCTGGCCGAGCATTGCATCGACGACGAACAGCGTTTCCGCCGGCTTCAACGTGGTGTGCAGCGCGGTGATTTCCTGCATCATCGCTTCGTCGATACCTAGACGGCCGGCCGTGTCGACCAGCAACACGTCGTGATAATGACGCCTCGCCCAGTCGACCGCGGCACGCGCGATGTCCACCGGCTTCTGATCCGGTTCCGACGGGAAGAAGTCCGCGCCGACCTGCTCGGTCACCGTCTTCAACTGCGCGATAGCAGCGGGGCGATAGACGTCGCACGAAACAGTCAGAACCTTTTTCTTGTACTTCTCGCGCAGCAGCTTGGCGAGCTTGCCGACCGTGGTCGTTTTACCCGCGCCTTGCAGACCCGCCATCAGAATGACGGCCGGCGGCGTGACGGCGAGATTCAGCTCAGCGGCTTTGCCTTCATAGTCGCCGCCGATCACGGCGGTCAGCTCGCGCTGCACGACGCCGACGAGCGCCTGACCTGGCGACAGGCTGCTAATCACTTCTTCGCCGAGCGCCTTCTCTTTCACCTTGGCGATGAACTCGCGCACGACGGGCAGCGCCACGTCCGCCTCGAGCAGCGCCAGACGCACCTCGCGCAGCATTTCCTGAGTGTTCGCCTCGGTGAGCCGGGCTTCGCCGCGCAGCGTCTTGACGACGCGCGCCATCCGTTGAGTCAGATTGTCGAGCATGGGGAGCGATGAACAGTGCGGCCCCGGGCGAGCGCGAAGTGGAAGACGTCGCGGATCAGGGGCCTAGTGTAAACTTCGAATATGGATATTGTACTGTATGCCCTCACTGCGCTCCTGTACGGCGGACTCGCCGTAGCCGGCTGGCGCTCGCACCGGCACGCCGGGTCGCGCACCATGCTGGAAAGCGTTCCGCCAATGCCGGCTGCCGTGACCACCGGCGCGAACACACAGGCACAGTCCGGATTCGCCGGCTCGGCAGCTTCGGGCATGAGTTCGTCCGGCCGCGCGTTGCTGTTCGTCGCGCTGCTCGCGCACGGCGTGCTGCTGCACACCACGATCTTCCCGCAGAACGCCATGGTGTTCGGCTTTGCGTTTGCACTGTCCGCCATGTTCTGGCTCGGCGCGGGCATCTACTGGATAGAAAGCTTCTTTTTTCCGCTCGACGGACTGCGTCTGCTGGTGTTGCCGCTCGCCTGCGTCGCCTCGTTATTGCCGCTCGCGTTCAACGGCGTGCGTGTGCTGCCGTATTCGGCCGCACCCATGTTCAAGCTGCACTTTCTGATCGCCAACATCGCCTATGGTCTGTTCGCGATCGCGGCGCTGCACGCCATTCTGATGCTGCTCGTCGAGCGGCGTCTTCACGCAATGCGCGGCGGAATCGCGCAACGGAACGTGGCTGCGGCAGGCAACGGCTGGCTGTCCAGCTGGCTCGACACGCTGCCGCCGTTGCTCACGCTCGAGAAGCTGCTGTTCCGTCTGATCGGCGCCGGCTTCGTACTGCTCACGCTGACGCTCGTGTCGGGCATCCTGTTCAGCGAGCAACTGGTCGACCGCGCGCTGCGCCTCGATCACAAGACCGTGTTTGCGATTCTTTCGTGGGTCATGTTCGGCGCGCTTCTGACGGCGCGCAAAGTGTCCGGCTGGCGCGGCCGTGCTGCATTGCGATGGGTGCTGGCGTCGTTCGTCGCGTTGCTGCTGGCGTACGTCGGAAGCCGTTTTGTTTTCGAGGTGCTGTTGCACCGTGCTGTAGTGTGAGCGTGCCCCATGCGACAAATTTTTCTGCTCATCATATTGTTCTTCGTCGGCCAGTGGCTCGTGAAGGCGCTGCGCCGTCATGACGCACACTCGGCACAACGCACCGGCGCCGGCGGCGCGCGAGGCGCATCGGGCGCCGCCGGCAATGGCAACGGTGCTGCGCGTCCCGCACGACCGCCTCAACTCGCCGAGCCGATGATCCGTTGCGTCGAGTGCGGCGTGCATGCGCCTAAGAGCGACTCGGTGGTCGTCGCCGGGCAGCCGTTCTGCAGCGCCGCTCACGCGCGGCGGCACGGCGCACGACCCACAGGCCGCGACGCCCGATGAGCATCGCGTTCGCCGTCGACGCAGACGGTTGGGTCGCACAAGCGCGCAGGCTGCCATCGCCGAATTTCGAAGCACGGCCGCAAGGCGCGGTGCCGACTCTGATCGTGGTCCACAACATCAGCCTGCCGCCTAACCAGTTTGGCGGCACGGCGATCGCCGAACTGTTTCTCAATACGCTCGATTGTGACGCGCATCCTTATTACGACGCGCATCTGCGCGGCGTGCGGGTGTCCGCGCACTTCGTGATTCATCGCGACGGCGCGCTCGAGCAGTTCGTGTCGTGCAATGAGCGCGCGTGGCACGCGGGCCCATCGAACTTTTTCGGCCGTGAGCGTTGCAATGATTTCTCGATCGGCATCGAGCTGGAAGGCAGTGACACGACTCCTTTCGAGGCGGCGCAATACCGCACGCTCGGCTCGCTCGTCAGTGCGCTGACGGCTCGTTATCCAATCGAAGCGCTTGCCGGGCACTCAGACATTGCGCCCGGTCGCAAGACTGATCCAGGACCACATTTCGAGTGGGCGCGTCTGCAACGCGATACGTTGCTGGCGGATCGGTATTTCCCCTATCTCAAGTTTTCCAGAACGCTGTAACGGCACTTTGCGCGACGTCGCGCGTGAGCCGCAGAGCGAGGCTCTGCCTGCTTCTGCGGGTGGAGCGCTTCGCGCCGCGCGGTGCAAAAGTCAAGACTTCAAAAGCAAATAAAACCGTTTGACCTGTCTCGAATCTCCACTATACTTGGTGCCACAAATTCAGTTACGCACTAGATATTGTGTGTCCTGTGTATAACTGTGTGAATAACCGAGTGCATAACTACGTGCACAAGTCGCGGCGCCCCGCTCTTTGAGCACGGCGCCGCAAGCATTCCAGGCAGCGAAAAATAATCCTGCAGCGCAGCCGGACCTGACCAGCCGGCGGCAACCAAAAGCATCAGGAAAGGGGCTGAGAGTGATCGCGACACATACGACGAAGACCGTTTTCAATTCGAATCAGGCTTCATCGCAGTCGCATCCCGCCAGCCGCCCAGGCCGGTCTTTTTCCTGCACCTCCTCGCTTGCGCACGCGGCGGCGCAGCGTTCGTTTTAATCCGCGGCACTCGCCGCAACATTTCCAGGACCAGGAGCTTTGCACATGCAAACCACCGACAACGTGACGACCCGGTATGAGGGATCACCGACTGGCCAGGCGTTCGGCCAGGCACAAGGCACTCAAGCGCTCGCGCCGCAAGCGACGTACGCCGACTACAAGGTGATCCGTCGTAATGGCAGCGTGGTGTCGTTCGAACCGTCGAAGATCGCCATCGCGGTGACGAAGGCATTTCTCGCCGTCAACGGTGGTCAAGGCGCGGCGTCGGCGCGTGTGCGTGAACTGGTCGAGCAACTGACGCAGAACGTGGTGCGCGCGCTGCTGCGCAGCCGTCCGAACGGCGGCACGTTCCATATCGAAGACATTCAGGATCAGGTCGAACTCGCGCTGATGCGCGGCGGCGAGCACAACGTCGCACGTGCGTACGTGCTGTATCGCGAGAAGCGCACGCAGGCGCGCGCTCATGACGATCACGCGGCCGCCGGCACGCCCGGCCTCACGGTCACGGACAACGGCGTCACGCGTCCGCTCGACCTCGCTGCACTGCGCGGCATTATCGAGTCCGCTTGCGCGAACCTGGGTGACGCGGTGAGCGCGGAGCCGATCGTCGCGGAAACGGTGAAGAATCTGTACGACGGCGTGCCGATGAGCCAGGTCTACGACTCGGCGATTCTGGCTGCACGTACGATGATCGAAAAAGATCCGGCCTACAGCCAGGTCACCGCTCGCATCCTGCTGCACACCATCCGCCGCGAGATTCTCGAAGAAGAAGTCACGCAAGCCGAAATGGGCGAGCGTTACGCCGAGTACTTTCCGCAGTTCATCAAGCGCGGCGTGCAAGCCGAGCTGCTCGACGACAAGCTGCTGCAGTTCGACCTGAAGCGCCTGGGTGCCGCGCTCGACAACAACCGCGATCTGCAATTCGGCTATCTCGGTCTGCAGACGCTCTATGACCGTTACTTCCTGCACCACGACGGCGTGCGTATCGAAATGCCTCAGGCATTCTTTATGCGTGTCGCAATGGGCCTGTCGCTGAACGAGATCGACCGCGAAGCGCGCGCGATCGAGTTTTACAACGTGCTGTCGAGCTTCGACTTCATGTCGTCTACGCCGACGCTGTTCAACTCGGGCACGCGCCGCTCGCAGCTGTCGTCGTGCTACCTGACCACGGTCGACGACGACCTGGACGGCATCTACGAAGCACTGAAGGAAAACGCGCTGCTGTCGAAGTTTGCCGGCGGTCTCGGCAACGACTGGACGCGTGTGCGTGCGCTCGGCTCGCACATCAAGGGCACCAATGGCAAGTCGCAAGGCGTGGTGCCGTTCCTGAAGGTCGTCAACGACACGGCTGTCGCTGTGAACCAGGGCGGCAAGCGCAAGGGCGCAGTGTGCGCGTACCTGGAAACGTGGCACCTGGACATTGAAGAGTTCCTCGAGCTGCGCAAGAACACCGGCGACGACCGTCGTCGCACGCACGACATGAACACGGCGAACTGGATTCCCGACCTGTTCATGAAGCGCGTGATGGAAGGCGGCGACTGGACGCTGTTCTCGCCGTCCACCTGCCCGGACCTGCACGACAAGTTCGGCGCCGAGTTCGAAGCGGCTTACACGGCTTACGAAGACAAGGTCGCGCGCGGCGAGATCAAGTTGTTCAAGAAGGTGCCCGCGGCGCAACTGTGGCGCAAGATGCTCGGCATGCTGTTCGAAACCGGCCACCCGTGGATCACGTTCAAGGATCCGTGCAATGTGCGCTCGCCGCAACAGCACGTCGGCGTCGTCCACTCGTCGAACCTTTGCACGGAAATCACGCTGAACACGAGCGACTCGGAAATCGCGGTCTGCAACCTGGGCTCGGTGAACCTCGTCGCGCATCTGAAGGAACAGGCCGACGGCACGCTCGCGCTCGACCACGACAAGCTCAAGCGCACGGTCAGCGTTGCAATGCGCATGCTCGACAACGTGATCGACATCAACTACTACGCAGTTGCCAAGGCGCGTAACTCGAACCTGAAGCACCGTCCGGTCGGCATGGGCATCATGGGCTTCCAGGACTGCCTGCATCTGCTACGCACGCCGTACGCGTCGGAAGAAGCGGTCAAGTTCGCCGACACGTCGATGGAAGCGGTCTGCTACTACGCTTACTACGCGTCGACCGAACTGGCGCAGGAACGCGGCCGCTACTCCAGCTACCGCGGCTCGCTGTGGGATCGCGGCATCCTCCCGCAAGACTCGGTCAAGCTGCTGGCCGACGCGCGTGGCGGCTATGTCGAAGTCGATTCGAGCGAGTCGATGGACTGGACGGAACTGCGCGAGCGCATCGCCACTTACGGCATGCGCAACTCGAACTGCATCGCGATCGCGCCGACGGCGACGATCTCGAACATCATCGGCGTGTCGGCTTGCATCGAACCGACGTTCCAGAACCTGTATGTGAAGTCGAACCTGTCGGGTGAGTTCACGGTGGTCAACGACTACCTGGTGCGTGACCTGAAGGCGCGCGGCCTGTGGGACGAAGTGATGGTCGCCGACCTGAAGTACTTCGACGGCACGCTCTCGCGCATCGACCGTATCCCGGCCGACCTGCGCGCGATCTACGCGACCGCGTTCGAAGTCGATCCGAAGTGGCTCGTCGAAGCGGCGTCACGCCGTCAGAAGTGGATCGACCAGGCGCAGTCGCTGAACATCTACATGGGCGGCGCATCGGGTAAGAAGCTCGACGAGATCTACAAGCTTGCATGGGTGCGCGGTCTGAAGACCACGTACTACCTCCGCACGATGGCGGCAACGCACGTCGAGAAGTCGACGGTCGCTCACGGCGCGCTCAACGCAGTGAGTTCGGGCGGCGGTGAAGGCACGGGTGGTGTCGGCGGCGGCGCGGCAGGCGGTTTCGGCGCGAGCGGCGGTGCCGGTGGTGCACTCGGTAATGGCGGCGGCCTTCAGGCAGCAACGGCAGCAACAGCGGCAGCGTCGGCAGTCGCAGTGGAAGCGGCGCCCGAAGCAGACGGTCCCGTCTGCATGATGCGTCCGGGCGACCCTGGCTTCGACGAATGCGAGGCTTGCCAGTAAGCGTCGAGCACTAAGCGTCAAGCAGTAAGCGGGTTCGTTGCTTGCTGACGGGTTCCAGGTAAAGACCCGCATGCAGCGATCAACGAACCTGATAGAGATGAAGCAGATATAAACCGACGAGCGGCGCGGCAAGCAAGATAGACGAAGTCAGCGAGGCCGCACCGCTCTTCGACGCAACGAAGCGAAGCATCCACGCAACGAAGCTTAGGCACGAAGTGGGGCGATGAAGCAACGAAGCCAGGCAACGAAGCAACGAGTCGGCACTTCACGAAGCGCGCGAGACAACATCCGAGCGCGCGACCCAACGCTTCGACCGATAGGGCGAACAACGCAGTCGGCCACACGCATCGCCACGCATTGCATTGAACTTCATCTCGCTAGCGCTGACGAACCGGCAACTCGCAGAGAAGTGCAAGACACAGCAAACGCACTCCGCAATACAGATAGATAGAGCAGCGAAACGACGCTTCAACGCGTTGCTCTTCGAACTCGCGAAGCACCTCGACGACACACGTTCAACTCGCTTCATACGAGGCAACGCACACAGTCTGTTGAACAAAGTGTTGTATGAACGTAGCAACGCGAATCGAAAACAGGATTTTTCGCGAGTGGACTCTTTTATCGCTCGTGAAAAGATGGTACAAACCGTTCTAAATTGATGGTGACATTTATGCTCAACTGGGATGACGAGATCACTGCCGTAACTCCCTCGAGCGCTACGCAACCGAACGTGTTGCGCAACGCTGCGGGACCGGCTGTCGGTTCGCAAGTCGGAACGCGTTCCGCTCCTCATGCTCCCTCGGCTCAAGACATCTTCGCGAACGACATCGCTGTCGCTCCCGCTGCTACCGTTGCTCATGCTGCTGGAACTGCTGCAGTTTCAGAAGCGCGAGTGAATGTCGCCGACAAGCGCATCATCAACGGCCAGACTGACGTGAATCAGTTGGTGCCGTTCAAGTACAAGTGGGCTTGGGAAAAGTATCTGGCTGGTTGCGCCAACCACTGGATGCCGCAAGAAGTGAACATGTCGCGCGACATCGCCCTCTGGAAAGACCCGAACGGGCTGACCGAAGACGAGCGCCGCATCGTCAAGCGCAACCTGGGCTTCTTCGTCACGGCCGACTCCCTCGCCGCCAACAACATCGTGCTGGGCACCTACCGCCACATCACGGCTCCCGAATGCCGCCAGTTCCTGCTGCGCCAGGCGTTCGAAGAAGCGATCCACACACACGCCTATCAGTACATCGTCGAATCGCTCGGCCTCGACGAGGGCGAAATCTTCAACGCGTATCACGAGGTCCCCTCGATCCGCGCGAAAGACGAATTCCTCATTCCGTACATCAACGTGCTGACCGATCCGGGTTTCCAGACCGGCACGCTCGAGACTGACCAGACGCTGCTGCGCTCCCTGATCGTGTTCGCCTGCGTGATGGAAGGCTTGTTCTTCTACGTCGGCTTCACGCAAATCCTGGCGCTCGGCCGTCAGAACAAGATGACGGGCGCCGCGGAACAGTACCAGTACATCCTGCGCGACGAGTCGATGCACTGCAACTTCGGCATCGACCTGATCAACCAGATCAAACTTGAGAACCCGCAACTCTGGACGGCTGAGTTCCGCGCGGAAATCCGCGAGATCTTCCAGCAAGCGGTCGAACTTGAATATCGTTACGCAGAAGACACGATGCCGCGCGGGGTGCTCGGCCTCAATGCGTCGATGTTCAAGAGTTATCTGCGCTTCATCTGCAACCGCCGTTGCCAGCAGATCGGTCTCGATCCGCTGTACCCGAACGAGGAAAACCCGTTCCCGTGGATGAGCGAGATGATCGACCTGAAGAAGGAGCGCAACTTCTTCGAGACGCGTGTGATCGAATATCAGACTGGCGGCGCGCTGACCTGGGAGTGATCCGGGTTCGTGTCGTAGATGCATTCATCGATGGGGATGCCGTGGGCCTCGGCCGCGGCAATTATGTTTAGGAGCTGAACCGCCTGATGCAAAGCGTGCCCGGTGCGCCGCGTGCCTTCGCGGCCCACAAACATGACAGGCACTTTGCGAACCCTTCAGTGGGATGGGCAAACTTCCCCCCGGAAAAAGTCGCCGGCGTTATCGCCGGTGGCTCGATCAAGCAATTACCGGTGTTGAAACCCAACACCGATGACATTTGGCGCGCGGTGCCTTCGGGCACGGCGCGCCTTACCGCATTCATTAGCGTAAGCGCGCGGCACCTGCGTACGCCGATGAATAGCCCGCTTCGTAGCGCGCGCCCTGAGAAGCGTCCGCGGGAAGCGGGTTTTGACGAAGGGTGTAGTTTGAACTGACTCTCATCTGAAAACCTGAAGGAGAAAATGATGGCAACTGCAAAGAAAGCCGCCGCTAAGAAGCCTGCAGCAAAGAAGGTCGCAGCAAAGAAGGCAGCTCCGGCGAAGAAGGCAGCACCGGCAAAGAAAGTAGCAGCGAAGAAGGCAGCGCCGGCCAAGAAGGTCGCGGCAAAGAAAGCAGCACCGGCTAAGAAGGTAGCAGCGAAGAAAGCTGCACCGGCTAAGAAGGTTGCAGCCAAGAAAGCCGCACCGGCAAAGAAGGTAGCAGCGAAGAAGGCAGCGCCGGCTAAGAAGGCCGCAGCGAAGAAGGCAGCACCGGCGAAGAAGGCCGCAGCGAAGAAGGCTGCACCGGCTAAGAAGGCCGCAGCCAAGAAGGCCGCGCCTGCGAAGAAGGCTGCTGCGAAGAAAGCCGCGCCTGCTAAGAAGGCTGCCGCCAAGAAGGCTGCGCCTGCGAAAAAGGCTGCTGCTAAAAAGGCTGCGCCTGCCAAGAAGGCTGCTCCTGCGAAGAAGGCCGCTGCTCCTGCGAAGAAGGCTGCCCCTGCGAAGAAGGCTGTCGCCAAGAAGGCTGCGCCTGCACCCGCTGCGACTTCTGTTTCGAGCGCACCGGCGGCGACGGTGAAGACCGCGTTGAACCCGGCAGCGGCATGGCCGTTCCCGACGGGCAGCCGTCCGTAACTCGGGCAGTTAGCAGGTCAGTAAGAAGTAGGAGTGCATGGACGCATCGCACGATGCGTCCAATGATCGAGTGGCGCTCAACGTAGCTTCGCGAGTGCTACTCCGTCAGGGTCCCGTTGCCGGTTTCCGGCGACGGGATTTTTTTCGTCGGTGCATAACGGGGAGCGTCGGCACGCCCGGATGCAGTCACTGCGCGCAGGCGAAAAAAAACGCATGCACAGGGGAGGGCATGCGTGTGAGGTCGACGCGGCCGCGTTATGCCTGGCCGTTCGAGAGGGGAACCTTAGTGCGTGACGCGCGTCACGCCGCCGCTGGAAAGAAGCCGAACGCGCTCGCCGGCACGGAAGATCTCGCCGGTTGAGCTTTGCGTGATTGCGCGGATGTCGCCGTTATCGAGTCGCACGGTAACTTCCAGACCGTCGTGCACGGCCACCCGGTTCTCGACCGAGTTGCCGGCCACCGCACCCGCCAGACCGCCAATAATCCCGGTGATGATCGAGCCCGTGCCGCCGCCGATAGTGCTGCCCGCCACTGCACCGAGAGCGCCGCCGCCGATTGCGCCGATGCCGCTCGGCTGACCGTTGTTCGAGCTGATCTTGACTGCGCGCACACTGTCGACCGTGCCCATGCGGACCGTTTCTTCGCGCTGTGCCTGCGACGCCGTGTAAACGTCGGCAGAGCTGCTGTTGTATGCGCACCCCGACATGGCCAGCGAACCGGCGATCAAGGTGGCCACTATCAGGCGACTCCTTATTCTCATTCCCTAACTCCAATAGCTCCGGTATTACGGCAGGTCGTACCCGAACGCCTGCTTGAACCGTTCGTTGATCTGCGCCCGGGTAGGCGCATAATTTTGCGGACCCTGATGCTCGATCTTCAGCGCGCCCATCAGGCTCGCGAGACGGCCGGTGGTCGCCCAGCCGAGCTTGTTCTCGATGCCGTACAGCAAGCCGCCGCGAAACGCGTCGCCGCATCCTGTGGGGTCCAGCACCTGCTGTGCCTTGACGGCCGGAATTTCTTCGACGCCGCCCGCGTGATGAATCTGCGCACCGTGTTCGCCGAGCGTGACGATGAGCGCTTCGACCTTGCCGGCGATCTCTTCGATCGACCAGCCTGTCTTGTTGCTCACAAGTTTGGCTTCGTAATCGTTGACAGCTACGTAAGTCGCAAGTTCAATCATGCGCCGCAGTGCAGCACCGTCGAAGAGGGGCAATCCTTGACCTGGATCGAAGATGAACGGCACGCCGGCCGCGGCCAGGTGCTCCGAATGCTGAACCATGCCGTCGTAGCCGTCGGGCGCGACGATGCCGAGCGTGATGCCTTTCGCTTCGTCCGCGCGGTTCCGGTGCGACTGCATCATCGCGCCCGGATGGAACGCGGTGATCTGATTGTTTTCGAGGTCGGTGGTGATCATGGCCTGCGCCGAGTAGGTGCCCGGCACGACCAGCACGTTTTCCGTCGATAGCCCGAGTTGCGCGAACCGGTCCATGTACAACTGGGCGTCGACCGCGCCGAGCGTGCCCATGATGCGCGCGTCGCCGCCCAGCAGGTTCAGCGAATACGCGATGTTGCCTGCGCAGCCGCCGAACTCGCGGCGCATCGTCGGCACGAGAAAGCTCACGTTCAGGATGTGGACCTGCTCCGGCAGGATGTGCTCCCGGAAGCGGCCTTCGAAGGTCATGATGTTGTCGTAGGCGAGCGAGCCGCAAATCAGCGTAGCCAAGGCGAGCGTCCTGTAAAAAATGAAGAATAGGTAGTGAGGACGTGACAGCGCCGCGCGTGAAGCGCGGCGCCGGAGTCTTCGGGTGCTGAGGTTTTACTTCAGCGCGGCAAGTGCTGCGTCGTAGTTCGGTTCGTTCTTGATTTCGTCGACCAGTTCCGCATGAACCACCTTGTCGTTCTCGTCGATCACGACAACCGCGCGCGCCGTGAGACCCGTGAGCGGACCGCTCGTCACGTCGACGCCGTACGCCTGCGCGAATTCGTGGCCGCGGAAGGTCGAGGCCGTTACGACGTTTTCAATGCCTTCCGTCGTGCAAAAGCGCGACGCGGCGAACGGCAGGTCGCCCGACACGACGATCACTGCCGTGTTGCTCAGCTTCGCAGCGGCTTCGTTGAACTTGCGGGTCGACGTCGCGCAGGTCGGCGTGTCGAGGCTCGGGACAATGTTCAACACTTTGCGCTTGCCGGCGAAATCGGCGAGCGACAGCGGCTTGAGATCCTTGCCGACCAGCGAGAAAGCGGGAGCGCTCTGACCCACCGACGGGAAAGTGCCGGCTACATCGATCGGGTTACCACCCAGCGTGACTTGACTCATGTTGTTGTGCTCCGAAAGTTCGTCTGTGATGACGGTGAACGCGCCCGCTCGACGCGAGGCGCGCAGGGATGCGTTACGGATAGAAAATCTGTACGCGGAAATTGGAGGCGACCGCGTTGCCGGTATCGAGGTGCACGATCATGGTTTGCGTCATGTGCGGCGGCAGGCCGGCTGCGATCGGCGTACCCGGAGCAACGTAGTCTTGCGGGAACAGCACGCGGCGCAACGCCACGTTATTCTGATCGTCGAGAAGCGTGAGTTCGATCGCCGGATAGGCCAGCGCGACGTTGAAGCGGTTGCGCAGCGGCATCCGCAATTCGAGCTTGTGCGGCCCGTCGATTTGCCGCAAATCGGACGGCTCTACCTGCAGGCCGTCGATATCGTGCGGCGCGGTGAGCTGGCAGCCGAGCGAAGCGCACACCTTCGCGTACAGCGCCTGCGTACCCGGCAGATAGACGAGTACTGTTTCACGCTGCCACCACGCGAGTTGCGCAAGCAACGCGACGACGAGCAGGACTGCCGCCACCGATCCGCCGACGATCCATGCGAGGCGCCGTGGTTCGGCGGCGCGCGTCTCCCGCGTGACCGGAAACGGATCCATGTCGTCGCCGATCGGCGGCTGCACCGAGAACGGCTCACCGCTCGGCGTCGCAGCCGCGCGGGTCGGCCCACGCAGATCGGGATCGGCGGGATTGGCCGAATAGGGATGCGGATGCGTTGCGCCGAGGCCGGCCGCGCCTACGCCGGTCGTTCCGAAATGCGGTTCGTTGTCGGAGAATCCATGGAACGCAGCCGACTCGTTGAGCACCGGTTCGTCGATTGGAAAATCAGAAGGGCGTTCGGCCTTGTGCCACACGCGCGGCGGTTCGTCGGCGGGCGGCTCCGCTTCATAGGCGAAGGGTTCAAGCGGCGCGTCCGCGAGCAGCGGTTCGTGGTCGGCCGGCGTCGCCGTGCTGGATGCGCCGGGTGGCAACGTGGGTTCCGTCGCGGCATGGCCAGGCGCGGCAGCGGTGCCTGCGCCGGTGTAGCCGGGCTGGGCCGCGACGTTCTGTGCGTTATGACGGAAGCGTTCCTCGAAGAGCGGCGTGGGGCGCGGCGCCCAGGGATCCCAGGCGGCGGGGCTGAAGTCTGCGCCGCTCGGGCGCACGCCGGAGAGCGCTTCGATTGCCGCGGCGGCGGAGACCTGTCTGGCGGTGGAGAAGTCGCCGCCCTCGCTTATGTCGAAGAGGCTGCCGGATGCGTCGAACACTTCATGGCATTGCCCGCAACGCACGAGGCCGCGGCGCAGCGCCAGCTGCGTCGGTTGCAGGCGGAAGACGGTTTCACAGAAGGGACAGCGCGTCGCCAGAAGCATATTGAGCCGGGTTAGCCGAGGGGCCGTTGGTTGGACAATACGCCTTATTCTAATGGCTTTCGCGGCGTGTTCCCGTCAGACATACCCACCCTTCGTGTTCGCGCCATACGCCGATGTCGATCCATCGCGCGTACACCTGCGCGACTTCGTCGGCCTGGCGCGCCAGAATGCCCGACAGTGCGATGCGGCCGCCCGGCTTGACCTTCGACGAGAGCATCGAGGCCATCAGCTTGAGCGGATTGGACAGAATATTGGCAACGACGATGTCGAACTCGCCGGCGGGGCATTCGTTGGGCAGACCGTAGGTGACTTCGGCGCGGTTGCGCTCGCTGTTATGACGCGCCGACTCGACCGCTTGCGGATCGATGTCGATGCCGTACACAGGATCGGCGCCGCATTTTTTCGCGAGAATCGCGAGAATGCCGGAGCCGCAACCGTAGTCGAGCACGGATTGTCCAGGCTTCACCGATTGCTCCAGCCACTCCATGCACAGACGCGTGGTGGGATGGCTGCCGGTGCCGAACGCTAGGCCCGGATCGAGTTCGAGCACCAGCGCGTTGGGATCCGGCGCGTCGTGCCACGAAGGCACGACCCAGATGCGCTCGCCGATCGGGATCGGATCGAACTGCGACTGCGTGAGACGCACCCAATCCTGTTCTTCGACGTCACGCACAGTGAACGACGGCGCCGCCGGAAGGCCGACCTCGTTCGCAGCGGCGGCAAGCAGCACCGCCGGTTCATGTTCCGCCGCGAGCAGCGCGATCACGCGCGAACGCTGCCAGGCGGTGCGGTCGGGCGTGAGACCGGGCTCGCCAAAAAGCGGCTGCTCGTCGGGCGTGTCGGCGTCCGCATCTTCGACCGATACGGACAACGCGCCCAACTCGAGCAGCGCGTCGGAAAATTCCTCCGCATGCTCACGAGCCAATTCGGCGACCAGTTCCCGGTAACTCATGACTTACGCTTCTTCCGGCGCGGCCTGCAGCTTCGCGGCCAACCGATTTTCGAGGTAATGAATGCTCGTGCCGCCTTCGACGAACTTCGCGTCCAGCATCAGCTCGCGATGCAACGGAATGTTCGTCTGGATTCCTTCGACGACCATTTCCGACAGCGCGATGCGCATCCGCTTGATTGCCTGCTCGCGTGTGGCGCCGTAAGCGATCAGCTTGCCGATCATCGAATCATAGTTCGGCGGCACGAAATAGCCATTGTAGGCATGCGAATCGACGCGGATGCCCGGGCCGCCCGGCATGTGCCACGACGTGAGACGTCCCGGCGACGGAATGAACTTGAACGGATCTTCAGCGTTGATCCGGCATTCGATCGCATGGCCCTTGAACACGATGTCGCGCTGACGGAACGCGAGCTTTTCGCCGGCCGCAATGCGGATCTGTTCCTGGACGATGTCGACGCCCGTGATCAGTTCGGTCACCGGGTGCTCGACCTGCACACGCGTGTTCATTTCAATGAAGTAGAACTCGCCGTTTTCGTACAGGAATTCGAACGTACCGGCGCCAAGATAGCCCATCTTCTTGCACGCATCCGCGCAACGGTCGCCAATGCGGTCGATCAGACGGCGCGCAATGCCGGGCGCCGGCGCTTCTTCGATCACTTTCTGGTGACGGCGCTGCATCGAGCAATCGCGCTCGCCGAGCCAGACCGCGTTCTTGAACGAATCGGACAACACCTGAATTTCGATGTGCCGCGGGTTCTCCAGGAATTTTTCCATGTAGACCTGCGGGTTGCCGAACGCACGGCCGGCTTCTTCGCGCGTCATGTTGACCGCGTTGACGAGCGCCGCTTCGGTGTGAACGACGCGCATGCCGCGGCCACCGCCGCCGCCGGCGGCCTTGATGATGACCGGATAGCCGACTTGCCGCGCAATTTTCACGATCTCTTTTGGATCTTCCGGCAATGCGCCTTCAGAACCCGGCACGCACGGCACGCCGGTCTTGATCATGGTCTGCTTGGCAGTCACCTTGTCGCCCATCATCCGGATGGTTTCCGGACGCGGACCGATGAAGGTGAAGCCGGATTGCTCGACACGTTCGGCGAAGTCGGCGTTCTCCGACAGAAAGCCGTAACCGGGGTGAATCGCCTCGGCGTCCGTGACTTCCGCCGCGCTGATCAGCGCCGGCATATTCAGGTAGCTCAGATTGGAAGGTGCCGGGCCGATACAGACGGCTTCGTCGGCGAGCTTGACGTACTTGGCTTCCTTGTCGGCTTCGGAATAGACGACGACCGTCTTGACGCCCAGTTCGCGGCAGGCGCGCTGGATGCGAAGCGCGATCTCGCCACGATTGGCAATGAGAATTTTTTCAAACATAGCGGGTTTTCGACTCATCAATGGGCGCCGGGTTGCTCAGAACACCGGCTGCCTCAGAGGATCGGGCGCGCGCCGAATGCAACGGCGCGCGGGGCGGCATGCGCACAGCGGGGGCGCAATGGGCGCCGCGTTAGCCGACCACGAACAGCGGTTGGCCGTATTCGACCGCCTGACCGTTTTCGACGAGAATTTCCTTCACGACGCCGGACTTGTCCGACTCGATTTCGTTGAGCAGCTTCATTGCTTCGATGATGCAGATCGTCTGGCCTTCCTTGACCGTGTCACCGACCTGAACGAACGGATCGGCGCCCGGCGACGGGGCACGGTAGAACGTTCCAACCATCGGCGAGGTCACGACATGACCTTGCGGCGCGGCGGCTGCCGGCGTGGCCGGAGCACCTGCCGCTGTTACGGCGGGCGCTTCACCGCCTGCCATCGGGGCCGGCTGTGAGTATTGCGGCGCGTACGAAGCGGACGGCTGCACATAAACCGGCGGCGCGTTCTTGACGATGCGAACCTTGCCCTCGCCCTCGGTCACTTCGAGTTCCGAGATGCCGGACTCCGACACGAGATCGATCAGAGTTTTCAGTTTGCGTAGATCCATCAGGAAGCCCCTTTTTTTCAATGCGTGGAGTGCCGGCGCGTGTGCAGCCGGCGCAAATTAGACGTGTTTGTATTTCAGCCCCGCGACGAACCGGCGGCCAGCCGGTCGAGCGCGAATTCGAGTGCGTACAGATAACCCTTCCAGCCGAGGCCGCAGATCACGCCCTCAGCCTGGTCGGAAAAATACGAGTGATGCCGGAACGGTTCACGACGATGCACGTTCGACAGATGAATCTCGACGAACGGAATGCCGACGCCCGCGAGAGCGTCCCGGATGGCGACACTCGTGTGCGTGTACGCAGCCGGATTGATCAGGATGAAATCGGTTTTTTCTGTCCGGGCGGATTGGATGCGATCAACCAGAGCGCCTTCATAGTTGCTCTGGAACGACGCGAGTTCTACGCCGGCGTCGGCGGCGCGGTCGGATAGTGCCTGATCGATCTGCGGCAACGTCACGCGGCCATAAACCTCGGGTTCCCGCGTACCGAGAAGGTTGAGGTTGGGGCCGTGCAGTACCAGCAGTCGCGTCATGGTCGCTTCTTTTTCCGTGGAATTGGGCGCACTTTAGCGCTGATTAGAGAAACTTGTCTAGTTTCCTGCACGGACGAAGCGTTCGGGAGCCGATCGGAGTAGGGCGCCGGTCGCCTAATTTCTCGCAATTCCAGCGGATTTGCTCCGAATTTTGTGCCTTTCTCCGCAAAACTGCCGTCAAAAGATTGAGAAATTTACAGCGCGTCGAGGGTCTGTTTTAAGGCGACAGGATCGATCTGGCCTAATTTTGTCGAGCGGATGTTGCCCTTTGCGTCAATCACCACGGTGAACGGCAGGCCACCCGCCGTATTGCCGAACGATCGCGCGAGGTCGGCACCGGCGAACCCCGTCACATAGACCGGGTAGGCCACCTTCACTTTTTGCAGGAAAGCCTGCACATTTTTCTCGGAATCGACGCCAAGTCCGACGAACTGGATGCCTTTCTTCGCGTAATCGCGCTGAAGTTGCGAGAGCGCGGGCATTTCCTCGACACACGGCCCGCACCACGAAGCCCAGAAATTGACGACGATCGGGCGACCTTTCAGCACGGAAAGTGAGCCGGGCTTGCCGTCGGCGGTAGTGACCGGGGCCGCCCAAAGCTGGGCGACAGCGCCTTCCTTCGACGCCGAACCGGCGGCGTGAGCGGTCGCGGTCAAACCTTCGTCGCCATTCAGCCAGTAATTGGCGAGGACGCCGCTTCCTGCCGCGACGCCGGCGACGAGCGCCGCCATCAAAATCCGTCTGGTGTTCATGGTGTGTCTAGTTGGGTGAAGGTGCTACGCCGCTCGCGGCGAGCAGCGACTGGACAGTCTGAAGATTCGCCCGCGCCGTGCGCCCACGAGCGTCGGCTTTGACTGCGCCGCGCAGGTCGTCCGCCTCATAAAGCGCGACATGAACGCCTACGGGCTCCGAGTCGCGCCCTTCGCTCGCCGGCCGCCACAGAAAGCTCAGCGTCTCGACGTAGCCGCGGCCCGCAAAGTGGCGCGTTTCCGAGACGTCGTATTGAATGTTCGCGTTCAGGAAGTAGATGGCTACTTCTTTTGGGTTGTCGCAGAACGCCTGAAGATGAATGTCCGAATGCTCGCCGGCCGTGCCGCCGAGCACTGCGCCCGTCAAATAAGGGTTGAAAGGTGCGAGCCGCTCCATCCATTCGACAGCGATGCCGCGCAGGCGCCGCAGCAGCGCCGGCTGGCTGTCGCCCTGGAAGAGCGACTGATATTCGCGGATTTCTTCCTCGATCTGATCGTTATCAGGCAGCCATTCGCCGGCAATCCGGCTTTCTCCAATGACTTGTCGAGCCGCTTTGCGCTTGGCCGTTGCATAGTCGAGACCGTCTTCGGCGATCAGGCGCGCAGCCGCAATGGCGATTTCCTCGCGCACGCGCTGCGGATCAAAATGTGATTTGCGAACCATCCGTCAATCATACTAGAGATTGATGACAGCCCTTTCCGGCGGCGCTGGCCGGCTGCCGGGCGTAGCCGCAGCGGGCGAGTCCGCTTAGGGGTTCGGGAGGCGTCGGTTACAATGACGTCCTTCGCGGACGGCTCTTTTGGCCGCTCGCCGCTCTCCCATCCCTCTCAGGAAAACGCCGGGCCGCCCCACAAGTTTTCTTGCCCCTTCGGGGGCCTGGCACGAACCGCCAGGTAAGGGCCTTTCAGGAAAAAACGCCCGCGCGGCACGACAGGCTTATGCATATCCACATCCTCGGTATCTGCGGCACGTTCATGGGCGGTCTCGCGGTCCTCGCGCGCGGCGCGGGCCACACGGTGACGGGCTGCGACGCCGGCGTCTATCCGCCAATGAGCACGCAGCTCGAGGCGCAAGGCATCCGTCTGATCGAGGGCTACGACGCAGACCAGTTGAACGGTTTGAACGCCGACCTGTTCGTGATCGGCAACGTGGTATCGCGCGGTAACCCGCTAATGGAAGCGATTCTCGACCGCGGCCTGCCGTATGTGTCCGGCCCGCAGTGGCTCGGCGAACACGTGCTGAACGGCAAATGGGTGCTCGCAGTGGCCGGTACGCACGGCAAGACGACCACCAGTTCCATGCTCACATGGCTGCTAGAAGACGCGGGTCTGAATCCCGGTTTTCTGATTGGCGGTGTGCCGCTGAATTTCGGCGTCTCCGCGCGGCTCACCGATTCCAGCTTCTTCGTGATCGAAGCCGACGAGTACGACACGGCCTTCTTCGACAAGCGGTCCAAGTTCGTGCACTACCGGCCCAAGACCGCGGTTCTGAACAACCTCGAATTCGATCACGCCGACATCTTCCCGGATCTGGCGGCTATCGAGACGCAGTTTCATCACCTCATCCGCACGGTGCCTCGCATCGGCCGTGTCGTGACGAACGGCCGGGAAGATCCGCTCGAACGCGTGCTGACGCGCGGCTGCTGGAGCGAAGTGGAGCGCTTCGGCGTGCAGGGCGGCTGGGAAACCCTGCCTGCGGAAGACGGTGTGCCCGTCGACGAACGGTTTGCGGTGTATCACAACGCCGAGCGCGTCGGCGTGGTCGAGTGGCAGGTGCAGGGTGAGCACAACCGTATGAACGCACTCGCCGCGATTGCCGCCGCGCGCCATGTCGGCGTGCCGCCGGCGCAGGCCGCAAAGTCGCTGTCGAGCTTTCGCAACGTGAAGCGGCGCATGGAAGTGCGCGGCAGCGTAGACGGCGTGACCGTGTACGACGACTTCGCGCATCACCCAACGGCGATCGACACCACGGTGGCTGGCCTGCGGGCGCGTGTGGGCCGCGACAATACGCGGATTCTCGCCGTGCTGGAGCCGCGCTCGAACACAATGAAGCTCGGCGTGATGAAGGCGCAACTTCCGGCAAGTCTCGCAGACGCCGATCTCGTGTTCGGCTACGGCGCACCGAGCGGCCGCGACGCGCTGGGCTGGAATTTGGGCGAGGCACTGGCGCCGCTCGGCGGCAAGGCGCAAGCCTTCGACAATCTCGACGCGCTCGTCAAAGCCGTGGTCCACGCAGCGCGCCCCGGCGATCAGATTCTGGTGATGAGCAACGGCGGCTTTGGCGGCGTGCATCAGAAACTGCTCGATGCCCTGTCCGCGAGAGGCGCTTCGTGATTCTCTATCTGCACGGTTTTCGTTCTTCGCCCAATTCGTTCAAGGCGCGCGTGCTCGCGGCGCGGCTCGTGGAGCTCGGCCGCAGCGACGAATGGTGCTGCCCGATGTTGCCCGTCTCGCCGTTTGAGACGGTCGCGCTCGCCGAGGCGCTCGTGGCCGCCGCCGGTACAAAGCGCGTGACGGTGATCGGCAGTTCGCTCGGCGGCTACTTCGCCACGTATCTGGCGGAAAAGCACGGCTGGCCGGCCGTGCTGCTGAATCCGGCGGTCGTGCCGCAGCGCGACCTGAGCGCCTATCTCGGCGAACAGCCGTTGTGGCACGGCGGCGGCAGTATCGTCGTCGAACCGCATCATCTTGACGAACTGCGCGCGCTCAGTGTGACGTCCATCACGCGCCCCGAACGTTATTATTTACTGGCTGCGACCGGCGACGAAGTGCTCGACTACCGTGAAATGCTCGCGCACTATCGCGGCGCGCGCACTACGCTGATCGAAGGGAGCGACCACGCGATCAGCGAGTTCGCCGACTATGTCGACGACGTACTGGCGTTTTGCGACGCAGAAGACGTCGAGCCGCCGGCGCCACGCGAGGCTGCTTGACGGTCAGTAGGCGTGCGGAGCGGGGACTGAAGCTGGGCCCTGAGTGCGGCCGCGAGCGAGCTTGAAAGCTGGCAGAACCGCGCAGAACCGGCCCAGAACCAAAGCCGCCGACGAAATGGCACCGCCCATCAGCAGGAGCGCAGCCAACTATTAGATTCATGCCGCCAGCGCGCGCCTCGTGCGCAGCGGATCCATTATCACGAATACGTTGCCGTGCCGTGCACGCCGGCGGATGCAAGTCAGACGAGAGTATTGAGTGAACGTTTTCTTCGAGGAATCGGGAAGTTTCAAGGCAGGCAGTGTGCTGTCGCGCCAAGGCGATGCGTTTCAGGTCGAGTTGCCGGGCGGCCGGCGCGCGAAGGTGCGCGCGAAGGACGTGCTGATCGAATTCGAAAAGCCGGGTGCGGCCGAACTGATGCAGCAGGCCGACGCCGTTGCGCAGGAGATCGACCTCGACTTCCTGTGGGAATGCGCGCCCGACGACGAATTTCCGTTCGCCACTCTTGGCGCGGAATATTTCGGCGAGCGCTTCGGCGCAATCGAACGCGCGGCGCTGGTGCTGCGCATGCACGGTGCGCCGGTGTATTTCCGCCGCAAGGGCCGCGGTATGTATCAGCGCGCGCCGCAGGAGCAGCTGAAAATGGCGCTCGCGGGTCTCGAGCGTAAGCGTCAGCAGGCGCTCGTGCAGCAAGGCTACGAAGAGGAACTGAAGGCCGGCCGCTTGCCGGAGGCGTTCACCGGCAAGACGGCGCTCGCGTTGCTCACCAAGCCCGACAAGAACACGATCGAATACAAGGCGCTCGAAGCCGCTGCGGCCGCGCGCGGCATTTCGCAAGCGCGTCTGATGCTCGAATGCGGCGCTATTCCGTCGGCGCGAGCTTTGCATGAAGCCAAGTTCCTGTCGGAGTTTTTCCCGCACGGCACCGGCTTTCCGCCTGTCACGCCTGGCAGCGTGCCCGACGATCTGCCCGAAGCGAACGTGCAGGCGTTCTCCATCGACGACATTACGACCACCGAGATCGACGACGCGTTCTCCGTCGAGCATCTCGCGGACGGTCGCGTGCGGATCGGCGTGCACATTGCGGCGCCTGCCCTCGGCATTCAACGCGGCGACGAGGTGGACGCCATCGCGCGCACGCGTTTGTCGACCGTCTACATGCCGGGCGACAAGATCACGATGCTGCCCGATAGCGTGGTGGACGCGTTCACGCTCGCCGAAGGCGGCTTGCGTCCGGCGCTTTCACTGTATGTGATCGTCAATCGCGAGACGCAGGAGATCGTGGCGAGCGAAACGCGTGCGGAGCGCGTGTTCGTGAAGAACAATCTGCGTCACAACACGCTCGACGAACTGGTCACCGAAGAGGCGCTCGCCGCGGGCACGGGCGACTATCCGCACAAGGAAGATATCGCCGTTTTGTGGCCGTTCGCGCAGGCGCTGTTCGAGAAGCGTCAGGCTGCGCGCGCGGGTTATGGTCTGCGTCGCGAGGTGCAGAGGAATACCGACTTCAACTTCTACGTCGAAGGCGAGCACATCACGATCACGCCGCGGCGGCGCGGTTCGCCGCTCGACACGATCGTCGCCGAACTGGCGATCCTGGCGAATTCGTCATGGGGCGCGTTTCTGCATGACCACGGCGTGCCGGGCATCTATCGCACACAGCGCGCGTTCGGCGCGCCCACCGGCCCGAAGCGCACCCGCATGCAGACGAACGCCGCGCCGCATGAAGGGCTCGGCGTCACGCAATATGCGTGGAGCACGTCGCCGCTGCGCCGTTACGTCGACCTTGTGAACCAGTGGCAGTTGCTCGCCTGCGTCCAACACGGCGTAACGGCGAAGCTGGCCGCCCCGTTCAAGCCCAAAGATGCCGACCTGTTCGCCGTCGTTCAAGGATTCGACGACACGTACAGCGCGTACGCCGATCATCAGCGTCGCATGGAATATTTCTGGTGCCTGCGCTGGCTGAAGCAGGAAAACCGCAAGCAGGTGGTGGCGTCCGTCGTAAAGGGCGACCTCGTGCGGCTGGAAGAGATTCCGCTGCTGCTGCATGTGCCGGGGCTCGGCGTGCATGCGCGCGGCACGCGTCTTCAGATGGAGGTGATGTCGATCGACGAGTTGACCGTCGAGGCGTCCGTGCGTCTTCTGCATGTGCTCGACGCGCCGACCGTCACGAGCGGCGCCGAAGCTGATGAGGCCGACGACGCGGACGAAGCGGAAGAGGGCGAAGAGGAAATCGTCGAAGCGTCCGATGAAAGCGCCGAAAGCGAAGCCGAGGCGCAAGCGGAAGCCGATGTCGACGGTGCGGAAAGCGGCGCAACCTCGGCGGACAGCGCCGATAACGACAATGGTTCGAGCGATGCCGCCGCCGAGCAGCGCATCACGGAACCGGGTCGATGAGCGGGGTCGAAATGAAAGACCGTTATGCGGTGATCGGTAATCCGGTCGGCCATAGCAAGTCGCCGTTCATTCACAGCCGGTTTGCCGCGCAAACGGGCGAGCCGGTCGAGTACAGCGCGTTGCTCGCGCCGGTGGACGCTTTCGTGCCGCACGTGCGCGCCTTCATCGAAGCAGGCGGGCGCGGGCTGAACGTGACCGTGCCGTTCAAGCTCGACGCGCACGCATTCGCCAGCAGTCTGTCGCCGCGCGCGGCCGCCGCGGGCGCGGTGAATACCTTGCGTATCGATCCGAACGGCGTGTATGGCGACAATACCGACGGCTTTGGGCTCGTTCGCGACATCGAGGTGAATCTCGGCGTGTCGTTGAAAGGGGCGCGCATTCTGTTGCTCGGCGCAGGCGGCGCCGCGCGCGGCGTCGTGCTGCCCATGCTGGAGCGCGCGCCGCATACGCTGACCATCGTCAACCGGACGGCCGCGAAGGCCGAGGCGCTGGTCGATCAGTTCGCACAAGCCGCGAGCGGCGTCGCGTGCCGTCTGAGCGGCGGCAACGCGCGAGCGATAGAGCCGGGCGCATACGACGTGATCGTGAATGCCACTGCGGGCAGTCTGGAGGCATCGTTGCCGGAATGCGACGACGGCGCGTTCGGCAACGGCACGCTTGCGTACGACATGATGTACGGCGCGCATCCGACGGTGTTCATGGAGCACGCGCAAAAGCTCGGAGCACGCGGGGCTGACGGCCTCGGCATGCTGGTCGAGCAGGCGGCAGAATCGTTTTACGTGTGGCGCGGCGTGCGGCCTGACAGCGTTCCTGTGCTGGCCGAATTGCGCGCGTTGCTGACGGCGCCGTCGCACGCGTGAGACAGCTTTCTTGAGACAGGTTTCGTCAGACGCCCCACGAACTCGAGGACCGACACTACGATGACAGCCACGCGACGCACGAGCCGGCCAGGTCCGGCGCGATGGATCGTTTATCTTGTCGCTGTGGTCGTCTTTGCGTGGCTCGCGACGCAGGTCTTTTACTTCACGCAGATTGCGGTTTGGAACTATGTGAACCCGCGTTCGACGGCTTACATGCGCTCCGACGCGTGGCGCTTGTCGCAGGAAAAGCCTGGCCTTTCGATGCAGCACACGTGGGTGCCGTACGACCAGATTTCGCGCAATCTGAAGCGGGCGATCATTGCCTCCGAAGACGCGAACTTCGTCAACAACAACGGCTACGAAACCGATGCGATCCTGCAGGCGTGGGAGCGCAACAAGGCGAAGGGCAAAATCGTTCGAGGCGGCTCGACGATCACGCAGCAACTTGCGCGCAATCTCTTCCTGTCGCGCGAGAAGAGTTATATACGCAAAGCGCAGGAGTTGATCATCACGTGGATGCTGGACACCTTGATGAACAAGGAGCGCATCTTCGAGATTTACCTGAACTCGGTTGAGTGGGCCAATGGCGTTTATGGCGCAGAGGCGGCGGCGCGTTATTACTACAAGACGCCGGCGAGTGGGTTGACAGCGGCGCAGTCGGCGCGGCTCGCGGTCATGCTGCAGCAGCCGAAGTATTACGACGAGCATCGCGGGTCGGCGTATCTGGCGCAGAGGTCTCGGGTGATTGCCCGGAGGATGGGGGCGGCTGAGTTGCCCGAGTAGGTTTTTGTTTGCGGTGTTTTGTTTTTGACCCCGTTGGCCTCTCCTTGAATTCGCGGTGGTCTATTAGCGTTGCCCCTGTGCGGGGCGGCACTTACTTTCTTTGCATGCCGCAAAGAAAGTAAGCAAAGAAAGCGGCTTCAAACCGCCAGCTTATAAGTGGGTCCCCTGGCTTGGAGCGGGCAGTGGTGCATCTGGAATCTGTGTCCTCGCGCACTCCGCCCCCGTGACAAGGCCGTCATTCTTCCGGCGACGCTTCGCGCGCCGCAGCGATCGTTCTTAGAACCGCTGCCGTTCAAACTTCTTTTCCCGTTTCCCATCGCCGTCTGTCTCGCCACGTCACTGCCTGCGCTCGGCGACGGCGCCAATCGCGAGCCGTTGGTGCTAAGCGGACCTATCCGGCGAGCACGCAGTGCGAGGCGGGAGGTATGACTGCCTTGTCACCGGTGCGGAGTGTGCGAGAGCACAGATTCCAGATGCACCACTGCCCCCTCCAAGTCGGGGGACCCACTTATAAGCTGGCGGTGTGAAGCCGCTTTCTTTGCTTACTTTCTTTGCGGCATGCAAAGAAAGTAAGTGCCGCCCCGCACAGGGGCAACGCCAATAGACCGCCGCGAAATCAAGGAAAGGCCAAAGGTCCTCAACACCATACCCACCACCACCTCGAAAGCCCGCGGCAACACCAAATCCCATTATCTGACCACACAAATCACATATTGGAGCTTTCTCAAAAACCCCCCTACAATCCACTCCAACAGCAGAAACCCAAAAATTCTGCGACAGCGAAAAAAACCGGAGACAAGCCAAACCATGCCTACCAAAGCCCTCAGGCAGCACCCCCGCGCCCACGCAGCCGCGCACACCCAAGGCCCGCTCTCCGGCCCCGCGCTGTAAGCGCAGAATCCACCGAAAAGCGAATCGCCATGAACAAAGCGATGCCCAACCACGCCGAAAGCGCAGCCGAAGCCGAACTGGCGCCACACGCCGACCATGACGCGTCTAGCGCCACGCCGCGCACAACGCCCGCAGCCAAGGCGCCACGCGCCGCGCCTCAGCCCGCCGCCGTGGTCAATGGAATTGCGTTGCCGAGCACGCTGCTCGACATCACGCCGCAACAGGCCGGCACGCAGACGCTTCTGCGCGGCCTCGCGATTCTCGAAGCGGCCGCCGCCGGCGTGCGCGATCTGCGCACCTTCGGCGCCGCGCTCGGCACGACGCGCAGCACCACGCATCGGCTGGTCAGTAGCCTCGTGCAGGCGCGCTACCTGCGTCAGGTGCAAGGCGGTTATCTGCTCGGCCCCAAGCTGATCGAACTGGGCACCATTGCGCTCGAACAGATGCCGCTCACCGCGGTCGCTCGTCCGCATCTCGAATCGCTCGCGGAACAGACGCTCGACACGATTCACCTCGGCGTGCGCGATGGCGACGACGTGCTTTACATCGACAAGATTCCCGGCACGCGCGGACTCGAGATGCGCTCACGCGTCGGTCACCGGATGCCGCTGGCGTCGACCGGTATCGGCAAGGCCATGATGCTCGATCTCACGCCGGAGCACTGGCAGTCGCTATTCGACGCATCGCGACGCGCGCTCGCCAGCGTTACCTTCAAGCCCGACAACCGTCCCGATGCGCAGACTTTCATGCAGCGCATGACGAACTACGCCGCCGGCGGCTACACGTTCGACCTCGAGGAAAACGAAGCGTCGATTCGCTGCGTCGCGGCCCCGGTGCGCGATGCGTCGGGCGCGATTGTCGCGGCGCTGTCGGTGGCCAGCACGATTCCTTATATGTCGCTCGAGCGCATGGACGAACTGATTCCGGTCGTGCAGCGCGAAGCGCGCGCGATCTCCGAAGAACTCGGCTGGCGAGCCCCGCAACCCACAACCCGCAGGATCAAGCGATGAAACACGCGGGTTCTCCCACCCCGTCGGACGCGCAGGTTGCGGTCGGCGCCGCCGCGGCCGGCGCGCAAGCGAACGCCGGAATAAACGCAGAAGCAAACGCCGATGCGAACAGTCGCGCAGCGCTGATCGCGCTCGACTGGGGCACTACATCGCTGCGCGCGTATCTGTACGACGCGTCCGGCAACGTGCTGGCGACGCGTGCATCGACGGCCGGCATCATGAACCTGCCTCGCAGCGCGGAGCAGGGCGGTTTCGACGCCGCATTCGAGGACGCCTGCGGCGCCTGGCTCAAGGCCGCGCCCGGCGCACCCGTGATTGCTGCGGGCATGGTCGGCAGCGCGCAAGGCTGGCTCGAAGCGCCCTACGTCGATGCGCCCGCGAATGCGGACGCGCTCGCGGCGGGCATCGTCCGCGTGAAGGCGGCTTGCGGCGCGACACTGCATATCATTCCCGGCGTGCTGCAACGCGGCGAGCTGCCCAACGTGATGCGCGGCGAAGAAACGCAGATCTTCGGCGCATTAAGCGAGGATTCCCGCGACGCGGACAGCAGCAAGCGCGCGCTGATCGGCTTGCCCGGCACGCACGCGAAGTGGGCGGTGGTGCAGGCGGGGCGTATCGAACGTTTCCATACGTTCATGACGGGCGAAGTATTCGGCGCATTGCGCGAACACACGATTCTCGGCCGCACGATGGTCACGCCCGACCGTCCGGATTCCGAGGCGTTTCTGCGCGGCGTGAACATCGCGCGCGACAAGGGACAGGCGGGCGTGCTCGCGACGGTCTTCAGTTCGCGCACGCTCGGTCTCACAGGACAACTTTCGCGCGAGCAGCAGCCTGACTATCTATCGGGTCTGCTGATCGGGCATGAACTGGCCGGCCTGGAAACCGTACTGAAGCAGCAGCAAAGCTCGCTCGCGGGTCAGAGCCTGCGCCTGATCGGCAACGAAGCGTTGTGCGAGCGCTATCGCGTCGCGCTCGCGCGGTTCGGCTGCACGCAGGCCGAACTCGTCAAGCAGGCCACCGAGCGCGGCCTGTGGCGCGTCGCTTCTCAAGCGGGGCTCGTCAATCCGGCCGCCCATGCAGCGCAGGCCGGTTAGGCAGCGCGCCGCCATCCACGAAACAAGGAACCGACATGCAACCTCACATCAATCTGCCCGCTCCGTACATGCCGCACGCGGGTTTGATCGCGGCGTTCGAGGCATGTCCGCTGATCGCGATCATGCGCGGCGTGACGCCCGCCGATGCGGCGGAGCACGGACAGGCGCTGTACGAAGCCGGCTTTCGCATCGTCGAAGTGCCGCTGAATTCGCCGCAGCCGTTCGACAGCATTGCGGCAATCCGCAAGGCGCTACCCGCCGATGCGATCGTCGGTGCGGGCACGGTGTTGCATCCGAGTTTCGTCAAGGACGTGAAGTCGGCCGGCGGTGAACTGATCGTGATGCCGCACAGCGATCCGGACGTGGTCGTTGCCGCCAAAGCGCAAGGCATGGCCTGCGCGCCCGGCGTCGCCACGCCGACTGAAGCGTTCATTGCGCTAAAAAACGGCGCGGACGTATTGAAGATGTTCCCGGCCGAACAACTCGGCTGCCATGTGGTGAAGGCCTGGCGCGCGGTGATCGCGGCGCAGGTGCCGCTCGTGCCGGTCGGCGGCATCGCACCTGACAACATGGGACCGTTTCTGAGCGCCGGCGCGAACGGCTTCGGTCTCGGCTCTGCGCTCTATAAGCCGGGCCAGAGCGCGGCGGTGACGGCTTCGCACGCGAAAGCCTTTATCAACGGATTGCGCGTTGCGCGCGCGGGTGCGAAGAAATGACACGTCTGGCGGGCAAAGTCGCATTAGTTACCGGCGCAGGTCGCGGCATCGGCGCGGCGATTGCCCTTGCGTTTGCGCGCGAAGGCGCAGCGGTGGCGCTTGCCGAACTCGACATCGACACGGCGCGGCACACGGCGCAGCAGATCAGTTCGGAAACCGGGGCGCGCGTGTTGGCGGTGCATACGGACGTCACGCAATCGGCTTCGGTCCAGCACGCGGTGAGCGAAGCGGAAAAAACGCTGGGACCGCTCGACGTGCTGGTGAACAACGCGGGCATCAACGTGTTTTGCGACCCGCTGACCATGACCGACGACGACTGGCGCCGCTGCTTTGCGGTCGATCTCGACGGCGTCTGGAACGGCTGCCGCGCGGTATTACCGGGCATGGTCGAACGCGGCGCGGGCAGCATCCTGAACATCGCGTCGACGCATGCATTCAAGATCATTCCCGGGTGTTTTCCGTACCCGGTCGCGAAGCACGGCGTGATTGGCCTCACGCGCGCGCTAGGCATCGAGTACGCGCCGCGCAGCGTGCGGGTCAACGCAATCGCGCCTGGCTACATCGAAACCCAGTTGACGCATGACTGGTGGAACGAACAGCCGGACCCGGCCGCCGCGCGGCAGGCGACGATGGATTTGCAGCCGATGAAACGCATCGGCCGCCCGGAAGAAGTAGCGATGACGGCGGTGTTTCTCGCGTCGGATGAAGCGCCGTTCATCAACGCCACGTGTATCACCGTCGACGGCGGCCGCTCCGTGCTTTATCACGATTGAGCAGGCGACCGGGGGCAGCAACCGGCCAACAAACAAGCAGCAAAGCAAAAAAGAAACGCAGTACAAAGCGAACCAGAAAAACGTAGCACCGTTTCACCGGACGACGCGCTGGCCGCGTGTGTCACAACCGGTACAAGAAGACGCGGCCGATACCTTCTCGTTATCAATTAGTCAGGAGACACGCAACATGAAACGTAGAATTTTCCTCACGCTGGCAGCAGCGGCGGCGGGTGTGGTCTTCAACGCGCCGGTCGCGCAAGCCGCCGATCCGGTCAAGATCGGTTTCCTCGTCAAGCAGCCGGAAGAACCGTGGTTCCAGGACGAGTGGAAGTTCGCCGAAATTGCCGCCAAGGAAAAGGGCTTCACGCTGGTGAAGATCGGCGCGCCGTCGGGCGAGAAAGTGATGAGCGCGATCGACAACCTGTCGGCGCAAAAGGCGCAAGGCTTCGTGATCTGCACGCCTGACGTGAAGCTCGGACCGGGCATCGTCGCCAAGGCGAAAGCCGACGGCCTGAAGATGATGACGGTGGACGACCGCCTGGTCGACGGCGCGGGCAAGCCGATCGCGTCGGTGCCGCACATGGGCATCTCGGCGTACAACATCGGCAAGCAGGTCGGCGACGGTCTGGCCGCGGAAATCAAGAAGCGCGGCTGGGACATGAAGGACGTGGGCGCAATCGACGTGACCTACGAACAACTGCCGACCGCGCATGACCGCACGAGCGGCGCAACCGACGCGCTGCTCGCCGCCGGCTTCCCGAAAGCGAACGTGATCGCCGCGCCGCAAGCGAAGACCGACACGGAAAACGCGTTCAACGCCGCCAACATTGCGCTGACGAAGAACCCGCAGTTCAAGCACTGGGTCGCGTACGCGCTGAACGACGAAGGCGTGCTCGGCGCGGTGCGCGCAGCGGAAGGGCGCGGCTTCAAGGCCGACAACATGATCGGCATCGGTATCGGCGGTTCGGATTCGGCGTTGAACGAGTTCAAGAAGCCGAACCCGACGGGCTTCTTCGGCACGGTCATCATCAGCCCGAAGCGCCATGGCGAAGAAACAGCGACGCTGATGTACGACTGGATCACGCAAGGCAAGGCGCCGCCCCCGCTCACGCTGACGACCGGCATGCTGGCCACGCGTGAGAACGTCGGTGAAGTGCGCGAGAAGATGGGGCTTGCTTCGAAGTAACGCGCGCTGCAATGAAGGATTGCCGGCGCGTCGCTTACGGTGCGCGCGCCGGCAACTGAAACGGAACATGAGCAACAGGACATAGGCCGTGCGTTGCAGGTGTCGAACTACGACGCCCAGCGAGGCGCGGTCGAGATGAAACAGCGAGGAGGCGAAGTGTCAGCGACGCTACGTTTTGACAATATCGGCAAAGTCTTTCCAGGCGTGCGCGCGCTCGACGGTGTGTCCTTCGACGTCAACGTCGGCCAGGTGCACGGCCTGATGGGCGAAAACGGCGCAGGGAAATCGACCCTGCTGAAGATACTCGGCGGTGAATATCAGCCCGACTCGGGCCGCGTGATGATCGACGGAAAAGAAGTGCGCTTTACGAGCGCGGCTTCGTCGATCGCGGCGGGTATCGCGGTGATTCACCAGGAATTGCAGTACGTGCCCGATCTGACCGTCGCGGAAAATCTGCTGCTCGGCCAGTTGCCGAATTCGTTCGGCTGGGTCAACAAGCGCGATGCGAAGCGCTTCGTGCGTGAGCGTCTCGAAGCAATGGGCGTCGCGCTGGACCCGAACGCGAAGCTGCGCAAGCTCTCCATCGCGCAACGGCAGATGGTGGAAATCTGCAAGGCATTGCTGCGCAACGCTCGCGTGATCGCGCTCGACGAACCGACCAGTTCGCTGTCGCATCGCGAAACCGAAGTGCTGTTCAAGCTGGTGCGCGATCTGCGCGCCGACAACCGCGCGATGATCTACATCTCGCATCGCATGGACGAAATTTACGAACTCTGCGACGCGTGCACGATTTTCCGTGACGGTCGCAAGATCGCTTCGCATCCGACGCTCGAAGGCGTGTCGCGCGACACCATCGTCAGCGAAATGGTCGGGCGTGAGATCTCGGACATTTACAACTATTCGGAGCGGCCGCTCGGCGAAGTGCGTTTCGCGGCGAAAGCGATCGAAGGCCATGCGCTTTCGCAGCCGGCCAGCTTCGAAGTGCGGCGCGGCGAAATTGTCGGCTTCTTCGGTCTGGTGGGCGCAGGCCGCAGCGAACTGATGCATCTCGTCTACGGCACGGAGCATAAGAAGGGCGGCGAACTGGTGCTCGACGGCAAGACGATTCGAGTGAAAAGCGCCGGCGAAGCGATTCGCCACGGCATCGTGCTGTGTCCGGAAGATCGCAAGGAAGAAGGCATTGTCGCGATGGCGACGGTGTCGGAGAACATCAACATCAGTTGCCGCCGTCACTATCTGCGCGCGGGCGTCTTCCTCGATCGCAAGAAAGAAGCGGAAACCGCGGACCGCTTCATCAAGCTGCTGAAGATCAAGACGCCGAGCCGCCGCCAGAAGATCCGCTTTCTTTCGGGCGGTAATCAGCAGAAGGCGATTCTGTCGCGCTGGCTCGCCGAACCCGATCTGAAGGTCGTGATTCTCGACGAACCGACTCGCGGCATCGACGTGGGCGCGAAGCACGAAATTTATAACGTGATTTACCAGCTTGCCGAACGCGGCTGCGCGATCGTGATGATTTCGTCGGAACTGCCCGAAGTGCTGGGCGTGTCCGACCGCATCGTCGTGATGCGTCAGGGCCGAATTGCCGGCGAGCTGTCGCGCAAGGATGCAACGGAACAAGCGGTGTTGAGCCTCGCATTGCCGCAAAGCTCGACCGCACTGCCCGCAACCGGAACCGCCGCTCAACAGGCGGCCTGAACATCATTGGACGAAAGTCCGGCAACCCGTGGGGAACGGGAGGAGTCTTCATCATGCAAGCTAGAGAAAACCTCGCGCAACAGGCCGCCAAGAGCGCGGCTGAGGCGCTGATCCCGCAGACGAGCGACAAGGCGAAGTGGTGGCAGCAGATCACCGAGTACAGCCTGATCCTGATCTTCGTGGTGATGTTCGTGACGATGTCGCTGACCGTCGACCACTTCTTCTCGATCGAGAACATGCTCGGCCTCGCGCTGTCCATTTCGCAGATCGGCATGGTCGCGTGCACGATGATGTTCTGTCTCGCGTCGCGAGATTTCGACTTGTCGATCGGATCGACCGTCGCGTTTGCCGGCGTGTTGTGCGCGATGGTGCTCAACGCGACCGACAATACGTTTATCGCGATCGTTGCCGCAGTGGCGGCAGGCGCGGTGATCGGCTTCGTCAACGGCGCGGTGATCGCGTATCTGCGCATCAACGCACTGATCACCACGCTCGCAACGATGGAAATCGTGCGTGGCCTCGGCTTTATCGTGTCGCACGGTCAGGCGGTGGGTGTGTCGTCGGATACGTTTATTGCGCTGGGCGGCTTGAGCTTCTTCGGCGTGTCGCTGCCGATCTGGGTCACGCTGCTGTGCTTCATCGTGTTCGGCGTGATGCTGAATCAGACCGTGTACGGCCGCAATACGCTTGCCATCGGCGGCAATCCGGAAGCGTCGCGGCTCGCAGGTATCAACGTCGAGCGCACGCGCGTGTACATCTTCCTGATTCAGGGCGCCGTCACCGCGCTCGCAGGTGTGATCCTGGCGTCGCGGATCACGTCGGGACAGCCGAATGCCGCGCAAGGCTTCGAACTGAACGTGATCTCGGCATGCGTGCTCGGCGGCGTGTCGCTGCTCGGCGGACGTGCGACGATCTCCGGCGTCGTAATCGGCGTGCTGATCATGGGCACCGTCGAGAACGTAATGAACCTGATGAACATCGACGCGTTCTATCAGTACCTCGTGCGTGGCGCGATCCTGCTCGCCGCCGTGCTGCTCGACCAGTTGAAGAACCGCGGTTCGCGCGACTAATCCCGGCTTAATCATCTCGCTCTAAAAGGAATCGAACGATGTCGTCTCCGGCCAATGCAAACGAGCGTCTCGCGAACAGCGCATTCGCGCGCTACCCTAGTCTTGTCGACCGCACAGTGTTGATTACGGGCGGCGCGACCGGTATCGGCGCATCGTTTGTCGAGCATTTCGCGGCGCAGGGCGCGCGCGTTGCGTTCTTCGATATCGACGCAACCGCGGGCGAAGCGCTGGCGGACGAACTCGGCGACTCGAAGCACAAGCCGCTTTTTCTGCCCTGCGATCTGACCGACGTCGACGCGCTGCAAAAAGCGATTGCCGACGTGAAAGCCGCCCTCGGCCCGATTCAGGCGCTCGTGAACAATGCAGCGAACGACAAGCGTCACACGATCGGCGAAGTCACGCGCGAATCTTTTGACGCGGGCATCGCGGTGAACATCCGTCACCAGTTCTTTGCCGCGCAAGCGGTGATGGAAGACATGAAAGCGGCGAACAGCGGTTCGATCATCAATCTCGGCTCGATTAGCTGGATGTTGAAGAACGGCGGTTATCCGGTGTACGTGATGTCGAAATCGGCGGTGCAGGGTTTGACCCGCGGTCTCGCACGCGACCTGGGGCACTTCAACATTCGCGTGAACACGCTGGTGCCGGGCTGGGTGATGACGGAAAAGCAGAAACGCCTGTGGCTCGACGACGCGGGCCGCCGTGCGATCAAGGAAGGGCAGTGCATCGACGCGGAACTCATGCCGGACGACCTCGCCCGCATGGCGCTGTTCCTCGCCGCCGACGACAGCAGAATGATCACCGCGCAGGACATCGTCGTGGACGGAGGCTGGGCATGACGGCAAGCGCGCGCTCACACGCCGGTGCGCAACCTGCGAAAAGCGCGGCGCTGCTGCTCGACACCAAGTGCACGTTGGGCGAAGGCGCGACATGGTGCGCGAGAACCGGCCGCTTCTACTGGACGGATATCGAAGGCGCGCGTTTGTGGCGCTACGACCCGAGCGACGGCCGCAGCACTTTCTGGCCGATGCCCGAGCGTCTCGCCACGTTCGCGCTGTGTGCCGATCCGCATTACCTGTTGCTTGGCCTTGCCTCGCAGCTGGCCTTTTTCGACATTGCGACGGGACAGACGCGGCACATCGTCGATGTGGAAGCGGGCATGAACACGCGGGTGAACGACGGCCGCTGCGACCGTCAGGGCCGTTTCGTGTTCGGCACGAAAGACGAAGGCTCGCCGTTACAGGCGATCGGCGGGTTCTACCGGCTCAATCACGACCTGTCGCTGGAGCGTCTGCCGCTGCCCGCGCCGGCCATTTCCAACAGCATCGCGTTCAGTCCCGACGGCTCGACGATGTATTTCTGCGACTCGCCCACGCGTGAGATCCGCGCGTGCGACTATCGTGCGGACGGCGGCATCGCCAACGACCGGCTGTTCGTGCGCCTCGCCGACGCCACTGGCGAGCCCGACGGCTCGACTGTCGATCGCGATGGCGGCTTGTGGAACGCGCAATGGGGCGGCAGACGCGTCGTGCGTTACGGCGCCGACGGTGTCGAAACTGAGCGCGTGGAAGTGCCCACGGCGCAGCCGAGTTGCGTCGCGCTCGGCGGCGCGCAACTGGGCACGCTGTACATCACGAGTGCGCGCGTCGGTCTCGACGCAGCGGCGCTCGCCGGCGATTTGCGGGCGGGCGGCGTGTTCATCGCGACACCTGCGCGGCGCGGTTTGCCGGAGCCGGTGTTCCAGGGCGCGCCAGCGTAGCGCAGAATGACGCAGCTTCGCAGTCGATGCAGTGACCGGAAGCGCGCGGCTGCAGTGACGAGCCGTGCTTGACAGAAACCAGCAACAACCGGGCATTCCGCGCAAAACGGCAGCAAGCAGTTCGGACCAGAGGCGACCTGTTCAAGAAAATCGCCCGACAGCACCCGTCAGCCAAGACGGCAACGTCCCAGCCTCTCGAAGGAGCAGATATGACTGTTGCGAATCCTGTTTCCGCCTCGTCCCAAACATCACAAAGTGCTCAGAGCCGGCGCTCGCGACTCGCGGCGGCGGCCAATCCGGTGTTGCCGGGGCCGAGCACGTCGGCGGTAGCGGTCGGTGAGACCTCGGCCGGCGACGTCGCGTGCATCACGCTCGCCAATGCGCATTTGCGTCTCGACGTTGCACCGACGCTGGGTGGCGGAATCACGCGCTTCGACTGGCGCGACGACGGCGCGCTCACGCCGATTTTTCGTCGCTGCCGCCATGTTGCCGCCGACACGCAACCGAACGAACTCGCCTGTTATCCGCTGCTGCCGTATTCGAACCGGATCGGCGGCGGGCACTTCAATTTCGCAGGGCGGCGCGTCGACGTGGCGTGCAATCGCGCGGACGAGCCGTTCCCGATCCACGGGGACGGCTGGCAGTCGGCGTGGCATGTCGTCGATTCAGACCGGGAGAACGTGCGGCTCACGCTCGATCGCCGTGACGGCAAGCCGTACGCGTTTCGCGCGGCGCAGACCTACAAGCTGGACGGCCCGTCGCTCGTCATCACGCTCGAAATCGAGAACGCGGGCCGCGAGGCGTTGCCTTTCGGGCTCGGCGTGCATCCGTTTTTCGTGCGCGACGCCGACACCGAACTGTCGGCTGCGGCAGGCGGTCTATGGCTCGCCGGCGATGACTGGCTGCCGGTCCGCCACGTGCAGGCGCCGCCGGCTTGGCAGTTCGGCGTCGCTTATCCGCTGCCGGAAACCATCGTCAATCATGCATTCACTGGGTGGAGCGGGCAGGCGGCCGTGGTGTGGCCCAAGCGCCGGCTGTCGCTGAACATTGCCGCCGACACCGATTACTACGTGCTGTACACGCCTCCTGGCGAGGATTTCTTCTGCTTCGAGCCCGTCGATCATCCGATCAACGCGATGAATCTTGCCGGCGGCGCATGCGAAAACGGCATGACGTTGCTTGGGTGTGGCGAGCAACTCGTGCGGACGTTCCGCTTTACCGTTGAACGTACCGGTTTGCGTTCGATGCCGGGCGCGCGAGGATCGCGGCGTCGGCAATAGAGCGCGCTGTCTGGTGGCTCGCCGCGCCTCGAAGGGCTCGCACTGGACAGAGTGATGGACAGTGAAGCGAGTGAAGCGAGGTGAGCCGGGCCGCGCGCCCACGCCGGACAGGTAAAATACGCGCCTCTTCCGACTACCGGCTCGCCGCGAGACCCACCATGTCCAACTTCATCCAGACACTCAACGACGCGTGGCAGCGCACGAACTCGCTGCTGTGCGTCGGCCTCGATCCGGAGCCCAGCAAGTTTCCGGGCGCGCTTGCCGGCCGCGCCGACGCGATCTTCGACTTCTGCCGCGAGATCGTCGACGCGACTGCACCGTACGCGTCGTCGTTCAAACCGCAAATCGCCTACTTCGCGGCGCATCGCGCGGAAGACCAGCTCGAGCAGCTGATCGCGCACATTCATGCACATCATCCGGGCTTGCCGGTCATTCTCGACGCGAAGCGCGGCGACATCGGCAGCACTGCGGAGCAATATGCGCGTGAGGCGTTCGAACGCTACCAGGCGGACGCGGTGACGGTGAATCCGTACATGGGCTTCGATTCGATCGAGCCGTATCTGCAGCATGAAGGCAAAGGCGTGATCGTACTGTGCCGCACGTCGAACGCGGGCGGCTCTGACCTGCAATTCCTGGAAACCGGGGGCCGTCCGCTGTATCAGGTCGTCGCGCAACTGGCGGCGGAAAAGTGGAATGCTAGCGGCCAGTTGGCTCTGGTGGTCGGCGCGACTTTCCCGAAGGAAATCGAGGCGGTGCGCGGAATTGTCGGCGATATGCCGCTGCTGATTCCCGGCATCGGCGCGCAGGGCGGCGACGTGCAGGCGACCGTGAGCGCGGGCCGCACCGCCAACGGTACGGGCATGCTGATCAACTCGTCGCGCGCGATTATCTACGCAGGCAAGGGCGAGGATTTCGCTCAAGCGGCAGCGAAGGCCGCCATGGAGACGCGCGATCGGATCAACGCATTCCGTTGAATCACGGAGTGAGTTGGTGAAGGGGCCGACTTAGTCCGCAGCCGGCCCGAGCCGCTGGATGTGCGCGGCATGCTGCGGGTATTGCGCTTTCAACGCATCCACACCCGCAAGCTCGAATTCACTGAACTCGAAACCGGGCGCTACCGTGCAGCCCACGAGCGCGAACGCCGCCGGATCTGCACATTCGGCGGCGAACCACAAACCGGCCGGCACCACAGCCTGAAACACCGTGCCGCGATGAGTCAACGCGTTGCCGAGCCGATGTGTAACGAGGGCGCCCGACTCGTCCAGCACGTGAACGTGCAGCGGCTCGCCCGCATAGAAATGCCAGACCTCGTCGGACCTGATCCGATGCCACGCCGAATGCGCACCATCGCATAACAGGTAGTAAATCGCCGTCGACGCCGAACGCGTTTCGGCCGACCCGCCCGCGCGGCTCACGCGCTCCGCCGACCGGTAGGTCTCGCTGAAAAATCCGCCTTCCGGATGCGGCTTCAGATCGAAGCGGTGGATCAGTTCGTCTCTGGCTGCGTGCGAATCGGACATCGTCTTCCCGCCTTCAACCAAACTCAATGTTCGCGCTCGTCGAGCAGCGCGAGCACGCCGCGCAGCGCGTGCGCCGCGGCCTGCACGCGAATCTGTTCGCGGTCGCCCTTGAAAATCTTCGTTTCGACCGACGTATGCAGCCGGTTGCTCCAGCCGAACGACACCATGCCGACCGGCTTGGTCTCCGTGCCGCCGCCCGGCCCGGCGACGCCCGTGATCGACAACGATACCTGGGCGCGGCTGTTGCGCAGCGCGCCTTCCGCCATCGCGCGCGCCACCTGCTCGCTGACCGCGCCGTACTTGTCGATCATGTCTGCCGGCACGCCGATCATTTCACTCTTGGCCTGATTCGAATACGTGACGAAGCCGCGCTCGAACCAGCCGCTGCTGCCTGAGATGTCGGTGATCGCGGTCGCGACCATGCCGCCCGTGCACGACTCGGCAGTGACGAGCATCAGGCGCTCGTCGCGCAGGCGGTTGCTCACGCGGATCGCGAGCTGGTGAACGACGGAATCGGTAGGCATGGCGTCAATCCGGAACGGGGCGGAGCGGTTAAACGGACATGCGCCAGAGCGCAATCACGAGCAAGGTGAAAAACGCGGCAACGAGGTCGTCGAACATGATGCCAAAACCGCCTTTCAGCCGGCGATCGAAATAGCTGATGGGCGGCGGCTTCACCATGTCGAAAAAGCGGAACACGATGAACGCCCAGAACTGGCCTGTCAGCGTGACCGGCGTGACCATCAGCAGCACGAGCCAGAAGGCGACGATTTCGTCCCACACGACCGGCGATGGGTCGTCAGTGCCGAGCTTCCTGGCGGTAAAGCCGCAAATCGCAATGCCGCCCACGAAGCCGACGCCGATCAGCACCCCCCACTCGATCACGGTCAGATAGCGGCTGAACACGGCAAACGAGGCCCACGCGAACAACGTGCCGATTGTGCCAGGCGCGATCGGCGACAAGCCGCTGCCGAAACCGAGCGACAGAATGTGCAGCGGGTGCGACAGCATGAAGCGCGCGGTCGCGCGGCGCGGCTGAGGGCGCTGCGGCTTGGGCGGCTGACCGCCGACAAGATTGTCGGCGGGCGTGAGCGGGCGATCAGTCTGCATGAAAGTGGTCGAAGCCTTGCAACGTCAGGGAGAGCGGCGCGCCGGCAGAGTCGCGCCAGTCGATCGCCGGGCGGTCGGCCGCCGTTTGGAGAGCGCTTATTGTACCGATGCGCGTGACGGGCACGCCCGCCTTGTGGCCGGCGGCCTGAACGGCGTCGCGCGCGGCCGGCGGCGCGGTAAAGCACAACTCGTAGTCGTCGCCGCCCGCAAGCGTGCAGCGCCGCTGCGTGTCGAGCGGCAGCCTGCGCAATGCGGACGAACGCGGCACTGCGTCGGCGTCGACAGTGGCCCGCATATTCGATCGATCGAGGATGTGCTTCAGGTCGCCGGCGAGCCCGTCCGAGATATCCAGCGCCGCATGGGCGACGCCGCGCAGGGCCAACCCGAGCGCGATGCGCGGTTCCGGGCGCTCGAGCGCGCGGCGAAACGCCGCGGCGTCGTCGGCATCGGCGGTCCACTCGCCGCGCTGGATGCCGAGGCCTGCGCGCGCGTCGCCGAGGGTGCCCGACACCCAGATGTCGTCGCCCGCCCGGGCGGCGTCGCGGCGCAGCGCGGCTTGCGGCGGCACGCTGCCGAACACGGTGATGCACAGGTTCAGCGGGCCGCCGGTCGTGTCGCCGCCGATCAGCGCACAGCCATGACGCTCGGCGAGCGCGAAGAGTCCTTCGCTAAATGCGGCGAGCCACGTTTCATCGGCTTTGGGCAAGGAGAATGCAAGCGTGAACGCCTGCGGTTGCGCGCCCATTGCAGCCAGATCCGACAGATTGACGGCGAGCGCCTTGTGACCGAGCGCCTCGGGATCGACATCCGCGAAGAAGTGGCGGCCTTCCACCAGCATGTCTGTCGAAATCGCCAGCATTTCGCCCGCGCGCGGCGCGAGCAGCGCGCAGTCGTCGCCGATGCCGAGCGAACCGCTCGGGGCCGCCGACGCCTCGCCCGCCGCGCGGCGCGCGAAGAAACGTTCAATCAGCGAAAACTCTGAAAGCATTGTGAGGAAAAGTGAAGGGACGACTGCCTTTCGCTACGTTTCAGTCTCGGCAGTTGTACCCGTATTGAAGGAATCGGGCCGGCAATTGGGGCTACAATGCCGTCGAACATCTATTCTAATCCGCACTTCGAAGCCCGCCTTATGTCGACTCCCGTCAATAGCAAACTCCGCGAAGCCGCCCTCGATTACCACGAATTCCCGACCCCCGGGAAGATCGCAATCGCCCCCACCAAGCAGATGATCAACCAGCGCGACCTCGCGCTGGCGTACTCGCCAGGTGTCGCGTTCGCGTGTGAAGAAATCGTCGAGAACCCGCTGAATGCCGCGCGCTTCACGGCGCGCAGCAACCTGGTCGGCGTCGTGACGAACGGCACGGCGGTGCTCGGCCTGGGTAATATCGGCCCGCTCGCATCCAAGCCGGTCATGGAAGGTAAGGCGGTGCTGTTCAAAAAGTTTGCCGGCATCGACGTGTTCGATATCGAGTTGAACGAGTCCGATCCGCACAAGCTCGTCGACGTGATCGCGGCGCTCGAGCCGACGTTCGGCGGTATCAATCTCGAAGACATCAAGGCGCCGGACTGCTTTATCGTGGAACGCGAATGTCGCAAGCGCATGAAGATTCCGGTCTTCCACGACGATCAGCACGGCACGGCCATCGTCGTTGCGGCGGCGATCACGAACGGCTTGAAGGTCGTCGGCAAGGACATCAAGGACGTCAAGCTGGTCTCCTCCGGCGCGGGCGCAGCGGCGCTGGCCTGTCTGGATCTGCTGGTCGATATCGGGCTGCCGCTCGAAAACATCACGGTCACGGATCTGGCCGGCGTGGTCTACAAGGGCCGCGTCGAACTGATGGACCCGGACAAGGAACGCTTCGCGCGTGACACCGAGGCACGCGCGCTCGCAGAGGCAATTGGCGGCGCGGACGTGTTCCTCGGCCTGTCGGCGGGCGGCGTGCTCAAACAGGAGATGGTCAAGCAGATGGCGGAACGGCCGCTGATTCTGGCGCTCGCTAACCCGACGCCCGAAATCCTGCCGGAACTGGCGCTCGAAGTGCGTCCGGACGCCGTGCTGTGCACGGGCCGCACCGACTACCCGAACCAGGTGAACAACGTGCTGGTGTTCCCGTTCCTGTTCCGCGGCGCACTGGACGCGGGCGCGACCACGGTCACGCGGGAAATGGAAATCGCCGCGGTCAATGCGATTGCCGAACTGGCGCGCCAGGAGCAGAGCGACATCGTCGCGACGGCTTACGGCATTCAGGATCTTTCGTTCGGTCCGGAGTACCTGATTCCGAAGCCGTTCGACCCGCGTCTGATCGTCAAAGTCGCGCCCGCAGTGGCGAAGGCCGCGATGGATTCGGGCGTCGCCGAGCGTCCGATCGAGGACATGGACGCATACGAGCAGCATCTGCAGCAGTTCGTGTATCACAGCGGCACGACGATGAAGCCGATCTTCCAGCTGGCGCGCGGCGTCGAGCCGGAGAAGAAGCGCATTGTGTTCGCGGAAGGCGAAGAAGAGCGCGTGTTGCGCGCCATGCAGATCATCGTCGACGAAAAGCTGGCCAAGCCGATCCTGATTGGCCGTCCGGCCGTGATCGAGCAGCGCATTGCGCGCTACGGTCTGCGTCTCGTCGCGGGTCAGGACTACACGGTCGTCAATACGGACCATGACGAGCGTTATCGCGACTTCTGGCAGGAGTATTACAAGATGATGTCCCGCAAGGGCATCACCGCGCAGATGGCCAAGCTCGAAATGCGCCGCCGCACGACGCTGATCGGTGCGATGCTGGTCAGAAAAGGCGAGGCGGACGGCATGATCTGCGGCACGATCAGCACGACGCACCGCCACCTGCACTTTATCGACCAGGTGATCGGCAAGCGCGAAGGCTGCGCCGTGTATGCCGCGATGAACGCGCTGGTGCTGCCGAATCGCCAGATTTTCCTGGTCGATACGCACGTGAACGTGGACCCGACGCCGGAGCAGCTGGCCGAGATCACGATCATGGCCGCCGAGGAAGTGCGCCGCTTCGGCATCGAGCCAAAGGTCGCACTGGTGTCGCATTCGAATTTCGGTTCGAGCAATGCGCCGACCGCGCAGAAAATGCGCGATACGCTCGCGATCCTGCAAGAACGCGCGCCCGAATTGCAGGTTGATGGTGAAATGCACGGTGATGTTGCGCTCGACGCGAATCTGCGCCGCGAAGTGCTGCCCGACTCGACGCTCGAAGGCGATGCCAACCTGCTGGTGCTGCCGAACATCGACGCCGCCAACATCTCGTACAACCTGCTGAAGACGGCGGCGGGCAACAACATCGCCATTGGCCCGATGCTGCTGGGCGCGGCAAAGCCCGTGCACGTGCTGACGGCATCCGCGACGGTTCGACGCATCGTCAACATGACGGCGCTGCTGGTTGCGGATGTGATCGCGGCCCGCTGAGGGTCTGTCTACGCTGACCTGCGCCGGCTTCCGTCGGCGTAGTTGGCGGAGAAACTTGCCGGCGGCTTCCGCCGGCCTCGTCCGACGAAAAAAAAGGCGTGCCCGCAACGGGCACGCCTTAGGGCGAACAGGGGATAGCCGCCCAAAACGGCAAACAACAGACTTCCTTGCAAGAACTCAGCGCCCGGCATTCCGTGTGGAAAAGCCGGTGTTGCCGCGTCTTTTGCTTGGTTGAGCTAATGTTAGCGCGCATTGGATAAATTTTGTGTCAAAAGTCGTCAAAGCACTGCTGGTGGGGCTTTCGCGTCGAATCGGATCATTTTGCGACTCCGGCGAACGTTGATTCCGGGGACCATTAGCGATACCCTTACGACTTTCATGGTCGTAAAACTCGTGATCTAACAGCCGGGAAACTTGGTAATGGCACGCAGATGGCAGCGCATCAAGGGCGTGCTGATCAGTGCTATTGCGCTGTGCGTTTTCTGCGGCCCCGTGCCTCACGCCATCGCGCGCAATTACCCGGCACCCACCGGCACGAATGCACAGGGCCAAGGCACCATTGCGGCGGCGCAGTTGCCCCGCGAGGCGGTCAATACATTGAACTTGATTGCCGCTGGCGGGCCTTACCCGTATGAAAAGGACGGCGTCGTGTTCGGCAACCGCGAACGGTTGCTGCCGCCCAACCGGCGCGGCTTTTACCACGAATACACCGTTCCCACGCCTCGTTCACGTAGTCGCGGGGCGCGTCGCATCGTCTGCGGAGGTCCGCTGAAGCGCACCGACAATTGTTACTACTCGGACGACCATTACACCAGTTTTAATCGTATTGTTGAATGACATCGGGATGAACGGCATGAGCGACAACGTCTACGCGCACGACACCGGAGTCGCGACGGATCTTTTCGCGGCCGGCGACGGCAATCTTTTCCAGCGCGTCATGAAGATGCGCGCCGGCGAGCAGGGCCGTGAGAACCGGAGCGAAGCTGACAGTGTGGTTTCATCGAACGAGGAGCCCATGAGTCTTTTCAAGACCGTACGACCGAACATCGTACAGTCGATCCGCGCGTTTCGCGTTCAGGAGCTCGCCGACGAGGCGAATCGACTCGGACAGCACTTTCTCTACGCGTATTGCGCAAACGCGCAGTCCAAGCAGGAAGTCCTGGAAACCATCGCTACATCGTTCCTGTTTCCGAAACATTTCGGCAAGAATTATGACGCGCTCTACGATTGCCTGACCGACCTGGTTCATAAGGCCGGAGCCCAGCCCGGCTTCGTGATCGTGCTCGAGCAATTGCCCGTCGCGCAGAAATTCGACAAGGAAGGGCGAGAGACGCTGCTCGACGTGTTTCGCGAAGCGGCCGAATTCTGGGCCGAGCGCAAGGTTGCGTTCCGCGTCTTTTATTCGTTCGCCTGAATGCTTTGAGCCGGACTTCTGAGTTCGGCCACAGCCGGAATCGCAAAGGCCCGCCAACTGGCGGGCCTTTGCTTTTGGCGGATTGGGCTTGAGCCCGGTGTCAGTAGCACTGGTGGCGCTTGTGCCGGTCGCGCTGGCGTCCGCTCCGATCGCTGCCGTTGCGGCTGCCTACGCCATGGCCCACAAGCGCCTACTAAATCACCACCTTACCAGCCGCCCCACGCCGCCGCGAGTGCGGACAGAACCGCCATCCCAGCGGTCTCGGTGCGCAAGACGCGCGGTCCGAGCCCGACCGCCTGAAATCCGTGGTCCGTCGCGGCGGCTTCTTCCGCGGCGGAAAAGCCGCCTTCGGGGCCGACCAGCACGGTGACGGGGCCCTTCGGCGGAATTGTGGGCAGCGCTGAAAAATGGATGCTGGCGCGTGGCGATAACAGAATGCGCAATTCGTCTTCCGCGGGAACGCGCGGCATTGCGGCGAGCCAGGTGGCGATTTCGCGTACAGGCATGACTGTCGGCAGGCGGTTGCGTCCACATTGCTCACACGACGCCCGCACGATGCCTTCCCAGTGCGCATGCCGCCGAAGCGCACGATCGCCGTTCAGACGCACGACGCTGCGCGTGGTGGTCAACGGCACGAAGCTCGAGGCGCCGAGTTCGACGGCTTTTTCGATCAGCCAGTCCATCTTGTCGCCGCTTGCTATGCCCTGAGCGAGCGTGAGCCGATACGGCGGCTCGACTTCGATATTGCGGAATTCGCCGACCTTCACGGTGACCGTGCGGCGTTCGATCGCGACGAGTTCGGCGCTGTATTCGCCGCCCTCACCGTTGAAAAGCACAATGGAGTCACCGGTCTGCAAGCGCAGCACGAGGACGTGCCGTACGACGTCATCGGGAAGTTGCATGATGTCGTCGGGCGAAAGAGGCGTACCGACGAAGAAGCGAGGCATCAGAAAAATACTCATTAGTTCACGAAAGGTGGCGAGCGAGCGCCCAACGGTAGCCGTCCAGATCCTCGACCTGGGCGAAGCGGTCGCCCCAGAACTGGTCCTGTGGCTCGCTCAACGATTTGGCGCCGGCGGCAAGCGCCCGGGCGTAAACCGTGTCGACATCGTCGACGTAGACATAGAATGATTGCGGCGCGATCGCGCCCGCGCTGCGGGGTGTTTTTGCGGTGGAGCCGAACGCGCCTTCCGGCGCGAACATCACGATCAACTGACCTTGATAGGTCATTTCGACATGCATGACGACGCCGTCGTCCTGCACGCTATCCCGCAATTCGAAGCCGAATGCCGCGGTGTAAAAGGCACTCGCGGCTCGCGCGTCCCGTACCGTCAGATAGGGGGTCAACCAGGGCACACCGGCTGGGCGGGAGGCGGTCATGGAGTTCTCCAGATCTAGGGTTATTGGGCGCATGCCGGGCCGCCGGCAACGGGTTGCGTATCGGCAAAGAGATAGCGCAATCCGGCGAAGCCGTGCATTTTGCCCGTGCGTCAGTGTGACGGCTTTAAGAATTGACCTAGTTTATCTTGCACCGACGGCGATGCCGTAAAGAGTCCGGCATGCGCGGCAGGGCTGTAGTGCTTCCGTGCGTCGATTCCTCGCACGGCGAGGCGCTCGGCCACGATATCCGCCGTCAGCGCGGCAGGATCGAGCGTGTCGCTGGCGGTCGCCATCATCCACAACGAGCCGTATAGCGGGACAAACGTGTTCAGGGTGCGCACCACCGCGAACACGCTGCGCAGATCGCCCAGCAGGCCAGCAATGCGTTCGGCGTGGAAATAGGGCGAACCAGATGGACGGACAACACGGCGTTCGTGCTCATCACCCGCTTGAGCTGACTGTAGAAGGCGGTCGTGTACAGGCCGGCCGCTGGCGAGTCCGGCGGCGTCAGATCGAATACGACCAGATCGAACAGCGCTGACCGTGCCTGCGCGGCCGCGGTCACGAAATGCGCGGCATCGCCGATCACGAGTTCGACGCGCGGATCGTCGAACGCGCCGCCGTGTACTTCGGGCATGTGCTCGCGGGTCAGGCGAACCACCTGTTCGTCGAGTTCGGCGACCACGATCCTTTCAATGCCCGGATGCGCCAGCAGTTGCCGAGCGGCGCCCGCGTCGCCTCCACCTAGCACCAGCGCGGCTTTCGGTGCCGGATGCGCCAACGCCGCCGGGTGCACCATGCACTCGTGATAGATGAACTCGTCGCCGGTGGACGTCATGGGACGGCCGTCCAGCGTGAAGATCCGGCCGAGCTGGCGCGTGTCCCACACCTCGATGCGCTGATACGGCGAATCGACTCGTGCAATCAGCGACGCGTCCGGAAATCCGTAGACAGCGTCCGGACTCGGGTGGAACAGCAAAGTAGCGCTCAAGATGGTTTGCCCAGTGTGAACGGGTTGGTTTCCGCTGCCCGATTGTAAGGGCGACGCGCGGCACGGTCTCGTGCGCGCCCCACGATGCGGAACGAATCAGCGGCTCTTTGGAGGCACCGGGCGGCGCCCGCCATGCGGCTTTGCGCACAGGGAGGGAGACAACGTTCTGTTAGAATGGCACGCTTTCAGCCTTGTCCGTTTGCTCTGCCCGTTTCGCGTCTTCCGGCGCCGCACCGTGCGCCGAAGCGGACTGGCCGCCGAGCTTCCGGGCCTCAAGCGCGCACCGCTTTCTGACTCTGTCTCCGGACTCGACATGACGACCCCGTCTCCCGCACCCACTTCCTTGATGGCCAACGCAATCCGCGCGCTGTCCATGGACGCCGTTCAACAAGCGAATTCCGGGCACCCCGGCATGCCAATGGGCATGGCCGAAATCGGCGTGGCCCTGTGGTCGCGCCATCTGCGCCACAATCCGAAGAACCCGCAATGGGCGGACCGCGACCGCTTCGTTCTGTCGAACGGCCACGGTTCGATGCTGCTGTACTCGCTGCTTCATCTGACCGGCTACGACCTGCCGATCAGCGAACTGAAGAACTTCCGCCAGATGCATTCGAAGACGCCGGGCCACCCGGAATACGGCATTACGCCGGGCGTCGAAACGACCACCGGCCCGCTCGGCCAGGGTCTGGCGAACGCGGTCGGCATGGCGCTCGCGGAGTCGCTGCTCGCCACCGAATTCAATAAGCCCGACGCTAAGATCGTCGACCACCACACGTATGTGTTCGTCGGCGACGGCTGCCTGATGGAAGGCATTTCGCATGAAGCGTGTTCGCTCGCGGGCGTGCTGAAGCTGAACAAGCTGATCGCGTTCTACGACGACAACGGCATCTCCATCGACGGCGAAGTGGTGCACTGGTTCCACGACGACACGCCGAAGCGCTTTGAAGCATACGGCTGGAACGTGATTCCGAACGTGGTCGGCCACGATGTCGACGCAGTCGACGCCGCCATCAAGAAGGCCAAGCAATCGGACAAACCCACGCTGATCTGCTGCAAGACCGTGATCGGCGAAGGTGCGCCGACCAAAGCCGGCAGCCACGACTCGCACGGCGCGCCGCTCGGCGACAAGGAAATTGCGGCGACGCGCGAGGCCATCGGCTGGAAGTGGGAGCCGTTTGTGATTCCGCAGGAAGTCTACGCAGCGTGGGACGCGAAGGAAGCGGGCGCGCGTTTCGAATCCGATTGGGATAAGGCGTTCGCGGCTTACTCGGCGAAATATCCGCAAGAAGCGGCTGAATTCACGCGTCGTATGGGCAAGCAACTGCCCGCTGACTGGAAGGAAAAGGCGAAGGCGATCATCGCCGGCGCGAACGAGCGTGCCGAAACGGTCGCGACGCGCAAGGCATCGCAGCAGGCCATCGAGGCGCTGTCCGCAGTGCTGCCCGAACTGCTCGGCGGCTCGGCCGACCTGACCGGGTCGAACCTGACCAACTGGAAGGCCGCGAAGCCGGTTCGCGTGAACGGCGAAGGCCGCGCGGCCGGCAACTACGTCAACTACGGCGTGCGCGAGTTCGGCATGAGCGCCGCGATCAACGGCGTCGCGCTGCACGGCGGCTTCAAGGCTTTCGGCGGCACGTTCCTGACGTTCTCCGACTACAGCCGCAACGCGCTGCGCGTTGCCGCGCTGATGAAGGCGCCGTCCATCTTCGTGTTCACGCACGACTCGATCGGTCTCGGCGAAGACGGCCCGACTCACCAGTCGGTCGAACACGTAGCGAGCTTGCGTCTGATTCCGCATCTGCAGGTGTGGCGTCCCGCGGATACCGTCGAAACGGCGGTGGCGTGGACTCACGCGGTCGAACACCATGGCCCGTCGTGCCTGATTTTCAGCCGTCAGAACCTGCAGTTCTCGGAGCGCACGGACGCGCAGATCGCTAACATCGAGAAGGGCGGTTATGTGCTGCGTGACTGGAACGACGAGATCGTTGCGCGCAAAATCATTCTGATGGCCACCGGTTCGGAAGTCGAACTGGCGCTCAAGGCGGTCGAGCCGCTGGCGCGCGAGGGCATCGCGGCGCGCGTCGTCTCCATGCCGTCCACCACGGTTTTCGACAAGCAGGATGCGGAATACCGCGAACGCGTGCTGCCGCAAGGCGTGCGCCGTGTCGCGATCGAAGCGGGCGTGACGGATTTCTGGCGCAAGTACGTGGGTCTGGAAGGCGGCGTGGTCGGCATCGACACGTTCGGCGAATCGGCCCCGGCTGGCGTGCTGTTCAAGCATTTCGGCTTCACCGTCGAACACGTGGTAGAGACGGCCAAAGCCGCACTCGGCTGATCTGAAGCAAAGCGTTGCCGCACGGCTGAAGCAGGAGCACGAACGCGCGGCAACGCAGCCGGTCAGACGAATATCAACGTATTTTTTTAGTCATCAGGAGATAGATCATGACGATTCGCGTTGCAATCAACGGCTACGGCCGGATCGGCCGCAACACGCTGCGCGCCTTCTATGAAAACGGCAAGAAGCACGATATTGAAATCGTCGCCATCAACGATCTGGGCGACGCCAAGACCAATGCTCACCTGACGCAATACGACACCGCGCACGGCAAGTTCCCGGGCGAAGTGTCGGTGGACGGCGATTACCTGGTTGTGAACGGCGACAAGATCCGCGTGCTGGCCAACCGCAACCCTGCTGAACTGCCGTGGGGCGAGCTGAACGTCGACGTCGTAATGGAATGCACGGGCTTTTTCACGACGAAGGAAAAAGCAAGCGCGCACATCAAGGGCGGCGCGAAGAAGGTCATCATTTCGGCGCCAGGCGGTAAGGACGTCGACGCAACGATCGTCTACGGCGTGAACCACAACGTGCTGAAGGCATCGGACACGGTGATCTCGAACGCATCGTGCACGACGAACTGCCTCGCGCCGCTCGTCAAGCCGCTGAACGACAAGATCGGCCTCGTGAACGGCCTGATGACGACCATTCACGCGTACACGAACGACCAGGTTCTGACGGACGTGTACCACGAAGACCTGCGCCGCGCGCGCTCGGCCACGCATAGCCAGATCCCGACCAAGACGGGCGCTGCGTCGGCTGTCGGCCTGGTGCTGCCGGAACTGAACGGCAAGCTGGACGGCTACGCGATTCGCGTGCCGACCATCAACGTGTCGGTGGTCGATCTGTCGTTCATCGCCGCACGCGACACCACGGTCGAGGAAGTCAACTCGATCATGAAGGAAGCGTCGCAAGGTGCGCTGAAGGGCATCCTCGGCTACAACGACGCGCCGCTGGTGTCGATCGACTTCAACCACAACCCGGCTTCGTCGACGTTCGACGCGACGCTGACCAAGGTGTCGGGCCGCCTGGTGAAGGTGTCGAGCTGGTATGACAACGAGTGGGGCTTCTCGAACCGCATGCTGGACACGGCCGTGGCGCTCGCCAACGCGAAGTAAGCCGTTCTGTGCTTTCCGGACGCCGTCGTCGTAACGTCGGCGGTTCGGTTTAGCGCGGTTCGCAAAAAAAGCCGCTCTTCGGAGCGGCTTTTTTACGCCTGCCGAGTGTCGAAATAGACGCCGGACGCCGCCGCGTTTCAGGCAAAGAAATTCGCCCGACCAAAAAAAATGGCCCGGCCGATTCAACCCGGCCGGGCCATTTTTCTGCTGATTGCTAATCGTTCGACCGCGCCCCCCGACACGGCCGGCACCGCGTCAATGCTTGCGATGCGGGCAGTTTTCCTTGGTGCAGGCGCCGTAGAGCGCCAGTGCGTGTTCCTGCAGCTTGAAGCCGCGTTCCTTCGCGATGGACTGCTGACGACTCTCGATTTCGGAGTCGAAAAATTCTTCGACGAGGCCGCAATCGAGGCACACGAGATGGTCGTGATGCGACCCTTCGTTCAGCTCGAAAACAGCCTTGCCCGATTCGAAATTACTGCGCGAGAGCAGGCCGGCCTGCTCGAATTGCGTCAGCACACGATAGACGGTGGCAAGACCGATATCGAGCTCCTCGTGCAGGAGGTTGCGGTACACGTCTTCGGCCGTCAGGTGACGCACCGGGCTGTGCTGGAAAATCTCGAGGATTTTGAGGCGCGGAAGGGTCGCCTTGAGCCCGATGTTCTTGAGATCGGTTGGATTGGTCATGACAAGGGATCCCTAGAGTACAATGCTGGGCTCTCATAGTAATGTGTTTTTGCCGTTCTGGTCATCTTCGATGGAATGAAACTCGCGCGGCTCGTCAGCGGGCCCGCACGGTGAGTGAAATGATTTCAAAATCTCAACTGATCTACCGGGGGAGCCGCATGCGGGGTACCTTGACCGCTGTTGCGGCTGTCGCGATTCTTGCAGGATGTTCCACGTACGACAGCCTCACCCAGCGGGTTGCTCAAAGCATCACGCCGTACCGGATTACCGTTGTGCAAGGCAACTTCGTTTCGAAAGAAGCCGCTGCGCAAATGCAGGTGGGCCTGTCGCGCGCACAGGTGCGTCAGTTGCTGGGCACGCCGCTCCTCGCCGACATGTTCCACGCAGATCGCTGGGACTACGTGTTCTATTTCAAGCGCGGCTCGACTAACGTCGTGCAGCAGCGCGACTTCGTGGTCAACTTCGCGGGCGATCGCGTCGCCAGCTGGAGCGGCGGCGAAGATCTGCCGTCCAACCTCGAACTGCTGGCTGAGATCGACGGTGACAAGCGCGGTAAGAAGGCCGCTGCCGCGAGCGTAGCGAGCAGCACAGGCGAGGCAAGCGCGCCGGTAGCCACGGCGCCGGTCACGGTCGACACCGCGCGTTCGCCGTCCGTCGAAGGTGCTGCCGCAGCGGCCGCGCCGTCTACCGACGCGAACGCTGAAGCCGCTCAAGCCGCGAATCGTGCGACGAATGCGGTGCAAGCGCCGTCGCGGAACACGCCGTCGTCGGTGCGCTCAACCGCTCCGACCGCGAATGCCGGCGGCATCCCGCCGCAAGGCCCGACGTCCGGTGGTCAGCCGCAGTTCCAGTTCCACCGTCCACCGCCGCCGCAATCGCCGTCGTCGCAGGACAATCCGGTCGGGCCGACGAGCTCGCAAAGCAGCGGCCCGACGCAGAACGCGCCGGTTGGCACGCCGTCCACTTCGGGAACGAGCCAGTAATAGCGCTGTCCTTGTTTTAAGACGGCCGCTGCGCAATCGCCCGCCGTGGAGTGTCACTCCAAAGTCGCTTCGGGCTTCGCGCGGCGCCGTCGGATTCTCTGCTGTTCCAGTCCCGCGCGGTGCGAGGGCGCGCTGCCCGCCGCCGCTTTTGCCCGCCTCTGCCGGGCTGTGTCTTTCGAACCCTCGTAGCCATGAAAATTGCGATTGCTGGCGCATCGGGCCGTATGGGCCGCATGCTCATCGAAACCGTTCTCAACGATTCCGACGCCACGCTGTCGGGTGCGCTCGACCGTGCGGGTTCTCCGCAACTCGGTCAGGACGCCGGCGCCTTTCTCGGCAAGCAGACGGGCGTGATGCTGACCGACGACATTGAGCGTGTGTTCGCGGAATCGGACTACCTGATCGACTTCACGCGGCCTGAAGGCACACTGACGCATCTGGAAGCCGCGCAGCGTCACAACGTGAAAATGGTGATCGGCACGACCGGCTTCGACAATGAGCAGAAGGCGCAACTGCGCGCCGCGGCCGACAACATCGCGATCATGTTCGCGTCGAATATGAGCGTGGGCGTGAACGTTACGCTCAAGCTGCTCGAGTACGCCGCGAAGCATTTCGCGACCGGCTACGACATCGAGATCATCGAAGCGCATCATCGTCACAAGGTCGATGCGCCGTCGGGCACCGCGCTGACAATGGGCGAAGTGATCGCCAACGCTCTCGGGCGCAATCTCGACGACTGCGCGGTCTATAGCCGCGAAGGCGTGACCGGCGAGCGCGATCCGTCCACGATCGGATTTTCGGCGATCCGCGGCGGCGATATCGTCGGCGACCATACGGTGCTGTTCGCCGGCATCGGCGAGCGCATTGAAATCACGCACAAATCAGCGAGCCGCCTGTCGTACGCGCAGGGCGCGCTGCGTGCCGTGCGTTTCCTCGAAGGCCACCAGACCGGCTTCTTCGACATGCAAGACGTGCTCGGCCTGCGCTAAACGCGGCGCGCGCGGCTTATTTATCCGCACGAACTCACTTTTCCCCGGCGAAATCAGATGGCAGGCGGCAGCGGTATCATCCATTACCTGCAAACGAGCGACGCGATCACGCATGGCGTCGCTTATGTGCTGCTGGCGATGTCGATTGCGAGCTGGTGCTTCCTGATCGTCAAGGCTTGGGTGCTGGTGCGGGCCAAACGTCAGGCGACGCGAGCTGTCGCGCGCTTCTGGCAGGCGCCGACCCTCGCGGAAGGTGTCGCCGAATTGAAGCGCGCCGACCGCGAGCGCGTTTTCGCGCCGCTCGCAGAAGCGGCGCTCCATGCAGCCGAAGTCGATATTCCCGGCGCACTGCTGGCGCGCGTCGAGCGCAGCGAACGTGTGGTTCGCGCGCTGCGTCAGGCGCTCAATGCGTCGCAGCGCAGGCTCGAATTCGGCCAGGTGCTGCTGGCTTCGGTGGGCAGCACGGCGCCTTTCGTCGGCCTGCTCGGCACCGTTTGGGGCATTTATCACGCGCTCGGCAGCATTGCCGCGAGCGGTCAGGCGCAGATCGAGAACGTCGCCGGGCCGGTCGGCGAGGCGCTCATCATGACGGCCTTCGGTCTCGTGGTGGCGATTCCCGCAGTGCTCGCCTACAACGTGCTGGGGCGCCTCGTGCGGCAGCTGTCGGAAGAACTCGACGGATTCGCGCACGACCTGCACTCGTACGTGTGCGCGCCTGTGGGCCAGCCGCAAGCGCCGGTGCGCGGTCCGCAGGCCACGACTCACTAAGGGCAATAAGCGCAATCGGCACTAGGCGCGCGTCACGACATAGGAGGCGGCATGGCGTTCGGCGGACTGGAGAAAAAGCAGACGGCTGCACCGATGGCCGAGATCAACATGACGCCGCTGATCGACGTGATGCTGGTGCTGCTGGTGATTTTCATCATTACCGCGCCTTTATTCACGCACGCGATCCGGCTCGACCTGCCGAAGGTCGCGTCTGCGCCGGCTCGCGAAACGCCGCAAACCATTTCTCTTTCTATCGACGCCGCGGGCAAGCTCTACTGGGACGGCAGCGTCATCACGCTCGACCAGATGCGCGGGCGCTTCGCGCAAGCCGGCAAGCAGGCCGACCAGCCCGAAATTCATCTGCACGCCGAGCGCAATACGCGCTACGAGGTGATCGCGCAGGTCATGGGCGCCGCGCAGCAGGCTGGTCTTGAGCGCATCGGCTTCGTGACGGAGCCGCCGCCACCAGGCGCGCAGCAGTAGGCGCCCGGGCGCTCGCCACGCGGCGCAGCCGTCCGCGAACGGTATAATCAGCCCTTTCCCCGCAGTACGGGAAACGACGCCATTTCATCCAGCAAAAGCACCAAGCGGCCGGTGCGGAAGCACCGAACCCAGCGATCCCATCACACCATGCACGAAAAATACGTTCCCTCCGACGTCGAATCCGCCGCGCAAGGGCAATGGCGCGCCATCGACGCGTACAAGACATCGGAAACCACCGACAAGCCCAAGTTCTACTGCGTCTCGATGCTGCCGTATCCGTCGGGCAAGCTGCACATGGGGCACGTGCGCAACTACACGATCAACGACGTGATGTACCGCTATCTGCGGATGAACGGCTACAACGTGCTGATGCCGATGGGTTGGGACGCGTTCGGCATGCCGGCTGAAAACGCCGCGATGGCCAACAACGTGCCGCCGGCAAAGTGGACCTACGACAACATCGCTTACATGAAGAAGCAGATGCAGTCCATGGGCCTCGCGATCGACTGGTCGCGCGAAGTCGCCACCTGCAGCCCCGATTACTACAAGTGGAACCAGTGGTTGTTCCTGAAGATGCTGGAAAAGGGCATCGCGTACAAGAAAACCGGCACCGTGAACTGGGACCCGGTCGATCAAACGGTGCTCGCGAACGAGCAGGTGATCGACGGTCGCGGCTGGCGCTCGGGCGCGCTCGTCGAGAAGCGCGAAATCCCGATGTACTACATGCGCATCACGCAGTACGCAGACGAGTTGCTGAACGATCTGGAAGGCCTCGGCTGGCCCGAGCGCGTGAAGATCATGCAGCAGAACTGGATCGGCAAGAGCTTCGGCGTGAACTTCGGTTTCCCGTATGAAATCGACGGCGAACAGAAGCTGTTGCGTGTGTTCACCACGCGCGCCGACACGATCATGGGCGTGACCTTCGCCGCGATCGCGGCCGAGCATCCGCTTGCCACGCGTCTCGCGAAAGACAAGCCGGAACTGCAGGCGTTCATCGACGAATGCAAGCGCGGCGGCGTGGCGGAAGCCGACGTCGCGACCATGGAAAAGAAGGGCATGCGCACCGGCTTTTTCGTCAAGCATCCGCTCACGCAGGAACCGGTCGAAGTGTGGATCGGCAACTACGTGCTGATGACTTACGGCGAAGGCGCGGTGATGGGCGTGCCGGCGCACGACGAGCGCGATTTCGCGTTCGCGAAGAAATACGGTCTGCCGATCAAGCAGGTGGTGGCGGTCGAAGGCAAGGAGTTTTCGACGCAGGCCTGGGAAGAGTGGTACGGCGAGAAGGGTGGTACGCTCGTCAACAGCGGCAAGTACGACGGCCTGAACTACGAACAGGCAGTAGACGCAATTGCCGCCGACCTGAAGGCGCTGGGCCTGGGCGACAAGCAGATCACGTGGCGTCTGCGTGATTGGGGCGTGTCGCGTCAGCGTTACTGGGGCACGCCGATTCCGATCATCCACTGCCCGAAGTGCGGGGACGTGCCGGTGCCGGAAAAAGACCTGCCTGTCGTGCTGCCCGAGGACCTCGTGCCGGACGGCACGGGCAACCCCCTCGCGAAGTCCGAAGCGTTCGTGAACTGCACCTGCCCGACCTGTGGCAGCGCGGCCAAACGCGAGACGGACACGATGGACACGTTCGTCGATTCGTCGTGGTACTTCTACCGCTATGCATCGCCGGGCGCACCGACCATGGTCGACGAGCGCACCGACTACTGGGCGCCGATGGACCAGTACATCGGCGGCATCGAGCACGCGATTCTGCACCTGTTGTACTCGCGCTTCTGGGCGAAAGTGATGCGCGACCTCGGTCTCGTCAAGTTCGGCGAGCCGGCGAAAAACCTGCTCACGCAGGGCATGGTGCTCAACGAAACCTACTATCGGGAAGACGCCACGGGCAAGAAAACCTGGTACAACCCGGCCGACGTCACCGTTTCGTTCGACGACAAAGGCCGCCCGGTCGGTGCCGTGCTGAACTCGGACGGCCTGCCGGTCGTGCTGGGCGGCGTCGAGAAGATGTCGAAGTCGAAGAACAACGGCGTCGATCCGCAATCGCTGATCGATCAGCACGGCGCGGACACCGCGCGTCTGTTCGTCATGTTCGCCGCACCGCCCGAGCAGCAGCTGGAGTGGTCGGGCTCGGGCGTGGAAGGCGCGAGCCGCTTCCTGCGTCGCGTGTGGAGCTTCGGTCACGCGAACGTAGCGGCGCTGCGCGCGGGCGGCCAGTTCGACGCCGCGCAACTCGCGGACGCTGACAAACTGCTGCGTCGCGAAATCTACAGCGTGCTGAAGCAGGCTGACTTCGACTACCAGCGTTTGCAGTACAACACGGTCGTGTCGGCCGCGATGAAAATGCTCAATGCGCTCGACAGCGCAAAGGGCGCGCAGCCTGCTGTGTTGCGCGAAACTTATGGTGTGATGCTGCGCGTGCTGTATCCGGTCGTGCCGCACCTCACGTTCCAGTTGTGGCAGGAACTCGGTTACGCCGACGAGTTCGGTTCGCTGCTCGACGCGCCGTGGCCGAAGGTCGACGAGAAGGCGCTCGAGCAATCGGAGATCGAACTCGTGCTGCAGGTGAACGGCAAGGTGCGCGGCGCGCTGACGGTGTCGAAAGACGCGTCGCGCGAATCGATCGAGCAGTTGGCGGCCGCGCACGAAATGGTCGCGAAATTCAGCGAAGGCAAGGCGCCCAAGAAGATTGTCGTGGTGCCGGGCCGCCTCGTGAACGTGGTCGTTTGACGATCCAGCAGCATCTGTCAACAGGCATGGCGCCGTCGCGTGCGGCGGCGCGTGCCTCTCGCCGGGAACCCACTGCGAACCAGGAGCCAATGTGACTCGCAGATCGTTTTTTCTGACGCTGGCTTGCAGCGTATTGATGTTGTCCGCGTGCGGCTTCCAATTGCGCGGCCAGCAGGACTATGCGTTCAAGCGCCTGTTCGTCGCCGGCGGTTCGGCATCGGCGAACGCGCGGCTCGCGCGCATGGTGCAAGGCGGCAGCGACACGGTCGTGGTGAACTCGGTGACCAGCGCGGACGCTACGCTGCAGATTACCGAAGGCCGCGGCTACAGCACGCTGACGCTGAACTCGCTGGGCGTCGTGGAAGAGTATCAATTGAATCTCTCCATGAACTACTCGCTGATCGGCAAGGACGGCACGGTGCTGATTCCGCCGAGCGTGATCGCACTGAACCGCGCGATGACCTATAGCGACAAGTACTCGCAAGCGAAAGCCGCCGAGTCGGACATCCTCTTCGCCGACATGGAAAACGACGCGATCGACCAGCTCACGCGCCGTCTTTCGAGCGTGCGCTCGCTGCATCCGGCGCCGGGCGAGCAGGTGCCGGCCGTCGCGCCGCGCGCGCCTTTGCCGCCGCCGCCGCTGTGAGCGCGGGCGCCGACGGAATCTGAGAAATACATAGCCATGCAACTGCGACTTGACGCGCTCGAAGCGCATCTCGCCAAGGGACTCGCCGGACTGTACGTCGTGTACGGCGACGAGCATCTGCTCGCGCAGGAAGCGTGCGACCGGATTCGTGCGGCGGCGCGCGCGGCCGGCTTCACCGATCGCTCGGTGTTCACCGTGGAGCGCGGTTTCGACTGGAGTTCGCTGTTGGGCGCGAGCCAGTCGATGTCGCTGTTCGGTGACCGTCAACTGGTCGAACTGCGCATTCCCTCGGGCAAGCCCGGCAAAGAAGGTGCAGACGCGCTGAAAGCGCTGGCGGCCGCCGTCAATGACGACGTCTTGACCATGATCACGCTGCCGCGGCTCGACGCGGCCACGCAGAAATCCGCCTGGTTCACGGCGCTTGCCGACGCGGGCGTCGCGTTGAAAATCGATCCGGTCGAGCGCGCGCAGTTGCCGAACTGGGTCGGCCAGCGGCTCGCGGCGCAAGGCCAGCGGGTCGCCGCCGGGGAAGAAGGGCGGCGCGCGCTCGCGTTTATCGCCGAGCGTGTCGAAGGCAACCTGCTCGCGGCGCATCAGGAAATTCAGAAGCTCGGCTTGCTTTATCCGGCCGGCTCGCTGAGCTTCGAGCAGATTCACGACGCCGTGCTCAACGTCGCGCGCTACGACGTGTTCAAGCTGAACGAGGCGATGCTCGCGGGCGACGTCGGCCGTCTGTCGCGCATGCTCGACGGACTGCGCGGCGAAGGCGAAGCCGCGGTCCTCGTGCTGTGGGCGGTCGTCGAAGAATTGCGTACGCTTTTGCGCATCAAACGCGGCGTCGCGGCCGGCAAACCGCTCGCGATGCTGGTGCGCGAAAATCGCGTGTGGGGTCCGCGCGAGCGGTTGATCGGGCCGGCTTTGTCACGCGTTACCGAGGCCTCGCTTGAAAAAGCGCTGGCGCTGGCGGCGCGGCTCGACCGCCAGGTCAAGGGCTTGTCGGGCAGCACGCCTGGCAATCATCGCAATGACCCGCCGCCCGATCCTTGGGACGGCTTGTTTGAACTCGCGATGACGGTCGCGTCGCCGAAAACGGCGCCTGTTCCGCCGCCGCGACCTCGGGGCGGAGCCGGGCCCGCAGCGGGCGCACGCAGGCCGGCGTGATCCGGTAATGCAGGCCAGGCTGTGGTCACATTCGCTGTGGGCACATGCAGGGGTGACGAGCGCTGCGGCTCTGGCGGACGGCTAAACCGTTCGGACCACGAGTTCGCTTTAGCCTGCCGGGCTTCGCGTGCTGAAGATTGGCGGCTTCCGCGGGATAGATAGCGCTGGCCACCATCGCAAGCAGAGCGCGTTGCCCCGACTTACAATCGTTGAATCATTCGCTAATCAGCCTTTGCGCCGCACGTCGACGTGCGCGCCATCACGAGAATCACATGGATATCGACCAGTACATGACCGACCTCGGCCGCCGCGCCCGCCAGGCCTCGCGTGCGATGGCGCGGGCGTCGACGGCCGCGAAGAACGCGGCACTCGCGGCGGTCGCAGCGGGTATCGAGCGCGACGCCGCGTTGCTCAAGGAAGCCAACGCGCGTGACCTCGCGCGGGCACGCGACAAAGGCCACGACGCGGCTTTCATCGACCGGCTGACTTTGTCGGACAAAGCGCTGAAAACGATGGTCGAAGGCCTGCGCCAGGTCGCGGCGCTCGCCGACCCGATCGGCGAGATCAGCAATCTGAAGTACCGCCCAAGCGGCATTCAGATCGGGCAGATGCGCGTGCCGCTCGGGGTGATCGGCATCATCTACGAATCGCGTCCTAACGTGACGATCGACGCCGCCGCGCTCTGCCTGAAGTCGGGCAACGCCACGATCCTGCGCGGCGGTTCGGAAGCGTTGGAATGCAACACGGCGCTCGCGAAGCTGATCGGCGAGGGACTCGAAGCTGCCGGCTTGCCGCAGGACGCCGTGCAGGTTGTCGCGACTGCGGACCGCGCCGCGGTCGGCAAGCTGATCACAATGACCGAGTACGTCGACGTAATCGTTCCGCGCGGTGGCAAGAGCCTGATCGAGCGGCTGATGAACGAAGCGCGAGTGCCGATGATCAAGCACCTCGACGGCATCTGCCACGTGTACGTGGACGACCGCGCGGATCTCGCGAAGGCGCTGACGGTCTGCGACAACGCCAAAACGCACCGCTATGGCACCTGCAACACGATGGAGACGCTGCTCGTCGCGCGTGATATCGCGTCGACGGTGTTGCCGCCTCTTGGCAAGCTGTATCGCGAGAAGGAAGTCGAGTTGCGCGTGGACGCGGCGGCGCGTGCCGTGCTGGCCGACGCGGGCGTGGGCCCGCTGGTCGATGCAACTGAAGATGACTGGCGTACCGAATATCTCGCGCCGGTGCTGGCAATCAAGGTGGTCGACGATCTGGATGCGGCGATCGAGCACATCAACACTTATAGCTCGCAGCACACCGACGCAATCGTCACCGAAGACCACGACCGCGCCATGCGTTTCCTGCGCGAAGTGGATTCGGCAAGCGTGATGGTGAATGCATCGACCCGTTTCGCCGACGGCTTCGAGTTTGGCCTTGGCGCCGAAATCGGCATCTCAAATGACAAGCTTCATGCGCGCGGTCCGGTGGGACTGGAAGGTTTGACGTCGCTGAAGTACGTCGTGCTCGGACATGGCGAAGGGCGCCAATAAGCGCTCATCCAATGGTAGGCGTGGCCGTGCAACGCGGCCACGTTTGTCCGCCTGTCTACGCCTCCTGGCGTTACCGCGACCGTCGGTCACTGTGCGTCGCAATGGATGGCCGCCATGATTGCCGCCGCTGATCCCAACAGGCTGTCACCACAGGCTGTCACCACAGGCTGACTACGACACGCTGGTTACAACACTCAACACGCACCCAAGGAAATCTGATGCTCTGGATCAAGACGTTTCATATCGTTCTGGTCGCTTCCTGGTTTGCCGGTCTGTTCTATTTGCCGCGCATTTTCGTCAACCTGGCGATGGAAACCGAGCCGGCGGCGGTGAAGCGTCTCCTGATCATGGCGCGCAAGCTGTTCCGCTTCATGTCGTTTATCGCCGTGCCGGCGCTCATTTGCGGGCTGTGGCTCTGGCTCGTCGTGGGAATCGGACGAGGACAGGGCTGGATTCACGCGAAGGTCGGCGTCGTCGTGCTGCTGGTGATTTATCACGCGTACTGCGGCGTGTTGCTGCGGACGTTCGAGCGCGGGCAGAACCGCCGCACGCACAAGTGGTATCGGATGTTCAACGAACTGCCCGTGCTCGGGATGCTGGCTGCGGTCGCGCTGGTGGTCATCAAGCCGTTCTGATGTGAGCCACACGCCGAGCGTGTCGGATGACTAATTGTTCGCATGTTCGCTGCGAGTAGTGTCGCTCGCGGCGTGACGAGTAACGTAGTGGCTTGACTTCAGTGACGCGGCATTCCCCCGCCGCTCAGCTGCAAGAGTGAATGTGTGAAGCTTGCTCCTTGGAAGCGGTCCGCACACTCTGTGGGCATCCTAAATTTCCGCTTCCCCACCGATTTCACCCGCTGAATCCTGCCGCCTTCGTTAAGACTTTTCTGAATTGTGGTGCGGCAGATTTGCCGCGCTTGTCCGTGCGCGGCATCCCTCGCCGCTAATATCGGCGGACTCGCTTCTCACCGTATTTCCTGCTTGCGTCCATCGCGCAAGCGCCTCACCGACTCTTTCATTTTCTCGCCGCCAGTCTGCTAGACGGCAAGCCCGCCTATACGGCCGAAGCGCGTCGCATTGTCTCTACGTTTGTCTGCAAACGCCTGCCGCCGCAAGAGACGCTTTTAGTCCTCGTCTGATTCTGTCTGTTGGGCGCGTCTCATATTCTCAGCTTCGAACATTAGCAAAGCACGACGGCATAGCCCCGCTTCGCTCAATGTCGAGCCGCAGTGCGCGGTTGTCGTGTGTCCAACTTAATTATGAGTCTTTCATGAACAAGAATCGGTTCCGCCGGGTATTTAGCAAACGTCTCGGCATGCTCGTCGCTGTCGCGGAAAACGTCGCGAGTCAAGGTAAGCAAGCAGGTGAAAGCGCCGGCGTGGGTCCCTCGGGCCGCGAACTGGGCGTCGTTTCCACGATGACCGCCATGGCCGTCGCGCTCGTCGCATTTCAGCCGTCGGTGAGCCGCGCGCAGTCGCTGCCGACCAACGGCCAGGTGATGGCAGGTCAGGCGAGCATTTCGCAGAACACCAACACGATGACTGTCAATCAAGGTACGCAACGTACTGTGATCGACTGGAATTCGTTCAACGTCGGCACGGGCAATACCGTGCAGTTCAATCAGCCGAACGCGCAAGCACAAGCGTTGAACCGCGTGACCGGCGGTGGTGCTTCCAACATTCAAGGTTCGCTCCTCGCCAACGGCCAGGTGCTGATTCAGAACGCGAACGGCGTGCTGTTCAGCAAAGGCTCGGTCGTCAACGTCGGCTCGCTGCTGGCCACGACCAAGTCGGTCGATTCGAACGCGTTCATGGCAGGCGGCCCGCTCTCGCTGAAGTCCACGGGAACGAATGGCAGCGTCGTGAACGACGGCGCGATCAACGCGCAGGGCTACGTCGTGCTGATGGGCGACCAGGTGCGCAACAGCGGCGCGATCACGACGGCCCAAGGCGGCCAGGTCGCGCTCGCCGCGGGCGACAGCGCGATGGTTGCGCTGCCGAACGGCCAAGGCATCCAGTTGACGCTGACGAACGCGTCGGCGAACGCGCTGGTGGAAAACAGCGGCAACATCAAGGCCGAGAACGGCACGGTGCTGCTCACGGCGCGTGGCAGCAACACGCTGCTGAACACGGTGGTGAACCTCTCGGGCGTGGTGCGCGCGGGCACGGTTGTCGCCGATGCCGGCAACACGGGCGACGTGGCGGTGACGGGCAAGATCGACGCATCGAGCGCAGTGGGCCAAGGCGGCACGGTGGTGCTGTCGGGCGATCGCGTGGGCGTGTTCGGCAATGCATCGATCGATGCGAGCGGCGCGACGCAGGGCGGTAAGGTCATCATTGGCGGCGATAGCCTGCATAAGCTGGACGGCACGCAAGCTCAATCGATGCTGCAAGACGGCGTGCAGTTCGCGAACTTCACGCAAGTGGATGCTGGCGCGACGATCGATGCCGGTTCGGCACACGGCAACGGCGGCTTCGTCGAAACGTCGGGCCATAGCCTCAACGTGCAAGGTCAGGTGAGCGCGGCGGCACCGGAAGGCCAGGCTGGCCAATGGCTGATCGATCCGACCGATGTGACCATCAGCACGGGCGCGGATGCCGGCTACAACGGCACGGTGACGAGCGGCTTTGCCGGCACGGGCAACACCGCGACGGTGAAGAACACGACGATCAGCAACGCGCTGAACGCGGGCACGGACGTGACGATCACCACGGCTAGCGCGGGTACGGCCACGGGCAATATCGTTCAGCAGGCTGGTGCGGATATTACGAAGACCGCGGGCGGCAACGCTAACCTGACGATGCTGGCCAACGGCAGCATCCAGCTGAACGGCAATGTCACGACCACCAGCAACAAGCTGAATATGAACCTGACCGCTGACATGAGCGGCAATCACAATGGTTCGGTGACTGTGCAAGGCGCCAACACGGATCTGGGCGGCGGCACGCTCACGATCTCGGGCAATACCGTGAATGGCGACGGCCTCGCGGGTGTAAACGCAGTCTATTTGTACGGTAATCAGAGCAACATCGGCGGCGGCTCGATTACGGGTACGGCGAATACCGGCAATGGTGTCGAGTTCGAGAGCAATTTCACGCAAACCGCTGGCGTGCTGACGGTGCATGGCACGTCGAATACAGGCAGCGGCGTGCTGTTCGGAAACAGCAAGATCACGGCAATGAACGCCGCGGTGTTGAACGTCAATGGGGCTTCGGATAGCGGCAACGGCATCTATGGGTTCGTTTATAACTCCAACGGAGCGACGGCGCTGAACGTCACGGACAATGCGACGGTCTCGCTGGCCGGTAGTTCGGAAAGCGGTTCGGGCGTGGCCTGGGGCAATGGATATTTGTTCGATGTCGCCAAGGTAGAGGTGTCAGGAAACGGTGTCCTCAATATCGCCGGCTCCAGCACCGATGGAATCGGTGCATACGGGCATGCCACCACCAACGTTTCTGGCAATGGCGCGGTGAACGTTGACGGAACGTCTGTCAACTCTACCGGTGTTCAGTGGGGCGATAGCGCTTACTCGACGAAGACAAACATCTATCTCTCCGAGCAAGGCGCTTTCAACATTCACGGCAGCAGCTCGAACGGGACAGGCGCGTTGACGTCCGCGAACCTGTACGAAACGGGCAGTGCCTCCCTGTCCATGATCGGGAATAGCACGAACGGTACGGGCGCGTCGTCGTCCTTTACTGGCAATGTATCGGGTAATAGCACTGTCGATGTGACGGGGCGATCTGCAACGGGCACGGGCGTGACTTTGTCGGGCTCGAACATTGCGGTTTCGCAAGATGCAAAATTCGATGTCGCGGGCACTTCTGCCGGTTCCGGAAATGGCGTCTTGTTCTACGGCGGCAATCTGCAGGAAAGCGGGAATGCCGCTGTACAAATCGACGGAGCTAGTCAAGGAGGAATCGGTACTTGGTTCGCTCCGAGTTCCGCAGCTGTGACAAACAACGCAACGCTCGTCGTCAACGGAACATCGAATACCAGTTGGGGTGTATGGGACCAAGTTGCGCAAGGTCTCAATGTCTCGGGTAATGGTACGGTTGATCTGAACGGTTGGTCGAACACAGCCGCCGGGGTCGGGCTCCGCTACATGAACAACGTCATGGACAACGGCACGTTGAATGTGAACGGTGGGTCTGCGACCGGCATGGGCATTTACGGCTCGCCTACGGGAGGCGCGACTGCAACCGATCATGGCTCGGTCAACTTGAATGGCACATCCGTCGACGGGGTGGCTGTCAACCTGTATGCAGGCGATAGCATGAATGTGTCCGGAGACGGTACTCTCAACATCACCGGCAGTTCGACCAATGGCACGGGCGCCGTTCTCAATGGCAGTCTCAACGTTGACGACAACGGCACGGTCAATGTATCGGGGCAGTCGTCGAATGGCTCGGGCGTTATTGAAGGCACCAACGGCTCGATCAACGTCTCGGGCAACGGCGCGGCCGACATCAGCGGCACCTCGACGAACGGCAACGGTGCGGTCATCGATGGCAGCGCGAATGTCACGGATAACGGCACGCTCAATGTGTCAGGTGGTTCGTCGAACGGCACGGGCATAGACATCAACGGCTCGATCAACACGTCGGGCCACGGGACCACCGATATCTCGGGTAACTCAAGCAACGGCACGGGCGTGATCGTTGATCCGAACGGCTCGATCAACACGACCGACAGTGGCACGACGAACATCTCGGGCAGCGGCACCGATGCGGGCGTGGACATCAACGGCAGCGTTGACACGTCAGGCAATGGCACGACCGATATTTCGGGTAACGCGTCGAACGGCACGGGCGTGATCGTTGATCCGAATGGCTCGATCAACACGACCGACAGTGGCACGACCAACATCTCGGGCAACGGCACGGATGCAGGCGTGGACATCAACGGCAGCGTTGACACGTCGGGCAATGGCACGACCGATATCTCGGGTAACGCGTCGAACGGCACGGGCGTGATCGTTGATCCGAACGGCTCGATCAACACGACCGACAACGGCACGACGAACATCTCGGGTCAGGGCACGGATGCGGGCGTCGACATCAACGGCAGCGTTGACACGTCGGGCAACGGTACGACCGATATCTCGGGCAATGCGTCGAACGGCACGGGTGTGATCGTTGATCCGAAC
>Ga0209233_1000245_pt1 | contig 89961 bp, 79 predicted proteins | sample AraplaCL_Cvi_mCL_FD_184269 | JGI IMG/M metagenome (GOLD analysis project Ga0209233, IMG submission 184269) | Arabidopsis root microbial communities from the University of North Carolina, USA - plate scrape CL_Cvi_mCL (SPAdes) (version 2) | ecosystem: Host-associated > Plants > Roots > Endosphere...
TTCCCGCAATCCCAAGCACCTAAGCCCAGAACCATCAATCAGCATCGCAGCCAATCCAGGAAACACTAGAGCGAAGGACTTCGTCGCCAGCAGCGCCGCCGCCCTCGTCAGTGATCGGGCTTATAGAGAATGCACCGCGCCGCCGTCAATAGGAGTTCTGAGAGAAATTACGAAAATCTTACAAGTTGCTGATTTTATTATGTTTTCAAATTCACGTTTCAGAAACCTCCCGCAAGGCGCCTCCCAGACGAGCTTTACAGCTGTTTGGAACGGTCACCTCGCCGGCGATCAGGGCATCGCACATCGAAACTCGCCGAGAGCATCAGATATCCCGCCCTTCCCCGCACACCCATCCGGCTGATGCCGAACCTTGAACTATCCCGGGAAGGAGACACATCTCGGTCATAGCCGGCACGGGACAGCATGCTTCGTCATCGGCCGGTCATGGAGCAGTGAGACGGTTTCTTGAAGCGATGAAAGTGGAGGTTCATCGCGCAATCGCACGGAGGGCGATCCAATGTCTGATATTACAGTCTGGGCCAACAACGACGTCGTTCAAATAGCGTGGCGGTTCGAGAATCCGATCGCGGGCTGCCTTGGCTTTGCGATCGATCGCGCCGAGGTCTTGGCCGCGGGAGCAGATGGCGGCTGGGAAGCACTTCCGGCCTGGGTCGGCTTCACGGGCGAAACCAACCCGGCCTGGCAGATGAAGGACACCTGGATCTGGCCGATACAGAAGTTCAGCTGGAAGGATCTGACCGCAACACGGGGCAAAACCTATCGCTATCGCGTGACGCCGGTCGGCGGCGAGATCGTCGAAGGACAGCGCCTGGTGGCGATTACCGGGATCGAGCCGCTCGCGAGCCAGCCAGTCACCCTCACGGAAAAGCATGGACATTGCAGCGCCTACTTCAACAGGGGAATTCTCTCGACCCAGTATCTCGCGCATCAGATCCCCGCCGGGCCGAGTGGTGCACCCAACTATATCACGCTGAAGGGCCGCATCGATCAGCCGGGAGATCCGTTGCGCGAGACCCTCGCCGGTCAGATTATCGACGGGCTGCTTTCGCTTCTGCGCCGAGCCGAGGCGGAAGGCGGCACATGCTATGCCGCATTATACGAGCTTAACGATGTGGAGTTGGAAAGAGCCCTGCTCCAGGCTTCGAGACTGTCTATCATCCTCTCGAATACCGGTCCCGACGATCAGGAAAATCATCCGGCACGGCAGGCGTTGCATGAAAAGGCCGCCAGCAATCCCAACCTGCAGATCTTCGATCGTTTCGTCCCCGGCGGCCATATCGGCCACAACAAGTTCATGATTTATGCGGACGGACAAGGCGAACCCCAGGCAGTGCTTTTGGGCAGCACAAACTGGACAGACACGGCGGTCTGTGCCCAATCCAACAATACGCTTGTCGTCGAGGACGCCACGCTGGCGAAAGCCTACAAGGATTATTGGGACAGGCTGCTTGCCGACACACAAAATGACGATGCAAGGCAAGGGCCCGATTTGCGCAGCGCGGATACCCAGGCCGGCGCGACGGATATCGCTCTGGACCAGGCAAGGGCTACGGTCTGGTTCTCGCCGAACACACCGCATGCCCGTCCAAGCCATCTGTCAGCGGATGCGCCGCCGCCGCCCGATTTGTCAGTCGTGTACCAGCTCATGCAGCAAGCCAAGACGGCTATCGTGTTCCTAGCCTTCCAGCCCGGCAACCCCAGCATCGTGAACGAGCTTGCCCGCTTGGGAAATGCGAGGCCTGAATTGTTCATTCGTGGCGCCGTGACCGACCCCAACGCGGCTCAGACATTCAATACGACATTGATCCACCGCTCGGGCGAACAACCGGTCGATGTCGTGCCAGCGTCCGCCATCGACGATCAGTTCGGCTATTGGCAAAGGGAGTTGCTTAAAGCAGGACCAAGCGCCCATGCCATCATCCATGACAAGATTGTCGTGATCGATCCGGGCCAACCAGGCTCTGTCGTGATCACCGGCAGCCACAATCTCGGATATCGTGCATCCATGAACAATGACGAGAACATGCTGCTCGTCTCGGGCCATGACGATCTTTCGAAGGCCTACGCCGTTCACGTTCTGGATGTCTATGATCATTATCGTTTCCGCTACATGATCCAGAAGGGTGGAACCCATGCCTTCTCAGGCCTCAGCCGCGATGCGAGCTGGCAGGACAAGTATTTCGAGCCGGGCAGCACCGCTCGCAAAGACCTGGATGTGTGGTTCCAGGACGGGGCCGCAAGAAACTAGAACATAGCGTTTTAGGAAAAGCCCAACGAAGGCTTGGACCATCTGCCTGATGTCATCGTCCAAGCCAAACCTTTCCAGGCAAGGTCTAGGCGGCTGACTTTTCTGTTTGAAGTCAGCCGCCCACCGCTTGCTGTAACGTCTCAGCCCGCCATCCTGTCGGGAGAACGCAAGATCGCAGCACCGCCTGCAGCCTGCACCGCGAGACTTCCATATTCGATGCCGGCGGCCAATGCGCTGTTCACATCGTGTCCTTCGAGCCAGGCATCGATAAAGCCGGCATTGAAGGCATCCCCCGCACCTGTCGTATCGATCACCGGAACGTCTTTCGCCGCCAAGTGGGCCTGCGTCTCGGTTGAGCGAAGCCATGCGCCCTCGCCGCCATCCTTCAAAGCAACGATCGGAAAGTGCCTTGCAAGAACGTCAAGCGCGGCGGCGGGTTCGCCGTGACCGGTAATCGCGTGTGCTTCCTCGCGATTGGGCAGGAATATATCGACACCCTCGCAAGCCGCGAGCAGGCCCGGATCGTAGATCAGCGTCTCGTCCCAGCTCGGATCGAGCGAAACCGAAAGCCCCGCAGACTTTGCCTGCCGCACCAGATCCGGAATTTCGTGCAGCGTTGCGAACTCGGCGATATGCAGATGGCCAGCATCTTTCCACTGCAGCGCTGCCGAAAGCGTTGCGGGTAGCGCGGCACCGGCTCGACGCGAAAGGAATGCGCGATCATTTCCGATCACGCTCGCCACCGTCACCTGCGGACCGGCATCCTCGGCGCGCTCGAGAAAGCGCAGATCAAGACCATCGATCGCGAGATCCGGCTCGATCCCCCGCGACAGGCCGTCAAGGCCGAGCCGAGCGACAAGCGCCGCCGCTCTGCCCGCGTGAGCGAGATGGGCTGCGGAAATAAAGGCACCGCCGCCCGCTGCCATCTTCATGTCCTCGGCGAAAACCTCACGCCCCGCCTGCGGCAGAGACTGCAGGCCGGTGAAGATGAGGTCGCAGTATATCCGTCCTATGCTGAGGACCGCCGGACGCTTCAATTTTTGTGGTGTCATAGACGGCCCAGGCTCTTTTCGGTCTTGGCATCGAAGAGATAGAGGCTACCCGCGGGGGCAGAAACGGCAAGGGTGCTGCCGGTTTCCGGAATGACCTTACCCGGAGCAGTTGCGATCACCGACGCACCGTTGACATCGAGATGAACCAGCGTTTCCGCGCCGAGCGGTTCCACCGCCGTCACAGTGCCGCGCAGCGACAAGCCGCCAGATTGGCCCTCTTCAACCCTCAAGTCGTGCGGACGAACACCGACAAGCACATCACCGTCCGAAGCAAGTTCCACTCCGGTCCCGCTGCGGCGCCCCTTGGTCAGGTTCATCGACGGGCTGCCAATGAAACGGGCTGTGAACACGTCGACCGGGTTCTCGTAGAGTTCGGTCGGCGTGCCGGTCTGCAGAATACGGCCATCGCGCATGACGACGATGCGATCGGCCATGGTCATGGCTTCGACCTGATCGTGGGTCACATACACAGTCGTCGTCTTCAGGCGCTGATGCAGCCGCTTGATCTCGATACGCATCTGTGCACGCAATTGCGCGTCGAGGTTGGACAGCGGCTCGTCAAAGAGGAAGGCGGATGGGTTGCGCACCATCGCGCGGCCGATGGCGACGCGCTGGCGCTGGCCGCCGGAGAGAGCCGCCGGACGCCGGTCGAGATAAGGCTCAAGGCCGAGTGCCTTGCCGGCCTCTTCAATCCGCTGGTCCTTTTCCGCCTTGGACAGCTTCGATGTGTAAAGACCGAAACCGATATTCTGGCGCACGGTCATATGCGGATAGATCGCATAGTTCTGGAACACCATGGCAATATTGCGCTGCTTGGGATCGCGCTCGTTGACGACGGCGCCGCCAATCTTCAGGTGACCGCCGGAAATATCCTCAAGGCCGGCGATCATGCGCAGCGTCGTGGATTTGCCGCAACCCGAAGGCCCGACGAAGACGACGAATTCGCCGTCCTTGATCTGAAGGTCAATAGCCCGAACGGCTTCGACCTTGCCATAGCGCTTGACCAGCTTTTCGAGTTCGATGGTCGCCATCAGCGTGCCTCCACAAGTGCACTGAATTTCTCTTTAAGTTCCCGCGCAGCCGAGGCTTCGCTTGCTGCATGTTCGGACGCCAGCGCTTTGAAACGATCCGCCTCTGCCTTATGTCGGGCGAGCGCCTGGTCCATCGCCTTAGGCGACGGCCCGCCGAGCCGGTCGCGCACGGCGACGAAATGCTGCGGCGATACCAGCTCCTCGAACTTCGCACGGTCGAAAGACGGCTCGCGGGAGGTAGCCTCGCGAAATGCCTCAAGGAATGGCTCGAAGCCGTCCTTCTCCAGCCCACCGCCGCGCGAGACCACAGCGCGCGCCACTTTAGCTGCGATCTCATGGGCCTGCCGGAACGAGAGGCCCTCGATGCGGACCAGTGAATCCGCCAGCTCCGTGATGGTGATGCAGGAGCGACGAATATTTTCCGCAACGCGCAGCGGATCGATGCGGATCGCGCCGATGAAGGCCGCCAGCAGATCGAGAACCCGGCCGGCCGAGGCAAAAGCCTCGTAGCCCATCTGCTGGGTCTCGCCCTCGCTGTCGTTCATGTCAGTAAATGGCGTGTTGTGCATGACGTCGAGAACCGTGCGTGCCCGGCCCATGGTTTGGCTCGCCAGATGCCGCATATGCTCGACCGGCACCGGATTTCGCTTCTGCGGCATGATCGATGAGATCTGCACGAAAGCATGGGGCACATAGATCTGGCCGACTTCGAAGCTTGTCCAGAACTGGAAATCCTGGATGAGGCGGCCGAGGTGCAGGAACATCAATTCCAGCGCGGAATAGGTAGAGGTAATATAGTCTACAGCGGCGATGCAGCTATAGGAATTGGACAGGGGAGCCTTAAAGCCCAGCAGTTCGGCTACCCGCGCACGATCGATCGGGAAACCCGAGGTCGTGATCGCCGCTGCCCCCATGGGGGACAGGTCGACGATAGCGCGCGCAGCTTCAAACCGCTCAAGATCGCGAATGAGAACCTCTATCGCCGCCGAAAGATAATGACCGAATGTCGATGGCTGCGCCGGCTGACCGTGCGTATAGGCGACGATCAGGGTCTCCTTCTCACGTTCGGCAGCAGCGATCATCGCATCTAGAAGGTTGCGAACCTTTGATGTCAGCGTGTCGATACGCTCCTTCAGACCAAGCTTGAACAAGGTGTGATCGATATCGTTGCGCGAGCGCGCCGTGTGCAGGCGTCCTGCGATGTCGGCGCCGATGCGGGCCTTCAGTTCCTTTTCGATGAGGAAGAAAAAATCCTCGACCTCGCCGGTGTAGGTGAGCGTGGAGGGATCGATTTCCCTATCAATGGCCTCCAGCGCAACCGCGATTGCAGAAGCCTGCTCACGGTCCAGAATGCCTGTTTCGGTGAGCATCACCAGATGCGCACGGTCGATGCGGCGGAAGCCGTCGACGTGGTGGGTCTTGGCGCCATCGAAAAGCGGCCGAAGCACGGTTTCCTTGTAAACCGGATCGGGGAAGACGCTTTTGTCGGAGAGCCGGGGATCAAGATCGGACATGGTTCAACCCTTGAGGCCTGCGAGCATGACACCGCGGACGATGTAACGCTGTAGAAGAAGGAAGACGAGGAGCGTGGGAAGCGTGGCGATAGCGGCGCCCGTCATGATCATTTCCCACTGGATGGACTGCTCGACGGCAAAGCTCGAAAGCCCGACCGGCAGCGTGTAAAGTTCCGGGCTCGTGGATACGATCAACGGCCAGAAGAACGCGGTCCAGTTGCCGAGGAAGGTGAAGATTGCAAGTGCCGAGAGCGCGGGCGTCACCAGCGGCATCGCCACTTTCCACCAGATCTGGAATTCGTTGAGGCCATCGACGCGGGCCGCCTCGAGAAAATCGTTCGGAACGCCTTCGAAGAACTGCTTCATGAGGAATGTACCGAAGGCCGTCATCATGCCCGGGAACATGATGCCCCAATAGCTGTCCAGCCAGCCGAGCTTGCTCGACATCAGATACCACGGGATCACAAGCATTTCCGTCGGGATCATCAGCGTCGAGAGAATGGCGAGGAAAATGAAATATCGACCGCGGAACTGGAATTTGGCCAGCGTGTAACCGACAAGGCTGTCGAAGAAAACGTTCGACAGCGTGACGACCACCGCGACGATCATGGAATTCATGAACCAGCGCAGGAAGCGCCCGTCAGCGAGAATGGTCACGTAATTCTGCAGCGTCGGTTCGGCCGGGATCAGGCGCAGATCGTAGACCTGGCCCGCCGTCTTCAGCGAGGTGGAGAACATGAAGGCCAATGGCGTGATCATGATGAGGCCGCCGAGGAACAGCAGCGTCCATGTCAGGATGCGGCCGGGCCGCAGGTTCTGGAACGGCAAGGGCTTGGTTTGGGCTGACATTGTCATTTCTTTTCCCTCAGAATCCAGAGCTGCAGCAGCGAGACGCAAAGCAGGATGGTGAAGAGAACGACGGTCTGCGCAGCCGCATAGCCCATCGCATAGGAGGAGAATGCGGTCTGATAGATCATCAACACCAGCGGCTTGGTGGAGCCGAGCGGGCCACCCGGATCGTTCGTGGTCATGTTGTAGACCTGATCGAAGATGCGCAGGAAGCCGATCGAGGAGAAGACGACAAGGAAAACCGTGGTCGGCTTCAGAAGCGGGATCGTGATCTTGCGCAGGATCGCCCATTCGCCGAGACCGTCGATGCGCGCCGCCTCGTAGAACGTATTGGGGATCGCACGCAGACCTGCCATGAAGATGATGATCTGGAAGCCGAGGCCGGCCCAGATGGATGTTGCCATGATGGCATAGAGCCCTTGGTCGACCGAGCGCAGGAAGCCCTGCTGCGGCAGGCCGATAGAGTTCAGGATATTATTGATGAAGCCGATCGGCGCAGGCTGATAGAACCAGCGCCAGACCCATGCCATGGCGGCTGCCGTCGTCAGATAAGGCAGGAAATAAAGGGCGCGAATGAGCCCATGCATGAAGTGCACACGATCCAGAAAATAAGCGATCGTGAACGACACCAGGAGGCTGATCGGCGTGCCGATCAACAGATAGGTGAAGGTGTTCTTGAACACCTTCCAGAATTCCGGATCGGAGAACAGCTTCTGGTAATTGGCGATGCCGATAAATTTCGGCGGATTCATCAAGTCCCAATCGGTGAGAGAAAGCCAAAAGGCTTCCAGCGTCGGGTAGAAGCGGATCACCGAATAGAACAGGATCGGCAGAGCGAGAAAGCTCCATACCCAGATCAGCCGTCGCGTGCGCATGGAAAGGCGGTCCGTAAAGCGATTGCCCGAAGGCCTGTTCGCCATGCCGCCTGTTTCAGCCGTCATTGTCATGTTTCAAAACCCTTCGGCAGCGGAATATTCATTGCCGTGGACAGGCAGGAGAAGACGAAGCGGCATCCGCCGCTTCGTCGGGTTGCCGTGGCTCTTACTTTGCCGCGTCGAGTACCGTCTGCTCGGCCTTGGCGGCCTGATCGACGGAATCCTTGACCGGTTGCTTCTCGAGGATCACGCGGTTGGCCATATCGATCGCGATCTGGCGCTGCTTCTGCTCGTCTGCGAACATGGTCGTATGCGCATATTCCAGCCCCTTGAGGAATGGGCCGTAGATCGGGTCGGCCAGGTTCTTCTCGGTCATGGCAGCGGAGCGGCGGGCCGGCAGTTCACCTACATCCTGCAGCCAGATGTCCATGGCTTCCGGCGATGAGATGTAGTTCAGAAACTTCTCGGCAGCCTTCAACTTCTCGCCACTTGCCTTGGCGCTGATGCCATTGGCGAAATAGCTGGCATAGTTGGAGCGAACACCCTCGGCATTGGCGGGGAGTTCCGTCACACCCCATTCGAAGTCCTTGATGCTACGGAAGGATCCGAGGCGGAAGGTGCCGTCGATGGTCATGGCAGCCATACCGGCGCGGAAAGCCGCCTGGCCTTCGTCCATGAACTTGACTTCGCCGACCTTATGCTCCGTCTGGAGGCCAGTATAGAAGGCGAGCGCCTTTTCGCCGGCGGCATCGTTGTAGGCGACCTTACGATCATGATCGGTGTAAGGCTGGCCACCAAACTGGCGTACCAGAACTTCGCGCCACCAATGCTGATCCTGACCTGGCATGTCGAGCGTGATGCCTTCGGCCACAAGATTACCCGAAGCGTCGCGCTTCGTGGTCTTCTTGGCGGCTTCGACCAGCTCGTCAAGGGTCTTCGGCGGCTTGCTCGGATCGAGGCCGGCTTCCGTAAACGCTTTCTTGTTGTAGAACAGGGCGAGCGAACGCACGGCCGTCGGCAGCCCGTAATAGTCGTCGCCGCGCTTCATTGCCGAAACGATCGGGAAGAATTCGCTTTCGATCTTATCGTGCGGGAAGGCATCCTTGGGCAGCGGCTGCAGAATGCCGCCAGCCACGAACTTGTCGAGCCAGCCATAGAAGAGCTGCATGACGTCCGGGCTCTTGCCCGCCATTTTCGCAGCGATCACGCGGGTCTGATAGTCATCGTAAGGGAACGTGACCTGCTTGACCTTGATGTCCGGATTAGCCTTCTCAAAATTTGCGATCAGCTTGTCCATCGCCTTGACGCGCGTCTCAAAGACATACTGCCAATATTCGATTTCAACAGCCTGAGCGGCATTGGCCGCAAGGGCACTGAACCCTGCAACCAGACCTGCCAATAACAGCTTACGCATAAAACCTCCCTTTTTGCCCCCACCCGCCGGTTTACCAAATGCGGTTGCCAGGCTTGGCTGCGGACAGGCGTATCCCATCCGCACGTTCCACCACATGCCGCACAGCGAAAGCACGACACCAACTCCTTGCTCCATGCGAAAACCATCTTCCCGCAAGGACGCCAGGCGGCTTTCACCACCCTGTCCTTTACGCTTCAACTTTAGGTGCGCTTTGTCAATAAGATAATTTAGTTGAATTATTATATTGCTGTTAAAAACGCCCCGCGCTATTCGTTTGGAGAAGCAGGAGGACACATGACACAGCAACCGGCCAAGGTGCCGCTGGCCGTCACTCTCGGCAAGAACCCGGAGCGGATCCGCGACCACAATCGCCGCGTAGTGCTCGATGTGGTGCGCCGTCACGGCCCCCTGGGACGCATGCATATTGCCCGCCTGACTCACCTGACCGCGCAGGCCATTGCCAATATCGTCGACGAATTGGTGGCGGATAACCTCCTGATGCAGCTCGGCCGCCTCAAGACCGGTCGCGGCCAGCCGCCGATCCAATTCGCCGTCAATCCCGAGGGCGCGATGACCATCGGCGTCGAGATGGGCTCGACCCAAATGGTGACGACCGTGCTCGACCTTTCCGGCACACCGCGCCGACAACATGTTCGCCCCATTCTCGATGTCAGTGCCGAGAAACTCTCGGCGCAGTTGCGGACTGAAGTCGATGCAGTCAAGGCAACGTTCCCCGCCCGGCTTCTTGGCATTGGCGTCGTCATGCCCGGTCCCTTCGATATTGAAGGCATGAGTTCAGTCGGCCCGACCACTTTGCCCGGCTGGTCCGGGCTCGATGCGGCCGAGGTTTTGAGCCAGGCCTGCGGTGAGCCAGTGCTCGTCGAAAACGACGCCAATGCCGCTGCCGTCGGCGAGCGCTTGTTCGGCGCCGGTCACGCGATCTCCAATTTTGCCATGATCTATTTCGGGGCCGGCATCGGCCTCGGCCTTATTCAGGACGGCGCGCCGTTTCGCGGCGCTTTCGGCAATGCCGGCGAAATCGGCCATGTCGTTATCACACCGAATGGCCGCCATTGCCCTTGCGGCCAGAAGGGGTGCCTGGAAACCTACGCCTCGCTCCATGCGCTGCGTGAAAAACTTCATGCCGCCGGCATTGAGAACACGGACTTCGACGGACTCGAAAAACTGCATGGCCAGCGCAACCCGGTGTTGATGGGTTGGCTGCAGGAGGCCGCCGACCACCTCGCGCCGATGATTGCCATGATCGAGAATATCCTTGATCCCGAAACAGTGATCCTCGGCGGCATGTTGCCGGATGCCATCATAGACGACCTGATCCGGCATATGGGCGAGCTGCCCATCTCGGTCGCAAGCCGCCGTGCTCGTGCTCTGCCGCGCGTCCTGCGCGGACAGACCGGCCAGTTCACCGCCGCACTCGGCGCAGCATCCCTGCCGATGTTCGAGGCGATGACGCCGAAGCTCGACATGAATTCAGAATTGTAAGAGATCCGCGAGGAACCATGCTCACCGCCCTTCAGCGCATCGACCGCCAGAAATCGTCCCCTGCCCTTGTCCGTCTGCACAGAGCCTTGAGCCGACTGCGATCGACGGTGACGCTGATGCATACGGGCGCGCATCCAGACGATGAGCAAAGCGGGCTGATGGCCTATTTCCGCTTCGCGCTCGGCATGAGGGTCGTTATCGCCTGCTCCACGCGCGGCGAAGGCGGCCAGAATGCGCTCGGGCGGGAACGCGGCGGCGCGCTCGGCGTGATCCGCAGCCGGGAAATGGAAGAGGCCGCACGCATCCTCGATTGCGATATACACTGGCTTGGCCATGGTCCTGATGACACCGTGCACGACTTCGGTTTTTCCAAGGATGGCGACGGCACCTTCGCACATTGGGGCGAGGAAAAGACCGTGGAGCGTCTGGTGCGCGCCTATCGCACCGAGCGGCCCGACATCGTACTTCCAACCTTTCTTGACGTCCCCGGTCAGCACGGTCATCACCGCGCCATGACACGCGCAGCCGAGAAGGCCGTGCGGCTTGCAGCGGATGAAAATGCCTTCCCCGAGCACTTTGCCGAAGGGCTGATGCCATGGCAGGTCGCGAAATTCTACCTGCCGGCATGGTCCGGCGGCGGCGATACCTATGATGACGAGCTGCCGCCGCCAGACGCAACCTTGAGCATTCGGGCAACCGGGCGCGACGAGGCGACAGGCGCGGACTATGACCGGATCGGCGAATGGTCGCGAGCCTGCCACGCCACACAGGGCATGGGTCGCTGGCCCGACGTGCCGAAATCCGAATGGCCGTTGCATCTGAAATTGCCTGCGAGCCATACGGAAGAAACGATCTTTGCTTCGCTCCCGCAGTCCCTCGCCACGCTCGCTGCCGCCGACGGACTGCCAGGGGACGTCAAGCAAGCGCTGCTCGGCGCGGACACGGCCATTGAAGACGCCATCGCCGCCTATCCGAGACGCGCGGTCATCATCGAGCGACTGGTCCATGCGGCGAAAAACCTGAAGTCCACTCTTTCCGGCTTACCTGACGATTTCCTGCAGCACCATGGACACCGGTTGCGGCGCAAGCTTCAGGAACTCGATGCAGCATTGATCGAGGCAGCCTTGCTGTTTGAGCGCGCTGGCCTCGACAGGCCCATCCTGGCATCCGGTGGCGAGACAAGCCTTGTCGTCGAATACGGAGCCGGCGCCAGCGATGTCGCTGTCACGGCCGAAGTCGTGTTGCCGGAGGGCTGTGCAGCTCTTTGCGAAAGGAAGAAAACGAGTCGCGAGGAATTTACAGTCTCCGTCTCGCAGAGGGCGGGGCTTTCACCGCTCTTTGCGCCGGCATGGCGCGCGCTCGGGGGCAATGGTCAGGGGTTTATCCGGCTCGAGGCGCAGTTTGGCGAGCACGATGCGGAGACTCTGGTTGATCTGGAGGAGCCCCTTATCGTCATCCCGGCGACATCCGTCCGACTGGATCCGTCTGCGCTTGTCGTTTCCACGCGCCAGCCTGAGATCGCCGAGTGGCGGGTCGAACTTGCCGTCGACGGGCTTGCGAACCAAATCACATTCAGGCCAGAGAACGGATGGCTTGCCGACATGCAGGGATCGGCCCTGACATTACGCACGCCTGAAGATGTGAAGCCTGGCCTTACGCGCCTGCTGCCTACGATCGACGGAACGCCCGCGTGGCAGGCGACTGCGATGAACCATCGGCATGTCGGCACCGCGCTTTGGCGCGAGCAGACCGCTCTGCAGATCCTTGCGCTCGATTTGCACCTGCCTGACGCCCGTATCGGCTATGTCGGCGGCGGCGCCGACAATACCGGTCTTTGGCTGAAGCGGATGGGCTTCGATGTCACCGATCTGGAAGAGCGTCATCTTGCAGGCGATCTCTCGCAATTTTCAACGATCGTGGTTGGTATCTTTGCCTTCGGACTACGCTCGGACCTCAACGCCGCGACAGACAGGCTGCACCGTTTCATGGAGATGGGCGGCCATCTGCTGACCCTCTATCACCGACCGTCCGATGGGTGGCATCCCGACCACACGCCACCACGAAAGCTCGTGATCGGATCGCCTTCGCTGCGCTGGCGCGTCACCAATCCCGATGCCCCGGTCACCGTTCTGGTGCCGGAACATCCGCTGCTGACGGGACCAAATCTCATCGGCGAAGACGATTGGAATGGATGGCACAAGGAGCGGGGTCTCTATTTCGCCTCGAGCTGGAACGATGCTTACCAGCCTCTGGTCTCCATGCACGACGATGGTGAGCAGCCTCTCTTCGGAGGGCTGGTTTCAGCAGAGATCGGTAGCGGACGACACACCCATACGAGCCTTGTCTTGCACCACCAACTCGACCGCCTCGTACCCGGCGCCTTTCGCCTTCTCGCCAATCTGGTCCAGCCTGCCAGATAGAGCGTTTCTGCCTTTTTCTTCAATCGCGAGAATGCGCTATCTTCTTATTTGCTAGCGCATTCCGGACGCAAACCTGCTGTATACTTTTCCTGGACCGGCGGCCTCTCGGCACGGCTAGCGTGAGCTGAAACGCTCGCCGACAAACATCCTGTGATTCTCAGGGATCGTCACGGACGAGTTAGGTCCACATGAAGAGAAGACGGCGCGCAGGGAGCGGCCTCCTTCGAGGGCGGTCAACAACGGGTGTGCGGTTTGGGCGACAAGCGGCGCCTCAATGCCCATCCCGCGCAATCGCATCCTTTGGAATGCTCTCGGTCAGACTCTTTCGATGGAAGATGAAAAGGCCGGCAAGCACGATGATGACGGATCCGACGATGATCTGCGCATCGGGAATATCGCCGAAGAACAGGAAACCGAGCGCGATCGCCCAAATCAACAGGCTGTATTGCAGCGGGGCGAGCAAGGATGCCGGTGCAAGCTTCAAGGAGCGGGTGATCAGCATGTGGGCGGCGCCGGCAACAACGCCAAGCGCGAGCATGGCCCCCCAGTCGAGCGTCGACGCCGAGCGCCAGTTGCCGATGCTCAACACCAGACCTGCCGCGAGCGCGGCAACAGTCTGCCAAGCGACAAGCGTGGCATCGCTCGTATGCCGCAGCCTTCGGCTGAGGACAAGTGTCATCGAAAAGGCTAGGCTGCCGCCCAGGCCGAAAATCGACGGCCAGGAGAGCATCGCCGCCGAAGGGCGCAGCGCGATCAGCACGCCGACGAAACCGACCAAAACCGCCAGCCAACGCCGCCAGCCTATTCTTTCGCCAAGGAAGAAATGCGAAATCGCCGCCACATAGATGGGGCCTGCCATGTAGAAGGTCATGACATCGGCCAGCGGCAGATAGGCAACGGCTGCGTAGAACAGAGCGACATCGGCGGTCGTCATAACGACCCGCAGGACCTGCAGCGGCGGATGCTCGATCCGAAAGAGCGCGTCGCTTCCCTGCCGCATGATCATGGGTGCAAGGATGAGGAAGGCGCCGAACGAACGTATCACCAGAACCTGGCCGACGGAGAAACTCGCGACCAGCCATTTACCCATGGCATCATTCAGCGAGAACATGAAATCGCCGAGAACCATCAGAAGCACGCCGACAAGCACGAGATTGCCGTTCGTGACGGCCTTGCTGGGATTCATGATATGTCCTCTGCAGAATCTCGATTTATCTGGACGGGCTTTAGCCGGTTTTGCCCCGCTCCCGCAAGGCACGGCCACACGCGGTGCAGTTGAAAGAAGCCCGAATAACGCCCGCTTTGCTGGAAGAGGTGCAGTCAGGCCTCAAATCCGGCTGAGCTCTGCGCTGCTTCGACTGTAAGGCGTTCACCTCGGTAGCCATCCGCGATGAGCCACCCGACCGCCAGCGGTTCGTCCCGCATCCCTTGATAGCGACGCCAGTTTCGATGCTAGCCCTAGGATTGCGACCAGACCGGTCTTCACCGGATCTCCTCCGTTTCTTGACAATAGCAAGCCACGATGCGGGCATTCCGATCTCCAGGAGAAGCAGCATGTGGGCATTTCCTTTGCAGTTTTCTGATCGCGTCACGGGCTCAGCCGAGCGGTGGCCGGGCAAGAGACGCCGGCGAGCCAACCATCATCGGCGACATCCTCGTCCAGCTGCCCGCCTTCCAAAAGACAACCGGCCGGCTTTGGCGCGAGAGGCAACTCTCATCAACCGGCCGGTCTTGAACAGTGAACAACAGCTTTCACCCATCGAGTGAGACGCCTTTGAAAATTCTGCTACTTGAAGACGAACCCGGAATGAGCCGAACCTTGCTTGAGGCGTTGAGGCGTCGTGATGTGCTGGCCGACCACGTTCGCACCATCGCCGACGCCGATGCGATGGTCTGCACGGGCACATATGATGCCCTCGTGTTGGATCGCTGCCTTCCGGATGGCGAGGGTCTGGATTTCGTCGTGACGCTTCGTCAGCGCAGGCATCCCGTACCGATCCTCGTCCTGACTGCCCTCGGCAGTGTCGATCATCGCGTGGATGGTCTCGATAGTGGCGCCGACGACTATCTTGCCAAACCGTTTGCGATGGAAGAATTGCTCGCCCGCCTGCGGGCGCTCCGCCGGCGGGGTTCGATGGTTTCAGACCGGAACCTGGATTTCGGCAATCTGACCATCGATCCCAGGAGCAACGAGATCTGCATCGCCGGATCGGTGATCGAATTTTCACGACGCGAGTATCTGGTGCTCGAGGCCCTGTTGCGCCGTCCGAACCGTATCGTCACGAGGCCTAGCCTGATCGAGGCGGTCTACACTTTGGAAGACGAAATCGAATCGAACGCGCTCGACGCTCACATCTCCCGAATTCGAAAGAAACTTGTTCTTGCCGGTGCCGCGGTCGAGATAAGGGCCGTGCGCAATCTTGGTTATCTGATCCGATCGAGAGTACAGGCCGCCATCGCGTCCTGACGATCGAAAGCGCCCGGCGCGGAAATATTCCACCGCGGCAATCGGAGACGCGAACCTCAGCCCAACCCCAACTTCTCGCATATACGCTTTAACTCATTTTTTATGACAGCCTGAATCGATGCGCTTCTTTCACGGTTGAATAACTGGTTCTCGCTATTGTCTATCGACAAATGAGAGAGCCGCAGATGACGCGACAGCCGGGTAAACCGCCGAAATCGATGAGCACTGGATCGAAAGAGGACGATCGGCGCCTCCGCCAACGGCTCGATGCACTGCAGGAGCAGTATCTGTCGCTCACCGAGCGATATGAATGGCTCGAAACGATGATCAACTATGTTCCGGACTTCATCTACGCCAAGGACAGGGATGGCCGTTTCCTTTTCGCCAATCGGGCCATTGTCACCAATAATGATTTCAACAACGTCGAAGAGCTGATCGGTCTTACCGACGCAGAAATCCACTCTGAGGCCGACGCTGAGAAAATCGACGAGGTCGAGCGGCGCGTCATGGAAACGGGCGAGCCCGATCTCGGTGTCGAAGAGAGGCGCATCCGGGGCGAAGGATGGCTGATGATGTCGCGCGTGCCGCTGCGGGACCGGAGCGGCAACATTATCGGCGTGGTGGGCGCATCACGGGATATTTCCGCTCGCAAGCGCGCAGAGGAATTGATGAGCGCGCAGACCAGGCTCCTGCAGGATGTGGCAAGAGGCGTCGATCTCGGATCATTTCTGAGGGACGCCCAAGCGCTTCTCGAGAGATTGCTCGATGGAAGGCGCGTCCATTTCCAAGTCGGTGACAGACAAGCGGAGGTCTTCGCGGAGGAAGCCATCGAATTTCCCATCCTATCGCGCGATGGGGGCCGGCATGGCGTTTTGATGGTCGCCAAGGCTGGAGACAATGATGATGCCGGCCTCATGGAATTCCTCGCAGGCGTGGCGCAAACCGCAGGGATTGCCATCGATCGGCACCAGGATATCACTCACATAGCCTATCTGGCGGAGCACGACGCTCTTACAGGCCTGCCGAACCGCACGCTGCTCGACCGCAAGCTCGGAGATCTCCTCGAAAAATCCTCTCGCCAGGAGAAATATGTCGCCGTCGCTTTCGTCGATCTCGATAATTTCAAGCTTGTCAACGACAGTCTCGGCCATGCGGCCGGCGACGAATTGTTGAAGGTGGTGGCGCGGCGAATATCGACATTGATCCGAAACGACGGCATCGTCTCACGAATCGGCGGCGATGAGTTCATCATCGTTCTGGAGGAAAGTTCCGACCCGATGTCCAAGCGCTTGCGTGCCATTCTCGACGCGATCTCGGCACCCTTGACGATCGACGGCGTCGAAATTCGGGTTACCTGCAGCATTGGCGTAGCATGTTCCGGCGAACACGGAGACACGGCGTCCGAGCTATTTGCCAATGCGGACATGGCGCTCTATCGCGCCAAGGAATCCGGCCGCGACCGCATTCAGCTGTTTACGCACGCCATGGGAGAGGAAGCACGCAACAAGCTTCTCCGTATCGAAGAATTGCGGCGCGCCGTGGAGCGGGACGAGTTCGTACTCCATTATCAACCCCAAAAGGACATCCGCACCGGCAAGGTCGTCGGCGTCGAAGCGCTGGTGCGATGGCAGCATCCGGTCGAAGGCTTGTTGCTTCCGGGCGCATTTATCCCCCTCGCCGAGGAAACGGGGCTCATCGTTGCGATCGGCGATATTGTATTGCGCAAGGCTTGCCAGCAAAACCGAGACTGGCAAGACCGGGGCCTTGCCATGTTGCGAGTGGCCGTGAATGTATCAGCAAGGCAATTTCTCGAACGCTCGCTGACGGATCAGGTGTCATCAGCGCTGCAGTCCGCCGGGCTCGATTCCCGTTGGCTTGAGCTTGAACTTACGGAAAGTCTGATCATGCGCGACCTCGAGGGCGCCATAGAACGCATGCATGAGCTGAAGCTGCTGGGCGTCAGCCTTGCAATCGACGACTTCGGCACCGGATATTCAAGCCTCAGCACTCTAAGACGTTTTCCGCTTTCGCGGTTGAAGATCGACAGATCCTTTATCGCGGATATTCCCAACAAGGCTGGTGACATGGCAATTACCGCCGCCATTGTATCACTTGGCAGGACTCTCGAACTCGAAGTCGTCGCCGAGGGGGTGGAAACCGAAGAACAGGCGCATTTTCTCGCAGGCGCCGGATGCGAGATGTTCCAGGGCTACCTGCTTGCCAGACCCTTGCCTCCTTCCGAGGTCGAGGACCTCATTTTGGAGATGGCGACACGGTGAGATGGCGATTGACCATCATCACCGGCAACGCCAGCCAGCGGCTTCACGTAAACCTCACGATTTCGATCCAGTTTGCGCCGGCGCTGACCGGATATCGACCGACGACATCGAGTTCGCCACCAGCCTTATCTATCGCGTAGACCGAGACCCGCTCTGACTTTTCGCCGGACGCCACCAGAAAGCAACCCGACGGGTCGATACGAATGCCGCGAGGCTGCTGCTCTGTCGGATAGCTGGTAGCGTAGGTGAGCCTCCCGCTTTCCCCATGAACGCCAAAGAGTGCGATCGTGCTCGTGGTCCGCTCCGTCGTGTAGAGGAACTTGCCATCGGGCGTGATGCCGATATCGGCGGCCCAGACTTTCGGCTTGCCGTCATCCACCAGGGCTGTAGCCGACGGTGCGATGCCGGGAGACAATCCAGCGTTACCTGGAACGGATTCGACGCTCTCGACTTCGGTCAGCGTTCCCGTGGACGCATCCAATGCATAGTGGATCACATGTCCCGTCAGCTCGGTCAGGACATAGAGATATTTGTTATCCGGCGATAAAACGATATGACGTGGGCCGAAGCCCTGCCCAGTTGCAATCCTGGCCGGATCATTGGCTTCCAGCATGCCGCTTTCCGGGTCGAAGACGAATTGCAATACGGCATCAGAACCAAGATTTGTCGCAAAAACGTATCTGCCGCTCCGATCGCAGAGAATCGAGTGGGCATTGCGTCCGGTGGGGATAACCTGTCGCTCGCCCTCTGCGACAAGCCCGTCCCTGCCGATCGGCAGGACCGCAACCTTGTTGCCACCGTAGGAGGCTGCGAGAAGTGTCCTGCCCGATGGTTCGGTCGAAATATACGCCATGCTATCGGACAAGGGCGCCTCGGCCCTCCGCTCCAACTTGCCGGTCGCCGGATCTATCGCCAAGGTCAACAGGCGATAGGGTTGTGAACGGATGGCGGCATAGAGATGTCTCCTATCCACGCCAACAGCCATCGGCATGACCATTTCACCAGCTTCGAAGGAGGATATCGGCGTGAGCGCGCCGGTTGCCTCCTCCAATTCATAGATGTCGATCATCCCTGCAGCCGATGCGGAAACATAGACGAAGGTCCGACTGAGGTCCGTGAGCGAAGACTGAAGCATTATCCCTTTCCACAAGCTTTGGCGGCCGGCCGTTTGGTCGCTCGGGCAACCTTTCCAACGGATACTAGCTGGCGGCGGTGACGATTTTTTCCAATATCGCCATTTCCTCTGTGGTCAAATCGGTCAAGGGAGGCCTGACGGGGCCTGGATCCTTGCCGAGAATACGCAACCCCGCCTTGATGATCGAAACGGCATAGCCTTTTCGGCGATTGCGCAGACTGACCAGCGGGAAGAAGAAGCCCTTGAGGATCGCGTCCACCGTTGCCTGATCTCCCCCACGCAAAGCCGCGTAGAATCGCTGGGCCAGTGCGGGCACGAAGTTGAAAACCGCGGACGAATAGGTCGTCACGCCTGCGGCGAAATAGGCCTGTGCATAGACCTCGTGCGTCGGCATGCCGCCGACATAGACCAGCCGATCCTTGAGCGTCGTGGTAATCTCGATCACCTTGTCGACTTCTCCGACGCCATCCTTATAGCCAATGAGATTGGGGCACTCGTCGGCCAGTCTTGCCAGGCTCTCGGCTGTGAGTATGGCGTTGTCGCGATTATAGACGATGACGCCGATACCGACGGCCTTGCAGACCACTTTCACATGCGCGATCAGGCCTGCTTGCTCGGCGAACATCAGATAGGGCGGCAGCAACAGCAGGCCATCGGCACCCGCATTCTCCGCCGACCTTGCAATTTCCACTGCAAGCGACGTGCCGTAGCCGGTTCCGGAGATGATCGGCGTGTTGCCGGCCGCAGCCTTGGCGGCACGAACCACCCGCGGAACTTCCGCAGGATTGAGCGAGAAAAACTCGCCCGTACCGCCGGCGGCAAACAGTGCCGCAGCATCGTAACCTGCCAGCCATTCGACATGATTGCGATATTTGGCCTCGTCGAATGAGAGATCCTGATTGAAGTGCGTGACCGGAAAGGACAGCAGCCCACTGCCGACGGCTTGCTTCAGTTCATTCGGGTTCATGGCGAAATCCTCCTTTGTTCAACGGACAAATCCAGTCTCAGCCCTGACCGAGCGTCTGCAAAAGTGCGGCGATATAGCCATAGCAAAAGGCAAAGGCGACGCCTGTGGGATCGCGGCCGCTGATGGTCGGGACATGATCCGGCATCAGCATGTATTGATAACCGACCTCCTGATAGACCCGGACGGAACGGGCCATATCCATGTCGCCTTCCTCGGGGAAGGTTTCCATGAAAGACAGCTTGCCGCCCCGGATGTTGCGGAAGTGGACATTGAAGATCTTGTTGCGCGTACCGAACCAACGAATGACGTCGTCGATCTCCGCGCCTGGATTGTCGAGCATCTCGCCGACCGAGCCCTGGCAGAAGTTCAGTCCGTGATAGGGGCTCTCTCGCATGAGAACGAATTTCTTCAACCCTTCCACGGAGCCCAGCACACGTGTCACGCCGCGATATCCGGGAGGTGTATACGGATCGTGCGGATGACAGGCCAGCCGAACGCGATTGCTGGTCGCCACCGGAACGACGCGCTCGAGGAAATAATCGATCCGCTCCCAGTTCTCATCTTCCGACAGGACACCGGCAAGGCCGGGTGCCGCCTGCTGGTCGGTCCCGTCCCAGCGGAAGCTTGCGTTCATTGAGCCGCCGCGGCCGGGCTCATCTGCCGTGCGTGGAATCCCGATGAGATTGAGATTGTATTTCACGGAAGGGATGCCAGCCGCCGCGACATCCTCGATCAGCTTGCACACCGCATCGATCTGTCGGTCACGATCGGGTCCAGCAAGCAGGATGTCAGGATAGGAAGCTCTCTCGACAGGCTGTGACGGGAGGGGAAGCTGGATCATGTCCAGAATCAACCCGAAGCTCTCGATCTTGTCACGATGACGCTCGAGATCGGACAGCGCCCACGCATCGGGCGCCCCCGGAGGATCGGCGCAGATGTGTTTTACCCCAAGTTGCGCAAAGACCCGATAGTCATCGTCATCGCGCGCCTCGACCTGCGTTCCCAAATACACCCGCGGCATCTCCTGTGGAGCTCGTATCATATGACATAATATGACTCAAAAGAAGAGTCGAGCCCTATTGCGGCTGCCGATCCGCCAAGCGTCGATAGCGCCGCTGGCTGGCAATCATATGAGCCCGCATCGCCTGGCGCGCCCGATCGGGATCCTGTTCGGCGATTGCCGAGAGGATTTCCGTGTGTTCGGCCTGGACCTTCTCAAGATAGGCGCGGTCATTGGCCTCAGGCAATGTCGGAAACTGGCCGCGCGGGATGGTGCGCAGCCCGAAATGCCTGAGAACGTCGACATAAAAGCGATTGTTCGTGGCAACCGCCACGGCCATATGGAACTCGTAATCCGCTTCGACCGTCGAAAGCCCCTGCTCTATCAGCGTCGCCATCTTGCGATTGGCGGCCGCAATTGCGGCTTCTTGCTCGGCGGTTCGGCGATAGGCGGCAATGGCGGCGGCTTCTCCCTCCGCCGCCATGCGAAATTCCAGCAATTCCAGCGTCTCCGGGATGCTTCTGATCTCAACCGGCGTCAGCAGCAGACCGGATCGTGCCGCCGCATCGGAAACGAATACACCCTTGCCTTGAACCGGAGTGACCAGCCCGGCGGCACGCAGATCGGCAATCGCTTCGCGCACGACAGTCCTGCTGACATCGAACGCGGCCTCAAGCTGCGGCTCCGTCGGCAGTTGGTCGCCTGCCTGGAGCTTGCCTGTCTCGATCTGCATCCGCAAATGGTCGATCACCCTTTGCGCCAGCCTTTGCCGCACCCGGGCATTTGTGGCCATTCAAAATCCTCAATTCCGCTGCCGCGATCGAAGTTCCACGGCCCTTCGCTTTCAACGAAAATTCATATTATGACTCAGTTTAAGCATGGTGCGTGGCGAATGCAAACAGAACGGATATCGAGACTAGATTTCCCAATCGGACGCATATGTTCTGGAGCTCAATCTGGATGAAAGCTCCAGCTTCACATCGACGGTTTTTCTCAGCCTTGCCGCCAGAGTGTCGGACAGAATTGCTTCATCGTGCCAATCCCGATCCGTCGCATACACGACATAGGGATTGATGACGCATTTGAAATCGAGCATCAGCGACATCGCCAGACTGCCGTAAGCCATGTAGCTATGCGGAAGCCCGCCGGAACAGACGAAGGTGACGATTTGGTCGAACCAGGCCGACTTTCGCGCGCCCTCTCCAGTTGCTCCAGTCAACTCGATGAGGTTTTTGGCAGCGCTACCGACCGCCCAATTGTAAATCGGAACCGCGAGCAACACGCCGTCAGCATCGTGAATTGCATGATACAATCGTTCGTATGCGGGATGCACATAGCAGGTTGAGTTATCGAATGCCGGCAGCTCGATCTCGCGCAGGTCGATAAATTCGACCTCGCATCGCCTCTCCTGCAACAGCCTCTCCGCCTCGCGTGCAATCCGCCGGCTGCGACTTTCTGGATCCAGACTACATGACAGAATGGTGATCTTGGTTGGGTTCATCTCTGCCTCGTTGCCTAGTGATCGACATCAACTGGGTCGGCACTGCACGCCAGAATTACGCAAAGTCTGCACGCCCACAATCAAATTTTCGGCACGTCCGATGTCGCGCATGCAAGCGAAATTCGCGACCGGCCTCCCTGCGCGAAACCCGCCGATTGCCGTTCTCCTGCAATTCGAGAAACCGAAATGCTCGAGAGAGCGTAATTATTACAATTAGTTACTCCATTCCTTCGAGAGCCGGCCTTGCGATCGTCGCCAGTGTCGAACGCCACGATTTGACGAATCCACAATCACGGTATTGACATTTGTCGAAAGCACTTCGAATATTGTCAACATTGGTGCAAGACAAGAACGGACGACATGATCCGACTTGCTCCGGCATCCAGAGTGCGGAGGGGAACGTGGAATTCCTGCTTGAAGTAGAGGGGCTGAAAAAGTCCTTTGGCGGCGTCGCCGCACTGCGCGATGGTCGCTTTCAGCTGCGTCCCGGCTCGGTTCACGCCCTGTGTGGCGGCAATGGCGCGGGCAAGTCGACGTTCCTCAAGATCCTCATGGGCATCCACAAGCGCGATGCCGGCTCCATTCGCCGCCGCGGCAAGGAAGTGGAATATGCAAGCCCCGCCGAAGCGCTTGGCGCTGGCATTGCCATCATTGAGCAGGAACTCAGCCCCATTCCGCATATGACGGTTGCGGAGAATATCTATCTCGGTCGTGAGCCGTCTGCCCGCTTCGGCGGCATCGACTTCAAGACGATGAACCGCAACGCGCAGGCGCTGCTCGATCGGCTGCAGTTCAACATTCGCGCCACCCAATTCATGATGAACCTCTCGGTTGCCCAGGTTCAGCTGGTCGAGATTGCCAAGGCGCTCAGCCACGATGCCGAGGTGATCTTCATGGACGAGCCGACCTCGGCGATCGGCGAGAAGGAAGCGCAGCAGCTGTTTGCGACCATCGAAAGGCTGAAAGCGGAAGGCAAAGGCGTCGTCTACGTCTCGCACCGGCTGTCGGAGATCTTCCAGATCGCCGATTCCTACACTGCCTTTCGCGATGGCGCCTATGTCGGCAGCGGCGCCCTTGCCGATATCGATCGTCCCGGCCTCATCCGCATGATCGTCGGCCGCGAGCTTGGCGAGGAATACATCAAGACGAATGTGCCGACAGCAAAGCCGGGGCTGGAAGTCGCCGGCCTGACGGCAACAGGCAAGGTCAACGACATCTCGTTTACCGCCCACCAGGGCGAAATCTTTGGCATTTACGGCCTGATGGGATCCGGCCGCACCGAAATCTTCAACTGCATCTTCGGCGTCGATGCGCTCAGCGGCGGACAGATCAGACTTGGCGGCGAACCCATCGTCGTGCGCAAGCCGGCCGAAGCCATGCAACACGGCATCGCATTCGTGACGGAAGACCGCAAGCTGACCGGCCTTAACCTCATCGACAGCGTGCGCAACAACATCTGCTTGGCAAGTCTTCCCGAAATGAGCCCGCATTTCTCGATGGACCGCAAGGCGGAAGCCAGCGCCAGCCAGGATATGATTGAGCGCTTTGGCATCAAGGCGGCGCGCGACAGTATGCCGGTCTCCGGCCTTTCCGGCGGCAATCAACAGAAGGTCGTGCTTGGCAAGTGGTTCCTGCGCAAGCCGAAAGTACTGCTGCTCGACGAGCCGACGCGTGGCGTCGACGTCGGTGCCAAGCGCGAAATCTACCGCATCATCTGTGAGTTCGCCGCCGAAGGCGGCACCGTCATCATGATCTCATCCGAAATAGACGAGGTTCTCGGCATGTCCGACCGCATCCTGGTGATGCGCCAGGGACGAGCTGCCGGAATTCTCAAGAGGGAGGAGGCCGACGCGCAATCGCTCGTGCACCTGTCGACCTGAACGCGACAGAAGACGAAGCCCAGAATTAAGCGCCCGGCAACAAGAGGTATTTGCAATGTCCGCCACCGACAACAATCAGTCCAACTCCTGGTTCAGCTCGGACCGCCGCAGATTGATCATTCAGGAATACGGGATTTTTCTCGCCTTCCTGCTGCTCGCAGCCGTCCTCTCATTCTCGAACCAGTACTTCCTGACGGCCGGCAACATCTCCAACGTTTTGCTGCAGACCTCGATCAACGGCGTATTGGCGATCGGCATGACATTCGTCATTCTGACCCGCGGCATCGATCTTTCCGTTGGCTCCGTGGTCGCATTGACCGGCATCGTCAGCGCGAGCTTCGCGACGACCTCGGCGACGGCCGGGATCCTCGGCGCGCCCTACCCGCCCTATGTCGCTCTCGCAGTGGGGCTGCTGGTCGGCGTCGCGTGCGGTGCCATCGTCGGCCTCATCGTTTCGCGCTTTGCAGTGCCCGCCTTCGTCGCGACGCTCGGCATGCTGTCCGCCGCCCGCGGCCTCACCCTCATCTATGGCGGCGGCAAGCCGGTTCCGGCCCTCACCCCCGATTTCCGCTGGATCGGCACCGGTAGCGTCCTGTCCATCCCGATGCCGGTCATCCTGCTTGCCATCGTCTTTGTCGTCGCCTGGTGGGTCCTCAACCGCACACGATTTGGCCGGTACATCTATGCCGTTGGCGGCAACCCGCATGCTGCCATCACCTCGGGCATCAATGTCAGCAAGCTGCGCTTCCTCGTTTATGTCATTTCCGGCGGTCTTTCCGGCCTCGCAGGCATGATCCTTGCAGCCCGTACCGGCTCTGCTCTGCCACAGGCCGGCATCGCCTACGAGCTCGATGCCATCGCAGCCGTCGTCATCGGCGGAACCAGTCTTTCCGGCGGCGTCGGTCGCATTACCGGCACGCTGATCGGCGCACTGATCATCGGCGTCATGAACAACGGCCTCGATCTGATGGGGATCCAATCCTACTACCAGCAGGTCCTCAAGGGCGCGTTGATCGTCGGCGCCGTCATGCTCGACCAAAAGAGAAATCTGGGCGGCTAGGCCCGAAGAATCTGCAGTGTTCGCACTCGCAAACCGAACGGCGCGTCACGATGGCGGCCGGACTTCCAACGGAGGAGAATTATAATGAAGAAATTACTTATAGCTCTTGCTGCTGCAACCGCGCTTCTCGCCTCGCCGTCTCTGGCGCAGGAGAAGAAGCTGAAGATTGGCGCGGCCCCTTATGGCCTCAATGCCGAATTCATGCAGATCTGGTCGGCAGCGCTGAAAGAACATCCCGCCGTCAAGAACGGTGACGTCGACCTGACGATCTTCGATGGCCGCTACGACGCGCTCGTCCAGCAGGAACAGGTCAACACGATGATCACGCAGAAATTCGACGCGATCATTTTCGTCCCGATCGATATCGAAGCTGCCGCAACCGCGGTTCAGGCAGCGCATGACGCCGGCATCCCCGTCGTCGGCTCCAACACCCGCGTGAACTCCGATCTTCTGACGTCCTATGTCGGCTCCGACGACACGATTTCCGGCTACATGGAAGCCAAGACCGTGCTCGACAAGATCGGTTGCAAGGGCAATGTCGTCATCCTCGAGGGCCCGATCGGCCAGTCGGCGCAGATCTCGCGCCTGGAAGGCAACAAGAAGGCTCTTGCCGAGTGCCCGAACGTCAAGGTCTTGGAAGACCAGACGGCCAACTGGTCGCGCGCCGAAGCCCAGACCCTTATGGAAAACTGGCTGACCTCGCATCCGGGCCAGATCAACGGTGTCATCGGCCAGAACGATGAGATGGCGCTTGGCGCGATCGAGGCGATCAAGGCTGCCAAGCTCAACGTCAAGGACTTCGCCATTGCTGGTATCGACGGTATCACCGATGCGCTTCATGCCGTGAAGGAGGGTACGATGACCTCCATCCTGCAGGATGCCAGCGCACAGGCACAGGGCGCGCTCGATCTCGCGATCTTTGCCGCCAAGAAGGGCAACTACAAGCCGGAGTCGAAGATCTGGGAACAGTATCCCGCCATGCCCTTCAATGATGGCAAGGACAAGAACTACAATGTTCCGTGGACCCCGGTAACGGTCGACAACGTCGACAAGCTGCTTGAAACCCGCAAGTAACATCGATGCGGATGGGGCGAGATGCTCGCCCCATCCAGTCCCCAGCTAGAGGCATGAACAAGATGACCGAGACATCCCCAGACATTGATTTGAACTTCCCGTTGTCAGGCAAGATCGCCCTCGTGACCGGCGGTGGCTCCGGCATCGGCGCAGCCGTTGCGGCGGCGTTTGCATCCAAGGGCGCCAAGGTCGCCGTTCTCGATATCAATGTCGACATGGCAAAGGCGAAAGCCGCCGAGATCGGCGGCGGAGCCGCGCCATTTGTCTGTGATGTCTCTGATCCTGCTTCCGTCAACAAGGCAGTCAGTGACGTCGTCGCTCATTTTGGCGGCATCGATATCGCCGTCAACAGCGCCGGCGTCGTCTTTCTGGCACCAGCTGAAGATCTGTCCTTAGACTATTGGGATAAAACGATAAATATCAATCTGAAGGGCTCGTTCCTGGTAACGCAGGCGGTCGGTCGCGCCATGATCGCCGCCGGCAAGGGCGGCAAGATCGTCAACCTCGCCTCGCAGGCCGGCACTGTCGCCATCGAAGAGCACGTCGCTTACTGCGCCTCCAAATTCGGCGTCATCGGCATGTCCAAGACCTTCGCTGCCGAATGGGGCAAGCACGGAATTTGCGTCAATACCCTGTCGCCAACGATCGTCCTTACCGAACTTGGCAAGAAGGCCTGGGCCGGAGAAAAGGGGGACGCGGCGAAGAAGCGCATCCCGGCCGGCCGCTTCGCTTACCCGCAAGAAATCGCGGCTGCAGCCGTTTTCCTCTCCTCGGCAGGAGCGGACATGATCAACGGCGCCGATCTTCTGATCGATGGCGGTTATACAATTCTCTGAGCGCAAGCGCGCAATAATTCTACAGGAGGCACCATGCAGCGGTTCATCAACAATCCGGATGAAGTCGTTGAAGACACTGTAAAAGGCTTCATCAAGGCACATTCGGACATCGTCCGTTTGGCAGACAACCCGCGCGTCGTCGTCGCCAAGGATGCACCGCATGCCGGAAAGGTCGGTGTGGTCACCGGCGGCGGTTCGGGTCATGAGCCGGCATTCGTCGGCTATACCGGCAGGAACATGCTGGACGCAGTCGCAGTCGGCGAACTTTTCTCCTCTCCGACGGCCAAGAGCTTTCACGACGCCATTCGGGAAGCCAATGGCGGCCGTGGCGTGATTTGCCTCTACGGCAACTATGCCGGCGACAACATGAACGTGAAGATGGCCATCAAGCTTGCCGCCAAGGACGGGATCGAAGTTGCGACGGTTGTTGCCAACGACGATGTGTGCTCGGCACCGCCAGAGGAAAGGGAAAAGCGCCGCGGCGTGGCCGGCGAGATCTTCATGTGGAAGGTCGGCGGCGCCAAGGCAGCAACTGGAGCCAGTCTCGAAGAGGTTCGTATCACCGCGCAGAAGGCGATCGACAGCTGCCGCTCCGTCGGCATCGGACTTGGTCCCTGCACCCTGCCCGCCGTCGGTCATCCCAACTTCCAGATCGAGCCCGGCACGATGGAGGTCGGCATCGGCCATCACGGCGAGCCGGGCGTACGCGTCGAGCCGTTGAAGACAGCGGCCGAGATTGCAGACGCCATGTGCCAGATCGTTCTCGACGATCACAACCTGCCGGCTGGCTCCGAAGTCGCCGTGCTCGTATCGGGCCTTGGTGCGACGCCGGTGAACGAGCTCTACATTCTGAATGACACGATCGAGACGAAAATCTCTGAGCGCGGTCTGAAGATCTACAAAACCTATGTCGGCAACTACTTCACATCGCTTGAAATGGTCGGAGCAACGCTGACCGTGATGGCACTCGACGAGGAACTGAAGAAGCTTCTCGACGTCGAAGTTCAATGCACGACGTTGCTCTGAGGGGATCGACTTATGCAGACATTCAAGAATGCGACGGCCGGCGACATCGTCTTGGCGATGGCCGACCGCATCATCGAAAACAGGGCCTATCTCAGCGAAATCGACGGCAAGATCGGCGATGGCGATCACGGCGTCAACATGGCCAAGGGCTTCGGCATGGCTTCGGAACGCCTGAAGGGCCAGAACCAGTCGCTGTCGGCTTCCCTCGACACGCTGGGCACCGTGCTGATGACCGAAATCGGCGGCTCCATGGGTCCGCTCTACGGCGTCATGTTCACCGAGTTTGCCGAAAAGCTCGATGGCATCGAGGCAATCGACAGCGCGGCGTACAGCCGGGCGCTTCATGCCGGACTTGAAGGCATTCAATCGATCGGCTCGGCGAAAGTCGGCGACAAGACCTTGCTCGACACGCTGGTTCCGGCCATCGAGGCCTTCGATGCTGCGAATGCGGCCGGCAAATCCTTCGCCGATGCGCTTGATGCGTTGGTGGCTGCCGCTGAGGCCGGCCGCGACTCCACGCTCAATCTGGTCGCCAAAATCGGTCGCGCCAGCAGGCTGGGCGAGCGCTCCCTCGGCGTGCTGGATGCAGGTGCAACCTCCTGTGCAATCATCCTGAAAGAACTTTCCGAGGGCGCGCGCGCTCGGCTCCAATAAGCGGGCTCTCCAAAGGCCGCGCGATCCGGCAATCTGCTGCGGGGTCGCGCGCCGTCCGAAGAAGCATTTGCAAACACGCATCATTGCTTCCATGTTCGGGCGGGAAAAGGGATATGTGACTCGTCATGACAGGCAAGGCAACTTCGGTCGGCAAAACTGGTGCAGGCAAAGCGGGCGCTCCGGATGCGATCGACGTCATGCCGTTGCGCTATGGCGACGATCCCTATGTCTGGGCTTGCTGGCTCTATTACGAAGACGGCAAGACTCAGGGTGAGATCGCCGACATCATGGGTATTTCGCGGGCAACCGTGAACAGCTACCTGGCCGATGCGCGCAGCCGCGGCATCGTCAACATCTCGCTCGAACCGTCACGGCTGAGCTCCCTTTCCATCGCACTGGAATTGAAACGCCATTTCGGGTTGCACGATTGTCTTGTCGTCCCGAGCGACGATGGGACACGCCCCTTGATCGATCGTCTGGGAACGGCAGGGGCGCAAGCCATCGCCAAGCTGCTCAAATCCGGTGATACTCTGGCCGTCGCGTGGGGGCGCACGGTCCTTGCCATCGGTGAACAGTCGAACGTGCCGAACCTTCAGGATGTAACCGTGGTCCAGGCGACGGGCGGCACGCGCGCGCGATTTGCTTATACGCCGGAGCTTTGCGCTGCAGCCTTTGCCAACGCGACAGAAGGCAGGCTCGTCAACATCACGGCTCCCGCCATCGTTTCAACCGCCGACGTGCGCAACATCCTGTTGGCGGAACCGTTGATCGAAGACCAGTTTGCCGTGCTTTCCAGAGCCAACAAGGCGGTCTTCGGCGTATCGTCCTTGCGGCCGAATTCGACGATCCACAGCAGCGGTTTCTTCGAATCCGTCTCGCTGCAAGACTATCTGGCCAAGAATGCGGTCGGCGTCGTCGCCGGCCGCTTTATCGATGCCAAGGGTCAGGCTGTCGCCGGCCCCCTCGATGACCGCACCATCGGCATATCGCTCGACATGCTGAAATCGATCGGGCTGCGCATCGCCGTTGCCGGCGGTTTCGACAAGGTGCCTGCAATCCTCGCCGCGCTGCGCGGCGGCTATATCAATGTGCTCATCACGGATGCCGCTACGGGTCGAGGCATTTTGAACGCCGATGGCGTTACCGCCCTCGATCAGAAGGCGACCCAGCGTCCACGGGCAGACAACAGCGTGGCGTTGCCGAGCAACTATCGCACACACATCAAGAAGTTCCTCAACAATCCCGATGACGTCGTCGACGAGATGCTGGACGGCGTCGTCAAGGCGCATACTTCCTACCTCACACCGATCAAGGGGTCGAACCGGGCGCTGGTGGCGCGGAATGGGCCGAGGCCCGACAAGGTCGGGCTCGTCATCGGCGGCGGCACGGGCCATGAACCCGGTTTTCTTGGCTATGTCGGCAAGGGCTTGGCGGATGCCGTTGCCATCGGCAACATCTTCTCCTCGCCGCCCCCGACACCGATCCTCGAATGCGCCAAGGCAGCCTCCGGCGGAAAAGGCGTGCTCTTCGTCTACGGCAACTATGCCGGCGACGTCATGAACTTCGAAATGGCCGCAGAAATGGCGCAGGAGCATGGGATCGACGTCCGCACAGTGCTGACGACCGACGACATCGCGTCGTCTCCCATAGAAGACAAAGAGGGGCGGCGCGGCGTCGCCGGCAATTTCTTCATTTTCAAGATTGCCGGCGCTGCCTGCGACAAGGGCTTGTCGCTCGATGCCTGCGAAGCCGCCACGCGCAAAGCCAACGATCGAACCTTTACCATGGGTGTCGCGTTGGAACCCTGCTCAATGCCGCAAACACGGCGCCATAATTTCGAGATCGGCCCTGACGATATCGAGTTCGGCATGGGCATTCATGGCGAGCGCGGCGTTACCCGCGAGAAAATGATGAGCGCCGATGAAATCACCGATCGCGTCATGGACCGGATCTTTGCCGAGATGAAGCCGGCCGCCGGGGACCGGGTCGCGGTGCTGATCAACTCCTTCGGTGCCACGCCAATGATGGAACTCTTCATCCTGTTCCGCCGCGTCGAACAGAGGCTAAGCGCCAAGGATATCAAAATCGATGCAAATTGGGTGGGACACTACTGCACATCGCTCGACATGGTCGGCGCATCCATATCCATAATGCATCTTGACCAGGAGCTAACTGCGCTGTTGCACCATCCATGCGACACTTTCGCTCTAAGGGTCGGATGATCGTATAAGAATGAGCCCGGCAGCGACAGAACTGCTGGGACCGGGAGGAAGACGATGTCGGAAAATGCCGCTCGATGCCTGGGCAACATGTTTCAGCGCATATCCATCGCAATCAATGCCGAGAAAGACCGTCTCTCGGAGCTGGATGGCGCCATCGGCGACGCGGATCATGGAATCACCATGTCTCTCGGCTTCATGGCGGTCAATGCGGAACTCGCCAAGCTCGATCCTACGCAAACGCTGCCTTCCGAGATATTTGCCGTCGCGGCCTCGGCATTCCTGGATGCCGTCGGAGCATCGACAGGCCCACTTTACGCGACCGCCTTTCGGCGAGCGTCGCAGGCGCTGAAGTCGGATGAATCGCTGTCGCCGGCATGCCAGGCCATGATCGTCGACGAAATGCGAGCCGGTATTCAGCAGCGCGGCAAGGGCCAACGCGGCGACAAGACCATGTTGGATGCGTGGATCCCGGCGGCCGAAGCCGCCCTTGAGGCCAGAACACGTTCGCTCGATGCCGCCGGCATGTGGGGCGCCATTCTGGACGCTGCGGAAGACGGTGCGAACTCGACAAGTTCCATGGTTGCCGCCCGTGGCCGGGCGGCCCGTCTGGGGCAAAGATCGCTCGGGCACATCGATCCCGGCGCGGCGTCGGCGGTGACTATTTTGCGTGCGATGCGCGATACTTTTGCAGAAGACCACATGGGAGCTCGATCCTAACGGGACTGAGATCCGGTCCTTGCCTTGAGCTCAGGCTGCCGCAGCTGCAGCGGGTCCTTGACGCGAAATACTCCCTTTATGCGTGATGTCGAAGATAGACATATTCCCGGTACGATAGTATCAATCTCACCTCGCTGATTTACCCACCCCCTAGGTTCAATCAAAAAGGCTGTCAATTGATGCATACAAGGATAGGTTTTTCTTTCGCGCTCGCGCTTCTTTCAGCCTCCCCGGCTCTGGCCGATGCCTGCGCCAGCCACTACGAAAGCGACGGCGTCCCCTTGGTCACCGGCATCACCTACAAGACATGGGTGGCCTTTCCATCGGTCAATCCGAACGCCGCCTTTGACAAGATCCATCGCGCCATTCTGGCCGATGGCTTTTTGGAGGTGAAGGCAGAGAAGAACCTCGGGACATTGACTGCCCAGCAGGAAACGAGCGGCTCCGGCCGACCGCAGACCCTGCGCGCCGTGATCCGCAAGAACGGCAAGGGCAGCCGTGTCGATGTCCTCTTCATTGTCCAGCCGGGACAAGTGGCTCCGAACATGAGCAAGAACCTCTGCCGCATTGCAAACGCAGCAGGCGAATGAGCCGCTCCAATCGCGGTTTTCGGAAGCGAATGCCGGAGATCGCGAACCAAGACACCGCTCAATGAAACGTGGCGCCGGCCATTGGCCGCACCACATCTTCGATCGGCGGCGCGTCACCGATGACGCGTGCTTCCCGGATAGGGGCAATCTCCTCTCGCCAAGCGACGGGGCTACGTCATGCGTGGCAAGCACCAGCTCCGCCGCAACGGTCAGAGCGACGCGGTAATGCCGCCATCGACGTAAAGGACATGACCGTTGACGAAGGAGGAGGCATCGGACGCCAGGAAGATACAGGCACCGATCAACTCCTCTACCCGCCCCCACCGGCCGGCCGGTGTGCGCTTTTCGAGCCATGCCGAAAAATCGGCGTCTGCCACCAGCGCGGCGTTCAACGGCGTATCGAAATAGCCGGGCGCGATGGCATTGCATTGCAGCCCGAAGCGCGCCCAATCGGTCGCCATGCCTTTTGTCAGATTGCCGACGGCACCCTTGGTCGCCGTGTAGGGTGCAATCGACGGGCGCGCCAGTGCCGTCTGCACGCTCGCAATATTGATGATCTTGCCGGCGCCACGCTTGATCATATGTCGCGCAACCGCCTGACCGACATTGAAGATGCTCGAAATGTTGGTCCGCAACAACTGCTCGAAGGCGTCGGCCGGAAACTCCTCGAGCGGCGCGCGGAATTGCATGCCGGCATTGTTGACGAGGATGTCTATCGCGCCCGTCTCTTCCTCGAAGGCGTCGACAGCCTGCCGCGCAGCCCGATGATCGGTTGCGTCGAACGCCAGTATGCGCGCCCCGCCCTCGAAGCCTTCCGCGGTCCTGGCAAGCTTCTGTTCGTCGCGACCGTTGAGGATGACCTCCGCGCCGGCAGCCGCCAATCCCTTCGCAAGCGCAAGCCCGATACCCTGGGATGAGCCCGTGACAAGAGCACGTCGCCCCTTCAGATCAAAGAGACCAACAGACATCGTTTCCTCCGTTTGCCCGTTTGCGATACCAGAGAGGGATCAGGGTGGGCACTCCGATTCACGGCGGAATATGGCACATGCGCCATGCTCTTGGCTTGCGGAGTCATTTGAATACGGTATCGATAACACAACGAACGGACCGTGTAACTTTGCGGGAGGTATTGTCGCTATGTCGTTCTTCGAGACCGTGGATCCCTTGTTCGGCACATTCGTCCTCGGCAATGCGCCTCTCAAGCAACTCGCAACCGGCTTTGATTGGGTGGAGGGACCGGTCTGGTTCGGAGACCAGAATTGTCTGTTTTTCTCGGACATTCCCAACAATCGCATCATGCGATGGATCCCCGGTCTCGGTATCAGCGTCTTTCGCGAGCCGTCCAATTTCTCCAACGGTCACACGCGCGACCGGCAGGGCCGGCTCGTCAGTTGCGAGCACGGCGCAAGACGCGTGACGCGCACGGAATATGACGGATCGATCACGGTTATCGCAGATCGCTACCAGGGCAAGCGGTTGAATTCGCCCAATGACGTCGTGGTCACATCGGACGGCGCCATCTGGTTCAGCGATCCGCATTATGGCATTGCAACGGACTACGAAGGGCATCGCAGCGAGCAGGAACTGCCTTGCAATGTTTACCGCGTCGACCCGTCCGGCGCGATGCAGGCGGTGCTGACCGACTTCAATTGCCCGAACGGCCTCGCCTTCAGCCCCGATGAGAAAAGACTGTTTGTCGCCGATACCGGGCGCATGCACCACAGCGATCCCCAGCATATCCGCGTTTTCAATGTCGGCGAAAACTGGCGGCTAACCGGCGGCGAGGTGTTTCACGTAATTTCCCCCGGCTGCGCTGACGGCATGCGCTTCGATAGCGATGGCAATCTCTGGTCATCGGCGGCCGATGGCGTTCATTGCATTGCCCCTGACGGGCATCTGATGGGCAAGATCCTGGTACCGGAAACGGTGTCCAATCTGTGCTTCGGCGGCCGCGGCAAGCACAAGCTCTTCATAACGGCGACCACCAGCGTCTATGCGATTTCACTCAACCGCAGCGGCGCGCTCTAGGATCGGATAGCGCCAGAAATGGCGCCAATGAAGCGGTCGGCTCGACCGGCTACCCAACGCCAGCTACGGCGCTGGACCCGGCAAGCAGAGGACGGCGCCGTCAGCGCAAATCAGCCTGCGGGATGGTTTGCGAAGCTGCGTTGGCGATCGGTGCGAGGTCTGCAAGCAAGGCGAACTCTTTCGTGCGCTTCTGCCTGCGCGCTGCATCCTGCAGCAGATTTGCCATACCAGTAACAGAGATATGGTCGGCGCGCATGATCTGCCGGATAAGCGGATCTTTGAGAACTTCGGTGATCGTCAGGTCCCTATGGGTCATCGTTATCTCCTGTTCGATAAGACACAAGATAAACGGCTTTATTTGCAGCGCGATGTCAGAAGCCTGACAAAAACAAGGCAGTTCGTTCGATTTTGTTACAGAATAATTGCAAAACCTCTCGCTGACATATTCACAAATCACAATACGACCCTAGTTGTCGATTAACGAAGGCGTGTTCCGTCGTGATCAGCCTAAGTGGGAGGTTCAGCCGTTCCGGGAGGGTGCAATATATTTGCAATAGTTCGGAACACAATTTTGCGACTTTTGTGTTTATTGTCATCTGACGCCTGAACTTCGAAGATTAAACTTTTATCAGCGATCGGCCCGCGTCATGTACTCAGACCAAACTACAGAAGATGAGCGCCTCATCTACCATGCAGATCTCCTCAGCCAACTGTCGAATCCAAAACGCCTTGAAGTTTGTATTTACCTTTCCGGCCACGAAGAAGACGTCAATAGTCTGGCCAAGAAACTTGGAATATCGCAATCAGCGCTCAGCCAACATCTGACACGGCTTTATCATTCAGGCATAGTCAAAGTGCGCCGTCAGGCACAGTTCAGGTATTATACCTGCGATCATCCGGGAGTATTGCGGATCCTGCAAACTCTGTCGGAGGTCTTCGACCCCAACGCCGAGCGGTCGGCATCGAAGGCTGCGGACGAGGATGCGCATGACGAGCCTTGAGGTGACGCAGACCAACCTTTGAACCGACGTCCAGCCGTTGCGGCCTGTCGCGTCAACTGACTCCGGCGAATTTCCCGGAGATGGTGAGATCCGGATGGTAGCCGGACGGTTTGTCGCCGACCGTCTGTCCGCCGGTCATCGAGCCCTGGATCTCCGGCCCAAAGAAGGAATAGGGGAAGGTTGATTCCAAGGCACTCACCTCGTCGAGCCTTTGGCGCAGGTGCGACGGGATCACAAAATCCAACGCGCCGAGATTGTCCTTCAATTGCTCGAGCTTGGTGGCTCCGACGATGACCGAGGCGATGCCTGGCTGCGTCATCGTCCAATTGACCGCCACCTGCGCCATGCTGCGTCCGAGCTCGACCGAAACCTTCTCCAGTTCTGCGACAACAGCCCAATTGCGCTCGGTGAATTTCCGGAAGCCGGGATTGGTGGTGCCGCGGACCGTCTCCAGCCGGCCATCCACCTGCCCAATCTCGCCTGTGCGATATTTTCCGCTCAGAAGGCCGCTCGCCAATGGGCTCCACGCCATAATGCCGGCACCATAGCGTGTCCCGAACGAAACGAACTCGTTTTCGATATGGCGCTCAGCGAGCGAATATTCGAGCTGAAGCGCCGATATCGGTTCATAGCCGCGATATTCTGCAACCGCTTGAGCGCGGCTGGCGTACCAGGCAGGTACATCGGACAGACCGACATGCAGCACTTTTCCCGACCGGACCAGATCGTCAAATGTCCGCATTACCTCTTCGGGTGGAGTAAGGCGGTCCCAGCAATGCAACAGATAGAGATCGATATGATCCGTGTTGAGGCGCTTCAATGAACCCTCGACGGCACGCAATATGTTCTTGCGGCCGTTCCCGGCTGCGTTCGGTGATTGGGCGGTCAGGTTCATGGTGAACTTTGTCGTGATGACCGCATCATCCCGCACTCCCCGTTCAGCGATGAATTCGCCAAGCCATGCTTCCGAGGTGCCACCCGTATAGGCATCGGCCGTATCGAAGAAATTGCCGCCGGCATCGACATAGGCATTGAAAATGGCGCGTGCGGCTTCCTTGTCTGCGCCCCAGCCCCATTCCGTACCGAATGTCATCGTCCCGAGCGCGAGCCGGGTTACTTTCAGGCCGCTATTGCCGAGGGTGTAGAAATTCATGCTCATGAGCGCGTTCCTCTTTGAAGTCCGGCTTGATGGGATCGTGGTGGCGCCGGGCAATTCGATGGGCATAGGTTCGCCGACTTTCATCACGTTTATAAGATCATTTAATTCGCATGCATTATGCGATATTGCTCAGCAATGGATCGCGATCTGCTGACACATCTGCCCATCATCGTCGCCGTTGCTCGCCGCGGCGGCTTCGCCGCCGCCGCCAATGAGCTCGGAATGAGTGCCTCGGCCGTGAGCCATGCCGTGCGGCTGGTCGAAGAGCGGCTCGGCCAGCCGCTCTTTGCGCGCACGACCCGTAGCGTCGCTCTGACCGAAGCTGGCAGGAGCCTGATTGCGACCATCGCGCCGGCCCTGCAGGACATTCATGAGCGAATGGAACGCATCAGAGCCATAAAGGGGAGACCAAGCGGGCTGCTGCGGATCAACGCGGCTCGTGTTTGCCTGCCGCTCGCCGTAACGCGCGTCATTGCGGCCATGGGCGAGCGCTATCCGGAAGTCGAAGTGGAGATCTTTTCCGACGAAAGGCTCACCGATATCGTGTCAGAAGGTTTCGATGCCGGCATTCGCATCGGCGAGATGATCGCTCAGGACATGGTGGCGGTTCGCCTCACTCCACCCTTCCCTTCGGTCGTGGTCGCTTCACCGGATTACATCAGCCGGTTCGGCCGACCGATGACGCTCGGCGATCTCTCGCACCACAATTGCATCGGCTATCGGCTTATCCGTTCAGGAGGGCTCTATGAATGGGAATTCGTCGAGGACGGAAGGGACGTCGCCGTCGCCGTGCAAGGCCAGGCGATCGTTACCGAATCTCATTCGGCAATCGAACTGGCTCTGGCAGGTGTCGGGCTAGCCTATGTTTTTGAACCCCTGGTGCGCTCGGATATTGCCGCTGGAAGGCTGATCCAGGTGCTGGTCGATCGTGCTGTGATGGAAGCCGGTCTCTTTCTTTATTTTCCGCGCCGCGCCGAATTGGCGCCGAAGCTCAGAGCCTTCATCGACACGGTCCGCCAAGTCTGCCGCGAATAAAAACAAACGATGTCCAACCTGGCAAATGTCGCAAGGATGAGGTCTATAACCGATCACATCCCTCCCGAAACCTGAGCTGGGGTTAATAAAGTTAAATGCGCTCTCGCCGATAAAGGCCCAAGAAAGGCTCTGCCGTGTTGGAGTCTTCTATCATGAACACCATGCCACGCTTCTCTCCTGTGCGCGTTGTTCGCCACAGCACGGGCGAAATCAAAACAGTCGGGAATGCCGACGACGCCTGGAAGACACTTCTGGACGACTGGCCGGCGGACGAAGGCAGCTGTTTCATGTCCGCGCTCCTGATCTGCATGGACGTTCAACGCGGTGAGCGGCCCCCGGAAGAGGCCCGTCTTGCCTTCATAGCCGCGGCGGTCGAGGCGGGCGTCCCCCTGTTGTCTTGAGGAAGCCGCTTCCGCCCGAATTCTCCCCGGAACATCGCACGGAACGGCGGGCCCGGCCGAAACCGGCTCGCCACTCGCGCTGAATCGGCCTATGAGACAGGCGATTAGCGCCCTCAAGTTTGAAAGCTTGCGACAATGGAAAGAAAATGGAGCAAGGCGGTTACGATCGCCCTTGAAAGTCCAGAGGAATGGATAGTCATCGACACCACCCAGGCAGCGTCCTGGGCCTTGATCGAAGACTGGCCCCTCGATGAAGCACCCGCCCTCGACCGAGCCCTGCTCGTGTTCGCCGACGTGATCTCCGGGAAGCGTACGCCCGAAGATGCCCGGCGTGCGTTCATTGCGGCGGTCAAGGAGGCTGAAATACCAATGAAGGACGAGTGAGGTTACCCTTATCCGGATTTGAATATCGCCCTTCGCCGATCGTTTGACCTGCGCCCGACGGTAAGGTTTGCCGCTTGGAACCGCATTTCGGATATACGGCGGATGTGCGAACTGCGTCGGCTCAAGCCATGAGACGATCGACTTGGTATCCGAGATCTCTTGGTACTCGCGGAATGGCGCGGAGACGATCATGAGAAGCCCAAGCCCGCCCAAAGGTCACACCACGGGCTTGTGACTGACATGCCGCTCGGTTGGCTGGCCCTCGCCGCACCAAATATAGCGCGTGCCGCATCCGATGAATGCTCGACACCGAGCCTTCAGCTTGTAAGTCGTGGCGTGCGGATGACCTTCAGAAACAGCGCATTCATCGCATCGTTGATGCCTTGCGTCGGGCTGACTTCAAAATAGAGGCCCGGCGATGCGCAGTTCTGCAGATTCGTGCCGATCTGGGATTGGAATGGCGCAATCCATGAATTGTACCAGGGATTCTGCGGCAACGGCAGATAGGTCGTGTAGAGGATCGCGATCTTGACGTTCTGGTTTTTCAGAGGCTGGCAGAAGGATGTATCGAGCGGCTCCTGGCAGCGGCCGCCGGTGGTTGGTTTCGTGCAGGTTGTCGGCTTATAGCTATCACCAACACCATCGGTCACGAAGAACAGTACCTTTTGCCGGTCCGAACTACTCGTACCGCCGCCGCCAGTGCCGATTATTGGCTTCAGCTGCGTCAGCATTGTGTCGAAACTCGTATCCTGATCGTTATTGTCGCCCTGGCCTCGAACGGCCATCAAATCGACAGCGCTGGTGGCTTGCTTGACTTGCACCATATTCGACGAAAGTCCGGACACGGCCGTCAAGCCCGCTTTGTCGGCTTCGGTTCCGAATGTGTAGACGGCCATGCGATACTGGTCTGGCGACTGGCTATTTGTCGTGGCCGTGTCGGTCAGTGCCTGCGTCGCCTGACGCACGACATCGATGCGCAGGTCGATGTTGAGAGTTTTTTTCGCAAGATTGTAATAGTTGTTTGGGTCGTTCAGGTCGTGGCAAGCAAATGCACATGTGTCGCTGGTATGTGACTGCATAATAGCGATACCGCCGGCCGTCGCAGCGACACCCATCGACGGCGTGTTGTCGAGCAACATGTAGAAGTCGATGAAACTCGCCGTCTGATATTGTGCCGATGCAACTCCGCTGATCGGGATCGTGGTCTGGCCCAGCAACTGCATCAGCGTCGTCGGCACGGTCGCGGAAAAACTGACTTGGGCGGACAGGATGTTCGAAGCTCTCGTCACCACAATGTTCACGTTGACCGGCACGTTTTGCAGGTCGCTCGACGCCTGACCATAAAAGAGTTTGTTGGCGTCATTCTGGCCAATGGTAACCGTGCCGTCACTGGTCATGGCCATAGCCGCAGCGACTGCCGGCGAAGACGTTGCGACGGCGCCCACGGCCGCCGCGTCGGCGGCATTGTAAAGTTCGTTCCTGACCACGAGCGCGTTAGTGATATCGATGGCAAGGCCGGCCGCACCGATCAGTGGGATCGCCAGCAGCGCCGTCATCATCCCGAAATTTCCTGACCTATCGGCCATGAATTTTCGAGAATGCTTATATATAGATAGGAAGGATCTTGCGCCGGCCTTCAATATTCTCACGAACAAACTCTCTATGGTAGAAGTTACAAGAACAAATACCGCATAAGTCGAAAGCAACAGTACTTTCAAATATACTTAATAATAGTATCGCCAATAAATATTGATATTCCGATAATGGAAGAGAATCTATTTTAGACATATTGAATTTAGGGAATATTTACCGAGAGTCAAAATTATACTTTGGTATAATTGAAAATATTTTCATCTAGAAAATCGACGCGGCAAATGAGATCTAATCCGTTCTAACAATTGATATTTTGGCGGCGAGGGCCAGTACTGGCCACCTTGAAAATCGCCTGAATTAAGGCCTTTTCCGGCAATTCCTACGGACGCCATTTACCCGATTTTTAGTGTTTACCCGCGAAAGCGTCGCTTACCTATTTCAGTTGTGGCGGGTGCAATATCAAATGGCCGTCATTCCAGTGACCAGATTCGGGATTTTCTGAGTGCGCGTCCTTTCATGCATCGTCACAGCACATAATCTGTGGCTCGTTTTCCTTGCGGCGTTTGTCTGTGTCAGCGGCGGATGGATAACGCTCAACCTTCTACGACGGGCAGAAATGACGCACGGGCTTCAGCGCGGCGGATGGATCTTTCTGACCGGGGTGGCTGCGGGCGCCTCCATATGGTGCACCCATTTCATCGCCATGTTGGCCTATGAGGTTGGCGCGCCCGTCGCCTTCGACCCGATCCTGACCATGGCGTCGTTTCTGTTGGCCGTCGCCGGGTGCTCCGCCGGCTTTGCAATCACATTGTCGCGCATGCCGAAGGTGGCACCGGAACTGGGTGGCGTGGTCGTCGGTCTTTCGATTAGCATCATGCATTATACCGGAATGATGGCCTATCATGTCGATGGCATCATCGATTGGGACAGGACTTATGTGTTTGCCTCCGTCGTGCTCTCGGTGATATTTGCCGTCCTGGCGCTCAATCAAGCCATTCGCCGTCCTTGGCGCTTCGCTCCCGTGATCGCACTCGGCTTTTTCGTGCTTGCGGTGGTCCTGCTGCATTTCACGGCAATGACCGCCGTCTCCGTCACGCCGCTGGCAACCGGCGCCGGCATCGTCGATTCCTATGCGCTGCAAGCCATGGCCGTCGCGGTCGCAGGCGGCGGATTGCTCGTGATCGGCACCGGCGTCGCGAGCTACATGATCGACGAACGCGCCTCGCGCGAATCCATCCAGAAGCTCCAGCACATGGCGCTGAACGACATCCTCACAGGCATGCCGAACCGTGGCAGCTTCAGCGACTATCTGAGCAGCGCCCTGGAACATGCCAAGGAAGACGGTGCAAAGCTCGCCGTCATCGGCATTGACCTTGATCGCTTCAAGGAGATCAACGATCTGCGTGGCCACAAGGCTGGCGATCAGGCACTGAAGGCCATCGGGCGCCGCCTGCTGCGCCTCGTCAAGGACGGCGAGTTCGTCGCCCGCGTCGGTGGCGATGAATTTGCCGCCGCGAAGCGCTTTGAAAACCAGAGCGAGCTTCTCGATTTCGTGGCGCGGCTGGAAAAGACCCTGTTCGAGCCCATCCGCATCGATGATTTCGAAACGGTGACCGGCGCAAGCATCGGCGTTGCCGTCTATCCCGACGATGGCAGCGACCAGGAACGTCTCATCAGCAACGCCGATCTGGCGATGTATCGCGCCAAGGCCGATGTCGGACGAGCCGTGTGCTTCTACGAATCCAAAATGGATGAAGCGGCCCGCGCACGCCACACGCTGGCGCAGGATTTGCGCCGCGCCGTCGAGCTCGATCAGCTCGATCTGCACTATCAGGTACAAACCTCGGTTCAGACGGGCGAGATTTGCGGCTACGAAGTCCTGCTGCGCTGGAGCCACCCTGAGCGAGGTGCGGTTCCGCCCTCCGAGTTCATCCCGATCGCCGAGGAGAGCGGCACGATCCTCGTCATCGGCGAATGGGTCTTGCGCAACGCGTGCAAACAAGCCGCCGCCTGGAGCAAGCCGTACAAGATCGCCGTCAACCTCTCGCCGGTACAATTCGCCCATGCGGATCTTGCCAAGCTCATTCAATCGATCCTGGTGGAAACCGGCCTCTCGCCGTCGAGGCTCGAACTGGAGATCACCGAGTCGACGATCATCGCCGACAAGACCCGCACGCTGCACGTGCTGCGGCAGATCCGGGCGCTCGGCGTCACCATTGCTATCGACGACTTCGGCACGGGCTATTCATCGCTCGACACGCTGCGCTCCTTCCCCTTCGACAAGATCAAGCTCGACCGCTCCTTCATGAACGAGGTCGACAATAGCATACAGGCAAAGGCGATCGTCCGTGCGGTGCTGACGCTCGGCAAGAGCCTCGACATCCCGGTTCTGGCCGAGGGCGTGGAGACCAACCATCAGCTGGAAATCCTGCGCGTAGAAGGCTGCGACGAGGCTCAGGGCTTCTTCCTTGGGCGACCGAAACCGGTCGGGCAGATCTTCCAGCTGGAACAGATGGCGGAGAAGGAGTTGGCATCTCCGTTCTCGGGCCGGGTGCCGCCACAACGCATGCGTCGCCGCTGAGGCGGCAAGGTGAGCTGTATCGGCGAGACTGTAGCGCGCCCCGCCGATGTAGAACGATTATGATTGCGATTGCATTCAGAGCGTCAAACCAGACGATCGGAAACCTCGCCAACCCAATCGTTTGCAAGTTCGATCATCACTGACGAACGGATATCGGCAGCGTTGGCGGCGACCAGAAGTTCGTAATGGCCTGCGGTGGCACGAAACGCCCTTGCTTCCACGTCGAAATAGCTCAGGTCGCGGGGATGGACGACGAGCGTGGCCCTGCACGTCTCGCCCTTCGCCAGTTGAAGCTTGGCAAAGGCGCGCAGTTCCTTGTCCGGTCTCTCGACCGGCGAAGCGTGCGGCCTGACATAGAGCTGCACGAGCTCCGATCCCCTTCTGTCCCCGATATTGGTGACATCAACGGTGACGGTGATCCCGTCGGGACCCATTTGTGTCGCCGATGCCTTCGCACTGCCCCAGGAAAAATGCGTGTAACCGAGGCCGAAACCGAAGGGGAAAAGCGGTTTCACGCCTTGCCTGTCGTGATGACGGTAGCCGACGAAAACACCCTCGGCATAGCGAACATGCCCATCCTTGCCCGGATAGACGGTCTGATCGCCGGTCATCGCGGAATTGTCCGACAGCTGCCTTGGGAAAGTCTGCGGCAGCCGGCCACCCGGCTCCGCCTCGCCGAACAGAACATCGGCAACCGCATGCCCCAGCTCCTGGCCCGGATACCACATCTGCAGGACAGCCTTGACCTTGCCAAGCCACGGCATTTCGATTGGACCACCCGTCTGGAGGACGACGACGGTATTGGCGTTGACAGCCGCCACCTTCTCGATCAGCTCCTCCTGTCGCCCAGGCAACCGCATGTCCGGCAGATCAAGCCCCTCCGTATCCCACTGCCCGTCGCGGCCGACGAACAACAGCGCCACATCCGCATTGCGCGCGGTCTCGATCGCCTCTGCCAGATCCGGCTCTCCCAGAGGTTTCTCGACGCCAAAGCGCACCGCCGTCAGATTGATGCCTTCCTCGGTTGCCGGCGAAGAGCAATATTCGACGACGACCTGGTATCGCCGGCCGGCCTCCAGATAGAGGCTTTGGCGCTGTTCGACATTGGCAGTGCCAAAGTAATTGTCACCGCGGGTCCAGCCGTCAAAGCCGTTCACCACCAGCTCGCCATCGACATAAAGCTTGGCCAGACCGGCGTTGGTCATGCCGAACACATGCTCGCCGCCTTCCGTAGGCACGTAAGAGGCCGTCATACGCGCAGAGAAATCTGCCGGGTCAAGTTCGGCCGATGGCAAGTCGAACCAGAAAAACTCGCCGACTTGGGCTGGCTCGGCAATGACAGGCATGCCGGCCAGGCTCCGCCCCTTGAAATACTCGACCCTCATGTCTCCCGAAAAGACGTTGATCAGCCTGTTGTTGCGGCAACCGACAGCGTAGCGGATGCTGTTGGCATTCGACAGCGCCTCGCGGATTCCTTCGAGCGGGCTGATCCGGTAATGTGCGGCAATCTGGGCGCTGCCACCACCCATGACGCGCGCCTCCGCGGCGTTTGGCCCAAGGACGGCCACGTGTCCAAGACCGGCCTTCTGCAACGGCAGGATACCGTCATTCTTCAACAGTACAGCGCCCTCAGCCCCCAACTGGCGGATCAGCGCACGGTCCTCGGGCAAATCGAGCGCATGTTCGGCAAGGTCAGGGGCTTTCTCAAACGCTCCGACGCGCTCCAGCAACGTCAAAATACGACCCGCCGCCACACGCACGGTCTCAGGCTTGACTTCACCGTTGCGCACGGCCGCAACCAGCTTCTCGCCACGATCCCGCGCGGGTCCGGGCATTTCCAGATCGAGCCCCGCATTGACGGTCGCTGCAGTCGAATGTGAGCCGAACCAGTCGGACATGACGATCCCGTCGAAACCCCATTCGTCACGCAGGACCTTGGTCAACAGCCACGGGTGTTCACTCGTATAGGTGCCGTTCAGCCTGTTGTACGAAGACATGACCGCCATGACGCCGGCTCTTTTGACAGCCTTTTCGAATGGCAGCAGATAAATCTCGCGAAGCGCGCGCTCATCGATGTCCGACGACATGGTCTGCCGCTCGATCTCGGATTCATTGCCGACGAAATGCTTGATCGTCGCGGCAATACCTTCGCTCTGCACGCCTTGAATATAGGCAACGGCAAGCTCCGCCGTCAGCATGGGGTCTTCGGAATAGCACTCGAAATTGCGCCCATTCAGGCCAGAGCGATGGATATTGACCGTCGGCGCCAGCAAGACCGACGCGCCCTTGCTCTTGGCCTGACCGGCAATGGCAATCCCCATACGCTCGACCAGAGCCGGATTCCAGGTCGCGCCAAGCGCAATGGCAACCGGGAAGCAAGCTGAGTTGACACCGGCCACCAGAGAGCCCGCGCCCCGCGCACCATTCGGTCCATCCGTCACCTTGATCTTCGGAATGCCGAGGCGCTCGATGGCGACGGTGGTCCAGAAATCGGCGCCAGACAGCAGCGAAACCTGCTCCTCAAGCGTCATCCGGTCGAGAATATCGTCGATCATAGGGCCTCCCGCTCTGTTTTCGGCTCTCTCCCCGCATCCCATCTCGAGGAGATCCGCATTTGAAGTAACCAAATCATAAACGCGTTGAGGGCCGTCAGGCAATCGCCATATGTCGATGAAATATCATATGTTTTTAGCACCGCTATCGCGATAGTCCGAGCGGACGCGCCCATTTTCGGCAAGGCGGAACCGCCAATCCGGCGTTGGAATGCAATCAGATTCTCGCCAAAGCTCGACTTCGCTAAAATGCGAATGATCTTTTTCCGAATAAATTTGACCGCATCGGATTTCATGAGCTCAATTCATGGAGCCGAGTATGCGTTCATTCCTCATCGCTGCAAGCTTTATCCTCATTGCCGGCCTGTCGTTTTCGACAGCCACCACCGCAAAGCCGGTGACCAACGCGGTTGACGCACCAGCCCACCAATTCGCCCGCGTCGTCACAGAAGCGAGCGCGCCGGTCGGCTGGGCCGGTTTTTGCTCCGCACAGCCGGCCGAATGCATGGAGACCGAAAAGAGCGACGAATTCATCACGCTCGGCAAGGAGCGCTGGGCGCAGCTGCAGCAGATCAACAATCTCGTCAATCATGAGATCCAAGGCGTTGGCGATAACGATCACTATGGTATCTACAAGCTCGGTATCATCAACTGGTGGACCTATCCCGACGATGGCGCCGGCAACTGCAACGACTATGTTCTGCTGAAGAAAAAACTGCTCGTGGAAGCCGGATGGTCCCGCTCAGCGCTGTTGCTGACTGTCGTTCTCGACAAGAACAATGAGGGCCATCTGGTGCTGATGGCGCGAACGAACGATGGCGATCTCGTTCTCGACAACCTCACCGACTCGGTCAAGACCTGGGAAGGGACCGGCTACACGTTCATCAAGCGCCAATCCGCCGACAATCCGAACAATTGGGTTCGGCTCGAATCCGGCCGCACGCCTGAACAGCTCGCCATGATCAGCAAGGCTCTGGCCAGTCACTCGCAGTGATTGGCTGACCAGTAGGTATCGACGAGGCCCTTTCCATCCTGGTCAAGGATGGCAAAATTCCCCGGTATGACCACGAAGAAACGTTCACCGTCCGCCATGCCGGGGGAGGTTTCGATACGGCCGCAAACGACAAAGCCCGGCATTCGCTCGCTCGGCTTGGCGGTCAGAATATGAACGGCTGAGGGCGGAACGTCGATCCGTCGCGCAACGGCTGCCTTGGCGAGAGCCGGAACGTCGGCCATCGTCGGCAAGGCTTCGCCTGGCGCGGCTGCAAGCAGGATGCTGCCTGTCACAACGAGATGTTTCAACGCAATCCCCTCGAAAACCATGCCCCTCGAAAATCAGGGCGGCAAATCCGAAACTCGCCTTGGCAGTATTGTCATCCACGATTGCAGCCAGAGGCTGCCTGACGCAAAGTTTATTGTGATTCGCCGGGCAGAAGAAGCGCTCGCCCTTGCCTTTGCAGGCTGATCGACTATGAAGATCATCCCCGTGCCGGGGAAAATTTTTGAAAGTCAACTTGCGAATGCTTACAAGCCTGTCGAGAATTCCGGCACTCTGTCTTCTTGTCATCCTCACGCTGACCAGCGCCTGCTTCGGTCACGAAATGGTGCGCGTGCCACCCGGCAATCGCAACGGCACGCAGCCTCCGGTCCCAAACACGTCGGCATTGCGGGCCAAGGCCTTTAACACGACCTATGAAGAAAAATACCAGAAGATCGTCGGCGTACTTCGCGAAGACAAGGATCTGATGGCTTCGATCAAAAAGGCCGCGCTGGCCTATAAGATCGATCCCATCCATATCGTCGGCGCGCTTGTCGGCGAACACACCTACAACATCACGATCGTCAACAGGGTGAAGTCCTACTACGTCAAGGCGCTTGCCTACTCCCAGGCGGACTTCAAGTTCAGCTACAAGGACATGAACGTCCAGTCCTTCGTCAAGAAGCCGGAGTTCGCCCATTGCGACGCCTTCACCGGCAGCGCCGAATTGTGGGAATGCCGCGACGAGACCTGGGACAAGAGCTTTCGTGGCAAGGTGGTCGATGGCGTCACCTATGAAAACATGACGTTCCAGCGCGCCTTCTTCCAGCCCTTCTTTGCCGGACAAACCTTCGGCCTCGGCCAGATCAGCCCGCTCACGGCTCTTGAGGTCACCGATCTCGTGCATGCGACCAGCGGACTGTCAAAGCTGTCGGCTGACGATCCGCAGGCGATCTATCGCGATATCATGGATCCGGATCGCAGCGTGATCTATATCGCGGCCATCGTCCGGGACGCCATGGATGTCTATCGCGCGCAGGGCTTCGACATCAGCGAAAATCCGGGCCTGACAGCGACGCTCTACAATGTCGGCCAACCGCGGCGACGCGCCATTGCCCTGCGGCAGGCCGCAGATGCTTCAGGCGGCAAGAAGCTGCCGGAAGAGAACTATTATGGTTGGCTGGTGAATGACAGGCTGCCGGAATTGCGCGGCTTGCTCGGGCAGAAGTAATCAAACTTCACCGATTAGCAGCGAGCGTTGAATGGTGCTGCCTGTCTCAGGCGGCCATTCCAATGAGACCGCTTGCGATCTTGCTTTCGACCCAGTTTCGCTCGTTCTGCCAGTCGTGGCGCTTCCACCCCTGCCAACCAAAGCCGCACAAGCTGATCTGCCACTCGGAGGTCGGGAGGTTCGCCAAAGCATAGCGGATGCCGAGAAACCCGGTACTGGGAAAGACCTTGCGCATCCGGCTAGCCGCAATGCCAAGTTCGGCACACCCATCGGCGTAGAATTGCGGCGGCATGATGCGGATCTCTTTGCCGGCATGCCCCATGAGTTCGATCGCCTGCGTCGTCCAATCGGCCCTGCGGCCTCTCAAACGCTGAAAAATGTTGGGCCGGGGATGATATTTGCGGATCACCTCAGGGTGATAGGCGAGCATCAGGATCTTCGCCGACTTGAGCGCCGCATTCTCCAGAAATGCAGGATCGGCCATCCGCAGATGCAGGGCCTTGCTCGATGCAGCCAGCATCAGCACATCGGTCCGCGAGCCGCTCTTGTCGTCCGCAAGGTTCGGCTCGTTGAAACGCATGACAAAGTCAGCGTTGTCGATGGCCCCGGAGAGATCGTGCTCCAGACTTCCATTGCCGATGATAAAAGCAGTCTTGCGCGCCAATTGCGGTTGTCCAGCAAATCCCGACGCCGAACTATCAGCGCCCTCTGACAATACGCTGAACTGATGGGGGAGCGGAACCCTGATCTGGCTTCCTCTCGCGACGGGGGGGCCGGTTTTGAGAGGTGGTTGGTCCGCCCCTTCACACTTCGGCGGGGGTTAGGAGCAACATTGCCCACCCAAATGCGCATCGATTAAGGCCGTAATGTTACAAAACGTAAACGAGCCTTAACCGGCGCCGCATCGCCCTTATACTGGCGGAACATCGCAGGTTCTCGGAATAACACCGCCCGCTCGTCGCACCAATATACCGCGACGATCACGGCATTCTGAAGGCGCACGCCCCCTGCGGACCTCGTTCTCTGCCAATTCCTGCGCTCGCCGGCTTCCTTCGAAAATCAGCTGTGGATTGGACATGGTTGCCAGCATCACAGGCAGGCAATTGGGCGTCGAAGAGCCCATAGCGGCGCTTTCTGAGACCGATTCGGGTGTTCTCGCAGGACCTTGGCGGAGCCTATGTCGCTCAGATTTCGTGCGATTGTCATAAGGACTACACCTTGCGCGTATTAATGATCGAAGCGCCGTCGCCGCCTTAGGTCGACGAGCCGACACAAGAAACTCTTGTGTTTCCCACCCGCCAGAAAATCCCCGCCGAAGAAAGTCTTCCCATGTCCGGCTCGACCGCTGTCGCCACCTCCAACTCATCTCGCTCTTCCGAGATCTACGATCTCATGTCGCGCGCCAATCGGGGGATCATTACCATTGCTCACCGCGCATTATGGTCGGCAGCGCCGGAAAATTCGCTCGCGGCGATCCGAGGAGCTGCCGAGCTTAGTGTCGAATTCGTCGAGATCGACACGCAGGCAACCGCCGATGGGCATCTGGTCGTCATCCATGACAAGACGCTCGACCGGACGACGTCGGGCAGCGGCATAGTTGGAGCAACCAGCTTCTCAGCCGTTCGCGAGCTCCGCCTTCGCGACGGCGCAGGCGGAAACGCAGCCGTACTCACCGACGAGCGAGTGCCGACCTTGGAGGAGGCGCTCGAGGAAGCCCGCGGGCGGGTTTTCGTCAACATCGATACAAAGTTTCCGCATGAACTGCCGCTGGTGATCGCGACCGTCCAGCGGTTGGGGGCAGAGGAACATGTGATCATCAAATCGGATGTCGTGCCGGAGAGCCGCGACTTTCCCGTGAGCACAGCGGACTGGTTTGGCTCCATTCCGCATATGCCGATGTTCCCCGTCAGACCGGGAAAATTTGCCGCGGACCTCAGATTGATCGAGCCGCTTCGCGCACCGATGATCGAGGTCAAGTTTACCGATCTTGCCGATCTCGCAGCCGGCCGGGAAGAACTGGAGCGCCAGAACATCCGCTTGTGGATCAATACGCTCGACGTTTCCCACAATCTCGATTTCAACGACAGCCGGGCCATCAGCGATCCCGAGGGAGTCTGGGGTGCGCTGGTCGAAGCCGGCGTCGGCGCCATACAGACAGACACCAATATCGAGTTCAAGCGCTGGCTTTCGGGCCGCAAGCCGGCGTAAATCCCGCCACTTTTCTTGGGCATAAAAACAAACAAGCCCGGTCGATCGCAGGGATCACCGGGCTTGCTGCGTCTTGGGAGACTGGTCTTAGCGAACGTTGTACTTCGCGTCGACTTCGTTGATGGCGTTGACGTTGCCGGCCGAACGGCCCTTCTCGTCGAAGGTCTGAGCCAGGAAGGCATCGGCGATGGCCTTGGCAAGCTCAGTGCCGATGACGCGGGCGCCCATGGTGATGATCTGGGCGTTGTTCGACAGCGCGGCGCGTTCGGCAGAATAGGTGTCGTGCGTTAAAGCTGCGCGGATGCCCGGCACCTTGTTGGCAGAAATGCAGACGCCGATGCCTGTGCCGCAGACGAGAATGGCCTTGTCATAGGTGCCGTCGATGACGCCGGAGGCGACACGGTCGGCGAGATTGGCGTAGAACGCATCCGGACCTTCCTGGGTGCGCGACACTTCGCTCACTTCGAAACGATCCTTCAGATGATCGGCGAGAACCTTGGCGAGGCCTTCGCCGGCGCTGTCTCCAGCAATAGCAAGTTTCATGATGATCTCCTTCAGAGTTTGGCGGCGCACTTGGCGAGGATGTCGAGATAGTCCTCGACGTTCCAGGCGGAGCGCCCGATGAAAAGCCCGTCGACGTTCGGGCAGGAAATGAGTTCCTCGCAGTTTTGCGGATTGACCGATCCGCCGTAAAGGCATGGGATTTTTCGGCCAAGCACCCTTTGCGCGACCGCGATGATCTCGGCCTGGCGTGCATCGGCATAGGACGGCTCGGCGGGAATTCCCTTTTCGCCGATCGCCCAGACCGGCTCATAGGCGAGCAGGATGTCCGCCTGCTTCTGCGGCTCGGAAAGCTTCGAGAGCGCACCGACCACCTGTTCGCTCAGGATTTCCGTGGCACGACCGCTCTCGCGATCGCTCAGCGTCTCACCGATGCAGATCAGCGGGATCAACCCGTGGCGAATAGCGGCCTCGGTTTTCAGACCGACGGTCTCGTTGGTTTCGCCGAAGAACTCGCGACGCTCCGAATGGCCGAGCTCGACAATGTCGAGATTGCAATCCTTGAGCATCAGCGGCGAGATTTCCCCGGTCCAGGCGCCCTGATCGGCCCAATGCATGTTCTGGGCACCGACCTTCACGGAACTTTCCGACAGAATGGCCTTCACCTCGCGCACGGCCGTGAACGGGGGAATGATGAACCGCTGGATACGCGGATCCCGAAGAGCATCGGCAGCACGCAGGGCTTCGGCGAAGGCCCGTGCTTCCGCAAGGGTCTTGTTCATTTTCCAGCTGGTGCCGATCCAATAGCGAGGCGTCTCTGTCATCTCATATCCTGGGTAGAAGCAATGGTTAGGGTGATACCGTCACGGCGAAACTGCTCGACGATTGCCTCATCCGGGGCGCGATCCGTAATGATTGCGTCGAAATCGGCGAGATCGGCCATCACATGCAGGGCCGTGTGCCCTATGCGCTGATGGTTGACGAGCAAGCAGCTCCTGGCGGCCGATGCGATCATGGCGCGTTTCGTGCGCACGACGTTGTCGTCCATATGATAGGCGAGCCTACCGGAGATGGCCGGTGTCGACAGAAATGCGATATCGGCTCGCAGACGCGACAAGGCCTCTTCGGTGACGACGCCCAGGAAGGCATTGAACTTGGCGGAATAGATGCCGCCAAGCGCGATGAGCGTTATGCCGCTTTCATTTCTCATCCTGTCGATGATAGCGGCATTGTTGGTGATCAATGTCAGTGGCCGCTTTTCCAGCGCCATCTCGCCAAGAACGGCCGCCATCGAGCCATCATTGATCATGACGGTCATACCCGGCTCGACCAGCTCCAGCGCCCGGCGCGCCATGGCGAGCTTTTCCTCGTGGCCCTGGCGCTCGCGGAAGCGGAAATCGCTCTCGAACTGCGTACCGGCATCGATCGTCGCGCCACCGCGGACCTTGCGCAGCACGCCCGCCTGCTCGAGGTCATCCAGATCGCGATGAATGGTCATCTTGGACACGATGAATCGATCGGCAAGATCGTCGAGGTCGACGGTCTTGTGCTCGACGAGCAGATTGATGATCGATTGCTGGCGCTCTTCCCGCTTCACCTTACCCTCCGGCCATTGCCTGAGTGGAGTTGAAAGCAATATAACATCAAAACATCACAATTCAACATTTCGTTTGTGATATTGTCGTGAAATCGCGTTCCGAACGTACAGCGACTATGCTTTCAGCAAAGCCCGCGCCGTGCGTTCATCCGTGATCAAACCGTAGAGACAGCGGCTTTTCAGGACGGCTCGAATGGCTTCGACCTTCGGCAGACCGCCGGATAGCGCGACCAGTCGCTCCTCTTTCGAACGCGGCAGCGATGCCGAAAGCGTGCGCGCCGTCAGCGTCGTCTCGAGGATATTGCCCTCGGCGTCGAAGAAGTGCCCGAGAATTTCGCCGACGCCGCCGGCTGCGGTCACTTCCTTGATCTCCCGCGGTTCAACCATGCCGGACAGGACGAGCTGCGCATCCGTATCGACGGTGCCGAGACCAACGAGCTTCAACTCGGCGCCGTTGGCCAGATCGAAGACTTCCTTAACGCCGCGCTGAGCCAGAAGAACGTCGCGGTCCTCACGCGTGTTGGCAAAGAACGGCACGGGCATCACATGCGCCTGCATGCCGGTTTTCTCGGCGATGCGGTGCATGACGTCATAGGGGTTGGCGGCATAGTTTCTGGTCAAACCACCAAGCAGCGACACGAAGCGCAGGTCCTTGGCGTTGACTCGCGCCAGATGATGAACGGCAGACGAGAGCGTACGGCCATGGCCGAGGCCGATCACCTTGTTGTTGCCGCTTTCGATCTCCCGGCGAAGGAAGCCGGCACCGGCCTGACCCAGCGCGCGAAATTCAAAGCCTTCTTCGCCAAGGTCAGGAGCGACCTCGCAATATTGCAGGCCGAACCGCGCCGAAAGCTCGGTTTCCAGCTCGACGCATTCGACGATGTCGCCGTCGATCGTCACTTTCACGACACCATCGGCGACGGCGCGCGCAATCAATCGGTGTGCCTTGACCGAGGGAACGCCGAGGCGCTTTGCCACCTCGGACTGAGTCAGTCCACCGGCATAGTGCAGCCAGGCCGCCCGCACGGCGAGCGAAGCATCGGCATCCGTCATCGACCGTTCCTCTTCATCATCTCACGCATATGATTCCGCCTGCTTGTCTTTAAGTCCCGATCAGCGCCCTGCGGCCTCGCCGCATCTCTGACTGGATTGCAGAATCGGGACTCAGTTACCTCTGCCGCTAGATATGCAAGTCACCGACGCCCGTGTCGATATGAGGAGCCCAGAAGGCGACGCTTTCGGCGATCTGCGAGATGACCTGCCGATCGTTCGGTTCGCGCTCCTTGAAGGACAGTTCAAGGCAGATCTCATTGTCCTTGGCGCCACCTTGAGCGAAGGCCTCGAGAAGCGGTGCCGGCTGGATGCGGCCTTTGGCGTTGAATTCTGCGGTAAAGGGGCGGTGCCCACCCTTGTCCATAAGGCTCTGCTTGATGTGAATGATCGGCGAAACCGTCGGCACCGCGCGCGCCCAGGCATAGGGATCAAAATCGTCAGGGTTTGCGGACGTGACGTCTCCGTGGTCGATGTCGGCCATCATCCACATCGGTATGGCAAATGGCGCCTTCGTCAACCGGTCCTGCAAGGAAAGACAGGCCTCGATCGTCTCGCCGAACTCGCGACCGACGCTCATTGGCTCCCAGAAAATATAGGAGAGACCGGCTGCGCGGGCGTGCTCCGCCACTTCGCCCCAGCAATCGATCGCGATCTGAATGAGTTCCTCGCGTCGCGCCGGATTGTCATAATCCTTATAGGTGAAGATCGCGAACTGCGTGCCCACCGACTGGCCGCCGAGATCGGCCGTGATATCGGCAAAAGTCTTGAACCAGTCGACATAGTAACGGCGAACGTCCTTGTCCGGGTGGCCAAAGTGGTTGAGCCGGCCGTAGGGACCGGTCATGCCGGAGGTCACGCGGACGCCGGTGCGCTTCAATGCCGCCTGCATGTCGCGCGTCAGGCGGCGAATGACCGGCGCCTGCCAGCTGGGATTGATGAACTCATGCGTCAGTTGCAGGTCGCGGATGCGCAGGTCCCGCGCCACCGTTTCGATCAGGTCGGAAGGCTCCGCAAAGCGGTTCACCAGCGGATTGGTGTTGAGCGATAGGGTCAAAGGCATCGATATTGTCTCCCGGCGATGTCGTTGGGTCAGGCGGCCAGCGCCAGTTCGGTGTCGAACCAGGCGGAAAATGCGGCCTTCTCCTCGATCGTCATGCGCAACCCTTCCTTGGTACGGCGCATCATCACGTCCTCTGCCTTCTGCGCCCATTCGGAAGCGGCCAGATACCGGGCCTCGGCCTCGTAGAGATTGCCACCGAAATGACGGCCAAGCCCGGCGAGCGACGTCGCATCGCCAACGATGAGCTTGGTGCGTGCGCCGTAAAGGTGCCCGTAATGATTGATGAGCGCGCGCGGCATCCATGGATAGGCGCTACGCAATGCGTCCGCGAAAGACACATAGTCGGCATTCGGAATTTCACCACCAGGAAGCGTGGCGCCCCGCGTCCAGTCGCCGCCCATTTTCGGGAAGAACCGGGCAAGCTTCTGCATCGCATGTTCGGAGAGCTTACGGAAAGTGGTGATCTTGCCGCCGAAGACATTGAGAAGCGGCGCACCGCCGGTCTCATCGAGATCGAAGACATAATCGCGCGTTACGGCAGACGGGTTGCCCTTGCCATCGTCGAAGAGCGGCCGCACGCCGGAGAAGCTTTCCAGCACGTCGGAGCGGCGCAGCTTTTCCTTGAAGTAGCGATTGACGGCAGTGATGAGATAATCGATCTCCTTCTCGTCTGCTTTCACCTCTTCCGGCTTGCCTTCATAGGGAATGTCGGTCGTGCCGATCAGCGCCTTGTCGCCCTCGTATGGATTGATGAAGATCACGCGCTTGTCGTGGTTCTGCACCAGATAGGCCTGCTGACCGTTCCAGAATTTCGGAACGATGATATGGCTGCCCTTCACCAGACGGACACTGCGGCTGCTGTTGGAGCCGGCAACCCGGTGGATGATATCGTTGACCCAGGGACCCGATGCATTCACCAGCGCCTTCGCCCGCACCGTGCGCACCTCGCCCGAACGCTCGTTCCGCATCTGGACGATCCAGCCGCCCTGGTCGCGACGGGCGCTGATGCAGGCCGTCCGCGTCAGGATCTGCGCGCCCTTGGCTGCGGCATCGAGCGCATTGAGGACGACGAGACGTGCGTCATCAACCCAACAGTCGGAATATTCAAAGCCCTTGGAATACTGATCGAGGATCGGAGCGCCCTCGGGATCACGGTGAAGGTCGAGCGAGCGTGTGCCCGGCAGCTTCTTGCGGCCGCCGAGATGATCGTAGAGGAAGAGCCCGAGGCGCACGAGCCATGCCGGACGATCCGACGGGCTGTGCGGAAGCACGAAGCGCATCGGCCAGATGATATGGCTCGCGGAATTGAGCAGGACTTCACGCTCGATCAGAGCTTCACGCACCAGACGAAACTCGTAATATTCCAGATAGCGCAGGCCACCATGCACAAGCTTGCCGGATCGCGAGGACGTTCCCTCGGCCAGGTCACCTTTTTCGCACATCATGACCGAAAGACCCCGGCCGGCTGCATCGCGGGCGATGCCGGCACCGTTGATGCCTCCGCCGATGACGAAAAGATCAAAGATTTCCGGTTCCATCATGTCATGCTCCTTCGGATGCCTTTGGCATCATCAAATCAAATCTGAATACGGCGCCCGCTCACGGTGCCGGCTAGAGCGTGCGCTTCCTTCCGGAAGCAAAAAGGCGCTCTATCTCCTTGAATCCACGCATCAGGCTTTCAGAAAACCGGAACCGATTTTCGGGCCGATGCTTTAGTGCTGCGCCAGCTTGTCCCAAGCCGGCGCGATCGCCTGCCGCACATCCTTGTAGGCGTCGAACAACCGGTCATAGCGATCGGCATTTTCGGCATCGGGCGCCTCGGCGTCGCCCAGCAGCGGCGTCACCCAGTCGGCAATACAGCTATCCATGTCGGGATAGGCGCCGATGGAGACCGCCGCCATCATCGCCACGCCGGCGGCGCCGGCCTCTTCACGCTCCGAAATGCGCACCGGCGCCCTGACGGCCGCAGAAAGCGAGCCGCGAAGCGCGCGCGAACGGGCAGCCCCTCCGGTGATGCGCAACTCCGACGGCATGTCGCCCATGGCCGCATAGCAGTCACGCGTGGCCATGCCGAGCCCTTCGACCACTGCCCTCAACATGTCGGCAAAGCCATGCCGTGTCGAAAGCCCCGTGAACCCGGCGCGGGCATGAGCGTTGACGAAGGGGCCACGCTCTCCCGCCTCGGAAATATAAGGATGATAGAGAAGGTTCGTCGGACGCGCTTCGGCAAACCAGGCGTCGATGCGCGGAATGAGATCGGAATAGGAAACCTTATTGCCGCCCTCCGACATCAGATCCGCCGCGATCCGAAGGACCCAGTCGATATTGATGGTCGCGCCCATATTGGTCTGGACCTGGGTGACGATACCCGGGATCGGCAAGGCGATGACATAGCCGGTTCCCTCGTCGTTGAGCTGGACATCAGGCACGGCTTTCGCGCGCATGTGGACGCCCGTTGAACCGATCGTCGAGCAGGCGGCATTCTGACCGCCGGTGCGCACGCCCGCGCCAAGAGCGGTCATGACCATGTCGACATAACCGAGGCAGACAGGCGTTCCCGCCAGCAACCCGGCCGCTTTTGCCGCCTCTGCCGTCAGCGGGTGGCTGATCTGCGTGCCGTCGATGATGTCAGGCAAAAGCGAACGCCGCCGCGCAAGGCCGAGCGCATCGATAACAACCGGATCATATTGCCGATTGCGGAAATTGCCGAAGGTGAAGCTTGCTTCCGATGGGTCGGTCGCCCGGATGCCCGTCAGGTTCAGATAAAGCCAGTCCTTGCAATGAAGCGACGCCTCGGCTCGATCGAGGAGCTCCGGCATGAAGCGATCCATATGGGCGAGCTGCGTGCCCTGCTGGCAGGTATTGAGGCCCGTGCCGGTCGCCTCGAAGCGCGCGCGGTTACCCGAGCCGGTGCTCAGCCGCGTCACCGTCGGCGCGGCGCGCGCATCGAGCCAGAGCCAGGCGTCTCCCACCGGAGCATTCCCTGCCCCAACGAGCCAGGTGCCATCACCCTGCCCCGTTACGGCGATCGCCACCGTTCGCGTGGCAAGATCCGGCAGCTTCTCGCCGAGACCGCGCAAGGCGCTGACGCAATCCGCCCAGGTTTGCCCAAGTGATTGCGTGACAGAACCGTCATCGCCCGTCTCATATCGGTTTCGCGCGGACGCCGATGCGATCTGCCGCCCGGACAGTTCGAAAGCAACCGCCTTGAGAACGGAGGTTCCCGCATCGATCCCGATGATGATCCCATCGCTCTTAGGCATTGCGCACCTGCTCCGTTGTTGCACGCCCCATGCCGGGGGCGCTCGCATTCGCCAAAACCATCATCGCTCCTCCCGGCTTTACTCTTTGCGCTCGTCTTCATTTTCAATCGCCCGCACCTACACCCGCGCGGGGACGACCCTAGATAGAATGCCAGTCGGATTCGGCACCAGAGCCGCCGCCAAATCATGCGCCGACGCAATCATCATAGTGATGTTCAATTTATAACACAGAGATATCATGGTTGCAGTAATTTTTTTCTAGCATTGTAATTTTTTTCATATAAAATGATCAGCGTCAAATCTCAGGCAACTCAGCAGGAAAAGTGCCGGAGCAGGCCAGAGCAGAGAGACGCCAGGACGAATACGTCAGACAGAGAAGCCAACCCGAGAGGAAAGTGCTCTGGGCATTTTCTCTATATAATTGCATTATATCAGTATCTTATGAGAGATACCTCGATCCCCATGGAAGCCGCCGCGGCAATATAATCGGCCAACCCATCCGCGATTGGTAGAACTGAAGCATGAGAGCGCAAACGCTGACAGACATATGTTCACGAGATCGCGAAGAACGCACAATGCCCGTTTTTGATGATTGACACCTTCTGAATTTTATAACATATGAAATACAGTTATTAACATAACTCTATCACAGAAACCATCGTTATCGATGGCGACAGAACCAAGACGGGCGACCGGAGGAGACGGCACCCGGCATGCTGAGGAGGCTCCTGATGCTGAACTCCCTTTCCCCGCGCGGCTCGGCTTGCAGCCGAACGGAACGCCCGCAGATCCAACCATACGGATCGGCGCCCGCTAGATCGTAGCCGGCATCGCAGCACCTCTCTCCCTCTCCATCAGGCAATCCGGCGCAATCGCCGAAGGTCGTTTGAACATGAATACGCAAACTGCATACACAACCGCCAAGCCAACAGGTTCCAAGCTCAAGGTCGCAGCCGGCATCGCCGCTGTCGTTATCGTGCTCGGCGCCATCGCCGCGGATACCAAGGTCGTCACGATCGGCTCTCAGCACGATGTTCGCGAACAGGGCTTCCAGCCGGATAGCTACGGCGCCCAGGAATTCCCGAAGGTTCAGGCTGATGTCGAGAAACGTGCTGTCGATGCGGTAACGCTTGCCACCGCCGTCCTGGCGGACAAGAAGACCGCCGGCGAAAAATATGGCGTGGCGACCAGCACCGGCCCCGTTCTCCCCGTCTCGCTCAACGGCACATTTGGCGACCGCAAGGCCAACCTCAACGAATTCAAGGTCGAAGGCCTTCCGGACGGCGTCGTCATTCGTGTCCAGACCGGGCCGGCAATCAACGGCACGGAGCTTCGCGACGCGACCGGCAATATCCAGTTCGGCCAGTTCACCAATCAGATCGAATATCAGGATGCCGGTTCGGCCATCAACAACGAGATGAAGAAGGCCACACTTGGCAGTCTCGACCCGGAAAAACTAACCGGCAAGACCGCAACGATTGTCGGCGTGTTCAAGCTCATCAACCCGAAGAACTGGCTCGTCACCCCAGTGAAGGTCGACCTGAAATGAGCCAGGCACGAGAAAAAGGGGCAAAAACCGGCGAAGTCGTTCTTGCTGCCCGTAACATTGCCAAGTCCTATGGCAACGTTCATGCCCTCAAGGGCGTGAATTTCGACATACGCAGCGGCGAAGTGACGACACTCTTCGGCGAGAACGGCGCCGGCAAATCGACACTGATGAAGATCCTCTCGGGCGTCATACAGCCAAGCTCCGGCGAGATCATCCTCGACGGCAACGCGATCAGCTTTGCCTCCTCCACCCATGCCCGCTCCTGCGGCATTTCCATCATCCACCAGGAATTGAGCCTCGCCCCCAATCTGAGCGTCCGCGACAATATCTTCATGGGCCGCGAAATCATGAAGGGCGGCGTGGTCGATTTTGCCGAGGAAGAGCGTCAGACACGCGCCCTGATGGAGGAACTGGAAGAGCATATCGATCCCCTGACGCCGGTCGAAGATCTCCGGCTCGGTCAGCAGCAGATCGTCGAAATCGCCCGGGCGCTTTCGGTCAATTCGCGCATCCTGATCATGGACGAGCCGACATCGGCGCTCAGCGCCACCGAAGTCGAGGTCCTGTTCAAGGTCATTCGCGATCTGACCGGCCGTGGCGTGTCGATCGTCTATATCTCGCACCATCTCGAAGAGGCGCTGCAGATCACCAATCATGCCGTCGTGTTGCGCGATGGCAATATGACGGCCTATGCCGAGCGCAAGGATATCGATCTCGAATGGATCGTGCGCAACATGGTCGGCGACAATTTCGACCTCGGCAGCCCGCCAACCGGCTACAAGATGGGCGATGTCGCGCTGACGATCGACAACCTCACCGTTCCCGGCCCCTCGGGTGCCGCCTACAACGCAGTCGACCGCATGTCGCTCAAGGTCCGCGCCGGCGAGATCGTGTGTATTTATGGGCTGATGGGCGCAGGGCGCACCGAGCTGCTTGAATGCGTGGCGGGCCGTTTGAAATCGAGCGGCGGCCGCGTCCTGCTCGGAAATAGCGATCTCGGCAATCTCAGCATCGCCGGCCGTATCGCCCAGGGCCTGGTTCTGGTGCCGGAAGACCGGCAGCGTGACGGTCTCGTCCAGACGATGACGGTCGGCTCGAACCTGTCTCTGGCCAGTATCGGCGCCTTCACCAAGGGTCTGTTCACATCGACCGGCCGCGAGCGCACGCTGGTCGACGCATCCATCCGCAAGGTTCACATCAAGACCGATGGTGGCGAGGCTGCAATCGGCTCGCTTTCTGGCGGCAACCAGCAGAAGGTCGTCATCGGCAAGATGCTGGCGACGGAACCGAAGGTGATCCTGCTCGACGAGCCAAGCCGCGGCATCGACATCGGCGCGAAGGCAGAGGTTTTCAAGCTTCTGGCCGAACGCGCCAAGGAAGGCCTGGCGGTGATCTATTCGACGTCGGAAGTCGCCGAATGCCTGAGCATCGCCCATCGCATTATCGTCATGCACCGCGGCAAGATAACAGCCGAGTTCGGTCCCGACGTCCCCAAAGAGAAGATCATGGCCGCCTCCGGCGAAGCAGTGGTCGCGCACTAGCCGCATTCATGGAGCACTGATTATGTCAGTCACGAACATCACAGATAAAAAACCAGCGTCCAACGGACAGCGGCAGAATTTCAGTCTCGTGCGGCTGATTCTCGAAGGACGCGCCTTCTTCGCGCTGATCGTCATCATCGCGGTCTTCTCCTTCCTGTCGCCCTATTATTTCTCGCTCAGCAACTTCCTGACCATGGCCTCGCATGTCGCCATATTCGGCATCCTGGCGATCGGCATGTTGCTGGTCATTCTGAATGGCGGCATCGACCTTTCGGTCGGCTCGACGCTCGGCCTTGCCGGCTGTATCGCCGGCTTCCTGATGCAGGGCGTCACGCTTTCGAGCTTCGGCGTCATTCTTTATCCGCCGGTCTGGGCCGTGGTGGTGCTGACCTGCGCGCTCGGTGCGGTCGTCGGTGCCGTCAACGGCGTACTCATCGCCTATCTGCGCGTTCCCGCTTTCGTCGCTTCGCTTGGCGTCCTCTACGTCGCCCGCGGCATTGCGCTGCTGATGACCAATGGTCTCACCTACAATAATCTCGGCGGCCGTCCCGAACTTGGCAATACCGGCTTTGACTGGCTCGGCTTCAATCGCCTCGCCGGCATTCCGATCGGCGTCATCGTCCTTGCCGCACTCGCCATCATCTGCGGCCTCGTCCTCAGCCGCACCGCATTCGGCCGCTGGCTCTATGCCTCGGGCGGCAACGAGCGTGCAGCCGATCTTTCCGGTGTTCCGGTCAAGCGCGTGAAGATCCTCGTCTACGTGTTTTCAGGCGTCTGCGCCGCCATCGCCGGCCTGGTTCTGTCCTCGCAGCTGACATCGGCCGGCCCGACCGCCGGTACGACCTATGAGTTGACGGCAATCGCCGCTGTCGTGATTGGCGGCGCCGCCTTGACCGGCGGCCGCGGTACGGTGCGCGGCACCATGCTCGGCGCTTTCGTCATCGGTTTCCTCTCGGACGGCCTCGTGATCATTGGCGTGTCGGCCTATTGGCAGACGGTCTTTACCGGGGCAGTCATCGTGCTGGCCGTCCTCATGAACAGCATTCAGTACGGACGCCGGACCAAGTCCAGCTGACGCTGCATACGACCTTGTCACTGGCCGGGGACTTTCCGGCCAGTGAAAGAACCGCCGGTCCGCCGGTATTACCAAAGCTCATCAAAAGGGAGAGAGACTAATGTTCAAAAAAGGTTTGCGCATCGTCATGGCAGCGGTTGCTGTGGCACCGCTTCTGACGGGAGCAGCATGGGCCGCCGGCCAGATGACGATCATCGTCAACGATCCGTCCAACCCCTACTGGCTGACGGAAGGCAATGTCGCCAAGGCGACTGCCGAAAAGCTCGGCTACACGGCAACGGTCGGTGCCCATAAGGGCGATACCAACACCGAAAGCAACCTGATCGATACGGCCATCACCAACAAGTCGGTCGCCATCATCCTCGATCCGGCCAATGCTGACGGCTCCGTCGGCGCGGTCAAGAAGGCCGTTGCTGCCGGCATCCCGGTCTTCCTGGTCAATGCTGAAATCAACCAGGAAGGCCTTGCCAAGGCACAGCTCGTTTCCAACAACGCCCAGGGTGCCGCAATCGGTGCACAGCAATGGGTCGAAGCCGTTGGCGACAAGGGCAAGTATGCCGAACTCTTCGGCGCTCCCTCGGACAACAACGCCGCCACCCGTTCGAACGGCTATGAAACCGTTCTGACGCAGTATCCCGACCTGCAGAAGGTTGCCAAGGAAGTTGCCAACTGGGATCGCACCCAGGGCCACAACAAGATGCAGTCCATGCTGCAGGCTCACCCGGATATTATCGGCGTGATCTCGGGCAATGACGAAATGGCGCTCGGCGCGATTGCAGCGCTCAAGGAAGCCGGCAAGCTCGCCAACGTCAAGGTCGGCGGCTTCGACGGTTCGCCGGATGCGGTCGCCGCCATCAAGGCCGGCGAACTGCAGTACACGGTCCTGCAGCCGGTTGCTGTGTTCTCTGAACAAGCCGTCAAGCAGGCCGACAGCTTCCTGAAGACCGGAAAGACCGGTGCTGCCAGCGAAAAGCAGCTGTTCGATTGCCTCCTGATCACCAAGGACAATGTCGACAAGTACACCGCGCCATTCGTTCTGGCTCAGTAATCACAGCGGGGACGCCGGAGACGGCGTCCCCATCCCCACCGCCATAGGCGGCACCTGACCAAACATCAGGCATAACTTGCAGCGACTCCAATAGCGAACTGTTATTCCTAAATTTTTATCCAGAATGCCATTCGCTGCGGCAAGTATAATCCGCAAGGCTCAGCGTCAGAGGCCAAAGTGACAGACAAGACAAGCCCCATCACCTACCTGCAAGACGAACTGCCGAGCGACAGCCGGCAATCCCGTCAGATCGCCCGCCGGCAGATGATCGCCGAGGCTGTGATGGCGGAGAACTCCATCCGCATCGAGGATCTGACGGAGCGGTTCGGCATCAGCCTGATGACTGCCCATCGCGATGTCGACGAACTGGTCAGCCGGGGTCTCTTGCGCAAGACGCGCGGCATCGTCACCGCGACCGCCACCAGCCTCATCGAATCCAGCGACGTCTATCGCGCCAACCGCCAGGCCAGCGAAAAGAAGATGATCGCGACCGCCGCCATGCAGTTCATCGAGCCCGGCCAGGCGATATTCCTCGACGATTCCACCACGGTCCTGCAGATGGCATCACAATTGCCCGCCAAGGTTCCGGTCACGGCAATCACCAATTCGCTGACATTGATGAATGCACTCAAGGATATGCATGATGTCAACCTGCTGGCGCTCGGCGGGCAATACTACAATTGGTGCAACGCCTTCATGGGCCGCATGACGATCAACGAAATCAACCGCTTGCGAGCAGACGTTGCCTTCATTTCCATGTCGGCCATCATCGACGACGTCGTCTTTCACCAGTCGCCGGAGCTTGTCGACATCAAGCGGGCGATGTTCAACAGCGCCGCCAAGCGCGTGCTGCTGATGGACCACACGAAGTTCGAACGGCGGGCGCTACACAGTTTTGCAACGCTTGACGAGTTCGACGTCGTCATCGTCGACGAAAAGACCCCGGCAACGCATCTCGAGCGTATGCAGAGCAAGAACATCAATGTGGTCGTCGCCAGGAGCGACAAGGAACGAGCCTGACCATAGGGGCCATGTCGGCCGCGCCGGATCGTTCACCATCAGGAGTAACAGGAATGCCGAGTCTGCTCGGAATCGACAGCGGTCTGACCGTCACCAAAGCCGTCATCTTCGATGTTGACGGAACGCCGCTTGCGGTCGCCCGCCGGCGCGTGACCCAGTTCATGCCGAAAGCCCGTCACGTCGAGCGCGATATGAACGAGCTCTGGACGCAGACGGCAGATGCCATCGCCGAGGCGATCAAACTCAGCGACCGCCCGGCCAGCGATATTCAGGCGATCGCCGCGACTGCGCATGGCGACGGCATTTACCTGCTCGACAAGGCAAAGAAGCCGCTCGGACGCGCCATGCTGTCGCTCGACAGCCGCGCTGGATCCGTTGTCGAGCAATGGCTGAAGAGCCCGCTTGCCGATGAAGCCCTGCGGCTGACCGGCCAATTGCCGCATGTCTCGGCGCCCTCGGCGCTGCTTGCCTGGATCAAAGCCAACGAGCCCGAGCGTTATGCGCAAATCGGTCATATCCTGAGCTGCAAGGACTGGCTGCGCTTCTGCCTGACCGGCGTGGTTGGAACGGACCGCACGGAGGCCAGCACCTCCTTCACCAATGTCTCGACGCAGAACTATGCGCCGGATGCGCTTGCTCTCTTCGGCCTGCCCGAACTGCTCGATGCGCTGCCGCAAATCTCAAGGTCCGACGACGTGGTCGGCCATGTGACGGAAGCGGTCGCCAGGCGCACCGGCCTTGCAGAAGGCACGCCCGTTGTTGCCGGGCTGCATGACGTGACCGCATCGGCGCTTGGTGCAGGCGGCTATGGAGAAGGCGTCGTCGCCGTCATTGCCGGCACCTATTCGATCAACGAAACGCTCTCGTCGGAACCGCGCGTCGATCGCCGCTGGTTCTGCCGCAACGCCATTGCCCCCGGCCAATGGAACAACATGTCGATCTCACCGGCGTCGTCGGCCAACTATGAATGGTTCCTGGACAAGCTGTGCGCCAGCGACATCGCAAGCGTCGAGGCGGCAGGCCAATCCATTCACGCCCTGCTCGCCCCCGAGATCGAGGCGGCATTCAACCGTCCATCGAGCGCACTGTTTCACCCTTACCTCTTCGGCTCGCCCTATGGCGCCGAGGCAAGTGCCAGCTTCTTCGGGCTTGGCGGCTGGCATGACCGCGGCGACATGCTGCGCGCCGTGCTGGAAGGCATCGCCTTCAACCATAAGATTCACGTTGACGCCCTAAGCGACGGTTTTTCCTTTGATCAGGCAAGGCTGGCGGGTGGCGTATCACGCAACCCTCTCGTCGTGCAGATGTTCGCCGATGTGCTCGGCATGCCGGTTACCGCCACCGAAACCGACGAAGCTGCCGCCTGGGGTGCCGCACTTTGTGCCGGCGCCGGAGTCGGTATCTATGCCTCCCCGGAAAGCGATCCGCGCGATGTTGCAAAGATCGCCACGACCTATCATCCGGACCCTCGTCGCAGCGACGAATACCGGCTTCGCTACAATCTCTTCAAGGACATTGCTGAAGCCATGACGCCGCTCTGGCCACGGATCGGCAATCTCGCAGTTCCACGCTCCCAAGACTAGACCGCCAATTGTGCCGCGCGGACAGCCTCTGTCGCGGCAGTGCAGCAGGACATGATGTTATGACCGATATGGCCGCCGATCTGAAACAACGCTTCTCGCAACTTCAAGATGGAGATGTCGACGTCGTCATTCTCGGCGCAGGCGTGAACGGCGCGGGATTGTTTCGCGATCTTTGCGCTCAAGGCGTCAACTGCCTGATCGTCGACAAATCCGATTTCGGCTCCGGGACGAGTGCAGCTCCGTCGCGCCTGATCCATGGCGGCCTGAAATATCTGGAGACCGGCGAGTTCCGGCTGGTCGCGCAGTCGGCACTCGAACGGAACCTGCTGTTGAAGAACGCGCCGCATTGCGTCGAGGCTTTGCCGACTTTCGTGCCCATTTTCTCCTGGATGCGCGGCATACCTGCGGCGCTTCGCACCTTGCTGGGATCGACGACCGCACCCCGCAGCCGCGGCGCCGTGCTCGTCAAGATCGGCCTTGCGCTTTATGATTTCTTCGGTTCCCGCAACCGGGTCATGCCCCGACACAGATTTCTGCTGAAGGGGCGCGCACTCAAGGAAATGCCGCATGTGACGCGACAGATCGTTGCCGGCGGCATCTATTATGACGCCAAGATCAGTCGCCCGGAACGTCTGGTCTACGAATTGGTCAATGACGGGCTTGAAGCGAACAAGGGCTCGCTGGCAGCCAATTCGACATCGCTGGTCTCCTCTCGTGACGGCGAACTGACCTTCCAGCGTTCTGACGGCTATGCTTTTTCGGTCAAGCCCAAGCTCGTCGTCAATGCCGCCGGCCCCTGGATCGATCATGTCAATGCGGCGCTCGGCGCACCGGCCCACTTGATCGGCGGCACCAAGGGATCGCATATCCTGCTCGACCATCCGGAATTGGTGCGCAGCCTCAACGGCCACATGATCTATTTCGAAGCGGATGACGGCCGCATCTGCCTCGTCTACGGCTATCTCGGACAGGCTTTGGTCGGCTCGACCGATATTCCCTATGACGACCCGGACAATGTCCGCTGCGAGGAACACGAGATTGACTATTTCATCGACAGCGTGCGCTCGCTTCTGCCGGGTCTGCGTTTCGACCGTGATCAGGTAACGTACAGCTATAGCGGCATCCGCCCCCTGCCCGCGTCGGACGCGTCGTCACCGGGTCTGATCAGCCGCGATCACTCGGCGCCGGTGTTCGAGCCGCAGGACGGTCGCCCCTTCCCGATCATTTCGCTGGTGGGTGGAAAATGGACCACCTTCCGCGGCTTTGCCGAAGAGGCAGCGGACACGGTGCTCACGCGCCTTCAACGCAGCCGCAAGACGTCGACAGAACGGCTCGCCATCGGCGGCGGCCGGGATTTTCCGGTCAGTTCCAACGAGCGTGCGACGTGGATCCGGTCAATCGCAGCGAAGACCGGCGTCGAGGCCAGCAGGGCCGACGAGCTGCTCGGGCGATACGGTACGACCGCGGCGGCAATTCTCGCTCATCGCTCAGAGTGCAGCGACGACCAACGTATCAGCGGCGCGCAACGGCATAGTACGCTTGAAATCGATTGGATCGCCCGACAAGAACTGGTCGTCCATCTATCCGACATCGTCTTCCGCAGGACGACTTTGGCAATCGAGGGCCTTCTTACGATCCAGGGCTTGCGCGAAATCGGCGCAATTGCCGCGGCAGCGCTGCGATGGGATGCGCAGCGGCTGGCAAAGGAGATCGACGAGGTGACCGCGTCACTTTCGAAATTCCACGGACAGACGCTGACCGAGGAAAGTGTGCGTCGGACGGCAAGCGCGGCGGTACGCTGATCAGGTTTTAACGAAAGACCACGTCTGGAGCCTTTCGCGGGAAATTGCGCAGCGGCTTTCCGCCGGAAATCCACAAAAGTACAACGCGATAGAGCGCTTTCGTCACTCCATGAAAAGCGGAAACGCTTTAGCGGCTCGCCTTGTAACGCTCGAACATTTCGGTGGCGGATAGCAGCTGGACGCGTGAGATATGCCCGTGCTTTCAATCTGTTGGAAGCTCTTGCTGCGAAGCTTCGTTAGTATGGCCGAAGCCCGTTTTACATATTCGCCGAGATGCGAACCTACTCCGGTTTTCCTGAAGCGCCCATCCGATAAAGCACGCCACAACAATGCGGTCATCCGTACGGATGATTGATCCTGCGGGCACCAGGCCTGGTAGCGAACTGGATCTCGCCCGCCCAATCACCTGAAATCAGCGCCATGCCCCCGCCTGTCGCCAAATTCCTGCGGCGCCCCTGGGGATCGAAGGCGGACCGCGCATCAGGAGGTGGATATTCACCAGCCCACGTTCGCCACACTGGGCATGATCACGCATTCTGGAACGCATAGTCTTGAACGCTCCCTCTTGTTGAGAGCATCGCATTCTTGCGTCTGTTCTTACCCATAAAAAACATTTGACTGCCGTCGATATCTGTTTTCTATAGATAAAAAACAGATATCGACGGATTGCGGAGTGACTGCAGGTCAGCGCAATCGACCAAGCACGGAAATCGGTATTGCAGCTATGGGGATCTTTGCGTGAGCCCGCGGATTGTTCAGTTCGGCACCAGCCGCTTCCTGCAAGCACATGCCGCATTGTTTGTGCATGAGGCGAGGCAAGCCGGCCAGGACGTCGGTCCGATCACAGTCGTCCAGGTTTCCGGCGCCACAAGCCGGAGCGGGCGCGTGAAGGCCTTCAATCATCCCGACGGCTATCCGGTCGTTGTCCGCGGCATGTCGGACGGGCGGCCAGTCGATCATAAGGTACAGGTCACCAGCGTCGAAAACGGTCTGTCCGCGGCCGAACATTGGGAGGCGCTGGCAACGCTCTTCGCCGAGGATGCCGAATTCGTTATCTCCAACACCGGCGACACCGGCTATCAGACCTCGCCAAAGGATGATGGATTTGACGGAAAAGGCCAAGTTCCGCGATCCTTCCCCGCCAAACTTGCAGCGCTTCTGTTCCGCCGCTGGCTTGGATCCGGCCGTCCGCTTGTCATCCTTCCCTGCGAGTTGATAACGGCCAATGGACGCGTTCTCAAACAGGCGGTCATCGAATGCGCGCAGCGCAACTCCAGCCCAACCGAGTTCCTTGCCTGGCTCGACGAACATGTCGCCTTTGCCGAGACGCTCGTCGACCGGATTGTTTCAGAGCCGATCGAACCGATCGGTGCCGTTGCCGAACCCTATGCGCTCTGGGCGATCAAGCGCGCGCCGGGCGTCCGTCCGCCATGCAATCACCCCAGCATAATCCTGACGGACGATCTTGAGCCCTACGAACGCCTGAAGCTGCACATTCTCAATCTCGGCCACACGTTCCTTGCGGAAGTCTGGCTGCGCGGGAACCGGCCTGCCGATGAGACGGTGCGCGCCATTCTGGCAGACGATCAGATCCGTCAGAGGCTGGATACGGTCTACCGAAACGAAGTGGTGCCGGGCTTTGCCGCGAGGGGCATGGGCAATGAGGCTCAGGTCTACATAGCGACAACCCTCGACCGTTTCCGCAATCCGTTTCTCAATCATCGCATTGCCGACATCAGCCAGCACCATGTCGCAAAGGTCAATCGCCGCGTCCGATCGTTCCTCGAATGGGCAGATGAAGCCGCCGACCGCCTGAGTGCGCCTGTGCTGAGAGAAATCGCCTCGCGCTATCCCCTGGAGGAGGCGACGCAATGATCGTTTCGGTCCGATACGCTCGCGGCTACTCGGCATGGAGAGCATCAATGGAGCGCTCGACCCGCCGCCTCGCGAGCCCAACCAAGCAAATATTTTGACATCAATGCCCCTTGGTCCTTTGAGAGTACATCGTCATGAAGACACTGATCTGTAACGAACCCGGCAAGCTCTCCCTCATCGAGCGCGACGTTCCAACGCCAGCCGTAGGGGAAGTGTTGATACGCATCAGGCGGGTCGGCATTTGCGGCACGGATTACCATATCTATCAGGGCAAGCACCCCTTTCTCGAGTATCCGCGCGTCATGGGCCACGAACTCTCCGGCACCGTCGAGGATGCGAACGGTTCCAGCCGCCTGAAAAACGGCGAGAATGTCTACATCGTCCCCTATCTTGCCTGCGGCAACTGCATCGCCTGCCGTCGCGGCGTGACCAATGCCTGCCAGAGCCTTCGCGTTCTCGGCGTCCATTGCGATGGCGGCATGACCGAGTTCATCTGCGTGCCGGAGCAGAATGTAGCCTCGGCCGGCAAGGCGTCGCTGGATGAAGCTGCGATGATCGAATTCCTGGCGATCGGCGCCCATGGCGTCAAGCGCGGCGGCATCACCGCCAGGGATCGCGTCCTCGTCGTCGGCTCCGGCCCGATCGGCATGTCGGCCATCATCTTTGCCAAGGCGCGCGGCGCAGACGTCACCGTCATGGACATGCGCCAAGACCGCCTGGAATTTACCCTCGCCTCACTCGGTGCCGACCGCATACTTCTCGCCAATGACGAGGCGGAAGCCAAAGCAAAGCGTCTGACCGATGGCGACTTCTACGATGTCGTCATCGACGCGACAGGCAACGCCCACGCCATGCAACGCGGCTTCCGTTTCGTGGCCCATGGCGGCCGCTACGTGCTCGTGAGCGTCGTGCGCGACGACATTACCTTCTCTGATCCGGAATTCCACAAGCGCGAAGCCACGCTCTTTGCCAGCCGCAATGCGCAGCCGGATGATTTCGCCGAAGTGGTGAGCCAGATGGAGAATGGTCGGGTGCCGACTGCGGCATTGAACACGCACCGGAGCTCACTCGGCAACGGACCAGAGGTGTTCAAGGAGTGGTTGAGACCGGAGGCCGGCGTTATCAAGGCGATCTTGGCAGTCGGCTAGGCTGCTACGCGACAAAATCCTAGACCATGTGCGTGGATCACAGCTTACCAGCATATTAGCGCTCGATCAGGAGACAAAGGTGCGGCGCTCATGGTTGCGCCGCACTACTCTTTGACACGCATCCCTCAACGGACACTTTTGGTGGCTGCGCACTTCACGCGAAGGTTTCTGCGTCCGCTAGCAGCGGCTGCTGCTGATCCTTCGCAGAAAGAGTGAGAGCCTCGCTAGTACCCCAGTCGATCGCGATCTTCGGGTCGTTCCAACGAATACCGCGATCACTCTCGGGCGAGTAATAGTTCGTGGTCTTGTAAAGGAACTCGACATCATCGCTCAACGTCAGAAAGCCATGAGCAAACCCTTCCGGGATCCAAAGCTGGCGTTTGTTTTCCGCAGAAAGAAGAACGCCGACCCATTGCCCGAAGGTCAGTGAGGATTTGCGGATATCAACCGCGACATCATAGACTTCGCCGACCACGACCCGCACCAGTTTTGCTTGCGCATGTGGGGGCATCTGGTAATGGAGACCACGCAAGACGCCCCTTCCCGATCGGCTATGGTTGTCCTGCACGAAATCGGCGCTTCTGCCGATGGCCGTTTCAAATTTCGACTTGCTGAAACTTTCAAAGAAAAAGCCGCGATCGTCTGAAAAAACAGTTGGCTCGATAATCTTAACATCTGGAATGGCGGTATCGATGGCTCTCATTGCTCTTCCTGTTTAGATATTTGCACAGCGGGTGGGAGTTCCACTGCGCTCAGAATATTTGCTCGCGCAAGATTCCGAGAAGATATTGGCCATAGGCATTCTTCTTCAGCGGGTACGCGAGCGTCTCAACTTGCGCCGCACTGATCCAACCACTGCGATAAGCGATCTCCTCGGGGCAAGCTACTTTTAGGCCCTGCCGGTTCTCGATCGTGGCAATATAGTGGCTAGCCTCCAGCATCGATTCGTGCGTCCCGGTGTCAAGCCACGCATAGCCGCGCCCCATCGTCTGCACATCGAGTTGGCCGGCGTTCAGATAGCGGATATTGACATCCGTGATCTCCAATTCGCCACGCGGCGACGGGCTGATGGATTTCGCAATTTCGACTACGCTTTCGTCATAAAAATAAAGGCCGGTGACCGCATAATTGCTCTTCGGTACCCTTGGCTTCTCTTCCAAGCTAATCGCTCGTCCCGTCGCATCGAACTCCACCACGCCGTAACGATGTGGGTCCTGCACATGATAGGCAAAGACGGTAGCGCCCGCCTCCTTATTGCTTGCCTGATGCAGCAATCGGGTAAAGTCGTGTCCGTAAAAGATGTTGTCCCCGAGAACGAGCGCAGATGGTGCGCCGTTTAGAAACGCCTCGCCGATCAGAAATGCCTGCGCAAGGCCATCGGGACTGGGCTGGACAGCATAATCGAGCTTGATACCCCATTGACTGCCATCCCCAAGCAGCTGTTCAAAACGGGGTGTGTCCTGTGGCGTCGAGATAATAAGGATCTCTCGGATACCAGCGAGCATCAATGTCGCTAGCGGATAGTAGATCATCGGCTTATCGTAGATAGGCAGAAGCTGCTTGCTGACCGCCAGCGTCAACGGATAGAGGCGCGTTCCTGATCCGCCGGCCAGTATGATACCCTTGCGTACTTTCGTCATTATCTGGCGCCTCGTCTTCGGTCTATCAACCTATGTCGCATCTTTTTGAGATGATAACCCACCGCGGGCCTGAAACCTTCAATTTCCCGCAGGTCGCAATCTGACCAACACATCATCGACACCCTCCTGCCACCCGGGAAGCCTGAAATCAAAGCGATCCATCAACTTCCTGCAATCCAGCCTTGAATTGGCCGGTCGCTTGGCAGGAGTCGGATACTCGGCGGTCGATATCGGGTTTAGTGTGTCAAGAGAAAGCGCAAGCTCAATCCCTGCCGCCAATGCCTCGCGAACAACATGCGCGGCATAACCGTGCCAGGACGTACTGCCTTGCGCCGTCAGATGATAGGTCCCTGAGAGATCGCCGGGGATTTCGGCGGCCGTAGCGCGCTCGATCACCATCCGCGTGACGTCGGCAATCAAGGCCGCCGAAGTCGGCGCGCCGATCTGATCGGCCACGACGTTCAACGCGCTTCTTTCTCTCGCCAGTCGAAGAATGGTTTTCAGGAAATTACTGCCGTGATATCCATGGACCCAACTCGTTCGCAGGATGGCGTGACGCGCGCCCGACATACGCACCGCCTCTTCGCCTTGCCACTTGCTTTCCCCATAGACGGATTGCGGATTGACCGCATCACCTTCGACATAGGGAGCAGCCTTCGTGCCATCGAAAACGTAATCGGTCGAATAATGGATCAGAAAGGCGCCATTATCGGCGGCCCAGCGCGCCATGATACCGGGCGCATCGGCATTGACGGCCATCGCCAATCCGGTATCGCTCTCGGCTCGATCCACCGCCGTATAGGCAGCAGGGTTCACAATCACGCGCGGCTGATGTTCGCGAAGAGCGGCAAGGATGCTTGTTTCGCTCGCGAGATCCATTTCAACTCGCGCTAAAGCCACAACATCCCCTAAAGTCGAGAGAGAGCGCTGCAGCTCGAACCCGACCTGCCCATTAGCGCCGGTGACTAAAATGGCACTCACAGCTCAACCTCATACTGCTTGCCGACCCATTCGCGATAGTTACCACTAGTAACGTCGCTCACCCAATCTTGATTGGCTAGATACCATTCGATCGTTTTGCGAATGCCGGTCTCAAATGTTTCTTGCGGCTTCCAGCCGAGTTCGCGCTCGAGCTTGCGCGCATCGATCGCATAGCGACGATCGTGGCCGGGTCTGTCCTTAACGAAAGTGATCTGATCACTGTAGCGGCCACCACCAGCCCGCGGTTTGAGTTCGTCGAGAATAGCACAAATCGTGTGAACGACGTCGAGATTGGGTTTCTCATTCCAACCGCCGACATTATAGGTCTCGCCGAGCTTGCCGCCTTCAAGCACGCGGCGAATGGCGCTGCAATGATCCCGTACATAGAGCCAGTCGCGGATCTGCTGGCCATCGCCGTAGATCGGCAGGCTTTTGCTAGACAACGCATTTAGGATCACCAACGGGATCAGCTTTTCCGGGAAATGATATGGGCCATAATTGTTGCTGCAGTTCGTTGTCAGTACCGGCAGGCCATAGGTATGATGCCAGGCGCGAACCAAATGATCCGAGGCGGCTTTACTGGCGGAATAGGGGCTGTTCGGCTCATAGCGGTTGAGTTCGTTGAACGGCGCATCGTCCTTCGACAAAGTCCCGTAAACCTCGTCCGTCGAGACATGTAGAAAACGGAACGCCTGCCTCTCATCGTCAGGCAGACCATCCCAATAGCCGCGGACGGACTCCAACAGATTGAACGTGCCAACAATATTCGTCTGGATGAAATCACCTGGACCGTGGATCGAACGATCAACATGGCTTTCTGCCGCAAAATTGAGAACCGCACGCGGCCTATGCATCGACAACAGTTCGCTCACCAAAACGCGATCGCCGATATCACCATGTATAAATACGTGACGATTGTTGCCTTTCAGGCCTTTCAGCGTATTCAGATTACCAGCGTAGGTCAGCTTATCGAGATTGATAACGGTCTCATCATGTTGCTCAATCCAATCGAGAACATAGTTCCCGCCAATAAACCCAGCACCTCCTGAAACCAAGATCGTCATTTAATATCCTATCATGCTCTAAGCTGTGCAATAAAACTGAAACGGCGAAAGCTAAGTTGCGGACTATAATATGCTCAAGGGGATCTGGTGGATCCGCGCCAATAAGCGCCACAGGCATTCCTTTACTTCGCGGATCGTTAACCCAAACATTGGCACTCTTCAACCCACAGCATGCATAAATGCCCCTTTGCCATGTTGTCGCTTCGATGAAGCTATGGGTTCAAGACGGCTTAATCGCTCATGCGTCTTCACTCGTCAATGTTGACAAGTACATTCTGGATGCTCGCAACGGTCGATTGTCCACAAAATACCATTGCTCTGGGTGCTCGCGAACGATGGGCTCGACGATCGTATTCAAAAGTGCGACATCCTTGATGACTTGATTTCCCGTGCTCGGCGCCGTCGCCAGTTTAAACGGCTCCAATGCCCGTAACGTGAAATTTGCCCCGTCATCCCGCGCGATGAACAGTGGATATATCAACGCATTTGTCTTGCGCGCCATACGTGCAACAAGGGCATAGTTGCCTTCGAGATGGGCAGGCCGGCCAAAAAATGGAGCACGGATATAGCCATTGAAGGCTTCATCACAGAATATCAGCAGATTGCCGCCATTCTCAAGAATTCGAAGTGCCGGGCGGACAAAGCTGCGTCCGGGTCTCAGGATGCCGAGGCCGGCTCCCTTCCGGAGGCGATTAACTATGTAGTGGCGCGACCGGCGTTTGGGTGGATCATAGTTCATGGTCACCGCAAGCCCCATGCCGAGCAGGCAATGCCAGAGCACTTCCCAGTTGCTGACATGCGGAGCGATGAAAATGACGGGATCCGCTGCGCAGCGCTCAATCATGTCTTCCGTGCCGACGGTTCGAACATGTCGTCGCGCCAGCCTGGGCACAACGGAATATTCGGCCATCTGCCGGCCTTGGGAATCTGCATAAGCCGTCAGCAATTTGTGAAGCTCAATGTCGCCAAGGTCCGGTTTTATCATTTTCAGATTGGCTGCAGCGCGCGAATAAGCACCTTTGTGAAAGCGCGGCGCCAGAAGGCGCCCAAGCCAACCACCCAATGCAGAACAGAGCCGAGCCGGCAGCAACATGAAGGCAAAATAGAAGAACAGGTCTGCAGCGTTGTCGATATTATCATACAGCCAATAGCGCAAAAATGCTTTGCGCCGATCGCCTCCGGCTAGAAAATCGGCAAGCGGCGGCGCCTTGGGGGCCTCATAGGTCCAGGCCTTGCGCTTTTGAGGGGCGGGCTGTGTTCTCCCGTCATATGCCGGCATCAGATCAACGCCTATGCAGGGAAACGGGTATGCCGCCGCGAGGACGTAGCGTCAGACGGCATTGCGGCTGGACACTATGGCCCCGCTTCACACGCACACGAAAGCGCTGGGCCAAGATCGCAAGGCAAAGGATCGCCTCCGTGAGACCAAATTGCAAGCCGGGGCACACGCGAGGACCAGCGGCGAACGGAATATAGCTGTAAGGTGTCGGCCTGGCATCACCCAGGAAGCGTTCGGGATGAAAGCGATGAGGCTCGGCAAAAAGCGAGTCGGTGCGATGCAGAATCCACGGCACGATCAGCACTAGTGCTGCCTTGCGTACCTTCACATGGCCAATCTCGTCGGGTTCCGCTGCCTGTCGCGCCAGAATCGGAACCGGCGGATAAAGCCGCAGCGTCTCCTCGATCACAGCCCGGCACCAATCGAGCCTTGCGACATCGTCTATCGATGGAATACGATCTCCGCAAACAGCGTCGATTTCCGCATGGACGGCCTCTTCCACCCAAGGCGCACCAGCAAGGAGATACCACGCCCAGGTCAAGGTCGCAGCCGTTGTTTCGTGCCCGGCCATGAAGATGGTGGCCGCCTCGTTCCTGAGCGCCACGACGTCAAGCTTCAGTTCCGGATTACGCTGCTGCCGACGGATTAAAAGCTCGACCATGGAGCTGTTGTCGCCCCTGCCCGCGAGATGATCCTCGATCACCTGATCGATAATCCGATGGATGCGCTTGACCGATCGCCGCAGGCTCGGCGTCTTGACGATTGGCAGGCCCTCGTCGAAGCCAAGGAAATAGCCGAGATTGATGGAATCGACCAACGCCTGATAGCTGGCAAAGCCTTCCGTCACCGCGTTGGCGCTCTCCTCGCCCAAGTCATTGCCGAAGACGCTCCGCGAGATAATCTCCGCGGTCAGCCCCGCCATTTCGAACAGGGCATTTACCTCCGCCCCCTCGCCGAGACGCTGCCAACGATCTGCGAGTTCGCTGGCTGTGGTCTGCATGATCGCACCGAAAGCGGGCACGCGGTTCTTGTGCACGATATCGGAGACCAATGGTCGGCGTTGCTTCCAGGTTTCCTTGTCGGAAATGAACAACCCATCTCCGAGCAGATATTCCAAGGCACGACGCATTTGCGGCGTCTTGCGCTCGAAATTCTCATGCCGCTTGGCCACCACATAGCGGATCGCCTCCGGAGAATTGACGATGACGATCTGGCGGCCCAAAAGCTTGAACTCTGCCACATGCTCGCGATAATCTCCCCGCCGCCAGATCGACAGAAAATCGCTGCGTGCCTGCAGCATGAGTTTCAGCGGCTGGCCAGGTTTTCCTCTGTAGTCGGCAGCATGTGCCGGCTCAAAATACCGCGACGATGGATCGGCGCGCTCAACAATCTCGGTTTTCTGATCAAGCCATGCCAGCATATTGGTGCAGAACTCTCACGCTCTACGGCAAATAATATGGCGGACCAATATCATTAGCATACCTAAACCTCATTGTTATGGTCTACCAAAATCTTTTCGAGGTGCATTTAAACCGACAGAGCCTCGCATGCTCAACCTCCACTTACGGTGCGATCCATACCCAGAAAAGGCCCAACTACCCCTAAGGCTTGATCGGAAATTTCCGATTACAGACGTTCGTCATTGACAATCCGCGATTGACACCTAAAGGGATGGCCCGAATTTCAGTTGAGACTCTCGACTTTCAAACTGCCTACTGTCTCGATTAACTCTACATAGGCGCAGGTAATATGGTAGAGCGAGCTACCGGGTGCAGGCTCATCGATCCAAGAACCATCGTCTCTCAGTTTATCTCGCCATAAGCCCACGGTCTGTACATTGAGGTACTTCCTCAGCCCCTTGTAAGCATCCGCCGCCTCCAACGCCTCCGCCAACTCGCCAGTTCGCCGAAGCCGCGCGAGCGCAGCCTTCAATCTCTCTGTTTGAGGCCATAGCCTCGCCGCGCTATTGTGAATGCTCCCGTCGGTCAACACCTCGTTAATCATCACATTTTGATTGCGGTCTATACCATAATTTCGGGCAAAATTGACCAACTGATCAGACATCCTGATCGCGTCCGGCCACCCAGCCGGAACCATACCTTCAAATAGCCAAGCCCATTCGCAACAATGCCCCGGTTCGACGATCCTACCTCTCAGACCTTGTAGAGGCGTGAGATTCTCATCGAAGTACTCGATAATTGCCCCGACGCGCTCGTCCAGAAAATTGTCTCGGCATAACTCAGCAATCCCACTAGCGCGCCGCTTCCAAATACTATCCCCTGTTGCATCCGCAAGTGCGGAGTATGCTTCAAAGAGATGCATATGGGGATTCTGCAATCTAATACCCGGGTCTACAACCTCACCTTCGAAGTAACCACCAGAATGCTTGCGCCAAACCTGATCTATATTCTGAGCTATCTCTGAAGCAACATCAAAAAGCTCGGGTCTATCAAGTGCTTTCCCTACGTGCCCCAGGCAGAACATTATGAAAGCCTGATCGTAGAGATCTGCCCGCTCATCTAATACACCACCGTCATGATCCAAACTATGCACGAAGAAACCGTCACGTCGCCGCGCGTAAGTAAGAAGGTGATCTAAGGACGAATTCACCCGTTCCCTCCAAGGCCCAGCCCACCCAAGTCTACCAATCTGCGTAAACGAATAGATGTGCCGAGCCTGAACAAAGACGCGACGCTGGCTTTGGCTTGCTTGGCCATTTAGGAGTATGCGCTCGGCAAAAAGCCCCCTTGCGCCATAATCTACGGCTGACCAAATCGGGGCTGCACATTCAACTAGCCATGCACGGGCCTCCAAAGCAAAATCTTGTAATACTCCAAACTGCTGACCACCCTGATCGTTCATTATCATGCCACTCCACTGTCGGTGGAAATTCTGATTCGCACCAAACCCGCCCCCCAAGGCACGAACCCTTCCACCAATGAAAAGGTAGGCCTCACGAAACTAATTTTTTGATCAATTCTGTGAGATTCGTGCCGTCAAAAAGATAACCCGCGATCCCTGCCGCATTTGCAGCAGCAACATCGCTCTCCTTATCACCCACTAGGAAACTCTCAACGGTCTTCACAGGCCAAGACTTCAGAAGATCTAAAATCATACCTGGTTCCGGTTTACGCCACGGATGCTCACTCTTGTATTCTAGAACAACGCCTTCAGGGTGAAACGGACAATAGCGCCAATCATCGATATAGCCGCCAGATTCCAGGAGTTGCTTATTCATGAATTCATGCAGAAGAGTGACAGCTCCTTCTTCATAGAACCCCCTTGCAACACCTGCTTGGTTCGTAACGACGAAAACGTAAAAGCCTGCGTCATTTAGAGTCTTAACGGCCAGCTTGGCACCGGCAATCCACGTTAAATCCGCAGGCGAATGTACATAGCCATGATCAACGTTCAACACACCATCACGATCAAAGAAAACCGCTGGGCGCGTAACCTGAGACGCAACAAGCTTTTGAGCTGCCTCATAAGTTTCGGGGACACCAATATCTATAAAAAATCCCTGGTAGGAAAAAGCATGCAAAAAACTTTCCTCTTGCATCGAGGGGAAAATATCGTTTTCCAAAGATGAAGGCGTCGAAAACCCCAAAATGGCAGCCTTCGTCAGATAATAAACACCGCCGTTGATAAGTGCGCTACCGATCAATGGGCGCCTTGGCCGAATTGCACGCACTATCGAGCCAGACAATTCTATAGTCTCGTAGCGATCCGGGTTGTCGATTTGCCGCAACGCCATTGCTGCAGGCGCATTTGCCAAGCGAGCCTGATACACAAGATCCCGCCAGTTAAAATCAAACCAAGTGTCTCCATTCAAGAGGAGAAATGCGTCATCAAGCAATGGTAATGCATTGATCAATGCCCCACCGGTACCCAACGGACTCGTCTCCACAGCGACCTTAACGCTAATACCGAAACGCTCTTCGAGCCGGCCATCCTTGACATAATCGATTACGACTTCAGAACGGTGACCTGCGAGAAGCAGAAGTTTGTGAAAGCCGCGTCGCTTCGCCTCAAAAATCAGAAAATCAATGAACGGTCGATTTCCGACCGGCAGCAACGGCTTAGGAACCTGCTTTGTAAGCTCACCCAAGCGTGTGCCAAGCCCACCGATAAGGATAACACACTGGCTTATTTGATCTTCGTCGCCTTTTGGATCAACGCCCAACCGACCATCCCTCCGCGCCATCAACCGTCAACTTCACAGCGCTTGCCTGTCCACCCACAGAATTCAACGTCTCAATAAGTTTATGCCGGTCTTCAGGATCAGATATGAGCATCAAAAAGCCACCTCCTCCTGCACCGGAGACCTTTCCCGCCCACGCGCCAACAGACATGGCGACTTCGTGCAAATGCTCAACAGTTTTGTTGGATATATCTGCTGCGGTCTTCTTCTTGGCTTGCCAAGAATGAGCGAGGATTCGAGCAACCTCTTTCAAATCGCCATGCAGCAATGCGACTTTCATTTGTGATGCATCCTGCTTCATTTGATGCATATTCATTACCGTCTCGTCAGCCATTTCTTTGAGGCCAGTGACTTGTTGCTTGATAATAGTATCCGAGCGACGAGATTGACCGGTAAAGCAAATCGTCAGCGATGACTCGAACTCGTTCAAAAAATCACGGCGCATACGGAGCGGGTTTACAATGACGCGTTCGCCGGCCAAAAACTCAATAAAATTGACGCCCCCAAACGCTGCAGCATACTGATCCTGCCTGCCGCCAGCAAGACCCAAATCAACACGCTCAATATCGAACGCCAAACGGGCAACATCGTAAAGCCCTAAAGGAAGCTGCAAGGCGGTGCGGAACGCTTCTATCAACGCAACCACTAACGCCGACGATGCACCAAGGCCCGAGCCTGCAGGAACATCTATCGTTGTCGAAACATTGAGAGCAATTTGCTCGCCGTTGCAAAAGCTCTCCATCATATGTTTGTAAACTGCCCTGTGCAGCACAAGACCGGAATTTATATCCATATGCGCACCCGGCACCAGGACCTCTTCTTCCCCTAGATCATATGCTTGAAATTTGATCCGCCCATCTTCAGACGGCTTTATATGAGCATAAGCGAAACGATCAATCGTAGCATTCAGGACATTGCCACCATACTGATCGCAATAGGGCGAGAGATCTGTTCCTCCGCCAGCTAAGCCAATCCGAAGGGGTGCCCGCGATCTCACGTTAAAGGCCGCACTCATTTTTATCCTCTAGTGGTGACTGACCATGGACTAGGTACTCAAAGAAACGATCTAGTGAGCATCGATTAATTACAGGGGCATTTCACCAAACAGCATTTGGGTAGGGCGGGCTCCCACTAAGCTCAACCGATGTAGAATGCTCAAATGCATTGAAAGCCAATTTCTCCGGCCCAAACCGCCGAATTGCATTCGAGATAGAGAACAATCCCTCTAGCGGCCATTCTTGCGAAAATCCTGCATACGTATATCGCATCACCGGGGATGCTGCGTCCGGCAATACTTCCACACGCATTCCGCGATTTTCAGACTCACCCGGATGCCATCCGGGCACAATTTCATAACCAAATACTTTCGCGGCTTCGTCAATTATGAAATCGACTACCTCACCCTTGTAGCGATTCATGATACCGGTTCTTTCGAACTCTTCGCATTGCTTACGAAATTCTGGAAAACGCATGTCTATTATAACTTCATTCTCAGGCACCGTCGTGTGTGCACCACTCACCAAACCCGCAGCAAGATTTGAGCCCCGTCCCTGATGATAGACAAACGTCCCCGGACACACACACACACGATAACCAAGCTTCAGACTACGCAGGCTCCAATCCGTTTCCTCGCAATATCCGCGGCCAAAAATCGGATCCATCAATCCAACCTGTTTGACGACGCTAACAGGCATCATAATGCAAAAGGAGATACCCGCCGGTCCGTCTATCAGAGTACTAGCATACCTTGATTGCAGTCGATCAGACAAGAAGTCGACAACATCTTGATGTGCCAGATACTTATCCGGGTCATCATTCGGTATGGAATAGATTGATACATTGTTCGACCAGGCTGTGACCGAACCAACATTATCTCCCTTGCACGCTTCAATCATCGCACTGATTAGATTCTTCGGAAAAATTACGTCTGAGTTATTAATCGTAACGTAGTCGTAGTTTTTCTTAATCGCCGTCACCAGTCCCAAAGATACGTTGCGTGGAATCCCCAGATTTCTAGGCGTACGATAGTAATGTGCGCCGACTCCGGCGCAAAATTGCCTCAACTCTTCGCTCCAGCCAGGTTCCGGGCTTGCGTCATCAAGAACAAGAACATCCACAACCGCGTCGGACTGATCGATCCGCATAGCGCTTTCGATTGCTCGCGGTACGAAAGCCCTACCGTTATAGACTGTTACTACGTGAAGTACCCTAGGTTTCATCATTAGTACCGCTTTATCAACTTCTGAATATATGTGCTGGTCGCTCAAGAATATCGAAATAAGCTTCGACGGACTTGCGGGCGGTTTCATTCCAGTTAAGCACCGAAATATTTTTCAGCGTGGCTCGAATAGCTTCGTTGGCTAGAGCGGGATCCGCTAACAGGGACGCAGCTCTTTCTGTCAATCCATTCACATCGTAGGATGTCGGCAATGCTGGATCATCAATAAACTCTCGCAAAGGACCAAAAGAAACAAACAACGCAGGAACGTTCATCCTCGCAGCTTCAAACGGGACCTGACCGAACCCCTCTGCAGCCGTTAGATAGACCGCCAAGCTTGTATTTTTTAGCAGCCAGTTGCGTTCAAGAGGTCCAACCTCAGGCAACACGGCCATATGCTCTTGAAGCTCTCGCGTCGCTAACACTGCTTCTTCTACGCGCGTCGAACCATAAGGAACTGAAGCACCAACCATAACCAGCTTATGAGGGAAGCCTCTTTCACGCAAACGCTTCCATACTCGTATTGCGGCGTCCCTGTTTTTGTGGGCATATGTCGCCCCGAGAACAAATAGAAACGGGCTCGCAGCCCATCCTCGCTTTAGCATTGCGTCCGGAATGCGGGAAGGCTGATCAGCAGAGCGAGCGTCAGCACCATTTTCTACAACGTATACGCGCTGCGAGTCGATCGGGAGGCGCTCTTCATAAATTGATCCGACAACATCTTTACTGATACTAAAGACCGCGTCGCAATGCGCAATCTGCCGATTAAAGTTATCTCGATAAGAATCCCATTCGGTCCAATCCCTGAAGTAAGACGCGTTGCGATACGCGATAAGATCCTGAACCGTAATGACTGAACGTTTTGCAAGAGAGGACCATCGATCCCAAGGAATAGGCCCGGATGGCTGAAATGGTCTATGGAGGATATCGACCTCCGGCCCCTGTGGAAAATCCAAGGCGCCGGCTGGAACAAAGCGCACATTGCGTACTCCGATCAAATCCTGTGCGTAGTGTGGGATATTATTTGAATCCGGTACGCCAACCGCAACCCACTGAACCTCCGATCGTTGGGCTAGAGCACGCGTCAAGTTGACGATTAGCATCTGCGTACCCATTTCCTTGGGCCCGAGCGCAGATCCATCGATCAAGATCCGCAAACCCTGAGCCCTTGCTCGAACGCTATCTAAGGTTTGAGCAAGAATTGAATTCGGCCGGTCGCGCTCAGCATCATGTGTCGCGGGGAAATACGGGTATCGCTGATGTAGCTCGTGCCTCGCATCCATATTCGCCAGGATACTTTTGAATGGACCGAAGCCGTCAAAAGGCACAGTCACATAAGTCGAGGCATCTAGAAAACTATTGAAGCCTCTTCGGGCTCCACTCAAAGAAAGCTCAGCGAGCGCGAGCGAAAGATTATTGGTTCCCGCATCATTCAATCCTCCGCAGACATCGAGCAAACTGCGGTTCACGACCACCAACGCCCCCTCCGCCACTGGCAGAGGTACGGGCCTTCTGGTTGCCAAATTTCCGTTTGAACCTTTCAGCTCCTTGCGTAAAATCTCGGTAAGCGACGCCTCATCATGGCCGTCGACGCCAAATGGAGTACCCGTATTCCGATGGGGGAAACTTAGGTATCCACCAGCGTTAGACAAAAATGACATGGTGCCTATACGAGGATCACTCTCCATCCATCGTATTGCAATATCAAAAGCGTCTTCCGACATTCGCACTGGCGCAGCTACGAACAGAAACAACTCGCCAGGGCGCTCAAGCATCTTATCGGCAGCAGCCAACAAAGATGTTTCTGTGAGGTAGCTTATCTTCTCGTCATCGATGAGAATTTGTGTGCGATAATTCGGCTGCGCAAAGGCAATGCTCACAGATCGAACAGCCTCCAAGCCAACGAGCAGACGAATAGTCTCGTTGTATGCGTTTGGAACCCTCTCGATCCATAAAAATGCCGATACACCGGCACCACCGGCAAACCGCGGTTCTTCCCGCAAATCAGCGATATTGGACTGAACCTCCGTTCCGACTACACTGTTCATCCAAGATATCCATTTGCGACAAGCCACTGCCCAACGACTTTAGCGCCCGCGGTTAGAAAATCGATTTCACAGCGCACGCCAAGCTCCGATGCTAGATCTTGCGTATCACAAACCGCCCAACGAACGTCGCCATCTCTGAACTTGCCTGTAATGATAGGCGCAGGCGCATTGTAAAGTGATGCAATATGATTGGCTGCTTCAAGAATTGTGGTGGCAGTGCCTGTGCCAACGTCGAGTAACCTTAAAGCACTCGGAGGATTAGCCTGGGCTGCTCCGACCGCCTTCACAACATCATCGATAAATACAAAATCCCGCCCAATTAGCCCATCTTCATAGACATCAATGGCACCGCCGCTGTATGCTACCCGATGGAATATATTGATAATACCAGTATACGAATTAAATGGTGACTGACCCGGTCCATAGACATTTTGGAACCGCAATATGGTTGCCGGAACATTCATCGCTGACGCCCATGCAGAGATAATTTGCTCCTGCGCTAGCTTTGTTGCCCCATAGATACTGGTAGGCTTCGGAAATGTACTCTTTGCTCGATGAGGTAGCGCTTTGCTTTCAACACCATCGAGGTCGAAATCCCACGCACTTCGAACAAGGCGCTCATGAGAGCGCGGCGGAGGATAGAAATCCTCGCCGTTGCTTGAACGCCACGATCCTTCACCATAAACGGCGCGACTGGATGCAAGTATGATATGCTGCGGCATTACTTTTGCGCGCACAAATGCATCCAACATTTGCGTTGTGCCGACGACATTTACAGTTGAATGGCGAGTAGATTCTGTTAAAGACTGAGCCGTTCCAGTTTCTGCCGCAAGATGGATAACTGTTTTCGGCTCGTATCGTCGCAAAACGCTATCCCAAGCGTCTGGATCACGCACATCAGCCTTTATCAGTTCAACATCTTCATGGAGACGAACTGGGCGATCTGGAGATCGATGCACCTGAGGATGCATATTGTCCAGCGCAACGATCTTGCCGGCCGTCGATCCAAGTGCCTGCGACAGACTGCAGCCTATGAAACCAGCTCCACCAGTGATGATTGTCACGTCCTGCATACCAACTCCAAATATCTATGCGAAAACTTAAAATTAAGATCCACAATCAGGGACCTCAACGCCTACTGGACTGTTAACGTAAAGGCAGTCGCAACCGCGGCCTTGCCCTCTGATGTTTCTCCGCGCAATTCAACAACATACCTACCTGGACTTATCGTCGCAGTTTCAAAATCAACCTTGAAGCCGGATTGTAGTATCGCAGCGCTACCAAAATGCTTGGCAACATCATCTCTTGCGAACGTATTGACGCGTGAGGTTAGCTGCCTTGACTCACCCTTGAGAGTCACCTCAACACTTGAGAAGAAAACCGCAAAACCTCGAGGCGCAGCCCAACCAGAGATTGTGATCGACCGAAATTCCCTAACAGAAACAACATGAGAACTTTCGCCGCCCTGCGACACCAATGGACGACCACACACCTCATCAATGTGCATCAGCATTAGAGGCTTAACTCGCCGACGAAGCAACCTTGAGAGTGAAATTCGCTTGACCGAAACAAGGGGAACCCTTCCCGGAGCAGGCCTCACAGAGTCATCGAGCACCCCCACAGAAACCATCTTTGTATCAGGAGCCGGCACAGACTTGCCGCCCCTCTGAAGCCGCTCCAGCTCTTGGCGCAACCTCAGCACCCTTGATGAAGCCAACTCAATTTGACAGGATAGCTCAACTATCCTCGCGTTAGCTACACCAAGATCAATTTGAGCTTGCTCAGCCGAAATATCGTCTAGATCCATATTTTCACTTACTTTGCAGCTAGATAGGCACCCAAGATCTTCCCTCAGACCGCCCTTATATATCTTGAGGAATTTTTCCTTACATAAATGCCTGCGCAAGGAGAGAAATTTCTAATTCATTTCCGCAGCGCGGCGATCTGCTTCTGGATTGACGCAGCTTCCGAGAGCAATGCAGCCAGTCTTTGCGACAGGTTTATTGCGCGCTTGTTAGCGGCATCAACTTCGGTGAGAAGCTTAACCAGCGGCGTTGGATCAGAGTTCATATACTAATTCCATAAATCTAGTTTGATGATCGCTGTTTCAAAGATTCGCTAGACGCGTGCGTAGCAGGTTGCGGCGCAACATTAAAGAGCTTTCGCCGAATTAGCGATACTTTAACATCCCTCGAAACTGCTCCACCCCCGGTTCATAGATTCCCTCTTTCAAGATTTGAGGTGAGCGGGCTTTTTTGGGCAAAATAAATATCAGCGGCAGTTCAAGCAAAACCCAGCACGTCAGGTCAACGAGCGAAACCAACCCGAACGCAGAGGTTTCCCAACGCTTAGGCATTACTCAGCGCTCCCTTTATGAGGGGAATCAGACGTTTGCGAAGTTAAACGCAGAAGGCAACGGCGATGCCTAAAAGTTCCGGCGGCTGACGAAAGAACTGGTTCGCATTATCGAGGAACAGCCCCCTCTAACAATGGGCCACGTATTGTGTCAGTGGTGCAAAGTCCAGCACGCGTTCACTGCCCCGTATAGCCTGCAGTTCATAGTTCGGACGATACGCGGCCATTTGCAGGTTCACCCACGTGGATTTTCATGCCTGACTGAAGGAAAAAAGGGAGCTAGACCATAGGGTCAGGGGCGACCCCGCGACGACATAGGCAAAGGCGAAGCGAGTTGGTATTGCTTTGATCATAGGTGGAGGGGATATCCGAGACCCAAAGATGGCACGACATTCTAAATACACTTCACCGATGACAGACCAAACGCAACCTAGGCATAACGTTAGGAAACAAGGTGGTAAGCAATTCGCCAATGATAAAATTCGTCCGCGACCACAAGGATTTAAAGCGACGCAAAAAAGTCTCATCTAGACCTCCATTCTTCCATGGCGCTAATCTCTAAATTGCCTGCATCACCGAAATGGCTAGAGTAATCTATATCGCGCTGGCGAGGAGTGGCATCAATTACCGTTTTAGGAATTCTTATGAGTGAATCTTTCAAGGGTAGACGGCGTTCGTCGATGGTCGATGCACTGAGACAAAAGCGCAATGTCATGGGCGCAGTAATCTTGCGAGATATGCGCACCAGGTTCTTCAATCATGGTGTCGGTTTCTTGGTTCAGTCACTGTGGCCACTTGTCCACATGCTAGTCATCATCTTCATCAACACCGCATCCGGCCGCGCGGCGCCGTATGGCGAAAGCCCACTAATCTTTTTTGGCGTAGGCATTATACCCACACTAACATTTATATATATTTCCCGGTTCATGAGCCTTTCCATTGCTCTTAACAAGAACATGCTATCGTTCCCAATTGTAAAGGTGACCGATATTCTATTTGGAAGAGCGTTTCTAGAAATAATCGCTGGATTTTTTACTGTTTTCTTAATGTGGCTTATTTTTGTGTCATTGGGGTTGAGGCCCTATCCCGTCGACCCAGCGCAAGCCGTTCTAGCCTATTTGTCTACGATTCTTTTAGCCGTCGGAGTTGGGACAGTTGCAGGAGTTATTACGTCCTTTGCGCCAATGTTCGCAACGGCTTATGGCCTTTCTGGCATCATATTTTACCTAGCTTCAGGATGTCTTTTCGTGACGCCTAGTTTTCCGGATCAAATAGCCATTCCACTTTCGTACAACCCCGTGGCGCAATGCGTCGAATGGATGCGAACAGCCTATTTTGAAAATTACAGCGACCGCCTCGTTGACAAAGAATATTTAGTAGCGTTCGGGCTTATTTCATTGTTTGGCGGATTGCTCAGCGAGAGGTTATTGCGTCGGATTTTGATGGACGAAAGCTGACGCCCCATTAAGTTCTTCCGTTGCCGGAGGATCTGTAGGCCCACACCTGATATCAGAATGGGGGGTAAAATTACATCTGGCGAAGATCATGCGGCCGTCTGAGCCGCATTTTTTATGTGACCTGAGCCGTAGCAGCGGTCACAGCGGGGATATGTCAGAGATCAGCTTCGCAGTAGTCGCACGCCTTTTCGCGACGCGTCACGCCCGGGAAGGCGATCCCCGCTGCCTTATTCCATTTCAAAACGGCTTCGCAGCCAGCGCGGGTCTGGCCCTTGTTGATCAGCTCGACGACGCTCGATCCGCAAGCCGCTTTGACGCCGACATTATAAGAGAATGAAATCAGCGCGACATAGCGTTTATCGGGTAGCTGAACCTTCACGCACTGGGAGATGCCGTTGGCATACTTCACTACTGAAGATTCCGGCATCGCCTTGCATTGAGCGATCGTATAGTGGTCGCCGCGCTTCGCGCCATCCGCGTCCGCAAAACAGACGGTCCAAGGTGGGCCTTTGGTCACCGGATCTGGATAGGCTGTCCGGCGAAGGCCCTCGAACCAATGCTACACACAGGGCGACGACAACCCCCTTCTGGTACTTGTTTGCCATTTGTAGGCTCCAATAAAAAAAGGGGGGCCGAAGCGTGCGCCTAGAGGATTGATTTGATTTATGCGAAACTACTATTCGGGCTGCGCAACAAGGCCTTAAAGCCGGTAGTTCCCATCGATGTACAAGGCATATTAGACGCAAATTCAGGGATCCGAAAAGCTGGCGTGAAGAGTTCAACCAATTCCGGCTTGAACCCAACCACGAGAAACGCTCGTTGCAGATCCTCTATCGAGGTGCGCGCATAAGAGTCATATGACATCGCATGCAACGGATGAGTTAATTTTGAGAGAACTTCCTCTCTACTTCCCATAAGATGTTGCCATGGTCGGAAGACATCAAACAGATGCGCTCCCCATTCAGAATGCCAAAGTGGCCAGATTTGCACGAAAAATGTGCCGCGTGGCTTGAGGGATGGATAAACAGATTTCAACAATGGTACAGGGTTATTGAGATGCTCAAATACATCCCGGCTGTAGGCGTGATCAAAAATCTCATTGTCCAAGGTCGAAAGGCTTTCGTCTGATCCCCTGAACCCAACTTTTGCCAAATTCAAATTTCTGACGCCAGCGACAAGCGCCGCTCTACGCAAAGCAACGGCATCGGTCGGATCTATGTCGACCCCGACAACGCCCCTTTGTCGAAATCCCGAGGTCAATGGCTCCGTCGCCACTGCCGATATCAATGATATTTGCCCCCTCGTAGGAGACCCCGGCATTCTTTAGAAATGCTAGCATCTCATCTGTGCATAACTCGAATCTAGCGTCAAATGTCTCCCTTTTAAACAGGGTATTTTGACGTACATTCTGTACTTCGATATTCACGCGGCTCTCCCGCATAGTGTCCCAATATGCGGTGCAATGTAACCGATGTTCCATTCCCACGTTGTCCTTCCTGCCTTGATCTGTGATCACCTTTCCACGGATGAGCAACGGGAGTTTCTCCATGGAGACTAAAGTGGAGTTTCTCACAATCAAGAAGTCTGGACATGAGGGTCACCGACATTGGCTTGATGAGGTCAAGGCGCAGATCGGATCGCAAAGTCTTCGACCCGGTGCGAAGATGAATGAGGTCGCCGAACGCTTTGGATTGCGGGTGAACCGTCTGTCGACTTGGCGGACGACTGCGCGGCAGGGCAAGCTTATTTCGCCCGCACCCGATGATGTGGTCGAGTTCGCAGCGGTCGTTGTTGATCCGCCCGTTTCGGAACCACTGAGCAAATCGGTCAGCCGCCCTGAGTTCATCATCGGTTCGGTCACGATCCGCGTGGAACAAGGCGCGTCTGCCGCCCGCATCGCCGCTGTCGCGCGTGCCTGCGCGGACCCAGCATGATCTTTGCGTCGAACCGGGTTCGGATCATGGTGGCCATCAAGCCCGTCGACTTCTGCAAGGGCCACGATGGCCTGGCGGCCCTGGTCAAAAACGAGCTGCACAAGGACCCTTTTACAGGAACGGTTTTCGTGTTCCGCTCGCTGAAAGCGGATCGATTGAAGCTGATTTACTGGGACTGCACTGGATTGGTGACGGCCCACAAGCGGCAGGAAGAACACGCTTTCACCTGGCCGGGCATCAATGATGGCTTGATGACGCTAGGTCACGCTCATTTTGAGGTTTTGTTTGCAGGCTTCGACTGGCGTCGGGTCCGTACCGTAGAGACAAGCCCCCGGACGCCATCGAATAGATGCGGCACGTTGACTCGGGCGGCGGGTTCTTCCGGCAGAGCGTGACGGGGTTTGATAGACTTCGGGCATGTTGGATGCCGCCGATCTTCCAGACGATATTGCTGCCTTGAAGGCGAACCTCATAGCGTCGCAAGCGCGTGAAGCCCACAAGGATGATCGGATCGAGCGTCTGGAGAAGCTGGTTGCCGCTTTCAAGCAAGCAGCCTTCGGCCACAAATTCGGGAAGGCCAATCCTGAACAATTCGATCTTGCATTGGAGGACCTGGAAACGGCCATTGCGGCCATCCACGCCGAAGATGAAGCCGATAGCCCTCTGGGAAGCCGCAGCCTAAACCCCGTGCCACCAATCGCGGCTCTCTGCCCGCTCATCTTCCTCGCGTCGAGAAAATCATCGAAGCGGAAAGCTTGATCTGCGCCTGCGGTGGCTGTTGATTGCCACTGAGAACTGACCCGCCTTTTAGGTTTTGTTCGGGTCGGCCGTAGTGGTCAAGCTCTTCCTTTCGCCTCCGTAGCGTTGGTCTCGTGTGCCGAGCTATTCTTGAAGCGGAAACTG
>Ga0209233_1000246_pt1 | contig 88556 bp, 95 predicted proteins | sample AraplaCL_Cvi_mCL_FD_184269 | JGI IMG/M metagenome (GOLD analysis project Ga0209233, IMG submission 184269) | Arabidopsis root microbial communities from the University of North Carolina, USA - plate scrape CL_Cvi_mCL (SPAdes) (version 2) | ecosystem: Host-associated > Plants > Roots > Endosphere...
GAACTCAAGCGCACGGCAGTGGCCTTGAATTCGTCGCTGTAGCAAGTGGTGGTTCGGGGGCCTGGCTTGGGCATGGAACACTCCTGAAATGTTAGTTCAGGGTGTCCACTAAAGCGGAGGAACTATCCCGTCCGCCTTGAACGAGTTGTTAGGTGGCAGCTACGCCAGAGCCACGCCGACACCAACACCTATGATGGAGCCAACAATTAATATAGCGCCCCCGATCCAGTGGCGTCGCCGTATGTGCGGCCACGCACTTAACAGAGCCTGCTTGGCCTTAACCAGTGCGGGACTGTCGTTAGGCGCGACGTACCTTTCGGGATGGAACAACAAGTTGAACTGCTGTTTGAAGCCAAGCTGAGTATCGTTCCAGCTCCGCTCCGACCATGCGACGGCTTCGATCTGCTTTTGAAGCGTCTGTTGATGCCACATGTTCCTGAGAATGATAGCCGCCCCAGGAGCCGCACCAACGAAGAAGCCAATGGTTTCGGTATCCATGCGAAGAACTTCCTATGCCACCTAACTACCTAATAGGCGGACCCGCGGGTCCGGTTATATATCCCTGTACCCGTTTGGAAATCCCGACGCAATGCCCTGATTCAACTGGAGCTTATCTGTGCTGGGCCCGGCTAACAACCGGACGAATAACCGGATGCAGCGAGCTGCTATGCCGCCGGCATAGGTTTGCACCATCTCAATCAGTGAGACTGGCACAGAGTTATGCTCCATCTAGCAGTCGACGGTTTTGGGGGCGTCGCTCCGCTGAAGCGACTGCTATAGGCGTAGTTATGGTTACCCAGAATTAGGGCCGCCGTCGTCGGCGGGGAAACAGGGTTGCGAAGCAGGTAGGATCAAGCAGCCTATTTGTGTAGCGCCTTAAATTAGCCGTCGTCGTTGTGCATGTTGTCAGGTACATCGTCGAATTGATCCGTCTAGCCTACGACCTCTGCACTTGATGAAACCGCCCCCGCGTTCGCGCGGGGGTTCTTTTCTGTGCGCTCGGCGGCCGACTATTCCGCAGGGGGAAGTGATGGTTTGGGGGAATTGGCGAGATAATTCATATGGACGTCTAACCGGCGCTCAACTTGAACGTTGCCTTGTATGTTTCAGCGAATGCTGGGCCATCCGAAATGGTGAAATCACCCCGAAAGATGAGGTCGCTTGGTGGGCGGCTACCGAAAAGTTGATGAAGATCCCCAACTGGACCGTGTTCTATCAAGACACTCTGTTAGAGCTGCTGGGCAAAATCGCTGTTGTGACCGGCACAGTTGATCAGCTGAAGGAAGCGGCTGCTTCGGCGAACCCGATTGATGCTGTCGCCGCGATGATCGACAAATTGCCGGACGAGGCTCCCGAACATCCGGCCGCGATGGCACTGGCGTTTGCCATGGTCGGCAACCTTGATGCGATTGCGCGCTACTCGCGGTCGATCAACGACATGTTTAGGGCGTGCCGGGAAAAGGGAGATATTGAAGCGCTATTCGATGCGCTGTCCGTGGACAGTTGCATATCGACAATGCCCTTTTTTCAGGCGGCGCTTCGGCTGGGGCAGCTGACAGGCGATTCTGAGGCGGCCGAGGCAATCTTTGCACGCATCAAGGGTCCTCATAAGAAGCGCCTCGTCTATCCCGAACTACGTTGGGCAGAGTATCTATTACGCGACAACGGTGCGTTCGAGGTATGTACGCAGGACGAGATACACGAGCTTCTCGTGGAGCATCTCAAGCTGTACGACGACGATAGCAAGCTCAAGGACTCTAAGAAATCTCTGTTCGCGCTCTTCAGCAAGTGGCGCAAGCAGGCCGGAATCTAAAAGGTCGTTTTTGGTTGGTCGGCAGACGGTTCCTATGCGCATAGCTTCGGTGACGCCCAATTCCGGGCGTCATGAGCTACCTCGATGCACAAGAATCCCGAATTGCCCTCCCAGACGCTGGCCGTTGACTTGCACGGCGAGCAGCCGTGCATGCCAACGGCCGGCAAGGGTGCGCCACCCAGTATCACAGCACCCGCAAACTGCATCCGACCCCTCCGACATGGCGTGGACAGCCTTTATCTGTCGTTCCCCGGGGCCATCGACCCCAAGCTGGCCGTGCATCTGCAGGAGTGCAAAACCCTCGCCCAAGCCAACGACGAGGAAATCGTGGCCCTCGGTGGCATCCGTATTGGTGACCATCAGCTCATGGTGATGCCACGAGGCCGAGGCCGCTTCGCTTTCGTGCTGGAGGACAACTGGTTTTCCATCCAGCTCTCCAACACCTCGGGCGGCATGCTGCCGCTGGCCATGGTGCAGATTCGTAGCCAATACCTGACCGCCGTCGGCCCGGAAGAGGCGATCCGCACCATCAGTGACTTGATCAAGAGCATGGGGGTCCTGTCGGGGCCGGCGAGGCTCAGTCGCATCGACCTGTTTGCCGACTTCACCACCGACCTGGATCTGGCCGCCATTCCCGGCACGCACTGGGTCAAGCGCAGCAAGAAGCGCACGATCCACGAGGAGTGCGACCAGATCACCGGGATCTCCTTCGGCAGCGGCAACGAGGTCAGTGCACGGCTCTACGACAAGACGCGCGAGCTGGCCAAGTCCGGCAAGTTCTACATGGAGCCGCTGTGGGCGCTGCAGGGCTGGGAGGAGGGGCAAACGGTCTGGCGGATGGAGTTCCAGATTCGCCGCGAAGGTTTGCCGGAACCTATGAAGGGAGCAGCGCCCGACGCGCTGGTGTTGGGCGGTAGCCTCTGGCGCTATCTGTGCGATGAGTGGCTGCGTCTCGCCATCCCCTCCGACTCGGACGACACACGCACGCGCTGGCCCACGCACCCGCTGTGGGCGGAGCTGGCGCAGGTGTGGGACGTCGATCCGCGCGCCGCGCCACTTACGCGCGTTGCCAAGGCACGTCTACCGGACGACGACTATCTGTTCCGCGCGGGCATTGCCGGCCTCACGCCCTTCATGGCGCGCGAGGGCATCACCGATTACGGCCACGGCCTGGGCGAGTTCCTGCACGCGTTGGAGGCGTACTTTGACGAGCCCAGTCGGCAGTTTCCCGAGAGTCTGCAACGTTACGTGGACCGCAAGTCCCGCCTGAAGGCGCGGCGCTACAACGTGCGGATGGCCAGCCATGACGAGGACTAAGCCATGCGCACCCTCGACTTGCACGAAGCGGCCGCGTTCCTGCACATGTCGCCCGCCGTGCTGCGCCTGCATGCCCGTCAAGGTCGCCTCAAAGCGGCCAAGCCGGGCAAGCGCTGGGTCTTCCTCGACGTCGACCTTGCTCACTATCTCGGTCAGCTTTACGCTGGCCGTGGGCAAGCGCCGCTAAGTGGCTCCAACGAGGAGGAATCTTCATGGGGCTATCCAAGCGGGGTGATGTCTGGTGGATCAGCTTCACCACACCACACGGGCAGCGAATACGCCGCTCTTCTGGGACTGACGACAAGACGCGGGCACTCGAATACCTCGACCGATTGAAGGTCCAGTGGTGGGAGCAGCAACGTCTGGGCGTCCGACCGGATCGCAGTTGGCAGGACGCGGCCGTGCGGTGGGTGAAGGAGACCAGCCACAAGAGGACGCACGACAAAGACATCGCGATGTTGCGGCGGGTCGATCGCTGGTTGGGTCACTTGATGCTCAGTCAGGTGACCCGCGACGTGATCGACCAGCTGGCGGAGCGCTTGGCCAAGGCATCGAGCTCAAGCACCGCCAACCGGCATCTCGCGGTGATCCGTTCGATCCTTCGACGGGCAAGGGATGATTGGGAATGGGTGACGCACATTCCCAAAGTCCAGCTCTACCGGGAACCGAAGCAGCGCATCCGCTTCCTGACCCCGGACGAAGCTCGGCGGCTCCTGACGGAGTTGCCCGAGCATCTTCGGGAGATGGCGCAGTTCGCTTTGTCGACGGGGCTGCGGCAGCGCAATGTGTCGTACCTGCGATGGGACCAGGTCGACATGAGCCGTCGGGTGGCGTGGATTCATCCAGACGAGGCCAAGGCCGGGAGGGCCATTGGCGTTCCGTTGAACGAGGACGCGCTCGACGTGTTGCGTCGGCGCTTGGGCCGACACGGGGACTATGTCTTCACCTATCAGGGGAAGCCGGTGTTCCAGTGTTCGACTCAGGCATGGAAGCGGGCGTTGGAACGGGCGGGCATCGAGCGGACGTTTCGCTGGCACGACTTACGCCACACGTGGACGTCGTGGCATGTGCAGAGCGGCACGTCGCTGCAGGAGTTGATGGCGCTGGGCAGTTGGGCGAGCTACGACATGGTGCTGCGATATGCGCATCTGGCGGCGGACCATCTGCGTGGCGCGGCGACCCGAATCGATGGCACGTTTTCGACACCCAAACAAAAGCCGCAACTGGTGCGGCTGTCGTAAGGTACTGATGTACATGGTGGCCGAGGACGGAATCGAACCGCCGACACGGGGATTTTCAATCCCCTGCTCTACCAACTGAGCTACTCGGCCGGAAACCTTGTTTCCACGGGACAACCGTGAGGGTTGTCGATGATGCGTGGAGCCGCGCATTAGACCGAATACACGGCGTTTCGTCAAGACTCGGTGTCGGGAGCGGTGAAGCCGGAGGCCTTGGCGAAGTCGCCGCCGAACAGGAACTTCTCCATCTCTTCGCCGAGGTACTTGCGCGCTTTCGGGTCGAGCGGGTTGAGCCGGTATTCGTTGATCAGCGTGGTCTGGTGGGCCAGCCATTGTTGCCACGCGGGCTTGGATATCTCGGCGTAGATGCGCTGGCCGAGTGGGCCGGGCCAGGGAGCGAAGTCGAGGCCTTCGGCGTCGATCCCGAGCTTGGCGCAATGGATGGTACGGCTCATGGTCTGGTTCCTTGTCGACCGTGCTGGTCGGGCGCGGCCGGGTTGAAGTGCCGAGCTTGCGATGTGCGCTCAGTCGGCGTCGTTGATCTGCATCAGTAATGTGCGCACCGGCGCAGGCAAGCCAAGTGCGCCGAGTTCGCCGGCGCTGCACCAGCGTAGCTGCGGATTATCGGCGATGCCGCGCGGTGCAGTCGCGCGATCGAACAGCAGCGGCTCGATGTTCAGCCGATAGTGGCTGAACACGTGGGTGAACGGGGCGAGGGTTTGCGCGTCGTCGATCTGTGCATGTTGTTGCGCGATGCGCCAGGCGCCATCGGGGTCGACGGCTTCGGGCAGGCTCCACAAGCCTGACCACACGCCTTGTGGGCCACGCCGTTCCAGCAGCACGCGGCCCTGGCTGTCGCGCAGAACCAGCATCACGGTGGCGCGGGTGGGAAGGGTTTTTCCGGGCTTGCGGCTGGGTAACAGCACGGTGAGATCGTCGCGGTAGGCGATGCAGTCACCGGCCAGCGGGCAGTCCCCACAGCGCGGGCGCGAGCGCACGCAGAGGGTGGCGCCGAGATCCATGATCGCCTGGGTGTAGTCGGCAACGCGGGTGGGCGGCGTATGCGCTTCGGCATGCTGCCACAGCTGTTTTTCCACGGCGCTTTCGCCTGGATGGCCGTGGATGCCGTGATAGCGGGTGAGTACGCGCTTGACGTTGCCGTCGAGGATCGCGAAACGCAGGCCGTGCGCCTGCGCCAGGATCGCGCCGGCGGTGGAGCGACCGATGCCGGGCAGCGCTCGCAGCGCGTCGAAATTGCGCGGCAGTTCACCGCCATGCTGCGCCGCGCAGATTTGTGCGGCGCGATGCAGGAAACGCGCGCGGCGGTAGTAGCCAAGGCCGGACCACAGCGCCAGCACGGTGTCCTCGTCGGCGGCGGCGAGATCGCGCAACGTCGGCAACGCCTTGATGAAACGCTCGAAGTAGCCGATGACGGTGGCGACCTGGGTCTGCTGCAACATCACTTCGGACAGCCATACACGGTAGGCATCGCGCGGGTGTTGCCATGGCAGGTCTTTGCGGCCGTGCTGATCGAACCAATGCAGCAGGCGGGTGGCCAGAGTTGCGCTCATGGCTTCCTGTCGACGGCGGGTTTAGCCGGTGCAGTGGATGTGCTGGCGGCCGCGGGCACGCCGTCGCCAGCCTGGACGGTGAGTCCTTCGATGCGGATGCCGCCGATTTCGATCTTCGCGATTTCCGCATGGCCGCTGATTGGCGGCACGCTCAGTTGCGGCGCCTGTTCGTCGCCGAGCTGGCCCCACCAGTGCGCCAGCGCCAATGGCGGCAGGTGCAGGTCGGCGTGGTTGTCGGGGCCGTCGAGTTTCAGTGCGAGCAGCAGCGGGTTGTTCTGGTCGGCCGGGGTCAGCGCCAGTGCGATGTCGTATTGCCCGGCGTCGGCCCGGTCGAGCTTGCCGGTGAGGCGCGCAGCGGCATCCGCGGCGCCATGCCAGTGCGCATTGCCGGTGAGCACGAGCGTCATCGCGCTGCCTTGCGACAGGTGCAGGGTGATGTTGTCCAGTTGCAGCGCATTGCCTTCGATGCGCGGCGTGGCGGACAGCCGCAATTGCACTGGCATGTTCGCCGCGGTGGTGGCGGACAGGCTGAGCGGAAACGGCTGGCCCGAGATCAGGCTGCCGGCTTCCAGCGCGACGTTGTCGAGCAGCAGCTCATTGCCGCGCACCACGCTGCCATGGTTGATGCTGATGCCGGTGTCGATCCGTGGAATGTTTGGTGGCGTGCCTGCCGGCTGCGCGGGCAGGGCGGCCAGCCACTCTTGCAGTGCGTCCAGATCGACTCGCGGCGAATCGATCTGCAGTTGCGAGATCACCGTGGGGCCGCCGAGCACAGTGCGCCAGGGCAGCGCCAGCCGGCCGCGTGCGGCAAGCAGGATCGGTGCATTGGCGCCTTCTGCATTGAGCGTGATGCCGTCGAGATCCAGCGCCGGGCGTGGAAACAGGGTCGGGCTGGCCGGGCTGGCCAGGTTCAGTTCGAGCCCGGCCGAGCGGGCCTGGGTCTGCAGCATCCGGGTGAAACGATCCGGCTGCAGCAGCAGATAGACGGCAATCACCGCAACGAGCACCAGCGTCAGCACGAGGCCGCCAAGCACCAGCAGGATCAGCCGCAGTCGGTGCGACATCGCTCAGCCTCGCCGGTGCCGATCAGTCATGCCCATGCCCGTCGCCGAGATTGGTCGGCAGCAGGCCGTCGACAAACGACTCGGCTTCGAACACGCGCAGATCGGTGGCGGTCTCGCCGAGGCCGACATAGCGGATCGGCAGGCCGAACTCACGCGCCAGCGCAAACACCACGCCGCCTTTGGCGGTGCCATCGAGCTTGGTCACGACGAGGCCGGTGACGCCGACGATCTGGCGGAACTGGCGCACCTGGTTGACCGCGTTCTGGCCGGTGGTGCCATCGATCACCATCAGCACTTCGTGCGGCGCGTCGTCGTCGATCTTCTTCAGCACGCGGGCAATCTTGCCCAGCTCATCCATCAGGCCGCCCTGGGTGTGCAGGCGGCCGGCGGTGTCGGCGATCAGCACGTCGATGCCGCGCGAGCGCGCGGCCTGCAGTGCGTCGAAGATCACGCTGGCGGCGTCGGCATCCTGACCCTGCGAGATCACCGGCACCTGGTTGCGTTCGCCCCAGGTTTTCAGTTGCTCGACGGCGGCGGCACGGAAGGTGTCGCCGGCGGCCAGCATCACCGCGCGTTTCTCATCGCGCCATCTGCGCGCCAGCTTGCCGATGGTGGTGGTCTTGCCGGCACCGTTGATGCCGACGACCAGCACCACGAATGGTTGCTTGCCCCGCACGTCCAGCGGCTGCTCGACCGGCTTCAACAGCGCGATCAGCGCCTGACGCAGGGCGGCCAGCAATGCGGGCGCATCGGCGAATTCGCGCTTGTGCATGCGCTTGCGCAGGTCCTCGACCAGCTCGCTACTGGCTTCGACGCCGACATCGGCGGTGATCAGGGTGGTTTCCAGCTCGTCGAGCAGGTCGTCATCAAGCTTGGGGTGACGCACGAACAGCGAGCTGAGGCCGCGCGCGAAGGCGTTGCCGTACAGTCGTTCGCGCCAGCTGCGCTTGGCGGTTGTTTCCGATGGAGCGGATACAGGTTCGATGTCCGGCGCAGCGAAGCGTTCGGCTTCGGGCTGGGTTTCGGCGGGTGCGGGGACTTCCGCCAGTGCTTCGTGAAACAGCGGATCACCGCTTTCCGGTGCGACGGCGTCGGCGGGCTTCTCGCTGGTGGGCTGCGCCGATCCTGTTTCGGTGGGCTTTTTCTTCCAGAACTTGAGCATTGCGGCCGTGATTCAAAGACAATGGGCGGCATGCTAACACTCCAACCTGTACTGGCCGCTGAGGGTCCGGCCGCCAAGGGCGTGACTGCGTGAACGGTGGCCGGAAGCCGGGACCGGGGCGGATCCGCATCATCGGCGGCAGCCTGCGCAATTCGCGGCTCGACGTGCCGGATCTGCCGGGCCTGCGACCCACTGCCGAACGGGTGCGCGAGACGCTGTTCAACTGGCTGGCGCCGGTCATCGACGGCGCGCGCTGCCTGGATCTGTTCGCCGGCACCGGCGCGCTGGGCATCGAGGCGCTGTCGCGTGGCGCGGCCAATGCGCAGTTTGTCGAGCGCGACACGCGCGCGGCACAGGCGCTGCGCGACAATCTGGTGCGGCTCAAGGTCAGCAACGGTCAAGTGACGGCGCTCGATGCAGTGCAGTTCCTGCGCGGTGCGCCGCAGGCGCAAGACCTGGTCTTTCTCGATCCGCCGTTTGCGCTGGAGCTGTGGTCGGTGCTGGCGCAGCAGCTGGAGCAGGGCGGCTGGCTGGCCGCGCAGGCATGGGTTTATGTGGAGTCACCGCGCACCGTTGCGCAGGCACTGCCGCCGAACTGGCAGCTGCACCGCGAAGGCCATGCCGGCGAGGTGCGTTTTGCGCTCTATCGGCGCTCGCTTCCGTTAAGCTAGGGTCAATTCAGCTGCCGCATTCGTCTCGTGAGCAAACCCTTGGGCAATCCGCGCCTGGCCATCTATCCGGGCACCTTCGATCCGATCACCAACGGTCATACCGACCTGGTGACGCGTGCTGCGCCGCTGTTCGATCGGGTGATCGTGGCGGTGGCCGACAGCTCCACCAAGGGGCCGGGTTTCAGCCTTGGCGAGCGGATCACCCTGGCGCGGCTGGCGCTGGCTGACCTGCCGAACGTGGAAGTGCGCGGCTTTGACTGCCTGCTGGCCACCTTCATCGAGGAAGTCGGAGCCGGCGTGATCATCCGTGGCCTGCGTGCGGTGTCGGACTTCGAATACGAATTCCAGCTGGCCAGCATGAATCGCCATCTGATTCCGCAGGCGGAAACGCTGTTCCTGACGCCGGCAGAGCAATACAGTTTCATTTCCTCGTCGCTGGTGCGCGAGATCGGCCGCCTCGGCGGGGATATTTCCGGTTTCGTGCATCCGGCGGTACAACAGGCCATGCGGCAGCGCTGGCACAAGGGCCGGACCGGCTCCAACAAGCAACCCGAAACAGAAGGTGATAACCATGCGTAAGTTCGCTCTCATCGCTGCCATCGCACTGACCGCCACTCTGGCCCTGAGCGCCTGCGGCAAGCACGGAGATGACCAGCAGGCCGGTCAGCAACAGGCGCAGCAGGCGCCCAAGCCGACTGATCCCAACGATTCCAAGGCATGGGGTGCATACCTCGGCCAGATCGTGCAGAAAAACATGCAGGGGATGAGCGCGAACCAGCCCTATGCGTACATGGTGACGGCCGGCACCACCGACGAAACCAAGGCACAGAATGACCGCCAGTTGCAGAGCGTGCAGGACACTGTCGCGCGTGGCGTGCTGCCGGGCAACCTGCTGGCCTTCGGCGGCCCGGTTTCCGCCACGACGGCTGACCTGGTCGTGGCTGCCTTCAAGGATGCCAAGCCCGGCTCGTTCAAGGACGTGATCATCCTGTTCATCGGGGACCAGGCTGACGAACAGCGTGTCACCGATGCGCTGAAGCCCACCGGTGCCACGATCCGCTTCGTCGTCATGTAATTGATGTGGTTGCAACACCGCGCCGGCATGGCCGGCGCGGTGTTGCAACGTCGCCCTCGCTGCCACGGCGCGAGGGCGATGGGTGGGGCCGGTCGCTGTGAGATAGCCAGTGCGCCGGTACGCTCTCCCCAGGCGTCACTCACCAACATGTAGTATCGATTGCCATGTCTCTGAAAATCCTCGATACCTGCGTCAATTGCGACGTCTGTGAACCGGCTTGCCCGAACAAGGCGATCTCGCTGGGCGAGGAGTTCTACGTGATCGATCCGGCATTGTGTACGGAGTGCGTTGGTCATCACGACGAACCGCAGTGCGTGGTGGTGTGCCCGGTCGAATGCATCATCAGCGATCCCGAGCATGTCGAGTCGCCCGCGCAGCTCGATCTCAAATACCGCCACCTGATGGCGAAGGAGTCCGCCGCATGAACTTTCCCCTGAACTGGCGTGTGCTGTCGCTGAGCCTGCTGCTGGTTGGCGGTGCGGCATTCGCGGCCGACGGCCCACCAAAGGCGGTCGTGGCGGCTCATGCCGCCTCGATGCAGCAGCGCCCGGGCCATGCGGCGATCGCCAGCGCGAATTACCTCGCCACCAATGCCGGCCTCGAAGTGCTGGCCAAGGGCGGCAACGCCTTCGACGCGGCGGTCGCGGTGGCCTCGACCTTGTCGGTAGTGGAGCCGGAGAGCTCCGGCATCGGTGGCGGCTTCATGGCCGTGCTGCATCGGGCGAAGGACGGTCATGATGTTTTCATCGACGCCCGCGAAGCCGCACCTGCGGCGGTCAATCGCAAGGATTACCTCAACCCCGACGGCAGCCCGAACCGCGATGCTGCGCTGAAGGGCCCGCTCTCGGCCGGCATTCCGGGCGAGCCGGCCGGACTGGTGCTGATCGCGAAGCGCTACGGGCGACTGCCGCTGCAGCAGTCGCTGGCGCCGGCGATCCGCATTGCCCGCGACGGCTTTCAGCCGGATGCGCGCCTGCGCGGCTCGATCGCCGCGGAGCAGAAAGCCCTTGAGCGCTGGCCGGCATCGGTGGCGAAATACCTGCCGAACGGCAAGCCACCCGCCGAGGGCCTGATCTGGCGCGATCCGGATCAGGCGCGCACCTGGGAATTGATCGCCGCACGCGGCGATGACGGTTTTTATCGCGGCGAGACCGCGCAGAAGCTGGTTGCCACCGTGCGCGCGGCTGGCGGCAACTGGACGATGGCCGACCTGGCCAGCTATCAGGCCAAGGAGCGCACGCCGATCACCGTGAATTACCGCGGCTATCGCATCGTCACCGCACCACCACCGTCGTCCGGTGGCGTGGCGATTGCCGAGATACTCAACATTCTCTCCGGTTTCGATTTGACGAAGATGAGCCAGGCGCAGCGCGTGCACTACATCGTCGAGGCGATGCGTCGCGCGTTCCGCGATCACAACGATTATCTGGGCGACCCGGATTTCGTGAAGATGCCGCTGGACATGCTGCTCTCGCCGTTCTACGCCGATGGCCTGCGCCAGGGCATCCTGCCGGACAAGGCCACACCGTCGTCGATGCTGCCGCGCGCCGAGGCACCGGAGCCGGGCATGCACACCACCCACTTCTCGATCATCGACGCCGACGGCAACATGGCGGCGGTGACCTCGACGGTGAACTACACGATGGGCTCCACCTTCGTCGCCGAAGGCACCGGCGTGCTGCTGAACGACGAGATGGACGATTTCGCGCTGGTGCCGAACAAGCCGAATGTCTACGGTCTGCTCGGCAGTGCGGCGAATGCACCGGAGCCCGGCAAGCGCATGTTGTCGTCGATGTCACCGAGCATCGTGATCGGCGCCGACCGCACCGCGGTGATCGGCTCGCCCGGCGGCTCGACCATCATCACCCAGGTGCTCGAAGGCATCCTGCATTTCATCGACGGCGAGAGCGCGCTGCAGATCGCCGCGCACAAGCGCTTCCACCATCAGTACCTGCCGGACGAGGTGATGGTTGAGGACGGTGTGTTCGACCCGGCCACCAGCGATGCACTGACGAAGATGGGCTACACGCTGAAGCAGCGCGAGTCGTGGGGGTTCATGAACGTGGTGACCTGGGACCGCAAGACCAACAAGCTCGATGCGGCCAGCGATCCGCGCCGACCGTCGGGACTGGGCAAGGTGCAGTAAGGTCAGGCCATGGAACTGTTCTCGATTCAGGGCAATTCGCAGCAACTCGATGGTGGCGCGATGTTTGGGAATGCTCCCAAGGCCCTGTGGTCGCGCTGGATTGCGCCGGATGAGCAGAATCGCATTCCGCTGGCCTGCCGCTGCCTGCTGGTGAAAGATCTTGACGGCCGCAACGTGTTGTTCGAGACCGGCATCGGCGCGTTCTTCGAGCCCGCGCTGCGCGAGCGCTATGGCGTGGTCGAATCACGGCACGTACTGCTGGAGTCGCTGGCCGAGATCGGTTTGAGCGATGCGGACATCGACGTGGTGGTGCTGTCGCATCTGCATTTCGATCACGCCGGCGGCTTGCTGGCGGCGTGGGAAAAGGATCGGCCGTTGCGTCTGCTGTTCCCGAACGCACACTTCGTGGTCGGTGCCGAACACTGGCGTCGCGCACTGCAGCCGCATCCGCGCGATCGCGCCTCGTTCGTGCCCGAACTGCAGCCGCTGCTGCAAGCCAGCGGCCGGCTGGAGCTGGTCGAGGGCGAGTATTCGCAAACGCTGGGCAATGCCGTGCGCTTCAGTTTTTCGGACGGCCATACGCCGGGCCTGATGCTGGCCGAAGTCGGCGGCGTGGTGTTCTGTGCCGACCTGATCCCCGGCCGCTTCTGGGTGCATCTGCCGATCACCATGGGCTACGACCGCTGGCCCGAAAAGCTGATCGACGAGAAGAAGGCATTTCTGGAGGACAAGCTGGCGCGCGATGTGCGGCTGTTCTTCACCCACGATCATGAGTGTGCGCTGGCGTGGGTGACCCGCGACGAGCGCGGCCGTTTCGGTACGACCGACGAGCAGGGCGTGCTGCATGGTGTGTCGCCGCAGCCATCGGCTGGAGCGGCCTGATGAATTTGCGCAAGGGCATATCCATGCACGGGTTGGTGCTGAACATCGCCGGCGCCCTGCTGGTGCTGGCCGGCATCGGCCTGGTGGCGATGACGGCGCGTGGCCTGCTCAATTATCGCGCCGCAGCCGGTCGGCATGGTGGCGAGGTGATCGACCTCGGCACGCATGCCCAGCCGCAGGCCGGCCAGCACGGTTACATGGCGCGCGTGGTCGGAACACCGCAAGTGGTGGAAGCGCCGCATGACCCGGAGTTCAATCTGCGGGTGAACACGCCGGTGCTGGTGCGCCACGTCGAGATGTTCCAGTGGCGCGAGATACGCATCGGCGACAGCGTGCACTACGAAATGGACTGGGTCGATCGGCCACTGGATTCCAGCCACTTCGAGGATCCGCGCGGGCATGCGAATCCCGCCAGCTTCCCGATCAGCGGCAAGCAGTTCGATGCCGGTCTGGTGCAGATGGGCGGATTCAAGCTGGGGCCGTTGCTGCAGCACGCGCTGCCCGGTTCGGAGCAGGTCACGCCGGATCCGAAATCACTGCCGGAAAATCTCGCGGCAAGCTTCACTCTCTACCAGAATCATCTGGTGACCAGTGCGCGTCCGGATGACCCTCGGCTGGGCGATCTGCGGGTGAGCTGGGATGAAGTGCCTCTGCAACAGCTGACCATCGTCGGGCGCCTCGATGGCGATCGATTGGTGGCGGCCGCCGAGGCCGCCGATGGCAAGGGTTATGACGTGCAACTCGGTGACGTGCCGTTGCTCGACATGTTTCCGGATCTGCCGGTACCGCCGGAGTTCGTGCTGAGCAGGCAGATCCTGGCCGTGCTGCTGGCTGCGCTGGGCGTGTTCCTGTTGCTGCTGGCGCAGCGCGACCAGCGCGACGTATTGCTGGCGCTCGGCCTGGGCGGCCTGGTCGTGGGTGCCGTGGCCAGCACGCTGTGGCTCGGTGGCGATACGCGCATGCTGTGTGGCTGGGCCGTGATCGCGCTGGCTGGTCTGTTCACCGCGATCTGGCGCATGCGCCGCGCACATTGATCATTGCCGGGACGCGGAGTTGCGCGTATCGGATGCTCAGTTCGACTGCTTCCCATCCGCCTGGGCATAGACCTGATCGGCCCATTGCGTGGCTTCCAGGTAGATCGTGGCCATCCGCTGGATACGTTGTGGCTGTGCATGTTCGCTGGTCAGCTTGCCGGCTTCCCACGCGAGGATCTGCTCCAGCAAGGGTGCGAATGGGCCGCTGCGGTCAGTCAATGCCTGGCTGATCTCCGGCATCAGCCGCAGATGGGTCAACAGGAATTCCATCGGTGCGCACATCAAGGTGTCGAGCAGCGAGAACAGGCCGACGGTGAAGGCCATCTCCCGACTGCCGTTGGGCATGCCGACAGCCAGCTTTTCGCACATGTGGGCACGAATCAGTGCCGCGCGCAGCAATTCCGGCGGCCGGTCATCCATGCCGCACAGCGACATGGTGTCGATCCAGTTGCGCATGCGCGTGACGCCGAAGAAGATCGCCGCCTGCTGCACCGACTTCAGTTGCCGCGGCAGTGCGAAGTAGGCGGAGTTGACGCAGCTCAGCAGCTTGTAGCTGAGCACGGCGTCGTCGCGAATGATGTTGCCCAGTTCGACCGGCCCCTGGTTGGCTTCCTGCAGGGCGCGCATCAGTCGCAGCATGCTCAGCCGGTTGGCAGTCAGCACCGGTACGGCCTCCAGTCGCGGGGTCAGCAGGTAGCGCCCCTGGATCGCATGCAGCGGCAAATCCAGACATCGCTGATAAGTGGTGTGATCGTTCACCTCGCCGGCGACGACCCAGATGCCGCGGGAGTTCAGTTGCTCGGCACGTGCCTGCAAGGCTTCCGGAGTCATCTGGCTGGCATCCAGTCGCACGAACTGCACGATCTGCAGGAGCGCCGCGATCGCCAGGCTGCCATCCAGATCGACATCGGATGCGTCGAGCATGAGCTGGCAACCGCGCTGGGCCATCTGCTGCAGGCGCTTCATCAAGGCGGGATCGGTGGCTACCTGGGGCTGCAGCAACACGCCAAGGCGCGGCTGATGCAGCAGGGCATCGAAATCCTCGGGCAGCAACTCGGCAGGTATGTTCAGAAAGGTACGGTTGCCGCGTACCAGTCGAGTCAATGCACCATCGGTGATGGTGGACAGCACGCGTGGCAGCAGGGTCTGCTCATCGCCGGGTTCGCGATGAAACATGATCTCGTAGGCGAACAGCAGGCGATTGCGATCGAGCATGGGCACGCGCAGCACCGGCAGCGGGGCCGCCGGCACAGGCGGCATGCTGGCATCGGGCGATATGGAAACGTTGAGGTTGCTCATATTCAGTCATCGCGATAATGCGAATGCAGGCCGTGGCGCGCTTCGCAGTTCAGTTGGGATGCCGCATGCACAGATCGTCACGGTCATCACTCACGCTCGCGACAGTGCCTGCGAACGTATGCTGGCGCGCAATTCACCGGTGCGGCCGTACAGCTCGCTTTCGCCAGCATGGCCGGTGAGTATCGACAACGCCTGACGAACCTGGCTCAACCGCTGGTTGACGGTGTTGCCGTTGCGCTGATTGAGTTGCTGGCAAGAGCGCAGCGAGTGCACGATCCGCGCCCAGACCGGCTCCAGCCTGACCGCCGCCGCGGGCAACTCGCGACCCAGTTGCAGGCGCTCGGCATCGAGCCGCTCCAGTTGCAGCATCAGTGCCTGCTTGCGTGACCCGGTCTGATCCAGCGCTTCGCTGTTGGCTGCGCCGAGTGCAGCGCGCTCGGCCTCGAGTGTCTGTGCCAGCTGATCGACGGCCTGCTGCATGTCGTCGAGCACCGCCGTCAACGCGCTGTCCAGTTCGCCCTGCAGCAGCTGGCTCATGCCTTTCCTGTGCCGCCGATCTGCTGCTCCAGCGACATCATCTTGTCGGCGATGCGGACAGGATTGATCTGGTAGCTGCCATTGGCCAACGCCTGGCGCACGCGTTCCACCCGCTGCGGATCGATCGCGGCGGCTTCGTCGGCGCGCGCTGCCTGTTGCAGCGCGCGCGCCGAATCGGTCAGCTTGAGTTGATCGTCGGGCTGGGGCGCGGCACTGGCAGAGCCCGCCGAAGCGGCTGTTGCCGGTGTCGAGCCATTGCCCGAGCTGCTCGTTGCCTGCGTGAATTTCGGCAAGCCGTTGTTGGAAATAGTCGTATTCATAGGTCCGTTCTCGCTGCGGTATTGGCCCTGTAGCTATCAGATCGGCCGGTGTCACGGAAACTTTAGTGCGGAAATTCCGGGAGATGGTGGCGCCTGCATTGCGGCGATCCGGTTTCAAGGCAGCGCGATCACCTCCCCGGGGGCACTGACCATTGCATCGATCACCTTGCCGGAGCTCGCGTTGCGCACGCGCAGGCGGGCGCCGCTATCGCCCCCGCCCAGCGCCACGCCGGCGGCGCGTACCTCGATCCCCTCCATCTGGGCGACCAGTTGCACGCGATCACCAGCGCGGACCATGCGGCGTCCACCCAGTGCATCGGGCGTGAGTACCGCGCCGGCGGCCAGCGGACGGGCCAGGCTGCGGCCGGCCAGTTGATCCAGATTTTCGATATAGCCATAACCCAGCCGGGTGATGTCGCGCTGTTCGGCGCGCACATCGGCGGCAGTCAGGCCATCGCCGCGCAACAGCGGATGACTGGCGACCAGTACGGCACGGAACAGCTGCAACTGAACCGGGACGCGCACGATCCAGCCAGCTTGCCCGCATTGCACCTGTACGCTGATGCGCGATGCGATCGCGGCGTGCTCGGCCACGCTTGCGCGCAAGGGCTCGGCACAATCGGCCAGCTGCAGGCGCGGATCCAGCGGTGCGGATTTGACTTCGACCCGGTTGCCCGGCTGCGCATAGTGCTGGCGCAACGCCTGTTCGGCGGCCGTGCGCACCGCAGCGAACGACTGGCTTGCCGCCGCCGGCGCGGCGACGGCGATGGCCAGCAACGCACCGATCCACCAACCGATGCCCTGCGGACAGCGCGCGGGCCGCCGTTTCTTCATGCGTCCACCAGCAGGGCGCCCAGTTGTCCGAGCAACGCTTCGCGTCCGGATTCCAGTTGCTGCGACAACTGGGCCGCCTGTTCAAGCTGGCCATCGCACAGCAGGCTGACAAAACGGCTGCTTTGCTCGCACAGCTGCACGCCGGCGGCGTTCAGGCTGGCGCCGGCAGGCCGATCCTGGTGCAACGCGGTCAGTCGTGCGAGCGTGCGGCCCAGTGCATGCGTATCGAACCAGCGCCGATCCAGTGCGCCCGGATCCAGCATGGCCAGTTCCATCGCCTGGCGCAGGCTCAGCGCGGTTTCGCGCACGGTCAGACTGAGGCTGGCCGGATCGTTGCCGCTTTCGCTTTCCAGCCAGTCCAGACCCAGCCGATGCGCCAGCAGCGCGGAACGATTCAGCGATTCGGCCTGGCGCCGGGCCTCGATGCCTCGCCGCTGCAACGCGCCGAGCGCGGCCTGGGTCGCGGTGACACGTGCATGTTGCAGGTCGTGCTGCTGCTGCAGCTTGACGATACGCCCGCTGGCCGAGTGCAGGGCCTCGTCGCCCTGGCGCAGGGTGGTTCCGGTGTGGCCGATGCCATTCTGCGCCCGTTCCAGTTGCTGAAGGCCGTGTTGCACGTCGCCGTCCAGCTGGCGTGAGAAGTCGCCGATTGAACCGGTGACGGTTTCGATTTCGGTGGTGGCGAGCGTGGTTTTTTCTGCCAGCTGCTTGACCTCGTCGGCGACCACGGCAAAACCGCGACCCGCTTCGCCGGCGCGCGCGGCTTCGATCGCCGCATTCAATGCCACCAGGTTGGTCTGGTGGGCAATCTCCTGCACCACGCCGGTGAGCTTGCGGATCTGCGCCACCTGTTCGGCCAGCTTGCTCTGGTTGCGGTTCATTGCCGACAACGCGCTGCGCAACAGGCGCAACTGGCCATCCAGCTCGCTGACGCTGTCCGCGCCGGCGCTTCCGGCGTGACCGGCCTGCTCCAGGTCGGAGCCGATCTGCTGCAGTGCCGTCGAGATTCCGGCGCTGCCATCCGTCAAGCGATCGACGCTGCTGCGGCTTTCAAGCGCGGCCCGATCCAGCGCCATCTGCTCGCGCGACAGCTGCTGTACCGCGCCGAGTACCAGACTTTGCTGCTCCATGGTCTGCAGCGCCACGGCGGCGGGTGGCCGGTTGGCAACACGGGCAAGCAATGGCGCGATCGCCTGTGCGGCGCGCGGATATTTGCGCCGCAGCACGGCGACCTCTGCGTCATTGCCGGCGACAGCGGCCTGCACCAGGGCGGCCAGGTGCCGATTCCAGATCAAGCTCATGAGACGGGCGTTACCTTGAATTGCGCAGGAGTGCTGGATGAATGCATCGTCAGAAATTCTCGAAACTTGAGGAAGCAAGTCGCATGCCACTGTTTGCGGGGTGGCGGCAGAGCGTGGCCGGACTCAAGCGCACTGCGTTCCGGTCGATATGCCTGACATACCGCCGCGGCGGCTGCATCGCATTCGAGGAGTCCGCATGGGCGGCACACTGCTGGACAAGGTGGAACGGCAAACCCGGCTGGCCGGGCACAATCGCGTGGCGATGCTGTTGTTCCGGCTGGGCGACGAGCAGCTGTTCGGCATCAACGTGTTCAAGGTACGCGAAGTGCTGCGACGGCCGCCGCTGGAACGCATGCCGGGCACGCATGCGCTGCTGGCCGGCAGTTGCGACTATCGCGGGCAGACCATCCCGGTGATCGATCTGGCCGCTGCACTGGGTTATGCGCCGTTGAACGACGTGGCATCGGCGCATCTGATGGTCACCGAGTTCAGTCGGTCCGTGCAGGGTTTCCTGGTCGCCGACCTGCAGCACATGGTGCATTGCGAGGGTGAGTCGCTGGTCGCACCACCCAGCACGCTGGGGTTTGGCGCGCGGGTCAATGCGGTGACCCGCATCGACGGTGCGCTGCTGGCCGTGGTCGATGTGGAGCATGTGCTGGCCAGCATCGACGCGGCTCCCGCCGAGCTGTCTGTCCAGCTGCAGCGGGTTGCCGGTGCCCGCAGCCTGAGTCCGCGGCGGATCATGGTGGTGGACGATTCGTTGATCGTTCGACGCCGACTGGTGAACCTGTTCAAGCAGATGAATATCGAATGCGTGGTGGCTAGGGATGGGCGCGAGGCGCTCGATCGCCTGCTGGAGCTGGCGCAGGTGGAGCCTGACGAAGGGGTCGGGCTGGTGGTGTCGGATATCGAGATGCCGCGGCTGGACGGTTATGCGTTGACCCGTGCCATCCGCGAGGCACCGGCGCTGCGCCGCCTCAAGGTCGTGCTGCACAGTTCGCTCAGCGGCTTGTTCAACGAGGCGATGGTACGGGAGGTCAACGCGGATCGCTTCGTCGCCAAGTTCCAGCCGGATCTGCTGGCGCAGGCGGTGCTGGACCTGCTTCCCGAGCCCGCACAAGTGCCGGCGGCCTGATCGCGCCAGCAGGCGCGTCAACAATCCGTCTTTGCATCGGCGCCGCGCTCATGGCGTGTCGCTGCATGCTCCGGCAGCCAAGCTCCGGCAAGGGTTTCTGGTCGGTGGCATGCAATTTGCCTTCAGCTCCGTGCAGCAACTGCCACGCGGAGCGAAGCGATGAGTCTGACCCCTGACAATTTGTTCGGCATGCATACCCAGGCACTCGATCTGTGGCAGCGCCGCAGCGAAGTGCTGGCCAATAACCTGGCCAATGCCGACACGCCGAATTACCTCGCCCGCGATATCGATTTCCGCAAGATATTGTCCGATGCCGGAGCCGGTGCCGAGTCGCAGGGTTTGCCATTGAGTACACCGTCACCGGGTCAGATCGACCCGCTCGCGCAATCGGTGCAGCAACTGGCCTACCGCAATCCGACCCAGCCGAGCATGGACGGCAACACCGTCGACGAGCAGGTCGAGCAGGCCAATTTCGCGGCCAACGGCGTGCATTACCAGGCCAGTCTCTCCTTCATCACTGCGCAGATCCACATGCTGCGTACGGCGATCACCGGAGGCCAGGGCTGATGTCGCTGTTCTCGATTTTCAACGTCGCCGGTTCCGGCATGGCCGCGCAGTCGCTGCGGCTGAACACCGTAGCCAGCAACCTTGCCAATGCCGACAGCGTAGCCAGTACGCCCGAGGCGGCCTACCGTGCGCGCGAACCGCTGTTTGCCGCCGTGCAGAAGCAGCTGGGCAGCGGCAATGCCGCTGGCGAAGGCGTGCAGGTGCTCGGCGTCACCGAGAGCCAGGCCGCCATCCCGAGCCGCTACGAGCCGGGCAATCCACTGGCTGACGCCGACGGTTACGTCTACAGCAGCAACGTCAATCCGGTCGACGAGCTGGTCAACATGATCTCGGCCTCGCGCTCATATCAGAACAACGTCGAAGTGATGAACTCGACGCGCCAGCTGATGCAGAAGACGCTGGACCTCGGCAAATGAGGTCCGCACACATGAAACACGCACAGGTGAGGAACGTGGCATGAGTGACATGGCGATTGGCGGTCCCGCTTCGAACACCGCAAAGGCGGCCAGCGCGGCCAAGGAGAAAACCCTCGGCCAGGCCGATTTCCTGAGCCTGCTGGTGCAGCAGATGCGCAACCAGGATCCGACCAAGCCGATGGATTCATCGCAAATGGTCAGCCAGCTGGCGCAGATCAGCCAGGTTTCTGCGACGCAATCGCTGCAGACCTCGTTCGACAGCCTCAGCCAGTCGCTGCAAGGCAACCAGATGTTGCAGGCAAGCAGCATGGTCGGGCGCAGCGTGACCGTGCCGTCGGCAGCGGGCCAGTTGCAGGCCGCTGGTCTGGACGGCGCGGTGAACGTGCCCGACGGCGGTGGCACCGTGCTGGTACAGGTCACCGACAAGGACGGCAACGTGCTGCGCACGCTGAACCTGGGTACTCCCGCGGCGGGTCTGGCGGCATTCCACTGGGACGGCAAGGACGACGGGGGTACGGCGCTGGCCGAAGGCACTTACGGACTCAAGGCGCAGGTCGGCAACGATGCCGTGGCGACCTATGTGAGCGGCAAGGTCAGCGGTGTCGGCATGACCGGCAGCGACGGCGCCTATCTGGATGTGGATGGTTTTGGTGGCGTCCTGCTCAGCCAGGTCGCGCAGATCAACTGATCGCCCCGCGGGGCTTCAATACAGAGGAATTACTCGGATGCCTTTCAACATTGCATTGAGCGGTCTCAACGCGGCCTCCTCGGATCTCGAGGTCACCGCCAACAACATCGCCAACACCGGCACCACCGGCTTCAAGGGCTCGCGCGCGCAATTCGCCGAGCTGTTCAACGCCGCCGGTCCCAACCTCAGCGCCACCCAGACCGGCAGCGGCGTGCGCCTGACCAATGTGGCCCAGCAGTTCACCGCAGGCAGCGTGGAGACCACCAACAACAGCCTGGATTTCGCCATCAGCGGCGAGGGCTTTTTCACGCTGCGCGATGGCAAGGGCTACTCGTACACCCGCGCCGGCGCGTTCGGGAAGGACCAGAACGGCTACGTGACCAATGCCAATCACCAGCGCCTGCAGGTGTTTCCGGCACTGTCCAACGGCACCTTCGACACCAGCACGATGACCGATCTGCAACTGGTCACCTCGCAGAACGCGGCCAAGGCCACCGGCAGCGTGCAGATGTCACTCAACTTGCCCTCCAATGCAGTGGCGCCCGCCACCGCGTTCGATCCGGTCAACGACCCGGCCAGCTACAACCAGTCGACCCCGTTCACCGCCTACGACTCGCTCGGCGCCACCCACAGCGGCACCGTGTATTTCGTCAAGGACCCGGCCGCCAACGTGTGGAATGCGCATCTGTATATCGATGGTGCCTCGACCGGCGCGTCGCAGGCACTGACGTTCAACAGCAGCGGCGCATTGATCGCCCCGGCGAACGGCAAGCTGGCCTTTCCGGCGGTGTCGGTCAGCCCCGGCGCGAATCCCATGCAGCTCACCCTGGACATGAGCAAGGCGACCCAGTTCGGCAACACCTACGCAGCCAGTGCGATCAACCCCGATGGCTTTCCCACCGGCGTGCTGGCCAGCATTGACGTGTCCGGCGAAGGCGTCGTGCAGGCCAAATATTCCAACGGCCAGACCACTGCACTGGGTCAGCTGGCGATGGCGCAGTTCTCCAACGAGCAGGGCCTGCGCCAGCTGGACAACACCAACTGGGCAGCGTCCTACGACTCCGGCACGCCGATCATGGGTGCTGCCGGCAACGGCACATTCGGCAGCGTGCAGGCCGGTGCGCTGGAGGCGTCCAACACCGCCGACCTCACCGCCCAGCTGGTCAACATGATCAAGGCGCAGCGCAACTACCAGGCGAACGCGCAGGTGATCTCCACCGACAACCAGCTGACTCAGACCATCATCAACATCCGCAACTGACCTCACACGCAGCGTGAGGTCATCCCGGCGCAGGCCGGGATCCAGTGAAAGAGCCGTCCCGGCGTGCCGGGGTCATCGCCATTGAGGTTTCCCCCATGGATCGTTCGCTCTATGTAGCCATGACCGGTGCCACGCAGATGATGCGCGAGCAGTCGGAGGTGGCACACAACCTGGCCAACGCCGACACCGTCGGCTTCAAGGCGCAGCTGTCGACATTCCAGCCGCTGCCGGTGCAGGGGCCGGGCATGCCCACGCGGGTCAACGGCGTGGCGCAGGGCCTGGGTGTGGACATGCGCGAGGGTGGCCAGGTCGAGACCGGTCGCGAGCTGGATGTGGCGGTGCAGGGGCAGGGCTGGATCGCGGTACAGGGTGCCGACGGCAGCGAGGGTTACACCCGCGCCGGCGAATTGCGGCTTACCCCGGACGGCCTGCTCACCGATTCGCGCGGCAATCTGGTGCTGGGCGATGGTGGCCCGATCAGCGTGCCGCAGAGCAGCCAGATGAACATCGGTGCGGACGGTACCGTCTCGGTGGTGCCGATGGGGCAGGCCCCCGCCACCATCGCCGCGGTCGGTCGCATCAAGCTGGTCAATCCGGGCGCCGACCGGCTTGCGCTGGGCAGCGACGGGCTGATGCACCTCGGCGATGGCGGCACCGCGGATGCCGATCCGGCAGTCACGCTGAAATCAGGCGTGCTGGAGTCCAGCAACGTCAACCCATCGCAGACGCTGGTGCAGATGATCCAGCTGTCGCGTCAGTACGAATTGCAGATCCGCTCCATCCACAGCGCCGACGAGAACGCGCAGTCAGCCTCGCGGCTGCTGCAGGTCACATGACAAGCCCGACAAGTACGATTTTCATAAAGACATCCAGACGTCCAAACGGAGTCCATCGACATGTTTTCATCCCTGTGGGTAGCCAAGACCGGCCTTGATGCGCAGCAAACGCGCATGGACGTGATCTCGAACAACCTGGCCAATGCCAACACCACCGGCTACAAGAGCGCGCGTGCGGCGTTCCAGGATCTGGTCTACCAGAACCTGCGCCAGCCCGGTGGCCAGACCACCGAGCAGACCCAGTCGCCATCGGGCCTGATGCTGGGTACCGGTGTGCGCGTGGTCGGCAGCGAGAAGCTGTTTACCCAGGGCAACATCGAGCAGACCGGCAACTCGCTGGACGTGGCCGTACAGGGCCGCGGCTTCCTGCAGGTCACGATGCCCGACGGCACCATCGCCTATACCCGTGACGGTTCGTTGCACCTTGATCAGAACGGCCAGATCGTCACCGCCAACGGCTATGCAGTGGATCCGGCGGTGAGCGTTCCGGCCAACGCGCAGAGCATCACCATCGGCAGCGACGGCACCGTCAGCGTGAGCCTGCCGGGCCAGGCGGCGACGCAGCAGATCGGCACCGTGCAACTGGCCGATTTCATCAACCCCGCCGGCCTGCAGCCGAACGGCGACAACCTTTACCTGGAGACCGCCTCCAGCGGCTCGCCGCAGATCGGTCAGCCGGGCCTCAACGGTCTGGGCACGCTGTCGCAGGGGGCGCTGGAAAGCTCCAATGTCAACGTGGTCGAGCAGATGGTCGACATGATCGAAACCCAGCGCACCTACGAGATGAACTCCAAGGCGGTATCCGCCGCCGACTCGATGCTGCAGTTCCTCACCAACAAGACCTGAGGCACGCCGTAATGTTCAACCGTTGCCGTTTTCCGCTGCTGTTGTGCACGCTCGCCCTGCTGGCCGGCTGCGCCAGTGTGCCGCGTTCGCACGACGATGCCGAATGGGCGCCGACGCCGCCGCCGGCACAGCAGGTGGCGCCGACGCAGGCCGACGGCTCGATCTATCACGACTCGCAGAACATGGAGCTGTTCGCCGATCCGCGCGCCCACCGTGTGGGCGACATCCTCACCGTGGCGCTGGTGGAAAGCACCCAGGCCAGCAAGAAGGCCACCACCAGCACCAGCAAGACTGACAAGGCCAAGATCGCCTCGCCCACAATTCTCGGGCAGGGCCTGTCGATCGGCGGCAAGGTGGCCGACATCGGGCTGGATGGAGAGCGCAGTTTCGACGGTGCCGGATCCAGCAGCCAGAGCAATCAGCTCACCGGGCAGATCACCGTCACCGTGGCGCAGCGACTGACCAACGGCAACCTGCTGGTGCGCGGCGAGAAATGGCTGACCATCAACCAGGGCCAGGAGCTGGTACGCATCTCCGGCATCGTGCGTCCGCAGGACATCGGCCAGGACAACGTGGTGCCATCCACCCGCGTTGCCGATGCGCGCATCAGCTACACCGGACGCGGCACCCTGGCTGACGCGAACACGCGCGGCTGGCTGTCGCGCTTCTTCAATTCCAAGTGGATGCCGTTCTGATGAAGACGCCTTGCAGTACGCCGCCACCACAGTTCGCCCAGTGCAATGGAAGCCCCATGCGTGAAGCGGGCGGGAGTGTGAGCTGGCTGTCGACGCCGATGCGCCCGTCCGATCCGCAGTACGCGCGCCACGCGGCGGAAACCCGCCGCGTGGCGATCCGCGCCGCCGCGTCGCGCTGGCACGCCTTCGGCCCGAGCGTGCTGGTGTGTCTGCTCGGGCTGTTCGCAGCCGCACCGGCACATGCCGACAAGATCCGCGATCTGGTGCAAGTGGCCGGCGTGCGCAGCAATCAGCTGATCGGTTACGGACTGGTGGTGGGCCTGGATGGCTCGGGCGACCAGACCACGCAGGCGCCGTTCACCACCCAGAGTCTGGAGAACATGCTGCAGCAGTTCGGCATCACGGTGCCGGCCAGCGCTCGGCCGCAATTGAAGAATGCCGCGGCGGTGATGGTCACGGCCGAGTTGCCGCCGTTCGCCAAGCCCGGTCAGGCGATCGACGTTACCGTCGCCTCGATCGGCAACGCCAAGAGCATCCGCGGCGGCCAGTTGTTGATGGCACCGTTGCGCGGCGCCGACGGCAACGTCTACGCGGTGGCGCAGGGCAGCGTGGTGGTCGGTGGCGTCAGTGCGCAGGGCAAGAGCGGCTCCAGCGTGCAGATCAATATTTCCGCCAGTGGGCGCATTCCCAATGGTGCCTCGGTGGAGCGCATCGTGGCCTCGTCGTTTGCCGGCGGCGGCGACTTGACGTTGAACCTCAATACCGCCGATTTCACCACTGCCGCGCGGATCGCCACCGCGATCAACCAGGCCTACGGTGCCGGCACCGCGCAACCGCTCGATGGCGGTTCGGTTTCGGTGCGCGGGCCGCAGGATCCGGCGCAGAAAGTGGCATGGCTGGGGGCGATCCAGAACCTCGACGTGCAGCCGGGCGATGCGCCGGCCCGCATCGTGGTGAACTCGCGCACCGGCACCGTGGTAATCGGTTCGGACGTGCGGGTTACCGCGGCTGCGGTGGCGCATGGTGCGATCCAGGTCGCCATCGGCGAGCAGGCGCTGGTCAGCCAGCCGGCACCCTTCAGCAAGGGGCAGACCGCGATCGTGCCGAGCAGCAGCGTGCAGATCAGCGAAGACGGCGCGCACATGTTCAAGTTCGGCCCCGGCGTAAGCCTGGACACCATCGTCCGCGCGGTGAACCAGGTCGGCGCCACGCCTAGCGACCTGATCTCGATCCTGCAGGCACTGAAGCAGGCCGGCGCGCTGCACGCGGATCTGGTCGTGATCTGACCAGGTGAAAAGCTCATGACCCCGATCAACAGCACCTCGCCGGCACTCGATACCTGGACTGAACTGTCCGGCTTCCATCAGTTGCGCGCACAGGCGCGCAGCGATGGCGGCAAGGGTGCGCTGCCGGCGGTGGCCAAGCAGTTCGAGGCGATCTTCACCCAGATGATGTTGAAATCGATGCGTGACGCCAACGCCAGCATGGGCAGCGACATTGCCGGCAGCGAGCAGGTCAATTCGTATCGCGACATGTTCGACCAGCAGCTGTCGCTGAGCCTGGCAAACGGCCACAACGGCCTCGGCATCGCGAAGATGCTGGTACGCCAGCTTGGCGGCAAACCGGACGCCACCGCTGCCGATGCCAGCCAGGGGCTGCCGTTGTCCACGGCTGGCGTTCTCAATGCCAATGTCCGCGCACTGCTGCAACTGGGTGCCGACCGCACAGCGGCCGACGGTGATGGCGCGGGTGATGCAGCCGATGGTTTCGGCATGTCGGGCGTGCCATCGACGGCCAATGTCGGTTCATCATGGCGTCAAGCGCTCGATCGCATGGCGCAGGGTGCGCTGGACGTGGCCGGCACGGCGGCGAAGCTGCTGCCCGGTGGTGACCCGGTGAATTTCGTTCGCGCGCTGGCACCGCATGCGGCGGTGGCGGCGAAGCAGCTTGGCGTATCGGTGCGTGCACTGCTGGCGCAAGCGGCACTGGAAACCGGCTGGGGCAAGCACCTGCCCAGCCATGGCGACGGCAGCAGCAGCAACAATCTGTTCGGCATCAAGGCCGGCAGCAGCTGGGGCGGCGACAAGGTCAGCGTACCCACGCTTGAGTACGAAAATGGCGTGGCGGTGCGCAAGCGCGATCAGTTCCGTGCCTACGACTCGCCCTCCGAATCGTTCTCCGATTACGCCCGCCTGCTGGCCGACAGCCCGCGCTATGCGCAGGCGCTGGGCCAGGGCGAAAACGTCGCAGGCTTTGCGCGGGCGCTGGTGCATGGCGGCTATGCGACTGACCCGTCGTACGTTGCCAAGATCACCGCGATCGCCAACAGCGCGCAGATGCGCGAGGCATTGGCCGGCCTGCACGCGGATGGCGGCGTCGAATGAATGTCGTTGCGCCATGCAGCGCCGGCTTCAACCGCCATATGCCGGGCGGGGTGAGAGCTGCGCACATCGCCAATGCCGCTCTTTCGAATCGTCGCCAGCGACGCGTTGCCGGACGCTGCACTCAAGAGAATGCCCCTGCAGCCGTTACCGTTTCCACGTACCGCGCGTTGCCGGTGGTGCCCCAGGTGTTGAGGATGTTCCATGGCTGACATGCTTTCGACCGGTGTGTCCGGGCTGCTTGCCTCGCAGATCGGGCTCAGTACGGTCAGCCACAACGTGGCCAACGTGAACACCGACGGGTACAGCCGTCAGGTGGTGTCGTTCGGTGCCAGGTTGCCCGAAGGGCAGGGTGGCTACTATATCGGCACGGGCGTCAACACGGTGGCGGTCCAGCGTGCCTACAGCCAGTTCCTGAACAGCTCGCTGTGGTCGGCCAGTTCCGGACAGGGGCGTGCCAGCACCATGGCCGGTCTCACCGGCCAGCTCAACAACCAGCTGTCCGGCAGCAACAACCTGCAAACCTCGCTGGACAGTTTCTATGGCGCCGTGCAGGACATGGCCAACGCGCCATCGGACACCGCATCGCGCCAGGTGCTGCTGGCCCGCGCGGGCGGATTGGCTACGACGTTTCGCGCGCTGTCCGGCCAGTTCAGTGCGCTGTCCGGCCAGGTGCAGCAGCAGGTCAGCGATACGGTCGATTCGATCAACAGCGACAGCCAATCGATCGCCAAGTTGAACGGACTGATCCGTTCCTCCGCGGCCACTGACGGCACGCCGCCGGCCGACCTGCTCGACCAGCGCGACGCGCTGGTGAAGAAACTGGCCGGCGAAGTCGGCGTGAGCGTGGTGCCGCAGAACGACAACACCATCAGCGTCTTCGTCGGCAACGGCCAGGCCCTGGTCACCGGTACCGAGGTGCATGCACTCGGCACCGCGCCGAATATCTACGACGCCACCCGCCAGGAAGTGGTGGGTGCGGCGTCGGGCAATGTACTCAGCGGCCGCATCGGCGGAGGCACACTGGGCGCGCTGCTGGATTTCCGCAGCAACGTGCTCGACCCGGCACAGGCCCAATTGGGCCGCACCGCGCAGGCGATGGCCAGCGCATTCAATGCGCAGCATGCGCAGGGCGTGGACCTGCAAGGCAAGGTCGGCGGTACGTTCTTCAACGTCGCCGGCCCCACCGTGCAGGCGGCCAGCACCAACAGCGGCAGCGGCACGCTGGATGCCAGCATCAGCGACATCGGCGGCTTGACTGGCAAGGACTACGTGCTGAGCTACGACGGCAGCAACTGGAGCATGCGCGACACCAATGGCAGCAGCGTCGCGCTCAGCGGCACCGGCACCGTTGCCGATCCGTTCAAGGCGGCCGGGCTGAGCCTGGTGGTGGGCGGCAGTGCCGGTGCCGGCGACAGTTTCCGCGTGCAGCCCAGCCGCAACGCCGCGGACAGTTTTTCGGTCGCGATCACCGACCCAGACAAGGTCGCTGCCGCCGCGCCGTTCACGGTCACCGCAGCTGTCGCCAACACCGGTACGGCGTCCTCCAGCGTCAGCATCAGCGACGGCAGCAACCCCAATCTGTTCAACGCCAGCTCCATTGTGTTCAGCTCACCCACCAGCTACAGCATCGACGGTGGCGCCGCACAAACCTTCACGCCCGGCCAGCCGATCGTGCACAACGGCTGGAGCATGCAGCTCAGTGGCGCGCCGCGAGCCGGCGACAGTTTCAGCCTGCAGGGCAACAGCAATGCGCAGGGCGACAACAGCAATGCGCTGATGCTGGGCAAGGTCGCCAATCTGGGTGTGCTCGACGGCGGCGTCACCAGCACCGGCCGCGCCTACAGCCAACTGGTCACCCAGGTCGGCAGCGCCGGCTCGCTGGCCAAGGACGACCTGACCACGCAGACCGCGGTGTACAGCCAGGCGATGAGTTCGCAGCAAAGCGTGTCTGGCGTGAATCTGGACGAAGAGGCTGCCAACCTGGTGCGTTTCCAGCAGGCCTACCAGGCTTCGGCCCAGGTCATCAGCACGGCCAACAGCATATTCGGCGCGCTGCTCAGCGCCGTGCGGGGATAAGTCATGCGAGTTTCCACCAGCTGGGTGCAGCAGCAGTCCGTCGGCAGCATGATGGATCGGCAGAGCGACCTTTCCGATATCAACACGCAGTTGAGTACCGGCAAGCGCATCAACCAGCCATCGGACGATCCGGTCGGTGCGGCGCGTGCGCTGGACCTCTCGCATCTCACCGCCGACACCGCGCAGTACCAACGCAACATCACCTCGGCCAACGCGCGGCTGGGTCTGGAAGACCAGAGCCTGTCGAACACTACCAATGTGCTCGGCCGTGTGCGCACGCTGCTGCTGCAGGCCGCCAACGGCAGCCAGAGCGACGACACCCGCGGCGACATTGCTGCCGAGATGGTGCAGTTGCGCCAGCAGCTACTCGGTCAGGCCAACGGCAAGGACGGCCAGGGTGACTACATCTTCGCCGGCAATCGTACGGGCACCGAACCCTTTGCTTCACAGAATGGTGTGAGCTATCTGGGCGACAACGGCCAGCGCATGGTCGCCGCTGGCTCTGGCCTGCAGGTGGCCACCGGTGATCCGGGCAGCGCCGTGTTCGTCGATATCCCCACCGGCAACGGCACGTTTGCGATCAGCGCCAATGCAGCTAACAGCGGCACTGCCGTGGCCGGCGCCAGCAGCGTCAGCAACCCCAATGCCAGTCCCTCGGCGTGGGATGGCGGCAGCTACAGCATCGTGTTCACCGCCGCCGATGCGTACGAAGTGCGCGACGCCGGCGGGGCGGTGCTGGACAGCGGCAGCTACGACGCGACCAATGGCGGCAGCATCACCTTTCGCGGTGCCCAGGTGGCCTTCAGCGGCGCGCCCGCCGTGGGCGACAAGTTCGCGCTGGGAGCATCCACCAAACAGGACGTGTTCACCACGCTGGACAACATCATCAACACGCTTCGTGCACCCAACGGCGGCGGCGCGGCAATGCAGAACAACATCAATACCCAGTTCGCGAACCTCGATCAGGCGATCGGCAACATCACGCGCACGCGCGGCATGGTGGGCGCGCGCATGAATGCGCTCGATCAGCAGAGCGGACTCAATGACGATCTGACCCTGCAATACAAGAGCGCGCTGTCGGACGTGCAGGACGTGAACTACTACGACGCGATCAGCCAGCTCGGTGCACAGACCACGGCGCTGCAGGCAGCGCAGCAGACGTTCACCAAGATCCAGGGCTCGAAATTGTTCGATTATTTGCGTTGACAAGGCTCAAGTTTCGGTGGTGGGCGTCGAAACAGTTCACAAGGCGGATGCATTCAACGGTGAATCCCCGCCGGATTGTCTGAGCCGACCATCGTCGGCACACCACCCCGATTCGGAGAATTCCCATGGTCATGAGTGTCATCACCAACATCAGCTCGCTGAATGCCCAGAAGAACCTGGCCACCTCGCAGAGCAAACTCGCAACCGCCATCGAGCGCCTGTCCTCGGGCATGCGCATCAACAGCGCGAAGGACGATGCTGCCGGCCTCGCCATCTCGACCCGCTTCACCACCCAGATCAACGGCCTGAACCAGGCAGTCAGCAATGCCAACGACGGCATCTCGCTGGCGCAGACCACCGAGTCGGCGCTGAACGAGGTGACCAACAACATGCAGCGCATTCGTACGCTGGCGGTACAGTCGGCCAACGCCACCAACTCCGACAGCGACCGCGCCGCGCTCGACGCCGAAGTGCAGCAGCGTCTGGCGGAAATCACCCGTATTTCGACCCAGACCAGCTTCAACGGCCGCCATGTGCTCGACGGCAGCTTCGGCAACGCCGCGTTCCAGGTCGGTGCCAACGTCGGCGAAACGATTTCGGTGAACCTCAGCCAGGGTGCACGTGCCGACCAGATGGGTTCGCTTGCCGCCGGCACCGGCACCGCCGTAACGACCAACGCGCTGGTGGCCAGCAATCTGAAAATCCAGGTGGGTACTGGTGCAGTCACCAATATCGCTGCCTCGGTGGCCGGTCCCTCGGCCGGCCAGGGCGCCGGCAGCGCGTACGCGAAAGCTGCAGCGATCAACGCGTCCAATGTTTCCGGTTTGACCGCCACGGCCAGCAGCTCGGTCAGTGGCGCATTCACCAGCACCGGCGGTGCCGCCGGCAACACCTTTGCGTTGAACATCAACGGCCAGGATATCTACGCCGCGGGTACCGATACCTCGGGTGGCGCGTTGACGGGTAGCATGGTGGTTGCGCAGATCAATGCCTACTCCACCCAGACCGGCGTGACCGCGGCTGTGGACGCGGGCGGCAACATGACCCTGTCGACTGTCGACGGCCGTGATATCAACGTCACCCAGACGCTGGGCGGCGGCGCCACGGGCGGCCTCGCCGCAGGCATGGTTGCGAATACTCATGGCACACTCTCGCTGAGTGCCGCATCCGCCATCACGTTCTCCGGTTCACAGTCGGCCGACATCGGCTTCTCGGCCAATATCGCGCTCGACACCACCAAGACCCTGGCCTCGGCGAACGTGCTGACCGTAAGTGGCGCCAACGCCACGATCAACCGCATCGACGCCGCGCTGTCAACGGTCAGCGGAATGCGCAGCAACCTCGGTGCAGTGCAGAACCGCTTCAGCTCCACCATCGCCAACCTGCAGACCATTTCGCAGAACCTCAGCTCGTCGCGCAGCCAGATCCAGGATGCCGACTTCGCCGCGGAAACCGCGAACATGTCCAGCGCGAACATCCTGCAACAGGCTGGCGTGTCGGTGCTCGCACAGGCCAACTCGTCCACCCAGAGCGTGCTCAAGCTGCTGCAGTAACGTGCAACCCGGAACGGCCGTGCACTAGCGCGGCCGTTCCACTCATTCAAGGGAACCCAGGCTCATGTCGATCACCGTAGGCTCCACTACACCAACCACGGGTTTGTTGACTTCACTGGGCGTGGGTTCCGGGCTCGATGTAGCCTCGCTGGTCGACAAGCTGGTGGCCGCCAAGAAGGCGCCGCAGCAGGATCAGATCACCAACCAGGCAGGTGCCGCCAATACTCAGCTTTCCGCGCTGGGCCAGATCAGCGCCGCGCTTTCCGCACTGCAGTCGGCGATGGCACCGCTTACCGACGGCAGCGCGTTTGCCAGCCGCACCGTGACCAGCGGTGACACCACCGTGCTCGGCGCAGGCAGCGACGGCACCGCAGTCAACGGCAACTACAACATCGTCATCAGCAAGCTGGCCAGTTCGTTGAAGGCCTCTTCCGGGGCATTCGCCAGCTCCAGCACCGCTGTGGGGACCGGCACGCTCACCCTCGCGGTGGCGGGCAAGTCGATGAGTCTTACGCTGGACAGCACCAACAACTCGCTGGCCGCCGTGCGCGATGCAATCAACAAGGCCAGCAACAACCCTGGCGTGTCGGCGACCATCGTCACCGGCAGCGACGGCGCGCATCTGGTCTTGAGCAGCACGCAAACCGGCGCGGCCAATGGTTTCAAGGTGAGCAGCAGCGGCGGCGACGGCGGTCTGGCAGCGTTGAATTACGACGTGGCCGCGTCTAGCGGCAATGCGCTGAGCGTGATCAACGCGGCCAGCGATGCGAACTACACCATCGACGGACTGCCCGCCAACAGCGCGAGCAATACCGTCAGCACGGCGATCAACGGTCTTACGCTCAATCTGATCAAGGTCGGCAGCAGCACGCTCAGCGTGTCCAACGATTCCTCCAAGGCCACCAATGCGCTGACCAACCTGGTCAGCACCTACAACAGCTTCGTGGGCATCTACCAGAACCTGACCAAGTACGACGCCACCAGCGGAACCGCCGGCGCGATGATCGGCGACGCCACGCTGAACAGCATCAACAGCACCCTGTCGAGCATCGTCGGCGGCACCGCGAACGGCGCGACGCTGTCGTCCATCGGCATCTCGCTGCAGGTGGATGGTACCTTGAAGCTGGACAGCGGCACGCTGGCCACGGCGCTATCCGATGGTGGCAAGACCGTCGGCAACCTGTTCGCCGGCACCGGTGGCTTCGCCGCCAAACTGAATACACCACTGAGTACGTGGGTCGGTGATTCCGGTCTGCTGGCAGGGCGTACCACCAGCCTCAGCCAGCAGTTGACGGACCTGTCGAACCAGCAGACCTTGCTAAACAGCCGCATGGATGATCTCACCGCGCGCTACCAGGCGCAGTTCACCGCGCTCGATACGTTGATGAGCAAGCTCAACAGCACCAGCAGCTATCTCACGCAACAGTTCAACGCGCTCAACAACACCAATAACAACAAGTAATCCGCAAAACCTCGAGGCAGGAGATCACGGTCATGGGATTCGGTTACGGCGCAGGCGCCTATCAGCAGGTTCGTTCGCACGGTGGCGTGGAGTCGGCCGATCCGCATGGTCTGATTACCCTGCTGATGGATGGCGCGCTTGAGCGCCTGGTGAAGGCCCGCGCGCACATGCTGCGCGGCGAGGTCGCCGCCAAGGGTGAAACGATCAGCCGCTGCATCGATATCATCGGAGGCTTGCGCGACAGCCTCGACCCCAAGGTCGATGCGGCTATGGTTGAGCGGATCGATTCGCTCTACGAATACATGAGCCGGCGCCTGCTGCTGGCCAATCTGCATGATGATGCGACGATCATCGACGAAGTGAGCAAGCTGTTGCAGCAATTGCGCGATAGCTGGGTGCAGATTGCCCACGCGTCGGCACCGCGTGCCGCCGGCGCATGACCGCAGTGAACAACGTGCTTGAGCAGGCGCTTCTGCTGACCCGTCGCATGCTGGCCGCGGCGCGTGTTCAGGCGTGGGACGAACTGATTGCGCTGGAGTCCGAACGCGCACCGTTGCTGCATCGTCAGCATGCGACGGACGCAGTGGCCCATGCGCAGTTGGGTGAGGTTCTGGCGTACGATCGCGAACTGCAGGCGCTGGCTGGCCATGCGCGCGATGCGATAGCCGAACAGTGGCAACTCGAGAATGGTCGGGTTCGGGCGATTGCAGCGTACGTGCAGTCGTGACTTGCGGCCCTTCATCACGTTGCTGCGGAGTCGCACGATGAACACCAGCAGTTGGGACGATTTCGAACAGCGTGTGAGCAGTGAAGAGAGCCTGCATGTCGACAGCGTGGCGATTGCCTGGCCGCTGCCGTCGACACAGCAGCTGCGGCTGGTCGAGCGCAATGCCAATACGCTGGCGGCGGTCGCCGCGCTGGAAGAGCGCCGCGCCGATATCGGCGAAGACGACAGCCCGTTGATGCAGGAACTGCTGCGGATGGACGCCAAGCTCACCGCGCTGGTCGACATCGTCAATCAGCTGCTGGTGCCGTCCGGCGACCTGCCGCCACGGCAGTCACTGCGTTTCAATGCGATTGGTGCAGTCTTGCCTGCGGCACTGGTGCCGGAGGATCAGACGTCCTTACTGCTGCGCCTGCGTTTCGATGTTTGTCGCAGTCTGCCGCTGGAACTGGCGGCGCGGGTGGAGCGTCAATTCGACGATGGTCGAGCTTTTGTGGTGTTTGCGTCCCAAGGTGACGTGGTGGGTGACGCAATCGAGCGGCTCGTATTTCGCCATCATCGACGCAAAGTGGCTGAAGCACGTCACTTGACGACCTGAGCCCGCGTACGAGTCGACACATCTTGCGTGACGCGGGTCACATTGATGAAATCTCGTGCGGGGGTTTCTTGACGCTGATCACGCGTGCCAACGGTCCGGAAGAATGTACCGGATGATTTGGCAAACCCCATGTGGGTCATACGGTTAAACCAGATTCCTGCGTATGCAGGCTGCCGTGATCATGCACATTTGATGGCCTGGCAAGCCCGCAGGTGACGTTTTTCTATCGTCACGAGCGCAAATATTGGCCCTGTTATTGCTCACTGTTCATCGAGCCGGCGGCGGAAAGTCGGCGTGATGAGAACAAGCCCGCCGCAGATACGGGCGTTGGTCGAAATGCAGTGCAGCGCGCAACAGGGGCAAGTGATGCAAAAGTTCGATTTTCTGGTTATCGAATCCGATCGGGTGCGGGCAGATTCGGTTCTTTCGGCGCTCCACTTCCTGGGATACCGGCCGCAGCACGGTGCTGCCTGCGACGTGGTCGATGAGTCCACCCATGCCTGGCGTGGGGTGTATGTCGGCGGTGTCAGTGATGTTGCTGCCGCCGAATGCCAGTTGGCCCTGCTCGGTGCAGCGGCAGCACATGTTCCGATGTTGCTGGCCAGCGACTCGGCCTGGGTCGAACGCTTCAGTGCCGCCTCATCGTCATTTGCGACGCGGATGGCTTCCGTGAAATTTCCGCTGCGTTATGGGCAGGTGGTCGAAGCCATGCGCAGTGTCTATGGACGTCTGCACGGCAGTCAGGGCAACAAACTGCGCTTTGTCGGCAATTCGGCATCCATGACCCGCGTCAACGCGCTGATCCGCCAGGTCGCGCCATTCGATTCGAGCGTACTGGTGCTTGGCGAATCAGGCACCGGCAAGGAGATGGTGGCACGCGCGATCCACGACAGCTCGCCACGCCGCGACAAGCCGTTCGTCGCGATCAACTGTGGTGCGATTCCCGCCGAGCTGCTCGAAAGCGAGCTGTTCGGTCATGAAAAAGGTGCGTTCACTGGCGCAATCAGCGCGCGCAAGGGCCGCTTCGAGATGGCCGAGGGTGGCACGCTGTTCCTCGACGAAATTGGTGACATGAGTCTGCCGATGCAGGTGAAGTTGCTGCGCGTGCTGCAGGAGCGCGTGTACGAGCGCGTCGGCGGCAACCGCACCCAGCGCTGCGACGTGCGCATCATCGCCGCGACGCATCGCAACCTCGAACAGTCGATCGCCCACGACCAGTTCCGCGAGGATCTCTATTACCGTCTCAGCGTATTCCCGCTGGAGCTGCCGTCGCTGCGCGAGCGGCTGGACGATCTGCCGGTGCTGGTGACCGAGTTCAACCAGCGGCTGGCGGGCCGGGGGTTGAGTGTGGTGCGCTTCAGCGCCGGCGCGATGCATGCGCTGCGCGACTATGCGTGGCCGGGCAACGTACGCGAGCTGTCCAACCTGGTCGAACGCATGGCCATTCTGTTTCCGCATGGCGAAGTACGTGCCAGTGACCTGCCGGAAAAATACCGCGGCCACCAGGCTGGCGAGGAAATGCGCGGCGCGGCGTTGCTGGCGCTGATGGAGGATCACGTGTCTGCGGCGGAAGGCGGTACGTGCGCGACTGCCGCTGACATGCTGGGTCTGTTGCCCGAAGACGGCCTGGACCTGAAGGATCATCTGGCCGATATCGAAGTGGGCTTGATCCGCCAGGCACTCGATGCCACCGGTGGCGTGGTGGCGCATGCCGCCAAGCTGCTGCGCATGCAGCGCACCACGCTGGTGGAGAAGCTGCGCAAGTACGGGCTGCAAAACAGTCTGGCCGCGTAGGGAGCACAGCCTGTGCGCGGATCATGCATCGCGTACCGAGTCTGCTCATACCGGCATTTCGCAGGCATGGCACGGCTCGTGCTTTTACTCACTTCAGACCCGTCATGTGCTGGAAAACCGTCATGAGTCAGATCGACGTCAACAATCTGCTTTCCCAGATGCGCCAGATGACGGCGCAGGTGCGTGCGCCGGAAGGCGCGATCACCGCCACCCCGACTGGCGGTCAAGGCACGTTCTCCGCCTTGCTCAAACAGTCGATTTCCGCAGTCGGCCAGAGCCAGCTGGAAGCGGGCCGCATGGCGGCAAGTTTCGAGCGCGGCGATGCCGGCGCAGATCTGGGCCGCACGATGGTCGCAGTGCAGAAGGCCGATCTGTCGCTGCGCACGATGGTCGCCGTACAGAGCAAGCTGGTAGACGCCTACAAGGACATCATGAACATGCCGGTCTGACGCCTCGCGCGCCGATCTTCACCCTCTACTTCAGATAACGAGCAGCAGCATGGCCGACAACGCCATCGCGAATACCGAGAACAACGGTTCGCGTCTGGATCCCCTCAAACAGCTCGCCCGCAATCCGGCGACTCGCCAGGTGCTGCTGCTGGTCGCGGTGGCGGCGGCAGTCGCGTTGGGCGTGGCGGTCGTGCTGTGGTCGCGCGGGCCGAACTACGGGCTGCTGTATGCGGGACTCGAGCAGAAGGATGCCGCGGCGATAACCCAGGAACTGCAGTCGACCCAGACGCCTTACCAGCTCAGCAGCGATGGCTCGTCGATCATGGCGCCGGCCGCCGATCTGGCCGCGTTGCGACTGAAGCTGGCCGCGCGCGGATTGCCGCAGGGGAGTGCTGCCAGCAGCGCAGCCGCTGCCGGCGACTCGCCGTTCGGCATGAGCGATCTGGCCGAACGCACGCGTTACCAGCAGCTGCTGGAGACCGATCTGGGCAATACCATCGGCGGCCTGCAATCGGTACGCGCGGCGCGCGTGCATCTGGCGCTGCCGAAGCCATCGGCGTTCATTCGCGACAGCCGGCCGGCCAGTGCATCGGTGCTGCTTACGCTTTATCCGGGGCGCCAGCTGGATACCGGCCAGGTTGCGGCGATCGTGCATCTGGTCGCGGCCAGCGTGCCGGATCTGGATCCGCGTCAGGTTTCGGTGATCGACCAGCAGGGCCAGCTGTTGACCACCGATCCGGACAGTCCGGGCGCGGTCGGCGACAACCGTCTGCGCCTGGCCACACGGATCGAGAATACCTATGCGCAGCGCATCGAGGAATTGCTGACGCCACTGGTCGGTGCAGGTCGGGTGCGTGCACAAGTTTATGCGGATCTGGATTTCAGCCAGACCGAGAAGGCCACCGAAACCTTTGGTCATGAGCATCCGGCGTTGCGCAGCGAGCAGACCAGCAGCGAACAGCACGGCAGCGCCGCGGCCTCCGGCGGTGTGCCCGGTGCGCTCAGCAACCAGCCGCCGGCGCTGGTGGCGCAGCCCACGGCAGCCAAACCCGACGCCGGTCGACCCGCTGCTGCCGCCGCCGGCAGTGGCGCCGCGACAGTGGCCGGTCCGACCGACAACTCAAGCAATGCCACCCGCAACTACGAGCTGGATCGCACGATCAGCCATGTCAGCGACCCGGCCGGTCGGCTGGTCCGACTCACCGTGGCCGTGGTACTGGACAACAAGCTGGCCAACAGCGCAACCGCTGCGGCAACGCCGGACAAGAGCGTGCCGTTCACGGCACAGGAGCTGGAGCATCTGACCGAACTGACCAAGAACGCGGTGGGCTTCAACGTGGCTCGTGGCGACAGTGTCAGCGTGGTCAACCAGCCGTTCCAGCGTGGCCCCGGTATCGAGGCACTTCCGGATACGCCGCTGTGGGAGCGGCCCGGCGCGATGGACCTGATCAAGCAGAGCCTGGGCGCCTTGCTGGCGCTGCTGGTGGCGTTCGGTCTGCTGCGGCCGCTGCTGAAGGGACTGCTGCGCAGCGACACGTCGGCGCGTGCGCTGCCGTCGCCGATGCCGGTGATTTCCGTGCGCGTCGACGACGACCCGCAGTTGGCCGAGCCGGCCCGGCTCAATGTCGCCACGCCGATCCTCGCCTACGAGCAGCGTATCGGCATGGCGAAACGAATGGTTGGCGAGAACTCCAAGCAAGTGGCGCAGGTCGTGAAGAACTGGGTGGTCGAAGATGGCGGTTGAACATACGCAGATCAATGGAGCACAGCGCGCGGCAATCCTGCTGCTGACGCTGGGCGAGCAGGATGCCGCCGAGGTGCTCAAACATCTCAGCGCGCGCGACGTGCAGGCGGTGGGTACGGCCATGGCCGCGCTGTCCGGCGTATCGCGCGGGCAGGTCGAGAGCGTGCTTGACCGGCTCAATGACGACATGTCCCGGCAGACGCCGCTGGGCGTGGGTACCGAGGATTACATCCGCAAGATCCTGGTCAACGCGCTGGGCGAGAACAAGGCTGGCGGCCTGATCGACCGCATCCTGCTCGGCCGCAGCAGCAAGGGGCTGGAGTCGCTGAAGTGGATGGAGAGCCGCGCGATCGCCGAGATGATCAACCAGGAGCATCCGCAGATCATCGCGCTGGTGCTGGCGCATCTGGACGCGGACCAGGCCGCCGAAGTCATCGGCTATCTGCCGCCGCGCGTGCGCAGCGATGCGGTGATGCGCATCGCCACGCTCGACGGCGTGCAGCCGCATGCATTGAACGAGCTGGACGAGATCATGGAGCGCCAGTTCTCCGGCAATACCAAGAAACTCAAATCCGCCAACGTCGGTGGCCTGAAGGCCGCGGCGGACATTCTCAACGCGATGGACAGTGGCCACGAGACCGAGTTGATGACGGCGATCCGCAGTCAGGACGAGGCCCTGGGCGGACGCATCGAGGATCTGATGTTCGTGTTCGAGGACCTGGTCGAACTGGACGACCGCGGCATGCAGACGCTGTTGCGCGAAGTACCGTCGGGCACTCTGATCACCGCACTCAAGGGTGCCGAGCCGGAGGTACGCGAAAAGATCTTCGCCAACATGTCCAAACGGGCTGCCGACATGTTGCGCGACGATCTTGAAGTGAAGGGGCCGGTACGCCTGAGCGAAGTCGACGCGGCACAGAAGGAGGTGCTGGCGACGGCGCGCAAGCTGGCCGATGCCGGCCAGCTCAATCTGTCCGCCGGCGGTGAAGAGTTCGTTTGATGACGCCGGCGATCCAGCATGCCGCATCGGATATCCAGCGTTGGGAGCTGCCCAATGTGGGTGCCCGGCAGTCGGCGGAAAAGGCCGCCAATGCGGTTGCGCAACCGACCGTGCGCGAACTCGAGGCGCTTGAGCAGCAGGCGCGCGAGGAAGGTTACGCGGCCGGTCGCGCCGAAGGACTGGCCGCGGCGCAGCAGCAGCTGCACGAGCAACTGGCACGGCTCGATGCCTTGTACGCCGCCGCCGCGCGGCCGTTGCAGGTGCTCGATGAGCAGACCGAACAGGAACTTGCCCGGCTCGCGACGGTGATCGCGCGCCGGGTGATCGCGCACGAACTGCGCTTGTCGCCCGGCTTGATCGTGCAGGCGGTGCGTCAGGCAGCGACGGCGCTGCCGTCGGCCACCCGCGAGCTGCGCGTGCAGCTGAACCCGGATGATCTGATCCTGCTGCGCGAATTGGGCGCCGCGGAAACGCATTGGCAATTGCAGGCCGATCCGGCGCTGTCCCGCGGCGACTGCCAACTGCTCAGCGAGCGCTCGCGACTGGATGCGCGGGTGGAGACCCGTCTCGCCGCGGTGATCGACGCCGTGATCGGCGACGATGGCGACGGCGACGGGGCAATTGCGTGAACACGGAAACCGGCACTGCCGCCTCGCGTCAGACGCTCTGGCAGCAACAGCTGGCACGCCGCAGCGCCCGCGCCGAAACGGCGCACACGTTGACGGTGGAAGGCTGTCTGCGGCGGGTCGTCGGATTGACGCTGGAGGCCGAAGGCTGCGAAGCCGCACTCGGCGCCCGCTGTCTGGTCGACACCGCCGATGGCGCACAACTGGATACCGAGGTGGTCGGCTTCGCCGACGAACGCCTGCTGCTGATGCCGGTGGGCGACATGCATGGCGTGTTGCCGAATGCACGGGTGCGCCCGTGCGCACGCAACGGCGGCCTGCCGGTCGGCAATGCCTTGCTGGGCCGCGTGATCGGCGCTGATGGGGTGCCGCTGGACGGCTTGGGGCCGCTGGAAGTGGACGAGCATGCCGCGCTCAAGCGCGAGCCGATCAATCCGATGGCGCGCAAGCCGATCGACGCGCCGCTGGACGTCGGCGTACGTGCCATCAATGCACTGCTTACGGTCGGACGCGGCCAGCGACTGGGCCTGTTCGCCGGTTCCGGTGTCGGCAAGTCGACCCTGCTCGGCATGATGACCAAATACACCAATGCCGATGTGGTCGTGGTCGGGCTGATCGGTGAGCGCGGCCGCGAGGTGAAGGAATTCGTCGAGCACACGCTGGGCGAGGAAGGCCGTCGCCGAGCGGTGATCGTGGCGGCGCCGGCCGACGCCCCGCCGCTCAAGCGGCTGCGTGGCGCGCAGTACGCCACCGCGATCGCCGAGTGGTTTCGCGACCGCGGCCTGCGCGTGCTGCTGCTGATGGATTCGCTCACCCGCTATGCGCAGGCGCAGCGCGAGATCGCCCTGGCGATCGGCGAGCCGCCGGCGACCAAGGGCTATCCGCCGTCGGTGTTCGCGATGCTGCCGGCGCTGGTCGAGCGCGCCGGCAACGATGCCGACGGGCGCGGTTCGATCACCGCGTTCTATACCGTGCTGACCGAAGGCGATGATTACCGCCATGATCCGATCGCCGACGCGGCGCGCGCGATCCTGGACGGCCATATCGTGCTGTCGCGCGACCTTGCCGAGGCGGGCCACTATCCGGCGATCGACATCGAGGCCTCGATCAGCCGCGTGATGCCGGCGGTGGTGACGCGCGAACATCTGCGCGCGGCGCAGCGTTTCCGCCAGGTCTATTCGGCATACCGTCAGCAGCGCGACCTGATTGCGGTAGGTGCGTATCAGAAAGGCTCCGATCCGCAGGTCGACCAGGCGATCCAGCTGTGGCCGCAATTGCGCGGCTTCCTGCAGCAGGAGGTCGACGAGCCGATGCCGCTGGATGAGGCGATCAGTCGGCTCGGCAGTCTCGCTGAACAGGTGACCGGATGAACGCGCGGGCGAAGCAGTTGCAGCCGGCCGTCGAGCAGGCCCGCCAGCACAGCGAGGAGGCACTGGCGCAACTGGCCGCGCAGCAGCAGCAACTGGCCAAGGCCGAGCAGCAGCTGGAAGAATTGCGGCGCTACCGGCAGGAATATGCCGCGGCCGGCGAGGGTGCCTCGACGGTGGGCGCGCTGCTCAACCGGCAGAAATTTGTCGAACGCATCGATCAGGCGATCGCGCAACAGACCGTCGAGATCGCGCGCGTGCAGCGTCAGTTCGAGCACGTGCGCAGTCGCTGGCATCAGGCACATGCCCGTGAAGGCGCGCTGGACAGCGTGATCGAGCGTTATCGCGAGCAGGAGCGTCTGGCCGAGGATCGCCGCGAACAGTCGGACAGCGACGAGCGCGCGCAATACCGGCGTCCGCGACGATGAGCCGGCGCCTGCTGCGAATGAATGAACGAATACTGCCGTGCCACCTTGCCTGCTTGACGTCGTCGCGCACATGCACGCGACACTCTGACGGAGCCTCTTTGCGATGACCGCATCCGCTGTTGTACCCCCAACCGCTGCGCCGGTGGCACCGCGTTCCGCTGCAGCCGGTCCGCGCGAGTCGTCGGCGTCCACGGATCGTTTCGATCGCCAGCTGCATGCCGCACGACAGCAACGCGAGCCAGCCCAGGATTCGGCCGATGCGTCGTCACCCCAGTCGATCCATGCATCGAAGGACGCTCAGGCCGACGCTTCACCGCAGGCAACGGTCGCGGATGCCAGTGGTACGGCAACCACGCCATTGACCGGTGCAGCAACAGCGACGACGGCGACGACGGTGGCGACGGCCGCGAGCAGTCATCAAGCCGATCCGGGCCGTGATACCGATGTTGAGGGCGATCAGGCCGGCGCGGCATTGGCCGGCAGCATGCTGGCCCTGCTCGGGCTGTCCAGCGGAGTTGCCCCAGCGGTTGCCGCCGCGACGTCGGCTGGCGATACCGCAAGCCCTGCCAACACTGGTACCGCCGGCAAGACCGTGACCAGCGATGCCGGAGCCGCTGCGTGGCTGCAGGCGAATGCGCTGGACAGCGGGAGCGCCGCCACGGCGATCGGCTCGGCTCTACCGAGCGCGGGCACGCAGCCGGCGGGCGACGGGATCGAGCTGCCAGTCGTCGCCAAGGCAGCGGATCGCTCCGCTGATCTGGCCTCGGTGCTCGGCTTGCCTGCAACGGTCGCCGCGGCCGCGCCGGCAGTGACCCATCAACTGCAGCTGCCGTCGTCGGTTGGCAGCCAGGCGTTTGCGCACGAGTTGGGCCAGCAGGTGGTCTGGCTGACTGGTCAGGATGTCAAGCAGGCGCGCATCCGGTTGCATCCGGAGGAGCTCGGCCAGCTCGACGTCAAGATCAACGTGTCGCATGACCGGGTCGACGTGGTGTTCAGTGCCCAGCATCCGGCGGCGGTCACGGCAATCCAGCAGAGCCTGTCCCAGCTTGGGCAGATGCTCACCCAGCAGGGGCTGTCACTTGGGCATGCCGAAGTCGGTCAGCACGATCACGGCAAGAACCATGGGCGCGGTGGCGCTACCCCGAACGATGCCGCCATGGACGCTACCGACGAAGTCCATGGCGTCGACCTGCGCGCATCGATCGGCGCGGTCGGCCTGCTGGATGCCTTTGCCTGAAGTCGGCGTTTGGCGTGCCTCGCCACTGCGTCGCTGAACCTCGCGAACCACTTCGGAATACCTGTGCGCACGATTTGCTCCGTATGCCGCACAGGCATGGTCGAGGTGGTCTATCACGCAAATCGTCAACGCCGACCGCCGGTGATCAGGCACCGCCGTGATCGCGTCGCGACATCAAGCCGACAGGCGTCAAGAAAGCGGCATCGAGTCGACAGGTGCGTCCGAAAACCGCGCTGTGACAGTGCTTTCTGATGATGGCATGCCACTTGCTTTATTCGGCTGAAGCCCCGCTTTGAGGGGTTCCTGTCGAACGCATAGCGAGGTTTTCATGGCTGAGGCCGGGCAAGTTGAAGTGGCTGGGATCCCCGCAGGTCGCCATGGCCGTTCGCGGTTGCTGATCGGTCTGGTGGTGGCGCTGCTGATGGCGTCGGGCGTGGGTGGTTACGCGTTGCTGAAGTTGCGCAGCCACACTGCCGATGCCGCCAAGGCCGAGCAGCCAAAGCTGGTCAAGGAGGAACTTTATCTGCCGCTGGATCCAGCCTTCGTGGTGAATTTTCGCGACAACGAATCGCTGCGCTATCTGCAGGTCGGAGTCACCTTGATGTCGCACGATCCCGACGCGATTGCAGTGGCCAAGAACGCCGATCCCGTGATTCGCGACGCGCTGGTCTCGCTGTTCAGCAGCATGGACTACTCGATCATCAGCGACACGGCTGGTCGCCAGAAGCTGCAGGAGCAGGCGCTGGCGGCGGTGCGCAAGATTGTTCAGGCGCGGCTTGGCCGCCCCGGCATCGACGCACTGTATTTCACCAGTTTCGTGATGCAGTGATGAGGAACGCGCGCACATGAGCGATCTGCTTTCCCAGGACGAAATCGATGCACTGCTGGACGGCGTCGAAGGCGGCGCGGTAGCCACCGGCAATGACGAGCCGTTGCCGGTTGGCGCGGTGATCTCGTACGACTTTACCCAGCAGGACCGCATCGTGCGTGGCCGCCTGCCGACGCTGGAAATGGTCAACGACCGTTTCGCGCGATTCTTTCGCACCGGCATCTTCAGCGTGCTGCGCAAGACCTGCGAGGTCTCGGTACTGGGCGTGAAGATGGTCAAGTTCGCCGAGTACGTGCACGGCCTGGCGGTTCCCACCAACTTGAACCTGGTGCGCATCAAGCCATTGCGCGGCACCGCGCTGGTGGTGTTCGAGCCGCGGCTGGTATTCACCGTGATCGACAATTTCTTCGGCGGCGACGGCCGCTATCACGCACGCATCGAAGGGCGCGATTTCACCGCCACCGAGAATCGCGTGATCCAGATCATGCTGGCCGAACTGTTCACCGCGATGTCCGAGGCATGGGCGCCGGTGCTGGCGATGCAGTTCGAATACATGAACTCGGAGATCAATCCGCAGTTCGCCAATATCGTCAGTCCCACCGAGACGGTGGTGGTATCGCGCTTTCATGTCGAACTCGACGGTGGTGGCGGTGAAATCCACCTGACCATGCCGTATGCGATGGTCGAGCCTATCCGCACGCTGCTCGATGCCGGTGTGCAAAGCGACCGCGTCGATCGCGACGATCGCTGGGCCGAGGTCCTGCACGAGGAAGTGCTGGACGCCGAGGTCGGACTCAGCTCGCTGCTGCTCGAAGCCCAGCTCAGTCTCGGCGAGTTCCTGCATCTGCGTCCCGGTGACGTGATCCCTGTACAGCTGCCCGGACTGGCCACCGTCTATGCCGAGGATGTGCCGGTGTTCCGCGGTCGCTATGGCCAGTCCAACGGCCGCAACGCGGTGCGCTTCCACTCCCAGGCCGGTCGGCGTGAACGGCGTTCGACCAGTAGTCATTCCATAGAGAAGAATCCCGCATGAACCAGTCCACAAATGGTGCTTTCGCCGATGCCGGCGAGCGCATCGAATTCGATTCCCTGCAGGACGCCGCTGCGGAGGGTAGCGAGGTCAACCTCGACATGATCCTGGATGTGCCGGTGACCCTGGCGATGGAGGTGGGACGTACCCGCATCAGCATCCGCAACCTGCTGCAGCTCAACCAGGGCTCGGTAGTGGAGCTGGATCGTGCCGCCGGCGAACCGCTCGATGTCTTCGTCAACGGCACCCTGGTGGCGCATGGCGAGGTGGTGGTGATCAACGAGAAGTTCGGCATTCGCCTGACCGACGTGATCAGTCCGGCCGAACGCGTGCGCAAACTGCGCTGATGAGCACACTGGCCCACATGCTGGCGGCGCCAATCGCTGCACCCGACATCAACGTCGGCGGCGAACTGGTGCGGGTGGTGCTGAGCCTGCTCGGCATCATCGCGCTGATCCTGGTTGCAGGCTGGCTCAGCCGCCGGCTGCAGCATCGCTCCGGCGGTGCCGGTCGCCGGATCCGTTGTGTGGAGACGTTTGCGCTGGGTACGCGCGAGCGTCTGCTGTTGCTCGATGCCGACGGCAAGCGATTGCTGATCGGCATCGGCGCGGGCGGGATGCGCACCTTGCATGTGTATGACGATGCGCCGGCGGAAGCGGACGCCGCAGTAGAGCCGGTCGGGTCAGCGCCACCTGCGTTCGGCGACTTGCTGGCGCGCTGGAAGCGCAACGCATGAAGACCTGGCGCTGGATATTTGCGGTGCTGCTGCTGGTATTGCCACTGGCGACGCTGGCGGCGCCGCCGGGCATTCCGCTGGTGAACGTGCAGAACGTACCAGGCGGCGGCCAGAGCTGGACGCTGTCGCTGCAGGTGCTGGCGCTGATGACGGCGCTGACGCTGCTGCCGGCGATCGTGCTGATGATGACCTCGTTCACCCGCATCATCATCGTGCTTGGCTTTCTGCGCCAGGCGCTGGGCACGCAGTCGACGCCGCCGAACCAGGTGCTGCTGGGGCTGGCGTTGTTTCTCACCCTGTTCGTGATGTCGCCGGTGCTCAATCGTGCCTACGCCGACGGCGTGAAACCCTACATGGACGGCCAGCTCAGTGCCGAGCTGGCGTTGCCGGCAGCCGCCGCACCGTTCAAGCACTTCATGCTGGATCAGACCCGCGATGCCGATCTGCAGCTGTTCACCCGGCTGGCGAAAGAGAAGCCCTATGCCAGCAAGGCCGACGTGCCGTTCCAGGTGGCGATGCCGGCGTTTCTCACCAGCGAGCTGAAGACTGCGTTCCAGATGGGTTTTCTGCTGTTCATTCCGTTCCTGATCATCGACCTCGTCGTCGCCAGCGTATTGATGTCGATGGGCATGATGATGGTCTCTCCGATGATCATCTCGCTACCGTTCAAGATCATGTTGTTCGTGCTGGTGGATGGGTGGACGTTGCTGCTTGGCACGTTGGCGGGGAGTTTTTACACATGAATGCGTCGGTCAGATCCCGGAGGCCTGCGCATGACGCCTGAATCCATCATGGAGTTCGGCCAGCATGCGCTGTATGTGGCGATGCTGGTGGCGGCGCCGTTGCTGTTGACCGCGCTGGCGGTCGGCCTGCTGGTGGGTGTGATCCAGGCGGCCACGCAGATCAACGAGATGACGCTCAGCTTCATCCCGAAGCTGATTTCGATGGCGTTGGTGGCGCTGGTGACGGGGCCGTGGATGTTGCGCGTGCTGGTGCAGTTCACCCGCCAGTTGATCGAGAGTCTGCCGGGGGCGATCAAGTGACGGCGCTGGACCTGGCGCAGCTGCCGGTATGGCTTGGCAGCCTGCTCTGGGCGATGGGCCGGATCGGCGGCCTGTGCCTGGTGGCGCCGGTGTTCAGTTCCATGGTGATTCCGCTGCGGGTACGTGCCGCCGTGGTGATGGTGTTGACCATGGTGCTGGCGCCGCTGGCACCGGCGACGATCGATCCGCTCAGCGCGGACGGCGTGGCGACGATGGCCGGTCAGATATTGATCGGTGCGGCGGTGGGGTTTGTGTTGCGGCTGGTATTCGAGGCGGTGTCGTTCGGCGGGCAACTGGTGGCGCAGAGCATGAGCCTGGGTTTTGCCGAGTCGATCAATCCGCACGGCGGCGGCAGTTCGACGGTGCTGAGTCAGTTCTATCTGGCCCTGGTGACCTTGCTGTTCCTGACGATGGACGGCCATCTGCGTCTGATCGCATTGCTCGCCGACAGTTTCCGCAGCCTCCCGCCGGGTACCTCGGCGATCAATCTCAATGGTCTGCAAGCGGTGGTCGGATTCGGCGCGCAGTTGTTCGCCGGTGCGGTGCGCGTGGCACTGCCGGCGATGACATCGCTGCTGGTGGTGAATATCGGGTTCGCCGCGATCAGCCGCGCGGCGCCGTCGATGAATCTGTTCGCGGTAGGTTTTCCGATCACCGTTTCGCTGGGTTTCATCGCGTTGTGGCTTGCGCTTCGCAGTCTGCCCGGTGCATTCGACGCGCTGCAGAACCAGGCCTGGACGTTGATGCGCGACTTGACCGGGAGCTGACGCCGTGTCGGAAGAAAGCGACCAGGAAAAAACCGAACAACCCTCCGAAAAGCGCTTGCGCGAATCACGCGAGAAGGGCGAGGTTCCGCGTTCGCGTGACCTGTCCGGTGCGATGGTGGTGCTTGCCGGCGTGGCAGCGTTGATGAATAGCGGCGAAGCGGCGTTCCTGCATACGCGACGCATCTTTTCGATGGGCCTTGGATATTCCCGCGAAGCCTTGTTTTCCGACGCGTTGCCAGGGCGGGCATTGCATGCGGCGGTGCACGAAGCACTCGGTCTGTTCTGGCCGGTGGCCGTGGCGACGATGCTCGCCACGGTGGCGGCGCCGTTGTTGCTGGGTGGCCTGAACTTCAGCGCGCAGGCCTTGCAGCCGAAATTCGAGCGGCTCGATCCGCTCACGGGACTGGGCCGGATTTTCGCCATGCGCGGACTGGTCGAGCTGGGCAAGGCACTGCTCAAGTTGTTGTTCATCGGAGCCGTGCTGGGATTGTTGCTGCGGCACTGGCAGGCCGAGTTGCAGGCTACCGGCCGCGGCGCGGTGATGGAGGGGATCGCGCAATCGATCGGCTTGCTCGGCCGCGCGGCGTTGTGGTTCGGCACGATGCTGGCGTTGATCGGCGGCATCGATGCGCTGTACCAGAAATTCGATCACGCCAAACGCCTGCGCATGACCAAGCAGGAAGTGCGCGACGAGATGAAGGAGGGCGAGGGCAATCCTGAAATGAAGGGGCGCATTCGCCAGGTCCAGCAGCAGCAATCACGTCGCCGCATGATGGAGGAGCTGCCCGAGGCCGACGTGGTGGTGGTCAACCCCTCCCATTTCGCCGTGGCGCTGCGGTACGACGACGGCCGCATGGGCGCACCGCGAGTGATTGCCAAGGGTGTCGATCTGCTGGCGCAGCAGATCCGCATGGTCGCCAGCAGTCATCGCATCCCGCTGGTGGAGGCGCCACCGTTGGCACGCGCCTTGTATGCCACCACCGAAATCGGCCGGGAAATTCCCGCGGCGCTGTATGTCGCCGTGGCCCAGGTACTGGCCTACGTGTACCAGTTGAAACAGGCGACGGCGCACGGCGAGACACCGCCGGCAGCGCCCACCCCCGAGGTCGATCCCGACCTGATGGGGCCTTACCGCGAGCCATGACGGATCCATGCAAATGACAGCTACCAGCGTATTCGGCAATCTCGGCCAGATGGCCCGGCGTGGCGTGGGTGCACCGGTGATCATGCTGGTGATGCTGGCGATGCTGATGCTGCCGCTGCCGCCGTTCCTGCTCGACATGCTTTTCAGTTTCAACATCGCGTTGTCGCTGGTGATCCTGCTGGCCGTGGTGTACGTGATGCGGCCGTTGGAATTCGCCGCGTTTCCCACCGTGGTGCTGATGGCGACACTGTTGCGCCTCGCGCTGAATATCGCCTCCACCCGCGTGGTACTGCTGCACGGACACGACGGTCCCGGTGCGGCCGGCAAGGTGATCGAGGCGTTCGGCGAGTTCGTCATCGGCGGCAACTTCGCGGTCGGCCTGGTGGTGTTCGCGATCCTCACCATCATCAATTTCGTGGTGATCACCAAGGGTGCCACCCGCGTTTCGGAAGTGACGGCACGCTTCACGCTGGACGCGATGCCCGGCAAGCAGATGGCGATCGACGCCGATCTCAACGCCGGCTTGCTGACGCAGGAACAGGCGCGAGATCGACGCCAGGAAGTACGCGAGGAAGCGGATTTCTACGGCTCGATGGACGGCGCGTCAAAATTCGTGCGCGGCGACGCCACCGCCGGCATCCTGATCCTGATCATCAACATCGTCGGCGGCTTCTTCGTCGGCGTGATGCAGCACGGCCTGTCGGCCAGCGAGGCGGCGCGCACCTATACCTTGCTGACCATCGGCGACGGCCTGGTGGCGCAGGTGCCGGCACTGATGCTGTCGATTGCCGCCGCGGTGATCGTCACCCGCGCCACGCGCCGGCAGGACATGGGCCAGCAGCTGATCGCCCAGGTGTTCGGACAGCCCAAGGCGCTGGCGGTGGCCGGCGTGGTGCTCGGCGTGATGGGACTGATTCCCGGCATGCCGAATATCGCATTCCTCCTGCTGGGCAGCATGTGCGGCGGCGCCGCATGGCTGATGCACAAGCGCAGCCGCGAGACCCGCGAAAGACTCACCGAGGCGGTGACCGAGGCACCCGCTGCCACGGCACCGACCGAGCGGCTGGAGCTGGGCTGGGAAGATGTTGCCAGTGTCGACCCGCTGGGGCTGGAAGTGGGCTACCGGCTGATCCCGCTGGTGGACGTCCATCAGGGTGGCGAACTGATGGGGCGGATCAAGTCGGTGCGCCGCAAGCTGTCGCAGGAGCTGGGTTTCCTGGTGCCGGCGGTGCATATCCGCGACAACCTGGACCTTTCCCCCAACACTTATCGAATCACCTTGATGGGTGTGCCGATGGGCGAGGCCGAGGTGCACAACGAACGGCTGATGGCGATCAATCCCGGCCAGGTGCACGGCAGCCTGCAGGGCATCGCCACGCAGGATCCGGCGTTCGGTCTGGAAGCGGTGTGGATCGAGAGCGGTCAGCGGGAACTGGCGCAGAGCTACGGCTACACCGTGGTCGATCCGGCCACCGTGATCGCTACCCATCTGTCGCACATCCTGCAGAACCACGCACACGAACTGCTCAGTCATCAGGATGTGCAGCAACTGCTCGACCGGCTCGCTGCCAGCGCCCCGAAGCTGGTCGAGGATCTGGTGCCCAAGCGCCTGCCCTTGGGCGTGGTGGTGAAGGTGCTGCAGAACCTGCTGGCCGAGCGGGTGCCGATCCGCAATACCCGCAGCATCGTCGAATCCTTGGCGGAGCATGCGGGGCAGAGTCAGGATCCCGGCGTTTTGACCGCCGCCGTGCGCGTTGCGCTGGGTCGCCAGATCGTGCAGGAGATCACCGGACTCGGTACCGAGGTGCCGGTGATCACGCTGGCGCCGGAGCTTGAGCAGATTCTGATGAACTCGCTGGCCGGGGGTGGCGTGGCCGGCGCCGCGGTGGAACCGGGCCTGGCCGAGCGCCTGCAGCAGAGCGTGGCCGATGCCGCGCGGCGCCAGGAAGTCAGCGGCGAACCGGCGGTCCTGCTGGTCGCGCCGCAGTTGCGGCCGTGGCTCGCACGCTTCACTCGCCATGTGGCACAGAACCTGCACGTACTCGCTTACAACGAGGTTCCCGACAACCGTCGGGTACGTCTGGTGCAGGCACTGGGACGATGAGCGAGGTGGGTCTGGTGGACAGGAAATCGAAAATGGGACACGGGAAAGCGGAGCGGCGTAGTCAGTTGGCGAGGCCGTGTATCCCAGTGATCCGCAGCATGTTCGAAAGCGCCGTCCGGATTCCCGTTTCCTGCCGGAGCGGACAGGCATGAAGATCAAGCGATTCGTGGCGGCGGACATGCGCCAGGCCATGCGAGAAGTGCGCGAGGAGCAGGGGCCGGAAGCGGTGATCCTGTCCACGCGCCGACTGCCCGAAGGGATCGAGGTCATCGCCGCGATCGATTACGACGAAGCGCTGGTGCGCGAAGCCGCGCGGCATGGCGTTCCATTGGCAGGCGCCGACGCATCGCCAGTGGCGGCCGCCCCGATCGCCCCACTACCGTCGCCAGTAAGGCCGCCGCGGACTTCGCTGCTGCCACCGCCGCTCGCCACGATACCGACGCCGGCAGTGGCGGCGAACGAGCCGCCGACCATGCATCCGCTGATGGAACGTGCCGTACAGGATACGGCGCGCATGCGCAGCGAGCTGGGCAGCCTGCGCGAGATGCTGGAGGTGCAGCTGTCGAGCCTTGCCTGGAACGACATGGAGCGGCGCCAGCCGCTGCGTGCCCGCGTGCTGCGCGAGATGACCCGGCTGGGCATCGAGGCCGATGTGGCACGTCAACTGCTGGTCGAACTGCCCGAACAGATCAATGCCGAACAGGCGCGCTACCTGCCGCTGGGCATGCTCAGTCGCAGCCTGGCTGTGAGCGGGCGCGGCCTGTCCGATGGCCAGGGCATCACCGCCCTGGTCGGTCCCACCGGCGTGGGCAAGACCACCACCATCGCCAAGCTCGCCGCTCGGGCAGTATTGCGCCACGGTGCGGAGCAGGTGGCGCTGATCAGTACCGATCATTACCGCATTGGCGCAGCCGCGCAGCTCGAACATTATGGCCGCCTGCTCGGTGTGCGCGTGTATCCGGCGTATGACGCGGAAAGCCTGCGCAAGGTACTGGAGCTGTTGCGCGGCCGGCATACCGTGCTGATCGATACCGCCGGCGTGGCCGGCAGCGATCCGCGGCTCGCACAGCAGATGGACATCCTGTCCGACGCCGGCGAGTTGCGCGCCTGTCTGGTGCTGGCAGCAAATGCGCAGTCGCAGTCACTTGATGAAGCAGTGCGTGCCTATCTGCCGCTCAAGCCGAATGCATGCATCCTGACCAAGCTGGACGAGGCGCCGAATCTGGGTGGCGCACTGTCGGTGCTGATCCGCCACCGGCTGCCGCTGGACTACACCACCGATGGCCAGCGTGTGCCCGAGGATATTGCCGCGGCCGATGCGCGGGTGCTGGTGTGCCGTGCTGCGCAGTCGCTGAAAGGACACGTGCCGGACGACAGCGTGATGGCCGAACGCTTCGGCCTTGCGGTGGCCAACGCATGAGCGAAGCACTCGCAATGGATCAGGCGTGGGGACTGACGCGCATGTTTTCGGCGATGGTCGGACGGGGCGCGCCGGAGGCCATGTCGATGGGTCATCAGGCCAGTACCCTGCTGAGGGGCTCGGTGTTGCCACGGCATCACTGCCGCACGATCGCCGTGGCTGGTGGCAAGGGCGGTGTCGGCAAGAGCACGGTCGCGGTGAATCTTGGCATGGCGCTGTCGATGGCCGGCCGCGATGTGATCCTGCTGGATGCCGACCTGGGCATGGCCAATGTCGATGTGCTGCTCGGGCTTACGCCGTCGCGGCATATCGGTCACCTGCTCGATGGCAACTGCACGCTGGAGGATCTGCTGCTGACCGCCGCGCACGGGCTGCGGGTGATTCCGGCCGGCTCCGGTGCGCGCCGGCTGGCGCAACTGGACAACGGTGAGCACGCTGCGATCATCCGCGCGTTCGACGAGCTGGCGCAGCCGCCGCAATACCTGCTGGTGGACACCGCCGCGGGCCTGTCCGACAACGTGTCGATGCTTGCCGCCGCCGCCGACGACGTGGTGCTGGTGGTGTGCGACGAGCCAGCGTCACTGACCGATGCCTATGCGCTGACCAAGGTGCTCAGCCGCGACTTCGGTGTGCGCCGTTTCCGCATGGTCGCGAACATGACACAGAACGAAGGCGAGGCCCGCCAGCTGCATCGCAAATTGTCGCGGGTCAGCGACCGCTTCCTCGACGTGGTGATCGATTTTGCCGGCTGGATACCGCATGACGAGCGGCTGCGGCAAGCGATCCGGCGGCAGAGCGCGGTGGTCGATGTGTGGCCTTCCAGCCGTTCGGCGCTGGCATTCAAGAAATTGGCCAGTGTGGTCGATACATGGGCAGAACCCGAACGCGCGGGCCGCGACCGGATCGCCTTCTTTGGTGGCCGGGCGACACCGGCGACAGGGTGCTGAGATGAATGCGGCTTCGGAATATTTACAACATTCCCGCGAAAGCGCCGACGAACTGGTACGTCGGCATGCACCGCTGGTACGACGGATCGCCTATCACCTGATGGGGCGGCTGCCGGCCAGCGTCGACGTGGGTGATCTGGTACAGGCTGGGATGATCGGTTTGCTGGAAGCGTCGCGCCATTACACCCTCGATCGCGGGGCCAGTTTCGAAACCTATGCGGGCATCCGCATTCGTGGCGCGATGCTGGACGAATTGCGGCGTACCGACTGGACGCCGCGTTCGGTGCATCGCAAGACCCGCGAAGTGGCCGAGGTGATCCGCCAGGTCGAGACCGAAACCGGTGCCGAGGCGGACGATGCCGAAGTTATCCGGCGACTCGGCATCAGTGCGGAGGAGTATCACCAGATCCTCGCCGATGCCGCCTGCGTACGCCTGCTCAGCCTGACCGCGTCGGACGACAACGAGGACGGTGCGGTACTGGACGTCATCGACGAAGCCACGCTGAATCCGCACGACAGCATTGAACGCAACGGCATGCGCGATGCGCTGGTCGAGGCGATCGGCGGTTTGCCCGAACGCGAACAACTGGTGATGTCGCTGTACTACGAGCAGGAGTTGAACTTGAAGGAGATCGGCGCCGTGCTCGGGGTGAGCGAGTCACGCATTTGCCAGATCCATGGGCAGGCGGTCATCCGGCTGCGCGCGCGGCTGACCGACTGGCGCGGTTGACGAAACGGTAACTCGAATTCCCGAGGCTTGGCGCACTGGCTAAAAACGGTGCAAGTGGAGAAGGTGTTTGGACAAGAACATGAAAATCCTGGTGGTGGACGACTTCTCCACCATGCGGCGCATCGTGCGCAACCTGCTGGTCGAACTGGGCTTCAGCAATCCGCTGATCCAGGAGGCCGAGGATGGCGAGAGCGCGATCGCGATGTTGCGCAGTATCCCGTTCGACCTGGTCGTGACCGACTGGAACATGCCGAACATGACCGGCATCGACCTGCTGCGCGCGATTCGCGCCGAGGCGGCATTGAAAGGCCTGCCCGTATTGATGGTGACTGCCGAGAACAATCGCGAGCAGATCATCGCGGCCGCCCAGGCGGGCGTGAACGGCTATATCGTCAAGCCGTTCACCGCGATCACCCTGAAGGAGAAACTGGGCAAGATCTTCGAACGGATCGCCGCCGCGGGAGCCAGCGCATGAGCGCCATCCTGCCACTGGTGAACCAGGAACATCTGCCGACGGAATTGCGCGACCTGCTGAACAGTCCCGACGGTCCGGCCTTCGAGCAGGCGCTGGACGTGATGGTGCGCGATCGCGAACAACGCCTGTTCCGCGCGCTCGGCCAGCTGGCGCGCGACCTGCATGGCGCGATGCGCCGGCTGGGTGGCGAACTGGCGAGTGAGGGTTTGCCGGACAGCGTGGCCGACGCTCGCCAGCATCTCAACGACGTACTCGAAATGAGCGCGCTGGCGGCCCATCGCAGCATCGATTTCGCCGAGCGCATGCGACCGGCCGCCGAGCTGCTGGCACACAACGCCGGCGAAGTGCTGGCGTTCACCGACAGCAAGAGCGATCCCGCCGCGGTGCTGGCACATCAGGCCAGCGATTTCGCGATCAGTTGCCGCGACGGCCTGGCCGACATGGTGATGGCGCAGTCGTGGCAGGACCTGTCCGGCCAGCGCATCAAGAAGGTGGTCAACTTCATCGAAAGCGTCGAATCGTCGTTGCTGGAACTGGTGCGGCTGACCGGCGCACTGGCCGGCAGCGAGGCACCGGCCAGTGCGGTCAAGGTGTCCAGCCAGGATGATGCCGATCGCCTGCTCAGCGAATTCGGGTTCTGAGGACCTCGCCGTGAACGCGGAGTTCGACATCGAGCTGCGCCAGGATTTCCTGGTCGAGGCTGGCGAGCTGGTGCAGCGCCTCGGCGAGCAACTGGTCGGACTCGAAACCGCGCCCGGCGACGCCGAGTTGTTGAACGCGGTGTTTCGTGCCTTCCATACCGTCAAGGGCGGCGCCGGATTTCTGGCGGTCGAGCCGATGGTGCTGCTGTGCCATCACGCCGAGGATCTGCTCAACGAGGCCCGCAACGGCAAGCTGGTGCTGGGCGCGGCGCAGATGGATGCGCTGCTCGAGGCGCTCGACCTGCTAACCGCGATGATGGCCGCGCTGGCCGATGAGGCGCCGTTGGCAATGCCGCCCGCTGCGTTGCTGCAGCGCCTGTTGCCGGTCACGGCCCAGGTTGCCGTCAGCGCGACATCGGCGGTGTTGGCGCCGATGGCCGATGGCGCGGCGATCGACGACAGCGAATTCGAGGCCTTGCTCGACAATCTGTACGGGACCGGCGCACCAGGCCTCGTCGAGGCGGCCGCGCCGGCCGCCGCGCCTACGGCGAGTGCGATCGGTGATGATGAATTCGAGGCACTGCTGGACTCGTTGCACGGCAAGGGCGGTCAGCCCGGCGCGGTGGCGGCAGTCGCTGTCGCTCCGGCACCGGCACCGGTCGCCGCGTCCGTTGCACCGACACCCGCACGCCCTGCGGCGCCCGCACCGGCCGAGACCACCGTGCGAGTGGATACTTCGAAGCTCGACGTGCTGGTCAACCGTGCCGGTGAGCTGGTGCTGGTGCGCAACCGCCTGCTCAGTCTGGCCGCGCATGGCGGAGACGAGGCGCTGACCACGGCCGCCGCCGAGCTGGATCGGGTTGCCGACGAACTGCAGGCTGCGGCGCTGGGCATGCGCATGCAGCCGGTCGGGCGACTGTTCCAGCGGTTTCCGCGGATCGTGCGCGACCTGGCCCGTCAGCTCGGCAAGGACGTGGAGCTGGTGCTGGAAGGCGAGGGGACCGATCTCGATCGCAGCCTGGTCGAGGCGCTGGCCGATCCGCTGATCCATCTATTGCGCAACGCGCTCGATCATGGCGTGGAAATGCCGGATGAGCGCGAACGCAGCGACAAGCCGCGCAAGGGCCGGGTCTGCCTGTCGGCCAGCCAGCGTGGCGAGCGCATCGTGATCTCGGTGAGTGACGACGGTCGCGGCATGGATCCGGAGCTCCTGCGCCGCAAGGCGCTGGAGAAGGGTGTGATCGACTCGGCGCAGGCTGCACATCTGACCGAAACCGAGTGCTACGAGCTGATTTTCCGCCCCGGCTTCAGCACCGCCGCGGCGATCTCCGACATCTCCGGCCGCGGCGTCGGCATGGATGTGGTGAAGACCCGCGTGGCGGAACTCGGCGGCATTTTGCAGGTGCGCTCCAAGCTCGGTCACGGCAGTGTGCTGGAACTGACCGTGCCGTTGACGCTGGCGATTCTGCGCGTGCTGATGGTGCGCGTCGGGACGCGCTTGTTCGCGCTGCCGTTGAGCAACGTCGAGGAGGTCTTCGAACTCGTCGACGGCCAGGATCGCCTGCTCGATGGCCGGCTGGTCGCCAGCCATCGCGGCCGTGCACTGCCGTTGGCCAATCTGGCCAGCTGGGCGGGTGCGGCGACGGCAGCTGGCCGGCACGTGGTGGTGCTGCATATCGGCCATCTGCGGCTGGGCTGCCTGGTGCATGCCGTGCTCGGTCGCGAGGACGTCATCGTCAAGCCGCTCGGCCCGCTGTTCGAGGGCGCCGCCGGCATCGCCGGCGCCACCGTGACCGGCGATGGCCGACTGGCGCTGGTGCTGGATCTGGCCGGGCTGGCCGATGCCGCGGGTCAACTTCTCCCTTCCCTGCAGGTCATCGGCTGAACGTATGGATCCGGTAAGCATCATCGGTACGATTCTGGCCTTCGTGGTCATCATCGCGGGCACCGTGCTCAAGGGTTCCACGGTGGGCGCGTTGTGGAATCCGGCGGCGTTCGTGATCGTCTTTTTCGGCACGATTGCCGCCCTGCTGGTGCAGAACCAGGGCAAGGTGCTCAAGCATGCGCTGAAGATGCTGGGGATGATCTACAAGCCACCCCGGCACCAGCCCGCCGACCTGATCAGCCGCATCGTGGGCTGGAGCGAAATCTCGCGACGCCAGGGCCTGCTCGGACTGGAGCCGCACATCGAGGCCGAGTCCGATGCGTTCATCAGCAAGGGGCTGCAACTGCTGGTCGACGGCAGCGAGCCAGATGCGATCCGCAGCGTGCTGGAAGTCGATCTCGACACCCGCGAGGCGATCGACCTGGCCGGCGCCAAGGTGTACGAGAACGCCGGCATCTATTCCCCCACGCTGGGCATCATCGGCGCGGTGATGGGGCTGATGGCGGTGATGCAGAACCTGGCCGATCCGAGCAAGCTCGGTCATGGCATCGCGGCGGCCTTCGTGGCGACCATCTACGGCGTGGCGCTGGCCAACATGTTCATGTTGCCGATGGCGGCGCGCCTGAAGGGGCTGATCAGCAAGCAGTCGCAGATGCGCGAAATCCTGATCGAAGGACTGGTGTCGATTGCCCAGGGCGACAACCCGCGGCAGATCGAGGCGCGGTTGCAGGGTTACCTGCCATGAGGAGAAAGCACCACGAGGAACACGTCAACCACGAGGCATGGGCGATTCCGTATGCCGATCTGATGACGCTGCTGCTGGCGTTCTTCGTGGTGATGTACGCCGTATCGGTGGTCAACGAAGGCAAGTTCCGGGTGATGTCCGAATCGATCGTCGAGGCGTTCAACGGCTCCAGCCACGTGATTGCGCCAATGCCGCCGACCAAGGTGCGGCCGCACAACATTACCCCGGCGATTGCCGCGCCGGCCGGTCAGCCCGGTTCGTCGATCGTGCCGATCGCCGTGCCGATCCCGCCGCATCCGGTGCCGATGCGTGGGGGCGACGGGCGCGAGGCAGGCCACCGGTCGACCCAGCAGGAGAATCTGAAAAACATCGAAAGCCAGGTACGCAAGGCCTTGCAGCCGTTGATCGACAAGCAGCAGGTAGTCGTGCGGCGCACCACGGACTGGCTGGAAATCGAGATCCGTACCGACATCCTGTTTCCCAGTGGCGTGGCCCAGCTGGCGGCACCGGCCAACGTGGTTCTGCGCAATCTCGCGTCGATCCTCGCACCGTTCGCGAACCCGCTGCGGGTGGAGGGCTATACCGACGATGTGCCGATCAACACCTTGATCTACCCGTCCAACTGGGAGCTGTCGGCGGCGCGCGCGGCGTCCGTGGCGCGACTTTTTTCCGAGCACGGGGTGAATGCCGATCGTCTCGGCATCATCGGTTGGGGCGAAATGCGCCCGGTCGCCGACAACGCCAGCGTGGAAGGCCGCAACCGCAATCGGCGGGTGCTGGTGGTGGTGCTGAGCGATCGCAACGCACCGAGCCGGTTCTATACGGATGCCGACCACGTCGATGAGACCGCGGAAATCGTCAGCGACCCCGCCAAGGCTCCGACGCAGATGCCGACGGCGCGCGTCTACGCCACGGGCACGTCGCATGCCGCCAGTGCTGAGGCGCCGGCAGGTCTTCCGCGCATTCCGGTGATTACGGCGGTCGCGCCGTCGGTCCCGGCGCCCACCGTGGAGTCGGCCACCGCGGCTGGGTCCGGTACGCCGAGCGTGGACGAAAGCAGCATGGCCCGACGCAGCGCGCCGGCCTCGCGGATACGATGACGATGTCGAACGAAAAGGGAGTGAGTGAATTGAGTGCTGTCGCTGCTGTAGCCGAGTCTCAGGAACGGCACTGGCTGTCATTCCTGATCGGCGCACAGCTGTATGCGGCACCGCTGAACGAGGTCAGTGAAGTCATCCGCATCGGCGAACTCACGCCGGTGCCGGGCGCGGCCGCGGATCTGCTCGGCATCCGTCTTCTGCGCGGGCGCATCGTGCCGGTGCTGGACGGTCACTTGCGACTGGGCCTGCCGCTGTTGCCGGTGGCCGATCCGGAGCGGGTCCGCGTGGTGATGCTGTCGCACGGCAACCATCTGGTCGGCCTGCGGGTGGACGACATCGGCGAGCTGCTGCATACCGAGGGTCACGAGATCGCTCCGCCACCGCCCGGGCGCGCCAGCCGCACCGACGATCCGGTGAGCGGCGTGCTGGCCTGGCAAGGCGGTTTCGTCGCGCTGCTCGATGTGCGCCGACTGTGCCGGTTGCAGCGGGAGAGCGGCGATGGCATTTGAGATCGCCGTCGGCGTATTGCTGCTGTTGGCCCTGCTGCAGTCCACGTTGCTGTTGCAGCTATGGCGTCAGTCACGTCAGCTGAAGCAGGACGTTGCCCGCCTCGATGGCAGCGTCTCCCTGTCCGTCCAGACCGATGTGCCGACCGCCATGCTGGTGACGGCATTGGGCCGCATGGAGCAGCGCATCGCCCGGATCGAGCAGCAGCCTGCACCAGTCAAGCCGACCTCGTATGAGCTGGCCCAGCAGCTGGCGCGCGAGGGCGCCGACATTGAACAGATGGTCGCGCGCTGCGGGCTGACGCGCGACGAGGCGCGACTGATCCGGCAGCTGCATCCGGTCACGCACTGAACTCGCACGATCTGGTGGGAGCGACCTCAGTCGCGACGCCTTTCAGGGTTTGGTTTTTCGAGCCGACGCGCTTCCGATGCGGATCACGTGCCGTCTATTCTTCCGCCGCGTCGTAGACCGCGGCCAGGACCGATGCGGCCGCGGCATAGAGCAGGGCAGGAACGTCATCACGCAGGCGCAGCGCGGCCAGCATCGCGGCGATCTGCGGGTCGTGATGCAGCGGCAGGCCCAGCGCCTGAGCGCGGGCAAGCAGGGTGTCCAGCGATTCGGCCGGCATCGCCTTGAGTTCGTTCGCGCCGCTGGCCAGTTTCAGGCTGACCCGGCGTTGGGCAGGTGCGGGCGGGTTCACGCGGTGGCCTTCAGCAGCACGGCGCTGTGCCGGTTCTGCGGTTGCGGCAGGCCGACCTGGCAACTCAGCTGATCGAGCAGTACGCCGCAGGCGGCCAGCCGCTGGCGCAGCGGAGTGAACTGGCGCTCCAGTCGTTGCGCGGTCTCGGCATATTCGGCCCACAGGCGTACCGACAGCCGCGGTTCGCGCAATTGCAGTTCCCCATGCACCGGGCCCAACGCCGGCAGGTCCAGTGCAAAGCCCAGTGTCCAGCCATGGCTGCCATCGGCGGCATCGGTGACGAATTCCAGCTGCAACTGCAGCACGTCGCGACCGCCTTGTCCCTGCAGGGGAATTTCGATCATCCAGGCCGGCAACGTGCTGGCTTCCAGTTGAGCCACTTCCACCCGTGCCAGGGCAGCTTTCACGTCACCGTACAGTCGATCGAGCAGAGGGTTCACGTCATCGGCATCGGCGGCCATCGGCAGCGGCAATCGCGCTTGCGCCTGCAGGCCGCGCTGCAACAGCGGCGGCGCCGTGTCGCTGCGGTTCGCTGCTGGCCCAGCGGTTGGCTGTCGCTGGAGCAGCCCGACCAGTCGCAGCAGGGCGCCTTTCCAGTCCTCCTCGACCAGCGTCGTCAAATTGCCTTGCGGATGGGCCAGTTGTGATTCGAGAAACAGACCGCTGCGGCTGATCGCCAGGCGCAGGCCTTCGCCGGTGGTGATATCGGCAGGCGTGCGCACGACATGTTCGAGCAGGGCCAGTGCGGTGCGCAGGTATGGTGGCAGCTGACGCAGCATCGGCCGCTGGGCCAGCGCGCCAAGCGTGGCCAGCAGCGGTGCATAACCATTCTGTTGCGGCAGTCGTTCGCGCAGGATGCGCTGAAAGGTTGGATCGGCCGGATGGGGCAGCAACACCTCCAGCTGTGGCTGGGCCCCGAGACTCAGCACGCGCACCTGGAATTGCGCCGGCAGCTGACTGCCGGGTATCTCGGTCTCCACGCTCAGGGTGCCGATCTGCAACACCAGCATGCCCTGGGGATTGACGCCCAGCGGTCGCGCCGACAGCACGGCGCCGATGCGCCAGCTTGGCGCACTGGTACCGGCGGCAGCGCCGGCCCAGGTGAGCGCGGCAAGGCTGGTGGGTTGAATGATCAAGAGGAGTTCCTGCGCGGGGTCGCCGTGCACCGTTCGGATGAGTTGGTCCTGCATAGGACATCGGCGCTGTACGGGCAAACTTGAGCGCGCTCCATTGTGCGGTCGTCAACCGTATCGAAAGTCCGCCGCAGACGGCGCGCAGAACTGCTTGCAGCCACCCTAAAGCGATCGGCGCTGCGGCCGATAAGCCTCTCGTGAAGACAGACAGCGCGAAGCGGAATCATGACATGACCGGCAAACAGAAGACCGCGGACGGCAAGCGGCAGGCGGCAGCTGCGCCAGCCCTGGATGGCGCGTCGCCAGCAGATTCTGCCGTGCCCGCGGAAGCGGTTGTGGTGACGTTGCCGGCGGATTGCCGTATCGCGGCACAGGTCGCGTTGAAGACTGTTCTGATCGATGCGCTGGTCGCCGGCAAGGTCATGCTGGACGGCCGCGTGGTGGAGCACGCCGACACCGCCGGCCTGCAACTGTTGATGCTGTTTCAACGCGAGTTGAAGTCGCGCGGCGGCACATCGAGCTGGCGCGGCGCAAGCGATGCACTGAACGACGCGGCCGGCCTGCTGGGTCTGTCGCAGACACTGGAATTGCCGGCCGCCGCGCTGGCCTGATGACGAGGTAGCAACATGGCAAAGATTCTTGCAGTAGACGATTCGGCCTCGATGCGCGGCATGGTGGCATTCACCCTGCGGGGTGCCGGGCACGAAGTGACCGAGGCCGAGAACGGCCAGCTGGCGCTGGACGCGGCACGCGCCTCGCGCCACGACCTGGTGCTGGCCGATGTCAACATGCCGGTGATGGATGGCATTGCGATGGTGCGCGAACTGCGCGCGCTGGATGCCTACAAGGGCGTGCCGATCCTGATGTTGACCACCGAATCGCATACCGAGCGGAAAATGGAAGGCAAGGCGGCTGGCGCCACCGGCTGGCTGGTCAAGCCGTTCGACCCGGAGCAGTTGCTGGCTACGGTCAAGCGCGTGCTGGGTTGAGGGACAGGCATGAGCGCGGTCGATCTGACTCAATTCCACAAGACCTTCTTCGAGGAAAGTCTGGAAGGCCTCGATGCGATGGAGGCAGCTCTGCTTGCGCTCGGCGCGGGCTCGACCGATAGCGAGCTGGTGCATACGATTTTCCGTGCCGCGCACTCCATCAAGGGTGGTGCGGCGACTTTCGGCTTTACCGACGTAGCTGCATTCACCCATGTGGCCGAGTCGCTGCTGGAAGAAGTGCGCAGTGAACGGCGTGCCGTGGATGCCGAACTGGTCGAGCTGCTGCTGCGCTCGGTCGATGCTCTGCGCGCCATGCTTGATCGTTCCGGCAGGGGGCAACCGGTAGCCGATGCCGAGAGTGAGGCGCTGCGCGCCGAACTGGTGCGTCTGGTCAGCGGTGAGGCTGCGGTAGCCGTGGTCGTCGCGCCGAAGGCGGCAGCCGTCAGCGGCTGGGACATCGGTTTCGTTGCGTTGCCGCACCTGCTGCAGACCGGCAACGATCCGCTGCGCGTGTTTCGCGAACTGCAGCAACTGGGGCGGCTGGAGGTGGTGCGCGCGTTCATCGTCGACGGCGCGCCGTCGCAGCTGTCCGCACTGGATCCGACGCAGTGCTATCTGGGCTGGGATCTGCGCCTGCACGGGGCCACCACGCGAGCCGATATCGATGCGGTGTTCGACTGGCTCGACGGCGATTGCGAGCTGGCGATCAAGCCACTGGCCGAAGCGCCAGCGGCCAGTGCCGCCGTTGCTGCCGTGGCGAATGAGCCAAAGCCAGCCGCTCCCGTCGCGCCGCAAGCCCAGCAGGCGATCGCCTCCAGCGAGACCAGTTCGATCCGCGTGGGCATCGACAAGGTCGATGCGCTGATCAACATGATGGGCGAGCTGGTGATCACCCAGTCGATGCTCAGCGAGATCGGCGAGAAATTCGAGATATCCCAGTTGGAACGGTTGCGCGACGGTCTGGCGCACCTGGAGCGCACCACGCGTGAGTTGCAGGAAAGCGTCATGCGCATCCGCATGTTGCCGATCGGTTCGGTATTCAATCGCTTTCCGCGCCTGGTGCACGACCTGGAGCGCAAGCTCGACAAGCGGGTCAAGCTGGAATTGCACGGCGAAGGCACCGAGCTGGACAAGACGGTCCTGGAAAAGATCGGCGATCCGCTGGTGCATCTGGTACGCAATGCGATCGACCATGGACTGGAATCGCCGGCGCAGCGGAAGGCCGCCGGCAAATCCGAGACCGGCACGCTCAAGCTCAACGCATATCACGAGGGTGGCAACATCGTGGTGCAGATCAGCGACGATGGCGCCGGCCTCAACCATGCCGCGATCGTGGCCAAGGCACAGCAGCGCGGCCTGATCAGCGTCGGTCAGGAACTCAGTGACGCCGAGGTGGCCGAATTGATCTTCCAGCCGGGCTTCTCCACCGCGGCCAAGGCCACCGATCTCTCCGGGCGCGGCGTCGGCATGGACGTTGTCCGGCGCAACGTGCGTGATCTCGGCGGCGGCGTCGGCGTGCGCAGCGTGAGCGGCAAAGGGAGCATCTTCACGATTACGTTGCCGCTGACCCTGGCGATCATCGATGGCCTGGTCACGGCGGTCGGCAGCGAGCGCTACATCGTGCCGTTGACGTCGATCGTCGAATCACTGCGTCTGCGCGCCGAGGCCGTCCGCAAGATCGCCGGTGGTGGCGAGGTGTTTCATTTTCGCGATGAATACCTGCCGATCATGCGGCTGCATCACGCCTTCGGCTGCGTCGACGCGATCACCGACATCGAGAGCGGCATCGTGGTGGTGGTCGAGGAGGGCGGCCGGCGCATGGGCCTGCTGGTCGACGACCTGCTCGGCCAGCAACAGGCGGTCGTCAAATCGCTGGAAGCGCATTACCGGCGAGTGCAAGGCATCTCCGGCGCCACCATTCTCAGCGATGGCTCGGTCGCACTGATCGTCGACGTGGGTGGCGTGGTGCGTCTGGGTCGCAGCAAGGCCGCCTGATCGAGGGCATGCGGGTGCTCAAGTTCCCGCCGTCCACGCCGACACAGATCAGGCAGCAGGACGTTCGCAGACGCCCGTCACGAGGTAGCAGACCCATGTACGAAGACAAACAGGCCACGGCATCGCCGTTGCAGCAACTTACCTTCAGCCTGGCCGGCGAAGAGTATGGCGTGGACATCCTCGCCGTGCGCGAGATCCGCAGCTGGTCGCGCGTCACCCGCATTCCACAGACACCGGATTACGTGCTGGGCGTGCTGAACCTGCGCGGCGCGATCGTGCCGATCATGGATCTGCGCCTGCGCTTCGGGCTGCAACGCGAAAGCTACGGCGACGACACGGTGATGATCATCGTTGCGATCGGCGAGCGTCTGTTCGGCATCGTGGTGGACGCGGTTTCCGATGTGGTCGACATCGATCCGGCAGCGATCAAGCCGGTGCCCGACATGGGTGCGGTGGTGGATACGCGTTATCTGAAGGGGCTTGCCACCTGTGCCGAGCGGATGGTGATGCTGCTGGACGTGGAAAAGCTGATGCGTCCAGAGGACGTGGAAACGCTGGAGGCGGCTCTGCCGGCCGTCCAGGAAGTTGAAGTTGCCGCCTGACCCGGGAATCGAGATGAAGATGAAGAATTTGATGGCACGCCTGTCCCGCCTGACCACGTTGACCGTCAAGGCGCGCCTGATCGGCGTGCTCGGCCTGTTGTGCGCGATGTTGCTGGTGGGCGCCTGGATCGGCCTCGGCGGCATGGCCAGGGCGAACGAAAGTGCGCGCCAGATCTACCAGGAAGAACTCATTCCGCTGACCAGCATCAACGAGGTGGCGCGCGGCTCGCTGAACAGCTTCGTCTCGCTGAGCGAGGCGGCCTTCCACAAGGACGACAAGGCGATCATCAAGCAGAAGCTCGACGAAGTCGCCAAGACCCAGCTGGCAGATGCAGCGCTGCTGAAGAAACTGGCTGCGACGGCGATGTCGCCGGAGGTCAGGAAGCAGTGGAGCGCGTTCGAAAGCGCCCGCGGCGACGTCGCCTCGTCGATGACCGAGATCACCGATGCGCTGAACCACGCCGACGACGGCACCAGCAGCCTGCTCTACTCCGACGTGCTGCCGAACGTGTCGATCATGGGCTCGGAGATGGACAAGCTGATCGCCATGCAGATCGAGGAAGGCCGGCAGCGGTACGAATCGGCCGTGACCAGCTACCAGCGCATCCGCCTGATGACGTTCGCTGCGCTCGGCGCCGGACTGCTGCTGGCCGTGCTGATGGCGTTCTTCCTGATCCGCTCGATCGTCGGCACGCTCAACCGGGCGGTGCGGGTGGCCAACGCGATTTCGCAGGGACAGCTGGGACACAACATCGTCACCCATCGCAAGGACGAGCTGGGCCGCCTGCTCGAGGCGTTCCGGATGATGGACGACCGGCTCACCCTCACCGTCGGTGAAGTGCGCCGTGGTTCCGACGCGGTCAGCACGGCGGCGCAGCAGATTGCCCACGGCAACGACGACCTTAGCCAGCGCACCCAGGAGCAGGCTTCGAGCCTGGAGGAAACCGCCTCGTCGATGGAGCAGATGACCTCGACCGTCAAGCAGAATGCCGAGAACGCCAGCCACGCCAACCAGCTTGCCCGCGGCGCCCGGGAACAGGCCGAGCGTGGTGGCGAGGTGGCCGGCAGGGCGATCATCGCGATGAGCGAGATCAATGCGTCCAGCGGCAAGATCGCCGACATCGTCGGGCTGATCCAGGAGATCGCCTTCCAGACCAACCTGCTGGCGCTGAACGCCGCGGTGGAAGCGGCGCGAGCGGGCGAACAAGGCCGCGGTTTCGCGGTGGTGGCCACCGAGGTGCGCAGCCTGGCACAGCGCAGCGCCGGCGCCGCGAAGGAGATCAAGGGACTCATCAACGACAGCGCGGAAAAGGTGCGCAGTGGTTCGGAGCTGGTGAACCAGTCCGGCAAGGCGCTGGCCGAAATCGTCGACAGCGTGAAGAAGGTCACCGACATCGTGGCCGAGATCGCTGCGGCCAGCCAGGAGCAATCGGCTGGCATCGACCAGGTCAACAATGCCGTGATGCAGATGGACGAGATGACCCAGCAGAATGCCGCGCTGGTCGAGGAGGCCGCTGCCGCTGCTCGCGCCATGCAGGAGCAGGCCGGCGAGCTGACCAGCCAGGTCGGCTTCTTCCAGTTGAATCAGGATGAGGTTGCGGCTGCATCCGGACCTGCGCCGACGCGTGCACATGCCGTGGTGGCCGAGGCCGAAGCGGTATTCGCCGCCGTGCGCAATACGCCGGCGCCGACCCGCGCGGTACGGGCGAAGGTGGATGCCGACACCACCACCGCCGGTGTGTGGAAGGAATTCTGAGTGAACGCTGTACCCGGCATGCTTGGCGACAGCACCGCGGCGACTGCCGGCAGCGGACCCGTGCTGGGTAATGCCGAGTTCCAGTTCCTGCGCAAATTCGTGCTGGAGCATTGCGGCATCTCGCTGGGCGAGCACAAGCATCAGCTGGTACAGGGGCGCCTGCAGCGGCGGTTGCGTGCCTTGGGCATGAAGAATTTTTCGAGCTATTGCGAGTTGCTGCGGCTGGACCCGTCCGACGAGCTGGGGGAGCTGGCCAGTGCGATCAGCACCAATGTCACGGCGTTCTTCCGTGAGGCACACCATTACGATCTGCTGGTCAACGAACTGCTGCCGCGCTGGCTGCAGGAAAAGCGCCGCGACGGTGATCGCCTGCGGATCTGGTCGGCGGGTTGTTCCACCGGCGAGGAACCCTACGCACTGGCGATGGTATTGGCCGAGGCGCTGGAGCAGCACGACAGCAAGCTGGATGCCAAAATCCTGGCGACCGACCTGTCCCCGCAGGCGCTGGATACCGCGCGCAAAGGCGTGTATTCGCTGGAGCGTATAGCCGGCATCAGCGCGGAGCGCTGTCGCCGCTGGATGCTGCGAGGCGCCGGTGAATACGAAGGCTACGCCTGTGTGCACCCGCGCTTGCGCGAGCTGGTGGCGATCCAGCCATTGAACCTGATGCACGAATGGCCGATGCGCGGGCCGTTTGACGCGATCTTCTGCCGCAACGTGGTGATCTATTTCGACCAGCCGACCAAGCAGCGCCTGTTTCGCCGCTATGCCGAGCTGTTGCCGAAGGGCGGGCATCTGTTTCTCGGCCACTCCGAATCGCTGCATGGCGTCAACGATGACTTCGAGCTGATCGGCCGCACGGTCTACCGGAAGCTGGCTTGATGAGCCTGCTGAAAGTCGTCAGGACGTCAACGCCGGATGCTCCCCCGGCGCTGCCGGGCTTCGAGCACGTGCGCCGATACTGGGATCCGACGCAGTCGTGCATGACGGCAAAGGTGCTGCCCGGCGAGTTCTACGTCAGCACGCAGGAAGAGTTGATCACCACCGTACTCGGCTCCTGCATCGCAGTCTGCATCCACGATACGCGCCGCCATATCGGTGGCATGAATCACTTCATGCTGCCCGAGCCGCTGGGCGAGCGCGACAGCTGGTCTTCCACCGTGGGTCGTGCGGCCCGCTACGGCAGCGACGCGATGGAACAGCTGATCAATGCGATCTTGAACGCGGGCGGCCAGCGGGGCGATCTGCAGCTCAAGGTGTTTGGCGGTGGCCGTGTGCTGGCCCAGCTCACTGACATCGGCCAGCGCAACATCGATTTCGTGCAGCGTTACATCGCCACCGAAAAGCTGACGCTATGCGCGGCGGATCTGGGTGACGTGTATCCACGCCAGGTGCAGTTCTTTCCGCACAGCGGACGGGCGCGTGTGCGCCTGCTTCGCCGTCACGACGACGTGGCGCTGGTGGCTGGCGAGCGCATTTACCTCAAGCGTTTGGCAAATGACCCGATAAAGGGTGAGGTCGAGCTTTTCTAGCGACCGCGACGGTACCGCAGGTTACGGCGAGGCCGCCGTCGAGATGACTTGGAAGCTTCATGCAAGGCGAGATGGACAGTGATGGAAAGAGTGCGTGTTCTGGTGATCGACGATTCGGCCTTGGTGCGCAAGCTGCTGTCGGCGATGCTTGCCTGCGATCCGGAGATCGAGGTGGTCGGTACCGCGGCTGATCCGCTGATCGCGCGCGACAAGATCAAGCAGCTCAATCCGGATGTGCTTACGCTGGATGTCGAGATGCCGCGCATGGACGGCCTGACCTTCCTGGAAAACCTGATGCGGCTGCGGCCGATGCCGGTGGTGATGGTGTCGTCGTTGACCGTGCAGGGTGCCGAGGTGACCTTGCGCGCGCTGGAGCTCGGTGCGGTGGATTTCTTCGCGAAGCCCAGCAGCGACCTCGCCAACAGCTTTGGCGATGGCGCGCAGGAGATTTGCGCGAAGGTGAAACTCGCCGCCAAGGCCCGGCCGCGTGCGCGCGCAGTGGTGCGCAAGCTGGACGTGGCACCGCGCCTGACGGCCGATGCGGTATTGCCGCGTGTGCAGGCGGCAGGCACGCGTGGCGGCAGTCCGATCATCGCCATCGGTGCGTCGACGGGCGGTACCGAGGCGGTCCGCGTGGTACTCGAATCGATGCCGCCGGATGCGCCACCGATCCTGATTACCCAGCATATTCCCGCTGCCTTCAGCGGCCCGTTTGCGGAGCGCATGGATCGCTGTTCGGCGATGCGTGTATGCGAAGCGCAGGACGGCCAGCCGATTCAGGTGGGGCATGCCTACATCGCGCCGGGCAGCCAGCATCTGCTGATGATGTGGGACGGTGCCAAATATGTGTGTCGGCTGCACAACGGACCACCGGTAAATCGGCACAAGCCAAGCGTCGACGTGCTGTTTCGTTCGATCGCAGCCAGTGCCGGTTCCGCTGCGATTGCGGTATTGCTGACGGGCATGGGCGACGACGGCGCACGCGGACTGCTTGAACTGCGTCAGGGCGGGGCGGCCACGCTGGTGCAGGACGAGGACAGCTCGGTGGTCTGGGGTATGCCCGGCGCCGCCTGGAAGCTGGACGCAGCGCGCGAAAAGCTGCCGCTGGATCACATTGCCGCGCGCCTGCTCAAGCTGGCGCTTCAACCCCACGACGGCGCCTTGCGCGCCTGACCGACGGATACTGGCTCATGGCTGTCATTGCACAACTTGCCCGCTTTGCCGCGACACGCCCGCTGTACGGTTGGCTTGCCACTACGGTGGCGCTGCTGCTCGCGCTGCTGTGGCATCCGGGATGGCTGACGCCGGTGCTGGTGATCGCGCTCAGCGCGGTATGGATGGTCGAGAGTCGGCGCCGCCGAGAGCCGCTGGCGCCGGCTGCAGTGGCCGACAACAGCGTGCCGGTGCGCGAGGCCCTCGAGGACGTGCGCAGCGCGTTGGTCGATGAACTCGGTCACGCCAGTCGCGAGTTGCATCAGGGGCTGGACCTGCTGCGCGATGCGGTGTCCGAACTCGGTGGCGGCTTCGATGGCCTGTCACAGAAGACCGGCCTGCAGCAGTCGCTGCTCAAGCAGATCATCGATGTGCAGAACGGCGGCGTCTCGGTACAGGATTTCGCGGCGCGCACCGGCGACCTCCTGCAGCACTTCGTCGGCATGATCGTGCAGATGTCGCGCGAGAGCCTGCGCATCGTCTACCGCATCGACGGCATGGCGAAGGAGATGGACGCGGTGTTCGGCCTGCTGAAGAACGTCAACACGATCGCCGAGGAAACCAATCTGCTGGCGCTCAACGCGGCGATCGAAGCGGCGCGTGCGGGTGAATCTGGCCGCGGCTTCGCGGTAGTGGCCGGTGAAATCCGCAACCTTGCCAGCAACTCCAACCAGTTCAATGAACAGATCGGCAGCCACGTCGAGCGTGCGCGCGTCTCGATGGAACAGTTGCGCGGGCTGGTCGGCACGATGGCCTCGCAGGACCTGAACGTGGCGCTGTCGGCCAAAGGCGGCATTGACGCGATGCTGGCCCATGTCACCGAGAGCGATGCCCGCACGAGCGCCGTCGCCGACCAGGTAGTCGAGATCAACCGCGGTCTCGGCAGCGATGTATCCACCACGATTCGCTCGCTGCAGTTCGAGGACATCCTGAGCCAGCTGCTGCGGCAGACCCGTACCCGGCTGGTCGAGCTGCAGGAAGTGGTGGCCGAATGTACCCACGATATCGGCGAGCTGGCCTGCGCGCCGGTCGATGCCGATAGCTTGGTCGAGCATGCACAGCGGGTGCGCAGCCGGTTGGCGATCCAGCGGGAAAAGGCACGCCTGCGTTCACGCGGCCCTGCATTGCAGAGCTCGATGGATGCGGGCGAGATCGAATTGTTTTGAGGAGCACGCCATGATCGTCCATCACGACAGCGAACACGATTGCCTTACCCTGCAGCTGGGTAATCGCTTCGACTTCAGCATCCATCGGGATTTCCACGAAGCCTGCCTGCGCGGCGGTGCCGCTGCGCGCAGCTATGTCATCGATCTGGGCGAGGTGACCAGCATGGACAGCTCGGCGCTGGGCATGCTGCTGTTGCTGCGTGAACATGCCGGTGCCGATCGCGCCGAGATCCGCATCGTCAATGCCGATAGCGAACTGCGCAGTACGCTGCGCGTGGCTGGCTTCGACAAGTTGTTTGTCTTGCACTGAAGATGCCGCCAGGCGTCCCGCTGGACGCGTTCCAGGTTGGCGTCGACAGGTGCGCCGCAGTAGCTGTGCATCCGGCCGGAGACCAGGGCGGCCGGTCAGCGTATCCACGGACGCCGCTGCGTATGGTTTGACCAGACAGCAAAAAGGCCCCTTGCGGGGCCAGGTGCAGTGCGATAGCGCGATTACCAGGCGCGTACGGCAACTACGCTGACGGTATAGCTGGCCATCTCCGACTGAAAGCGGAACTGCCGCCCGAGATCGAACTTGGCCGATGCGCCAGGCGCGATGTTGGTGGTGCCGGCCGGCCAGCCCTGCTTGGACTGCAATACGCTGCCGCTGGCATCCTTCGCTTCGATGCGGATCTGCGCGGCGGAAGGCTCGGCACAGTTGTTGACCAGTTCGCCACTGAGCATGAGCCGGACCGCCGCGCCCGAGCCATTGGCACTGGGTTTGAATTCCTTGATGGCGAAATCGGTGGGTGCGCAGGCGGCCTGGGCTGCCACCGGGAGGAACGCCAGCAAGGCGGAAACAAATAGAGTTTTCATGGGCACGAATCCATAAGTACGGGGAAGTCAGGCGGGGAACCGGCCAGGGGGATCACAACGGCCGACACCCACAAAATCGGCAAGATCAGCAAAATCTTTAGAGCTGCCTGGCAGGCCCTGAGCAGGTTCCACTCGTGCTCGCACATGTGCACCGCGGGTTGCCCGCTGTGTGGTGGTGAAAGATCAACGTGATGCGGGCGACGCGTCCGGCTGATCGGGCGGCGGGTGTCGCGGCGTGCCGCGGTCCCGCCGGGGTCAGGCTGGACGTTCCGGGCTGCGTGTCGTCGATGCGGCGTGCAGGTTGGTATGTTCGATGAACCACAGGCCGGCGAACAGTTTCGGGTCGATCGAATAACCTTCGGCCGCGCGTGCGAACAGCCACGTGCCGGCTTCGCGGCGAGGTACTTCATGCACCACGATGTTCTCGGTTTCGTCGCCGCCGCCCGGCCCCACTTTTTCCAGTTCCCACGCGCGCACGAAGGTGATCATCTCGGTGCTCATGCCGGACGACGACGGGCCGCAATGGACGAATTCCACCCGCTGGCAGCGATAGCCGGTTTCTTCCTCCAGTTCGCGCTGCGCGGCGAGCAGCGCGCTCTCGTCGGCCTGGTCGATCTCGTCGCCGACCAGCCCGGCCGGCATCTCGATGGTGTTCTGCAGGATCGATACGCGGTACTGCTCGACGAACAGCACGTGGTCCTCCGGCGTTACCGCCAGGATGATCACCGCACCGCCGGGATTGTTGCGCTCGGCGTACTCCCAGCGGCCGCGCTTGCGCAGGCTCAGCCAGCGGCCTTCGTAGAGGGTTTCCACCGGGGCGCTGGCGTCGGCGGGAATGCGGTGGGTGGCATCGTTCATTGGTGATCGCGTGCTGGGGAAAACCAGCGGCCATGTTGAACTGTCCGGCCGACAGCGACAACCGGGTGGGTGGAACGACCTGACATGCGAGGTTCAGCGCAGCAGCGCGCGCAGGCGACTGCGGGTGAAGGCGCCGAAACGCAGCTGTTCGCACAGGCTGTCGAGTTGATCGGGCGGCTGGCGCCGGCGCAGCAACACTTCGATCGTGCTGGCACCGGGGGCATCAAGCGCGATGCGGGTGAGCCGACGGAACATCCTCGCCTGCTCGGCGTGTTCGCGCAGTTTCGCGGCGCAGGTCGCGGCACCGCGCAGGCGCAGGAACGCCACTTCGTCAATGCGGTCGAGCAGGATGTCGAGGCTGCCGAAATGGCTGAGCAGGGCGGCGGCAGTCTTCGCGCCGACCCCGGGCACACCGGGGATGTTGTCCACCGCGTCGCCGCACAGGGCGAGATAGTCGGCCACCTGATGCGGATGCACGCCGAGCTTCTCGTGTACACCGGCCGGTCCCCAGCGCTGGCTGCGGGCATAGTCCCATTGCTCGTCGTGTTCGCCCAGCAGCTGGCCGAAGTCCTTGTCGGCGGAGACGATCACGCTGCGCCGGCCGAGTGCGCGCAGGTTCCATACGGTGCTGCCGATCAGGTCGTCGGCCTCGAAGCTGTGGTCGATCATCAGGTGGATGCCGAGCGCTTCGGTGACTGCGCGGCACTGCACGAACTGCCGTTCCAGATCCGGCGGTGGCAGTTCGCGGTTGGCCTTGTAGGGCGGATAGATCGCATTGCGGAACGAGCTGGTCAGCGAGGCGTCGAACGCCACCGCGATGTGCTCGGGCTGCACGCGTTCCAGCAATTCGCACAGGAAACGGGTATAGCCGTGCACCGCGTTGACCGGGTGGCCGTCCGCGTCGAAGAACTCGTCCGGCATCGAATGCCAGGCGCGAAACACATACAGGCTGCCGTCGACCAGATGGACGGCTGGGAGTCCGTTTGCCGTCGCGTTCACGGTGCCCATGTGCCGAGCAGATCGGCCAGCGCCGGGCGGTCGCGATCGGGCACCTCGATCTGCGGCGTGCCCAGGTGCACGAAACCGACCACGTGTTCGTGTTCCGCCAGTCCGAGAATCGCCGCCACTTCGCGGTCATACGCGGCCCAGCCGGTCAGCCACTGCGCGCCGAAGCCCAGCGCATAGGCGCCGAGCAGGATGTTGTAGGCGACGTTGCCGGCGCACAGCTTCTGCTCGATCTCCGGCACCTTGCTGTCGGCGTGCAGGCTGGCGACGACCACCATCACCAACGGTGCGAAGGTATAGCGCAGGCGTTCCTTCTCCAGCTTGGCCTCGGACATGTCGGGGTGATTGCGGATCGCGAGTGCGGCCAATTGCTCGCCGAAACGCAGCTTTGCTTTGTCCTGCAGGCGGATCAGCCGGAACGGCACCAGCTTGCCATGGTCGGGAACGCGGATCGCCGCTTCGAGCAGCGCCTGCAGCGTCGTCTCGTCCGGCGCCGGCTCGCCGAGCTGGCGCGAGGGGACGGAATGACGTTGCTGGAGCAGGGAAAGAGCGTCAGTCATCGGCGAATTCTGCGCAGGACAAAGGCCCATGCTAGCTTACGCGCGAAGCACCTTGCAGGCTGCGCCCGTCGCAAGTCGCTCCTCGCATCACATTCATCCGGAGTTTTTGACATGCGAAAATTCCATGTCGCACTTGCGCTGATGTACTCCATCGCTCCCGGGTTGGGCATGGCTCAAACGGCAACCACGGCGATCGATGGACGTGCCGGTGTCGAGGCTTTCAACCGGGCATTTGATACGGCGACCCGGCACATGGACAACGCGGCCACGCTGGCATTGTGGCAAGACGACGGTGTGAGCCTGCTTCCATCGACCCCGCCGATCGTCGGCAAGCCGGCGCTTGCGAAGTTCATGGACGACGTGATGGCCAGCATTCCCGGCGGCCACATGCTGAAGTTCGAGAGCGCATGCTTTGACATCAATGTTTCCGGCGATTGGGCTACGGAATGGTGTACCGAGCATCAGATGGTCCAGTTCGCCAACGGCAAGCCGCCGTTCGAGGGCTGGGGCAAGATGCTGCTGGTCTTGCATCGCGGCAGCGATGGCAAGTGGCGCCTCAAGACGGAGATGTGGAATCAGGCGTTGCCAGTCACGACGACGGCGGCTCGACACTCTTGATCTGCCGATCAGGAACTGCGAATCGGCAGTTCTGTACGCATCCTCACTTGCGTGGCGGCAGCTTGAACGAGCCCGGCAACAGTGCGGCCACGCTGGTTTCCTGCGTCGCGCCGTGCAGATTGGCCAGCACTACCGGCATGATGTCGTCACACAGCTCGGACATCACCTGGCGGCAGGCGCCGCAGGGACTGACCGGGTGGTCGGTATCGGCAATCACGGCCAGAGCTGCGAAATCGCCGGGTTGGCAGCCGGCCGCGATCGCGCTGAACAGGGCGGTGCGTTCGGCGCAATTGCACAGGCCGTAGGCGGCATTCTCCACATTGCAGCCGCTGAACCGGCGGCCGTCCCGGGTCAGCAGCGCCGCGCCGACCAGGAAGTGCGAATACGGTGCATAGGCTTGTTCGCGCGCGCTGCGCGCCAGAGCCAGCAAGTCATCGAAAGCCTGTGGTGATAAAGCATTGGGTGATACGGGCATCGGGATCTCCAGCGATGACCCCGGGCAGCATGGGCTGCGTGTGCCGGCGGGCCAGCTTACCCTGTTGACCGTGACGGGATCAAAACCTGCCAGCCTCGAGTCCCGCTAAGATGTCCGAACCATCCAAAGGGGACTGCACCATGCCGATCACCGTAGCCGCTTTGCGTGAGACTGCCGCCGGGGAACGCCGCGTGGCGATCACGCCCGAGATGGCGAAGAAGCTGCGCGGCAAGGGCCTGCGTGTTTTGCTCGAACACGATGCGGGGCGCGCTGCCGGTTTTCCCGACAGCTCCTATGCCGAAGCCGAGTTTGCCGATGCGGCCGGTGTACTGACGCAGGCTGATCTACTGGCCTGCGTGTTGCCGCCAGACGATGCGGTGTATGCCGGTTTGCGCGAGGGCAGCATGGTGGTCGGCCAGCTGCGGCCGTATGGTGCGGCCGAGCGGGTCGCTGCGCTCACTGCGCGCAAGCTGACCGCGTTTTCACTGGAGCTGCTGCCGCGCACCACTCGCGCACAGGCGATGGACGTGCTGAGCTCGCAGGCGGCGGTGGCGGGTTATCGTGCCATGTTGATCGCCGCCGAGGCATCGCCGAAATTCTTCCCGATGCTGACTACCGCCGCGGGTACGATCCGCCCCTCCAAGGTGCTGGTGATCGGCGCCGGTGTAGCCGGGTTGCAGGCGATCGCCACGGCGCGCCGGCTCGGTGCGCAGATCGAGGGTTACGACGTGCGCCCGGAAACCCGCGAGCAGGTGGAATCATTGGGCGCGAAGTTTCTCGAACTCGGCGTCAGTGCGGCCGGCAGCGGCGGTTATGCGCGCGAGCTGTCGGCGGAGGAGCGCGCCGCGCAGCAGCAGGCGCTGGCCGAACATCTGAAATCGATCGACGTGATCGTCACCACGGCAGCCGTGCCGGGACGGCCGGCACCGAAGATCCTCACGGCAGCGATGGTCGATGGCATGAAGCCGGGTGCACTGATTGTCGATCTGGCCGCCGAAGGCGGCGGCAACTGCGAGCTGACCAGGCCGGGCGAGCGCGTCGAGCATGGCGGCGTGGTGATCCTGGGGCCGCTGAACCTGCCGGCTGGCACGCCGCTGCACGCGTCGGAGATGTACGCACGCAACGTCTTCAATTTCGTCGAACTGCTGGTGCACGACGATGCGTTGAAGCCGGATTTCAATGACGAGCTGGTCGCCAGGAGCTGTCTGAGCCACGCTGGCGAGATTCGATTTACCGCCTGACCGGCTGAAACAGAATGCCCCGCACAAGGCGGGGCATGGAAGAAGTCAGGGTTTGCCGGAACCAGGATGCAAATCCGCGTGACCGTTCTGCCTGAGCCAGCGCATGCGCTGGCCCGGAGGAATGGCATGCCATTGGTTGATCAGCTGCTCACGTTGCTTCGGCGGCAGTTGCTGGAAATGTTCAAAGGCCGCGTGCAATTTCGCGCGCTGTTCCGGTGGCAGCTGGCGAAACTGCTGAACATTTGCGCGCGTCTGCTGGCGCTGCTCGGGCGTCATTTGCTGCCAGCGTGCAATGCGCTGGCGGACTTCCTCGCGCCTCTCCGGCGAAAGCGTGCTCCAGTGCTCGGCCTTTTTCAGCATGTTCGCCTGTCGGCGTGGCGGCAGCTCGTCCCATTTCTGCGCCAGCGGCGAGAGCATGTCGCGCTGTGCCGGACTGAGGCTGCTCCATGGACGTGCCGGCGGTGCAGGCATATCACGTTCGGCGGGGGACATTTCCTGCGCATGCAACGGTACGGCCGCGATGACGCTGCCAAGCAGTGCGGCAAACAGCAAAGACAGCATGCGGAACGATCGGTTCATCACTGGTTGGTCCGTTGGCTGCTGGCATCGGTATTGCTGGAGGCCAGCCAGCCGTAGAAGTCGAGGTTCTGGTAGAGGTTCGGATCGGTCTTGTCGGCGTCCGGCGGCAAATCGTTGTCCTGGTCCGCTGCGGGATCGGCCACGCGGCTGACCTGCATCGACGTGGTTGCGTGACGTTGCTGCATCGGTTGCCACACCATCATCGCGGCCAGCGCGATCGCGGCGAAAGCGCCCGTCGGGATCAGCCAACGTACGGTGTGATGGGTCCGCACCTGCGTTGCTTCAAGCGCTTTCCGTCGCGCTGCCCGCAAGCGTCCGGCGGTAGCCGGATCGATGTGTTGGGCAGCCTCGTGCCAGAGCTCGCGGGCACGCTGTTCGAAATGTTTGTCGGGTCGATTCTTATCGGACGAGGTCATCGCCAGTCCTCCAGTTGATCGCGCAAATGATGCATGGCGCGCGACAGATGCGTTTTTACACTGCCTTCCGAACAGCCCATCGCACGGGCTGTTTCTGCCACGTCCAGCCCTTCCAGCATGCGCAGCATGAAGGCTTCGCGCTGGCGCTGCGGCAACTCTCTCACCGCGGTCGCCATGTCCGCGTACGACTGCGCGTCGTGCAGCCGGGCGAGCGGGTCGGGGCCGGGGTCGGCGGGCTCCCAGGTGGGCAGTTCGTCGCCATCGTCGCCGCGGCCGCCACCGAGCCAGCCCACCACGATCGAGCGCACCTTGCGACGGCGCTGCAGGTCGACGATGCGTCGGCGCAAGATGCCCCAGAACAGCGGGGACCATTCCGCGGCGGGTTTGTCGCGATAATGCCTGACCAGCCGCAGCATGGCGTCCTGCACGGCGTCCATGGCGTCCTCGCGCTGGCGCAGCTGCATCTCGGCCATGCGAAACGCACGGCGCTCCACCTGCGCCAGGAAGGCGTCCAGCGTGGCGGGCGTTTCGCGGGTATCACTCAGCCGGCCTTCGACCAGCATGTCCACATCGAGCGTGCCGACTACGCTGTTCACTGCCACCGCATCCGCATCGTCGGGTGAGGCATCCTCGGGCTCCATCGGTTCGGTCCCCGTCATCAACGCGGCAGGCTCGCGCGGGTTGACCGGCACCCGTATGATGCAAATACAACGTCCTGGCGGGCGGCTCTCATAGGGGGTGGGGTCATGATCGACGGTTTCCTGGCGCTGTATATCTTCATGCTGGCCGCGTTTACCGGCTATGAAATCATCGCGCGGGTGCCGGTGATCCTGCACACGCCGCTGATGTCCGGTTCCAATTTCGTGCACGGCATTGTGCTGGTTGGGGCGATGATTGCGCTAGGCCACGCGCAGACGCCATTCGAGATCACGATCGGCTTCATCGGCGTTCTGCTGGGTGCCGGCAATGCCGCCGGTGGCTACGTGGTGACCGAGCGGATGCTGGAGATGTTCAAGCCCAGCAAGCCGGACGCCGGCAAGGGGAGCCACTGATGAGCTTGCTGCCGACCTTGATCAAGGCCTGTTATTTCCTCGCCGCGCTGCTGTTCATCCTGGGTCTGAAACGCATGAGTTCGCCGCGCACCGCGCGTGGCGGCATCGTGTGGGCCGGCTACGGCATGCTGCTGGCGGTGCTGGCCACGTTCTTCCTGCCGGACATGCGCAACCTTGGCCTGATCATTGCCGCCGTGCTGATCGGCGTCGGTGCCGCCTGGTGGAGTGGCAAACGCGTGGCGATGACCGCGATGCCGCAGATGGTCGCGCTGTACAACGGCATGGGCGGCGGCGCGGCGGCGGCAATCGGCGCGGTCGAGCTGATCGGCTACGTGCGCAACTGGGCGCTGCTGCATCCTGCGGGTATTCCCGATACTTCGCCGTTGCGCCCGGAAAGCTGGGCAATCAATGCATTGCAGCCGATACCGGCCGTGGTGGCGTTGACCACGACGGAGCTGGCGCTGGGCGTGCTCGGTGCGCTGATCGGCGCAGTGAGTTTCTCCGGTTCGCTGATCGCGTTCGCCAAGTTGCAGGGCTGGCTGGACAAGCGTTTCGTGTTTGCCGGCCAGCGTGTGGTGAATATGCTGTTGCTGGCTGCGGCGGTGCTGATCGGTATCGCGCTGGCCAGCGGTCATGCCAGCCTCCCGCTGATCGTGGCGTTCTTCGCGCTGGCCCTGCTGTTCGGGTTGATGATGACGCTGCCGATCGGTGGCGCCGACATGCCGGTGGTGATCTCGCTGTACAACGCGTTCACCGGGCTGGCAGTGGCGTTCGAGGGTTTCGTGCTGGGCAACGAGGCGATGATCATCGCCGGCATGGTGGTCGGCGCGGCGGGCACATTGCTGACGCAGTTGATGGCCAAGGCGATGAACCGCTCGATCGGCAACGTGCTGTTCGGCAGCTTCGGCGCGGCCGGTGGCGAGGCGCAGGCGATCGAGGGTGCGCAGAAGCCGGTCGACGCGGCCGACGCGGCGGTGATGATGGCCTACGCCGAGCGTGTGGTGATCGTGCCGGGTTACGGCCTGGCGGTGGCGCAGGCGCAGCACAAGGTGTGGGAGTTCGCCCAGCTGCTGATCAAGCGCGGGGTGAAGGTGAAGTTCGCGATCCACCCGGTGGCCGGCCGCATGCCCGGCCACATGAACGTGCTGCTGGCCGAGGCGGGCGTGCCGTACGACCTGATCGCCGACATGGATGACATCAATCCGGAATTCCCGGCCACCGATGTGGCGCTGGTGATCGGCGCGAACGACGTGGTCAATCCGCTGGCCAAGACCGATCCGGCCTCGCCGATCTACGGCATGCCGATCCTCGACGTGAGCGCGGCGAAACACGTGATCGTGATCAAGCGCGGCAAGGGCACCGGTTTTGCCGGCATCGAGAACGCGCTGTTCTATGCCGACAACACGCGCATGCTGTACGGCGACGGTCAGGCGGCGGTGGGCGAACTGGTGACGGAGCTTAAGGCGATCGACGCCTGAGTCATTTGTCGGCTGCGATGGCGCGCGCACGTTTGCGCGGCGCACGCCAGGCCAGCCATGCGGCCAGCAGCATGGCCAGCGTGGTGCAGCCGATGTCCGCTCGCGAGAGTGCCATCCGCGCCAGTTGCCACAGCATGCCGACACCGGCCGTGCGCAGTGCGTCGATCAGGCCCATGCCCATGTTGCCGGCGATCAGCACCGCGGCGATCAGCATGTTGACGTAGATCGCCGCCAGCACCGTGGCCCATGCCGCGAGCAGCGCGGCCCCGACACCCGGCGAACGGACGTAGCCGCGAATGGCCCAGGCAAGCAGCGCACCGATCGGCAGCGCCAGCCACGGCAGCGGATGGCGCAGGTACAGCGTGACGACCATCCATACCGCGCCGGCGGCCAGCCCCAGCATGGCGGCGCTGAACAGCGCGAACACAAACAGCAAGACGTTGCGCACACTCATCGGCGACAACACGGCAGGGCGGCTGGGAACATGCGTTTGTCCATCAGGCAAAGCGGCCATCATAACGTGATGCCGGCTGACGACGGCGCCAAGCACAGGGCGGCATTCCCTTGAGTTCCATGATTCCGGCCTGATCTGGGACAAGCGGGCCCGCGTTGCGGACGGCATAATGGACAACCTGGGTTCGACGCGCGGTCGCACCCGCAGGTACGAGCCCCCAAATACAGGATTGGCGAGTGGCATGAGTGGTTTCAGTCTGAGCAGCGAACCCTTCACCCTGATGCGTGATTGCAGCGCCGTCATGGTGCCGCAAGGCGACGTGGTGAGCCTGCCCGCCGGCCAGATCGGTTACATCACCCAGGCGTTGGGCGGCAGCTTCACCGTCTATGTGGAAGGCAATCTGTTCCGCATCGCGGGAAAGGATGCCGATGCGCTGGGCAAGGAACCACCGGCACCGATCGAGGTGGCCGCCGATGCCACCAATGCCGATGTGGAAAAACTGGCGTGGGACCAGTTGCGCACCGTGTTCGACCCGGAGATCCCGGTCAATGTGGTCGAGTTGGGGCTGGTCTACGACCTCAGTCTGGAGCAGACCGAATCCGGCGAGCGCAAGGTCTACGTGAAGCTCACCCTGACCGCGCCGGGCTGTGGCATGGGCGACATCCTGGTGGATGACGCGCGCACCAAGCTGGAAATGATTCCCACCGTCGCCGAGGCGGATGTGGACCTGGTGTTCGATCCGCCATGGAGTCATTCGATGATGTCCGACGCCGCCAAGCTCGAGACGGGCATGCTCTGAACCCGCAGCGCGGGCGCAACCAGTGCGACAGCATGACGTAATCCCCTGCGATGCAATCGCGGTCGCGCGTTTCGCAAGCGCAAGAAAATGTGCTTGATTTGTCTCGTGGCAAACGACGACTTTGATGATCGATCGAGCGTGCGAAAGCCCGATTCCGCGGGATTTGTCCCGCATGCGGCAGCCATCGTACGCCATGCGCATTGCGCTCATTCCGATGTCTCGTGCTGTGACTGCCGTCACCTGGCGTAGGAAAAAATCAGATGGTTGCGTCGAATCGCAAGGAATAACGTATTCGAATTCGTCATCGGGAGATTGACGGATGATCCTTTGGCGGCGTGCTCGCCGTCTTGCAGCTACGCGTCCACGCGCTGCCCTTGCAGGGAATGCCAGGGGGAAAGGCAGCCGACCCGGACGTATTTTGGGATCGCTAGACAGCTAAAGAACTAAGGGGCCGTGTCCTGCACGGCAATTCTTGCATGGGGTCCACATGGCCGCATCGGGCCTGTTTGTCCCCGAAATCTTGTCTAGGAGTTTTGAATGCCCAACCATTTCCGTCTGAAACTGCTGGTTGCCGCGATCGGCATGGCTACCGCTTCGGCAGCAACCGCTGCCACCACGCAGACCCTGCACGCACAGAATCTCGGTGCGGTACCCGCCAGTTCACTGGCCGCACACTTGAACCTGGGCCAGGACATGACGCTGGCAGCGCGCAGCTCGGTGGCCATCGCCGGTGGCCACCATGTCGTGCGCCAGCAGCAGATGTTCCGCGGTGTGCCGGTCTACGGCCGCAGCATTGCGGTGGTGCAGGATGCGCAGGGCAATGCATTGCGCGCCACCGGCGAGCTGTTGCAGAACGTGCAACTGGATCTGACTTCAGTCACGCCGAAGCTGACACCGACCGCCGCCATTGCCGCGCTCAAGGGACACGCGCATACCATGCTGGTCGGTGGCGAGACGATGAACAACCAGCAGGCCGACCTGTTCGTGTATCCGCAGGACAATGGTCCCGCCCGGCTGGTCTATCGCACTTCCTATTTCGTCAATGGTGCGAACCCGACCCGTCCGACCGCGATCATCGATGCCAATACCGGTGCGGTCATCATGAGCTGGGACGGCCTGACCGATGCCTCGGCCACCGGCCCCGGTGGCAACACCAAGACCGGCAAATACATCTACGGCACCAACTATGCCGCGCTCGACGTGACCCAGTCGGGCAGCACCTGCACGCTGGTCAACACCAACGTCAAGACCTACAACCTCAACCACGGCACCAGCGGCGGTTCGGTGGTCAGCTTCACCTGCCCGAACAGCGACACGGATGCGATCAACGGAGCCTATTCGCCGGTCAATGATGCGCACCACTTCGGTGGTGTCGTGCATGACATGTACGTGGCCTATACCGGCGCGGCGCCGCTGAGCATGCAGCTGCGCATGAACGTGCACTACAAGAGCAATTACGAGAACGCGTTCTGGGACGGCACCGCGATGAACTTCGGCGACGGCGCCAGCACGTTCTATCCGCTGGTGTCGCTGGATGTGACCAGCCACGAGATCAGCCACGGCTACACCGAGCAGAACTCCAACCTCGCCTACACCGGCCAGTCCGGCGGCATGAACGAGGCCTACTCGGACATCGCCGGCGAAGCGGCCGAATTCTACGACCGTGGTGCAGCCGACTTCCTGGTCGGGCGCGATATCGTCAAGACCAGCGCCGGCATCGGCGACGCGCTGCGCTACATGTGCAACCCGACGCAGGATGGCGGCTCGATCGACAACGCGGCCAACTACACCTCCAGCCTCGACGTGCATTATTCCAGCGGCGTCTACAACAAGTCGTTCTGCCTGCTCGCCAAGACCGCCGGCTGGGATGTCAAGAAAGCGTTCCAGGTCTACGCGCTGGCGAACAAGTCGTACTGGACGGCGACCTCGACCTTCAACTCCGGCGCCTGCGGCGTGGAGTCGGCGGCGACCGATCTGGGCTACAACGCGAATGACGTGATCACGGCGTTCACCGGCGTGGGCGTGACCTGTCCGGGCACGGGTGGCGGCGGCGGTGGCACCACCACCGAGCTGCAGAACAACGTCGGCGTCACCGGCGTGGCAGCGGCCACGGGTGCCGACAACGACTACTTCATCACGGTCCCGGCCGGCGCCACCAACCTGGTCATGTCGATCTCCGGCGGCACCGGCGATGCCGACCTGTACACCAAGTTCGGTGCGGCACCGACCACCAGCAGCTACGACTGCCGTCCGTACAAGAGCGGCAATGCCGAGAGCTGCACCGTGGCCGCGCCGAGCGCCGGCAAGTACTACATCAAGGCGCACGCCTATGCCGCGTACTCCGGCGTCACGGTCAAGGCTTCCTACACCGCAGGTGGCGGCGGTGGCGGCACCGGCCTGCAGAATGGCGTGCCGGTAACCGGCCAGGCCGCTGCGGCGGGTCAGGAGCTGAGCTACACCGTCGTCATTCCGGCCGGCCGCACCACGCTGACGATCGCCAGCTCGGGCGGCACCGGTGACGTGGACCTCTACGTCAAGAAGGGTTCGGCGCCGACTACCACCAGCTACGACTGCCGTCCGTACGTGAGCGGCAACACGGAAACCTGCACATTCAATGCGCCGGCGGCTGCCACGTACTACATCAAACTGCGTGGTTACACGGCGTTCTCCGGCGTGTCGCTGAAAGCCACCTGGTAAGCCCCGCAGCGGATCAGGGATGATCCGCTTTTTCAGATACAGCCCGTCGTAATGCAGAAGGCCCGGTCGCCGTGACCGGGCCTTCTTCTTTTGACAGAACCGACAGATTTGCGTGACTAGCCGGCCGCTTCCTCGAAACGATTGGCATCACGGTTCTTGCGTACCTTCGCCGGGTCCCACACGCGACCGTTCATGGTGATGTAGACGCCGTCGGGCAACGTCTGCACCGCGGCCACCGCGCAGCCGATATTGAACACGGCATCGGAGCCCTGGAAGCGTGCGGGGTTCAACGCACCGGTCAGCACGATCACTTTGCCCTTGATGGTCGCCAGTTCCTTCGCCGTCTCCACCATGGTGTCGGTGCCGTGGGTGACCAGCACATGGCGATGCGGCTGGGCCTCAATCGTGGAGCGCACCAGCGCACGATCCTCGGCACCCATGTGCAGGCTGTCCTTGCGCAGGATCGGAATCACGTCGAACTGGAACGCCACGCCGAGCTGGCCGAGGATCTCGCCGATCTGCGGCGCACCGATCTTGTAATCCGACTTGTCGTCGAAATAGATCTTGTCGATGGTGCCGCCGGTAGTGACGATGGTCAGATGCTGCATGCGGGTGGCCGTAGAGGGGGACGGGACATTTTAGCCCGTGCGGGCGTGGATCGGTGGTTGAGTGGATGGCAGCTTCGCAGGGCGGGCAGTGCCCGCCCTGCGAAGGGTGTCAGCCCAGCAACAACGCCGTGTTGCCGGCATCCGGCGACACCAGCCGATCGAGGCCATGGCCGACGAAGCGCTGCAGTGCTGCGGCCGGGCGTGGATCGCGTTGCCGGTTTGACCAGGTGGCTTGCCGCGCCAGCAATGCCGCCGCTGCGCAACGCGCCAGGGTGATGGCAAGACCACGTGCGCCGGCTTCCAGCGTGTCGCGCGTGGCCGCGTGCTGATCGAGCCAGCGTGCGGCGGCATCCAGCGTCTGCCGGATCGCACTGGCCGCATGCATGTCGTCGTTGCTGTCCAGCCATGCGGCACTGGCGGTACGCAACGCGGCGAATGTGTCGCCGGCCAGCGCGCGCAGGCTGTCCAGCGACAGCACATTGGTGGTGCCTTCCCAGATCGCATACACCTGAGCGTCGCGCAGCAGCTGCGGCAGGCCGGTGTCCTCGATGTAACCGGCACCGCCGAAACACTCCAGCGCCTCCGAGCACAGCTGCACCGCCAGCTTGCCGGTCCACAGCTTGGCCAGCGGCGTGAGCAGGCGCAGCAACGCGGCCTCATGCGGTGCGGCGGTGCCGTGCTCGACGCGGTCAAGCAGGTGCGCGATTTCGAATGCGAGTGCGAATGCACCCTCGAACTCGGCCTGCATGTCGGCCAGCGTCTGCGCGTGCAGGGGTTGCTCGATCAATGGACGGCCAAACGCGCGCCGGCGCTCGGCAAAGTCGCGCGCCAGGGCGATCGCGCGGGCCATGCTGGCGACCGCGCAGACCGCGTTCCACGTGCGCGTGACGTTGAGCATCGGCGCCACCTGGCGCACGCCGTTGGCCAGCTCGCCCAGCGGCCAGGCGGGCAGGCCGTCCAGATGGATTTCCGCGGTGGGCAATTCCTGCGTGCCGAGCTTGTCCTTCAGGCGGTCGATCACCAATTCGCTCTTGCGCCGCGCGCCGTCCATCGTCTCGACGTAGAACAACGCCAGCGCTGCGGTGCCCGCGGCCGCCGCGCCTTCGGGCCGCGCCAGCGCCAGCGCCGCCTCGCCGACCACCGCCGAGCTGAACCACTTGCGCCCGTACAGGCGCCATTGCCCGGCGGCATCCTGCCGCGCCACGGTCTCGGTGTGGCCGACGTCGGAGCCGCCGGCGGTCTCGGTCATCCACTGGCCGCTGAGCCAGAAGGTGGCCGGATCGCGGCTGAGGAAATGCGGCAGCACGCGCTCGATCAGTTCGCGGTTGCCGGAGGCCTTGATCGCGGTCGCGGCGCCATCGGTCATCGCCAGCGGGCAGGTGTAGAACTCGCTGGCGAGGTGATACAGGTAGACGCGGGCGAACTCTTCCAGTCGTGCATGCTCGCTATCACCGTGACCGGCAGCCAGCACGGCATGCCGCGTCGTCAGCGCCGCGCCTTCCTGCCACGCCGGCGTCAACTCGATGCGGTCCACTCGTTGTCCCCACGCATCCCACTGCGTCAGCACCGGCTTGCGCCGCGTCGTGGTGCATGCGCGCTGCCACGCCATCTGCGCATAGTCGCCCAGCGCATCGAGGTCGGCGTCGATCGCCGCGCGGCGCTCGGCCGGCAGCGCCCGATCGAGCAGGGCCAGCAGCGCGCGGTCGCTGCGATACGGGTGCGGCAGTTGCGGTGGATCCTGCAGGAAGGCCATGACGATCTCCATCCGGATTCAAGGTGTCGAGTATAGGCACGCGGGCATTCGGCGCGTGGCGCTGGCATCATCGAAAGCCACTCCCCGGCGCAGGCGCCACCCATGCGATTTTCCGAAGCGATGCAGACGGTCACGCGCCATGGCGACGGCTGGCAGGCCACGGTCAGCGAGGACTGGCTGCAGGGGCGCAGTGCCTTCGGCGGCCTGCAGGCAGCACTCGCGCTGCGCGCGATGCGCGAGCTGGTGTCGGCGGACATGCCGTTGCGCACCCTGCAGGTGACTTTCATCGCGCCGGTGCCGGCCGGTGACGTAACCATCCGCGCGCAACGCCTGCGCGAAGGGCGCAGCGTGATCCAGGTCGAGGCCAGCCTGTGCGACGGCGAACAGACGCTGTGCCGGCTGCTCGGCGTATTCGGCAGTGCACGCCACTCGGCGCTGGACTTCCAGCCCGAACAATCGCCTGTGGCAAATGCCGCCGTGCAGGAACTGCGCTACGTCGAAGGCCGCATGCCCGCCTTCACCCAGCACTTCCGCGCCAGCTGGCTGCGCGGCGACCTGCCATTCAGCGGCGGCCGCCAACGCGACAGCGTGCTGCAGCTTTCCCTGCGCGACGACGGCCCCGTCGACGAAACCCACGTGCTCGCCTTCGCCGACTTCATCCCGCCGATCGCCCTGTCAATGTTCGCCGCGCCCACTCCCGGCAGCTCGCTCACCTGGATGATCGAACTGCTGCGCGACCGCTACGACGACCTCGGCCTGGACGACTGGCGCGTCGACGCCGAACTGATCGCCGCCCGCGACGGCTACACCAACCAGAGTGTGATGCTGTGGGGGCCACGTGGGGAACCGGTGGCGTTGAGCAGGCAGAGTATGGTGGTGTTTGGGTGAGGGGAGTGTTTCGTGTACGGCGTTCGCGCCGTGATCGTGTGCGTGGAAACACGGCGGGATTAGACAGCGGGACTAGGCTGCACCAGGCGCAGCAACTTGCTGATCTGTATAGGCCCGAGCACTGTCGTGTACGGCGACGAGCGCGGGATAGGTTGCAGGGTTACACTTCATTTTGAAATCTGCATAGCGTTAGGGGGCGCTGTCTAGCGTCGGTATCAACTGCCGCATTATTTCAATCAAGGGGAAACATCATGGCTGGTGACATTACGATCAAAGGAATTAAGGCTCCCAAAGGGGCCAAAATGACCAAAGGTAATAGTTGGCGCCTTGTGGCCACCAAAGGCAAAAAGCGTGTATTTGCTGGCACCCTGCTCCAGACCATCAACATAGGTAGCAAGCGATTGGCAATTTTCAGCGTGCCAAAGTGACGGCGGCGCCCCCTAACAATTCGTTCAAGGCGGACGGCTTCGCCGCCGCTTAACTCCAGCGTTATGCCTCGGTGAGCCATGGCACGCGATCTTGTTTGCATCCACGTAGAAGAAGGTGAACTCAGCAGACCGTATGAGCTGAAAGTAGAAGACTTGCGGGCAAATGCTGTCATCGCAATTCATAACCAGGCTGATGGCTCAACTGGCTTCTTTGAGGAACTGCTAGACGTTGAAATTAATCGACAACAGATTTCTTTGGCCATACCTAATGAGATTGCGCTCGCACTAAACAATGCGTGGCGCGCTTTCTCCGCAGCTAAGGCGCTTCGCCCTGCCTTGCTTACGACACTAAAAGCCTCAAAGATAGTTCACGGAGCTAGCGTCACGCAGTTCTATGACTACTTAGAACTCATACAAACTGCACTCGTGTTTAACTATAAAGCCTTGGAGGCATTCTGCAATGCAGTCACTCCAGACAACTTTGTGCATGAAAAGCGCGATGGACGCGGAGTCCTGCAGCGGTACGACAAGCCAGCCATTGAGCGCTGGCTAAAAACCACAGAAAAGATCACGGAGATTCTTCCCGCTGTGCTGCAGTGCCCCTCACCAAAAGACCAGCCATTTTGGTCGAGCTTTATCGATCTTGAGCGTCTCAGAAACGAGATCATCCACAGCAAGTCCATGACATCATCTTCAGTTTTGGCAGAGCTTTTTTCGCCAAGGATAGACCGGCTTCTACAGTCAGCCGTAAGCCTGCTCAAGTACTTTCATAGCCATTCCCCTGACAACGCCGCGTTTCCGCTAGAGTTCGGCACTAGTAAGATCAGAGCCATATCAATTCCAGACTTTGACAGTTACCTAGAGCAAGTGCCCGAGGCATAACAATTCGTTCATGGCGGATGGCTGCGCCGCCACTTAACTTCAGCGTTATACCGCAGAAGGATCGTCATGGCCTCGCCCATCGAACGGGGTCACCATTTCGGCGCCGGGGTCAATAGGCCTGCACTTGCTCTTCCCCGGTCATCCCGAAGAGTAGATGCCCGCCTTGCCGCTGACCACCAGCCGTTGCGTTTCATGCGGCGCCAAGATCGCGCAGCCGTAAGCACCGAACGGGGTCAGGTTGAGGTGGCCCGGCTTTTTCGGACACGTTAATTAAGCACTCGTCGCCTCGTCATCGACAACAGCAGGTATGCGATAGCCGAGTGTTTGATGCAGCCGTTTGCGATTGTAGAAGCCTTCGATGTAGCT
>Ga0209233_1000248_pt1 | contig 87812 bp, 83 predicted proteins | sample AraplaCL_Cvi_mCL_FD_184269 | JGI IMG/M metagenome (GOLD analysis project Ga0209233, IMG submission 184269) | Arabidopsis root microbial communities from the University of North Carolina, USA - plate scrape CL_Cvi_mCL (SPAdes) (version 2) | ecosystem: Host-associated > Plants > Roots > Endosphere...
CTGGAAGAGGAGGTCTTCACCGCCGATCTCGTGATCGGCGCCGTCTTGATCCCCGGTGCCGCCGCGCCGAAGCTCGTCACGCGTGAGATGCTGTCGGGCATGAAGAGCGGCTCCGTCATCGTCGATGTCGCCATCGATCAGGGCGGCTGCTTCGAAACCTCGCATGCCACAACCCATTCGGACCCGACCTACGTGGTCGAAGGCGTTGTGCATTACTGTGTCGCCAACATGCCGGGCGCGGTTCCGGTCACCTCGGCGCATGCCTTGAACAACGCCACCATCTATCACGGCCTCGCATTGGCTGATCGCGGTCTGCGCGCCATCGCCGAAGACAAGCACCTCCGAAATGGCCTCAACGTGCACAAGGGCCGCATTACCAACAAGCCGGTGGCCGAAGCGCTTGGCTATGAAGCCGTCGCGCCCGAAAGCATCCTGAACGTAGCGTAAAGCCCATCGCGCTCACGTCAGATGGAGGCGCCGGCATCAGCATATGCCGGCGCTTCTTTCTACTGCGCCGCGCGCCCTTTTGGCGCGCAAAGGACGCAGTAGCATTTAAATAGCGCATAACCGTTGGATTATACGCGGTCTATGCGGCACTGATAGCAATTGTTGCGCGCCGAGCGGACATGGACATAGGCGATGTCCGCGCGCTCGAGCAGCGATGTGGCATAGGCGGGAATATCGCCGATCGGTGTCACGGCACCTGTTCCGTAGACGATGCGGTTGTTCTTGCCATAGCCGCGCACGATGAAATCCCGGCTGGTCGCCAGCACGGGCGGCAGGATTTCTGCCGCCTCGTAGCGTTTGCAGGGCGTCTTGTGCAGGAAGATCGGGCCGGTCTCCGCATAGGGTTGCAATTCAGGGAAGGGCCGATAAGCGAAGACGAAAAGCTCCTCGCCGGCATCGATATTGCGCAGGCAATGGCGGCAGGGATGGCCGGGGCCGTCGGAGGTCATGGTCTCCGGCTGGTGACCATAGGCGTCCATGCCTCCGTTCCAGAGCATTTCGGCGTCGGATGTCGGCATGGCGGAAAAGGCGATGGTGGACATGGAAATCTCCTTGTGGGGTTTACCATGTGATGCCTTAGGCCATCGCGCGAAGCCACCCGATTCCTGCCGCTAGTTGTTCTTGGCGAACTCCAGCAGTTCTTTATCGCTCAACGGCCTGACAATGCCTTGGCCGGTGGAAATCGGCGAAAAGCCGAACATCTGGTAGAGCTGAAGCGCTCGCGGATGATCGAGATCGTTTGTGGTCGTTATGATCCGTTGCGGGTTCAGCGTCCATATGGCGTAGAGCGACTGGAGCAGGAACCATTTGCCGATGCCGAGGCCGAGCGCATGCTCCATGAGGCCGAAATGGCTGAGTTCGATGGTTTCCTCGTCCTGGCGGAAATATTCGAAGAAGCCGGCCGGAGCGCCGTTGACATAAAGCACGCTGATATCGTTGCGCTGATCGTGAAGGATCGCCGTCAGCTCCTCGTCAGACATGCGCAGCCGGTCGACCCAATGCCAGCGAGCCCCGACCTGACGGTAGAGATAGCGATAGAAGGGCAGCGGAATGCCCGGCGCACGCATGATAGCCGTCTGAATATTGACCGGCATCGCCAGGCTCGTCTTGGGCGGCGCGGTCATTTCCAGACGGGTGATGTGGACTTTGATCGACGAAGGCGTTTTCACGGATGCCATGCTCAATCTTGACCGGTAGCGATTGGCGTGTCCGCGCGGCTGCCCCACTCAGACCATGAGCCGTCGTAGAGCTTGTTGCCGCTGTGGCCGAGCGATTCGAGCGCCAATGTGATGATGGCGGCGGTAATGCCGGAGCCGCAGGTGGTCACGACGGGCTTGTCGAGATCGATGCCGGCCTTTTCTATGGTCTCACGCAGCTCGGGCAGCGACTTGAACTTGCCGTTGGTGGCGAAGACGCCCGATGGCAGGCTCTTGGCGCCCGGCATGTGGCCGGAGCGCATGCCTTCGCGCGGTTCCGGTTCCACAGCGGCAAAGCGGCCGGCGCTGCGGGCATCGGCGATCTGCAGGGAACGGCTGTCGACGATATCTCGCATCTCGTCGAGCGCAACGACGCGGCTGCCATTGAAATTCGGCTTGAAGGTTGCGGGTTCGAATGTCGGAAGTGCCGTTTCCAGCGGCCGACCTTCGGCCTTCCAGCCGTCGAGCCCTCCATCGAGCACGAAGACGTTCGGCGCGCCCATGACGATGTGGAACAGCCACCAGACGCGCGGCGAGGCAAACAGGCCGGGGCCGTCATAGACGACGATGCGATCGGTCTCGCTGATGCCGAGCTTGCCGACCTCTGCCGCAAAGAGCTCTGGCGAGGGCACCATATGCGGCAGGTTGGTCGAGTGATCGGCGATCTTGTCCTGATCGAAGCGGATCGCGCCCGGAATATGGCCGCCGGCATATTCGGCATCGGCATTGCGCTTCTGCGCCGGCAGATAGAAGGATGCGTCGAGGATGCGCAGGTCCTTGGCACCCAGCTCGCTCTGCAGCCAGTCCGCGGATACGACGAAACGGCTTTTGTCCGCTGCCATGATGATCTCTCCCTGCTATGGTTTCTTGATCTCGGTGTCGGGATATCGACGCTTGCCGGCGTCAGTTTTCGTCGGTCGGGGCGCCGAAACGGATGCGGAAACGGCGGTTTTCCTTGCCCTTCTTCTCGATCTTGGCGATGTGAATCGCTCCGACCTCCTGCGTCTCCGACACATGTGTGCCGCCACAGGGCTGGCTGTCAACGGCGGAGTCCTCTCCGATGCAGACAAGGCTGACGCGGCCGAGGCCGATCGGCGGGCGCACATTCTTGGATTTGACGATACCCGGATTGGCGGCCAGCTCCTCGTCGGTGATCCACCGGAGGAAAACGGGATGGTTTTCGTTGACCAGCGCCATCATCCTGGCGGTCACCTCGTCCTTGTCGATCGTCTCGCTCATGTCGAAATCGACCCGGCTTTCATCCTCGCCGACCGCAGCACCCGTAATCGGATAGGGGCAGACGACCGAGAGCAAGTGACAGGCCGTATGCATGCGCATCAGCTTGTAGCGACGCGGCCAGTCGACGTGCAACACCAGCTTTTCGCCGAGGATGGGCTGCGCCTGGCCTTCGAGCGGCACATGAATGATGATGTCCTTGATCGGCCCGTGCCTGGTCTGGCCGAGCATGATCTTGGAGCCATCGGCGCGCTCGAAGAAACCGGTATCGCCCGGCTGGCCGCCGGAGGTGGCGTAAAAGCAGGTCTGATCGAGCTCGATGCCCCCATCCTCGTGGATCGCGGTCACGACCGCTTCGGCGGTCGAGAGGTAGAAATCGTCACGGTAGAGGGCATTCACGGCCATGGGATCACGCTATTGTTTCGTATGGGACGGAAATATCCGCCCGCTTTTCAAGATAGGCGGGCAGCGGCAGGCCCTTCGACTTCAGGAAGTCCGGATTGAATAGCTTGGACTGATAGCGATTGCCGTAATCGCACAGAACAGTCACGATCGTATGTCCTGGGCCTAGATCCCTGGCAAGACGCACGGCGCCGGCAATGTTGATGGCCGTCGAGCCGCCAAGGCACAGGCCTTCGTATTCGACGAGGTCGAAGAGGTAGGGCAGTGCTTCGGCATCGGTGATCTGGTAGGCGAAGTCGGGAGTAAAGCCCTCCAGATTGGCCGTCACGCGGCCCTGACCGATGCCCTCGGTGATCGAGGAGCCGGAGGACTTCAACTCGCCGTTCTTGTAGAACTCATAGAGCGCAGCGCCTTCCGGGTCGGCGATGCCGATCTTGATGTCCTTGTTGAAGGCATGCAGGCCCATGGCGACGCCGGCCAGTGTGCCGCCGGAGCCGACCGAACAGATGAAGCCATCGACCTTGCCTGACGTGTCGGCCCAGATTTCCTTGGCGGTCGTCTCTATATGCGCCTGCCGGTTGGCGACGTTGTCGAACTGGTTCGCCCAGATCGCGCCGTTCGGCTCCGTCTTCGCCAATTGCTCGGCAAGCCGGCCGGACAGCTTCACATAATTGTTCGGGTTCTTGTAGGGGACCGCGGGGACCTCGACCAGCTCGGCGCCGAGCAGCTTAAGCGCATCCTTCTTTTCCTGGCTCTGGGTTTCCGGAATGACGATGACCGTGCGATAGCCGAGCGCCTTGGCGACCAGCGTGAGGCCGATACCCGTATTGCCTGCCGTGCCCTCGACGATGACGCCGCCGGGCCTGAGCAGCCCCTTCTTCTCGGCATCGCGAATGATGTAGAGCGCGGCGCGATCCTTGACCGACTGACCGGGGTTCAGGAACTCGGCCTTGCCGAGAATGGTCGAGCCCGTCGCCTCGGAGGCGCCCTTGAGCTTGATCAGCGGCGTATTGCCAATTGCTTCGAGGACGGAGGGGTGGACGGTCATGGAATCTGCCTTCTGTTCACGACTACTGTAAGAACGGTCTTTTCCCTTCACAAGGCGGCATAGGCAAGAAATTCTGTTCCTCGCTCTTCGTTCGGCCTGCAAAATTCAACTTGGGCGACACTAATCGCCTACGCGTCGCGGCCCTTCACTTGTCCCTGGTTGGTGACATAGATTTCCGCATCGAAGGCAACAGACTGGCCGAAAGCGGCCACAATGATACGTTATTTCTAAAATGCCACGGGCGGCCGCGGTCGAGTGTTTGATGTAGGCGGCCGTCAGCCAAGGAGAAGAGCCATGAGCCCGTTCATTGCGCGTCCTGAACACGGAGTCGTCTGGATCACCGGCGCCAGTTCCGGCATGGGCCGAGCGCTGGCACTGAAACTGGCGGGCGAAGGGTATAAAGTGGCCGTAACGGCCCGCAGCCACGACAAGCTTTTGGCATTGCAGGCGGAGGCGAGCGAACTTCCCGGCAGCATCGTCGTGCTCGATGGCGACGTGACCCAGGCCGAAGACATGGAGCACACCGTCGCCGCGATCGAATATCAGCACGGCGCAGTTGCCTTGGCGGTTCTCAATGCCGGCATCTATCTGCCGGCGCGCGGCGAGGATCTGAACCACGAGGTTTTCGACCGCAGTTTTGCCGTCAATCTCCATGGTGTCGTCAACTGTCTCATTCCGGCGGTGCGGCATATGCGGGCCAGAGGATATGGCCAGATCGCCATCGTCTCTTCCGTTGCGGGTTATGCCGGTCTTCCCGGCTGTGCCGCTTACGGGGCCACTAAAGCTGCCTTGATCAACATGGCGGAAAGCCTGAACTTCGAGCTCGATCGCATGGGCATCCATATCCAGCTTGTAACCCCCGGCTATGTTGAAGCGCCGCTGACGGCGAAGAACAAATTCGCCATGCCGGGCATTCTGTCCGCCAACGAGGCGGCCGATGCGATCGCTGCCGGATTGAAATCCCCGGCTTTCGATATCTGCTTCCCGAAGAGTCTGGTGTACCGGGCAAAGCTGTTGAAGCTGCTGCCCTATAGCCTCTATTTCCGTGTAGTCAGATATTTTCTGGGAAGCGGCGCTAAACGGCGGTCGGTCGACACGCGAGCAACGCCGCATCCGGCGGAATAGCGTCTACTCATCATTCTTCAGCGACGCGAGCGCATCGAGCGCGCGTCGCCGTGCCAGAGCGTGATCGACGATCGGCCGAGGATAGTGCTGGCCAAGCGTTACGCCTGCGCGTCTCAGCACATCGTCAGGCGCTTCAAATGGCCGATGGATATACTTGCCGTCGAGATCGGCCAGTTCCGGCACGAAGGTTCTGATATAGCCGCCATCCGAATCGAATTTTTCACCCTGCAGCACCGGATTGAAGATACGGAAGAAGGGCGACGCATCCGCACCTGAGCCCGCCACCCATTGCCAGTTTGCGGCGTTAGCGGCCGGGTCGGCATCGACAAGCGTGTCGCGGAACCAGGCTTCCCCCTCGCGCCAGTCGATCAGCAGATCCTTGATCAGGAAGGAGGAGACGATCATGCGGACGCGATTGTGCATCCAGCCATGGCGCCAGAGCTGCCGCATGCCGGCATCGACGATCGGATATCCTGTTTGCCCACGTCGCCAACTGTCGAAAAGCTGCGCATCCGAGCGCCATGGAAAGTCGTCATATCGATCGTTCCAATTGGCAGAGTTGAGGTTGGGGAAGTGGAAGAGCTGATGGTAGCAGAATTCCCGCCAGGCGACTTCCTTGCGAAAGCGCACGATATCATCCGTCGGGATGTTTTCGGGAAGACCTCGCGTAGCGTGCCATATCCGGGCCGGGGAAATCTCGCCGAGCGCCAGGTGCGGCGACAGCATGGATGTTGCCGGCTTGTCGGGAAAATCGCGCTCGACCGCATAGCTGTCGAGCGCGGTCTCGATGAAGTCGCCCAGCTTCCCGCGTGCCGCAGCCTCGCCAGGCACCCACATATCCGGGAAATTCGAGGCCCAGTTCGGCTTGGTGGGCAGCAACGACCATGAGCCGAGCGAATCCGATAGCGGCCAGTGGCCGGGCGCGCAGAGCTTTGCAGGCGCGTCAATCGGAAAGGGCGGCTCGCCGAACTGCTCCAGCGCCCGCCAGAACGGCGTGTAGGTCTTGTACGGGTTGCCGGTGCCCGTGCGCACGCGTGACGGCTCATGCAGCAGCTGACCGGCAAAGCTGTTTGCCTTCATGCCGGCATCGCGCAAGGTCTTCTTGACGTCCACATCCACCGCCATGCCGGCGGGGTCATAACGCCGGTTCCAGACGATGGCCTCTGCACCCGTCTCCTCGAGAAGCCTTTCAATGACCGACAGCGCATCGCCCGTTCGCAGAACAAGCTTGCTGCCGAGGCCGTGGAGGCTTTTATCTAAGGCGGCGAGGGAATGATGGAGCCACCACCGCTGTGCTGCCCCGAGCGGCCCGCAGCCCTTCGCTTCCGGCTCCCTGATATAGATGGGGACGACGGGTCGGCCCGATGCTGCGGCAGCCTGCAGGGCGTGATTGTCGTCAAGGCGGAGATCCTTGCGGAACCACAGGAGAATGGGATTCGGCTCATCGGTGGAGGATGTCATGGTTCTCGCCGGTCGTCTGTGCCGCATTCTTCATATGCTTCATTGCCTTCGCAGCCATATACGGCGCGGGTGGCGAAATGGTTCCACCACCGCACGTATCGCCATGGAATCGCCAGCGCAACTCTCGTGAGGAAATCGGGATGCCTCTTGTGATATAAGGATCCTTGTCACTGTTCTGTAATGCAAATTCGCTAGCAGTCCAAGCAATTGGCGGCCCAGAATTGACAGGTGGAAAGAACAACATGGCGGAAATCCGGATCGAACAAGTTCGCAAGGCCTACGGACGCAACCAAGTGGTCCATGGCGTCGACCTGAACTTCCGTTCGGGAGAGTTTGTTGTCATTCTTGGCCCTTCCGGCTGCGGCAAGTCCACCCTGCTGCGCATGATTGCCGGCCTTGAGGATATTTCCTCGGGCGAGATCGTCATCGACGGCAAGGTTGTCAATCAGCTCGAGCCGCGCGAGCGCGGTTGCGCCATGGTCTTCCAGAATTATGCGCTCTATCCGCATATGGATGTCGCCGCCAACATGGGCTACGCGCTGAAGGTTGCAGGCGTGCCGCGCGAGGAGCGTGACCGCCGCATCAAGGAAACCGCCAAGATCGTCGGCCTGGAAGATTTCCTCGCCCGCAAGCCGGCCGAGCTTTCCGGCGGCCAGCGTCAGCGCGTTGCCATGGGCCGCGCCATCATCCGCGAGCCGAAGGTCTTCCTTTTCGACGAACCGCTTTCCAACCTCGATGCCAAGCTGCGAGTGCAGATGCGCGTCGAGATCCGGCGCCTGCACAAGCGCCTTTCGGCCACGTCGGTTTTCGTGACCCACGATCAGGTCGAGGCCATGACGCTCGCCGACAAGCTGGTGGTCATGTACAAGGGCAATGTCGAACAGGTCGGCACTCCCCTTGAAATCTACAACACGCCGCGCACCCGCTTCGTCGGTTCGTTCATCGGTTCGCCGGCCATGAATTTCCTGGAAGGCACGTTCTCGGCGAACGGCGAACAGTTCATCTTCGATGGCCTGCCGATCGGGATTGATGCCAATATCGGCAAGCGTCATGCCGGCCAGCCGGTCGCCCTCGGTATCCGCCCGGAACAGGCGCGTCTCGTGCCGGCAGGCACGCCCGGCGCCATTCCGGCGACGGTCGACTTCGTCGAGGAGCTCGGCGCCGGCCGCGTCATCCATTGCGATATCAACGGATCGAGCTTCGCCATCGCTGTGGCCGATCACACGACCGGTCAAACCGGTCAGGCCGTTGGTCTGGAACTGCCGCAGCAGCACACGCACCTCTTCGCCCAGGATACCGGTTTGCGGCTCGACGCCGTTGCTTCCGTCACGCCCTTGAAGGTGATGGCACACTAATTTCAGACATCAATTTTCAGCAAGAGCGCCCGGAAATCATGATCGATTTCCGGGCTTTTTGCTTGAATGAGGAGAAGAGGGGTGGGGGCCTTAGGGTCGAATCTGCCCGGGATCGGCACGGCACATTTCGTCGCCGCTGCGATGCTTGCGTCAACTTCCAGCTCGCAGCCGATACCCTGATGGGTCTAGCCACATTGTCTACGCGCCAGCCCGATCAGCCGGCCACGGCCAAGCTCATGTCTCTGAGAAGAATGTTCTTGTCCGCCACGACTAATCCGCCCCCCACAAAGGAGTGGGTGTGAATTGCCTGCCGCTCAAGGAAGGGCGGCAGGCAATCCGATCACTTCTCGGTGGAGATCAGGCCGCGAACGAACCAGCGCTGCATCAGGACCACGACGAGGAGCGGCGGCAGCATGACGATCAGCGTGCCGGCCATGGCAATGTGCCACTCGGGAAGGCCGCCTATGTTCGGGATGAGCGACTTGAGCTCGTGCACAGCCGTTATGTGAGCAGGATCGGTGGTGACGAGCAGTGGCCATAGATACTGGTTCCAGGCCCAGAGGAACATGATAGTGCCAAGTGCCGCCATATTGGTACGCGACAGCGGCAGCAGGATGTCGATGAAGAAGCGCAGCGCTCCGGCGCCGTCCATGCGTGCAGCCTCGGTCAGCTCGTCGGGGATCGTCAGGAAGAACTGACGATAGAGGAAGGTGCCCGTCGCCGTCGCAATCAATGGCAGGATCAAGCCGATCGAGGAGTTGAGCAGCCCAAGGTTCAGCGCGACTTCAATGCCTGTGACCTTCTCGATGAGCCAGGTGAGGCCGGTGATGTCGAGAATCCCCTGATAGGGTGACAGAGCGTTTGCTGCGACCGCATAGGTCGGCACAATACGCACCTCGAGCGGCAGCATCAGTGTAATGAAGATCAGCCAGAAGATGAAGTGGCGACCGGGAAAGCGGAAGTAGACCAGCGAAAAGGCGGTGATCGCGGAAATGATCACCTTTCCCGCTGCCACGCCCGTGGCGAAGATCAGGCTGTTCAGCAGCTTGGGGCCGAGGTTGGCAGTTGTCCAGGCCGTCTTCATGTTGATCCAGAAGTCCGTGCCGGGGATCAGCGACATGGGCACGCGATTGACATCGGCCAGATTATGGGACGCGGCGATGGCCACGATGACGATCGGCCCCACCGCCACCAGGAAGCCGATGAACAGGATCAGATGGGTGAAGAAATTAAGGATGGGTGTGCGCTCGACCATGTCAGCCTCAACGATAATGCACGCGCCGCTCGATGAAGCGGAACTGGAAGATGGTAAGCACGATGATCAGCAGCATCAGAACGATGCTCTGCGCCGCCGCACCGGAAAAATCGAGGCCCTTGAAGCCATCGGAATAGATCTTGTAGACCATGATATTGGTCGAGTTGTGCGGGCCGCCAGCGGTCATGATGTCGACGATGCCGAACGAATCCTGGAAGCTCTCGGTGATATTGATGACCAGCAAGAAGAAGATCGTCGGCGTGATCAACGGTAACTGGATATCCCAGAAGCGTCGAAGCACGCTGGAGCCGTCCATGGCAGCCGCTTCCATCAACGAGCGCGGAATGGCCTGGAAGGCAGCAAGGAAAAAGATGAAGCTGTAGCCGATATATTTCCACGAGAAGGCGGCGATGATGCAGGCCATGGCTGCGTTGCCGTCGAGGCCCGGATCCCAGATTCCCGGCCACCACTGATTGACCACGGCGATGAGGCCCGCTTCCGGCGCCAGAATGAAGCGGAAGGCCATCGCCGCTGCGGGAGCCGCGATGCCATAGGGCCAGATCAGGACCACGCGGTAGATTTTCGAACCGCGCAGCTGTCGATCGGTCAGAGCTGCGAATATGAGACCGCAGCCCATGGAAATGCCGGTGCTGACACCGGCGAAAATGATGCTGATCGTGACCGAGTTCCAGTAGTCATCACTGGCAAGGATGGCTTTGAAATTGTCGAGCCCGACCCAAATGTTGCCGCCGCCCCAGGGTTGTTGCAGCGTTAGTGACCAGAAGACCGCTTGACCGGCCGGCCAATAGAAAAAGGTGAAGATGAGAAGAAGCTGCGGCACTGCGAACAGGATGCCAACGCTCCATTTGTTGAAAGTTATACGCTTTTCCATGGTCTCTTCCGGCTTGGTATCCCGATGCCACTCTCGCTCTCATAACGAACGTCCGCCGGGAATCCCCCGGCGGACGCTGTCTGTCATGAGCTCTGCTGCTTACGGCAGCTGCTTGCCCTTGTAGGTGGCTTCGAAGCGATCGAGAATGGCATTGCCATTCTTGACCAGATTGTCGATGCCTTCCTGGATGCCGACCTTATTGGCGAAAATCGCCTGCATCTGGTTGCCGAATTCGGCGCGGATCTGCGTGAAGTTGCCGAGGCGGATGCCGCGGGTGATCGGGGTCGGCTCGGAAGCGGTCAAGCTGGCGATCGCGACTTCGCGGCCCTTATAGGGAGCCTTGTCGTAGAAGCCTGAGGACTTCATGAACTGAAAGCCGGAATTCGTGACCGGGATGTAGCCGGTGTTGGTCGACCAGAAGAGAGCGGTCTTGGGGTCGTGGATGAAGTTCAGGAATGCGGCTGCGCCCTTGTATTCGTCAGCCGACTTGCCGGAGAGAACCCAGAGCGAAGCACCGCCGACAAGCGAATTCTTGCGCTCGGTGCCGGCGTAGACCGGAAGTTCGGCGACATCCCAGTTCATGCCAGCCTTCTGCGTCTTGGTGATCGAGCCGTGGTCGCCGACCGAGGTCATGATCATCTGGCAATCGCCCGATGCGAAGGCCTGAACCATGTCCTGGCCGAGATCCTTGGACTTGATCTTGATGAGGCCCTGATCGTACCAGCTCTTGAGGTCGGTGACGTATTTGACGAACTTGGTCTTGTTGACCTCGAGACGGGCGTCGAGACCGTCATAGCCGTTATTCTTGGTGGCGATCGGCTGGTTGTGGATCGCGGAGAACTGCTCCATCAGCTGCCAGCTTTCGTTGCCGGAGATGTTGATCGCCATCGGGCATTCATAGCCGGCACCCTTGAGCGCCTTCATGTCGTCTGCGGCTTCTTCCCAGGTCTTCGGAGCTTCAGTCTTGCCGACCTTGGCAAAAGCGTCCTTGTTCCAATAGAGCAGGGCGGTCGAAGAGTTGAACGGGAAGGAGAGCAGCTCGCCCTTCGAGGTTGCGTAATAGCGCGCAATGCCGGGGAAGTAGTCGTTCCAGTCGATCTTGTAGCCATTTTCGGACATCAGCTTGCCGGCCGGGTAATAGGCGCCGGAGAGCATCATGGTTGCGGTGCCGGCGTCGTAGACCTGGACGATCGCCGGCTGCTTGCCAGCACGGAAAGCTGCAATGGTGTTCTGCAGGGTGGCGTCGTAATTGCCCTGGCTGACGCAGGCGACTTCATAGTCCTTCTGTGACTCGTTAAAGTTCTTGCACATCGTCTGAACGACGCGCTCGAGGTCGCCCGACAGGCCGAACCAGAAATCGAACTTGGTCGGAGCAGCAGCAGCAGGCAGGGCCAGCGCTAAGCTCATGACGCCGGCGGCGGCAGCCGAAATGTAGTTTTTAAGTTTCGACATAATCCCTATTTCCTTTTTGAAAGCTCGGAACCGGTGGTCTTGCGCAAGTCCGCGGTAGCGGCGTTATAGACAAGCTGTGTGACAGTTTGTTGAGGGCAAAAATCCCGTATCGACAGCCATTTTCAGTCGATGCGAGGGTTTTCGGGCGGCCGAACTTTGAATGATCAAGTATTTGAGATGGCGCTAATCAAGACGTGTAATCTAGGACGGTTCGTGCGGGGATTGTTGCTTGCCTCGAAAGGGCTGCATCTTCCTTGCTGCCGGCCTGAATGGTGATGCATGATCTCACCGGACGAATCCATAAAGCAGCGGAGGGGCGCATCGATGGGCATCACCGAAAGGCAGAGGATGGCGGCGGCTGAATGGTATTGCTGCTTCGATCCCGAACTCGATGCGTTGCGGTGGCGGGCGCGCGAGGCCGTGCATGAGCATAACACGATGCCGCCAGCGCAGCGCGGCAATCTCGGGCCGGCTTTGGCTGCGCTCTTCGCTCGCGCTGCGGAGAATGTTTTCATCGAAGCGCCGTTTCACTGCTCCTATGGGATGAACATCTCGCTTGGTCGGCGGGTCTATCTCAATGCAGGCTGCACCATTCTCGACAGTGGCAGCGTGCGCATCGGAGAAGGCAGCATGCTGGGGCCGGGCGTTCATATATATTGTGCGGAACACCACAGGGACCCGGAGAAGCGGCGCGCCGGCATGGAGATTGCGCGACCGGTGACGATCGGCAGGGATGTGTGGATCGGGGGCGGAGCCATTATTCTAGGTGGCGCGACGATCGGCGACGGGGCGATCGTGGGGGCCGGCTCGGTCGTGACAAGAGATGTCGCAGCGGGTGCGACCGTGGTCGGCAATCCCGCCCGGCCTGTCGGCGGGAGCTAGAAAGAGGATCAGTTCGCCGGGCGGCGGCGTTTTGTCCACCACACCGCAAAACGCCGGCGCCAGCGACGGACGACAGGCATATCATGTGACAGCACGATGAAGCCAAGCGGCAGCATCCAGAAGCCGAGCACCGGCATGAAGCCAAGCAGTCCGCCGAAGATGAGGGCAATACCGACGCCGACGCGCGCAAGCCGCGATCGGGGCAGGGGAATTCTCACAGAGCCGAAAACAAGCTCGCGAGTTGAGGGGTCAATGCCGAAACGGCGGGTTTTCCGGCCATTTCGATCGGCATTTGTTGTCGTTTCGCTTTGATCAGTCATCCACAGGAAATGGTGAGGCGGCGAAATAATGCAAGAGAATTCGATTTTTTTGAAAAAACCGCTTGGCAAATCGGGCAAGCGTTTGTATTAGCCCACTCACACCGCGCCAAGCGCATTCCCTGGTAGCTCAGCGGTAGAGCATTCGACTGTTAATCGACAGGTCGCCGGTTCGAATCCGGCCCGGGGAGCCACTCTTTCTGAGAAGAGTTCGTTTTTTCTGTATTATAAAGAATACAGATTTTCTTCCTCGCCACCTTTGAAGTGATCATCGTCGATGATATCCGCGCCGCGGTCAAGCCGCCGGCGTCCATCTTCCTCGATGGTGGTTATTCTGGAGACGGCGTCGCCTGGGCGCGCCTGCGTGATCAGCAGGGAAGCCACGACGGTCTTTTCGGTTGCGCAGCCCGGCTATTTGCGCTTGGGTCGGGCGAAAAGCTTGACTCTAAGGAACAATAAAAATGATGCGCCAATGGATGGTTTTGGCTTTGTGTGTATCGATCAGCGCCGGACACGCTTTGGCTGATACCGATTCCGTCTCGAATGCGAAAACGCTTTGCCGAGCAGTGGACACGACCATTTCGTTATCGCCGTGCACCTATTCCGAAGAAACGAAAACGGTCACGGTCTCTGTCGCGACGAGAGGTGGGGACGCTCAAGAACTCTGCCGAACCATTGAGAGCTCTCTCATAGAAAAGCAGATATATTTCGGTGCCGATCCCTGGAAGCTGAATCTGAAATCGCCGGCCAGCGGCGACGACACGATCGCATCTTGTGATTTGCCGCAAACTCCCCGTTGAAGGGGACGCCGGCCCGGGGAGTGGTGGGTGAAACGAGAACTGGTGAGATGTCGAAAATCAACGATCTGATAGCGTCGGCAAAGACCGTTTGCGACCGATACGAAAAAGGGCGCATGGAGAGAGAAACAGTCCGAGAATGGGTCTTGCGTCTGGGTGCTTATCCACCGCCGCATGGCGATCGTGTGCGGGAAGCAGCGGAGTGGTTCAGGGCTCACTCTGCAACCGAAGTGCCGGCCGATGTGCGAGATGTCGATCTGGACAGATTAAGAGCAATCTTTTCGCAGTAAGCCGATCGCACTTGATTGTCATCACGGATACTGTAGACACCCAAGAAGAACGCGACTGCCGTTAATTTAGAACGGGGTCGGGCGGCCGATTGACGTCACGTTGCTGCTGCGAGATCACGCAGCCGTTCTTTTGTCCCAAGCCTGAGAGAGTGAACGAGCTGCATCAGCGGAGTGTGCAATTTTATTGCACGCGCCTCCGGGCGCCGATTTCTTCGGCCCTAGTCTGGATGGGATGTCTGTGAATGCAAACTCTCGCAGAGCATCGTGGGTCGAGTGTGTGTTCAGCGCAATCTCGGCCTGATCGTCCTCGTTTGCACGATTCTTTATGCCATTCCACGCACCGCAATTCTTGGCGTAATCCTGACGACGGCTTCCTGGGCGGTGCTATCTGCGTCCATTTTCGTCTCGGAGAAGCAGGGTCTCCGCCACAACTTATCAGTTTGCTTTTGGGCATCTTGACCTGGGAAGGTCTTTATCTTCGCGACGAGCGGCTTCGAAGCCTCCTGCCCATCCGTTTCCCAATCGGCTGAGAATCGAAAATCCGCTTTGCCAGGGCTTTTTTGTACTGCAACAACAGAGTCTTGCATCCTGCCGATGAAAGGGTTGCCGGTGCGATACAATGGCGGTTTTCGAGCCGCTATCGGCAAATTTTATGCAGATGTGTGTGGTATTTTGACGAAATTTGGTTCAAGGTATGGTTGCTCTCGCGAATGTGAGAAAATGTTCATGTGTCGTTAATCTGAACCAGCGCATGAACATAAGGGCGCGATCCGCGCAGCATAGTCCCCCAATGCTTTAGAGGTTCAACATGAAAAACCTGATTCTTGCTTCTGCACTTGCACTGGCATCGGTCGTTGCCGTCAGCGCACCGTCCGAGGCGGCTCCGATGCATCATCGTCACCATCACCATTGCTATATGAAGAAGGTGAAGCACAGAGTTCATGGCCACTGGGTCATTCGCAAGGAACGCGTCTGCCGTTAATCGGTAGAAGCTTCGAACTGGCGCAAAATCCCCTCTGATTGCAAGTCGGCCGCTACCGATATCCTCGGCAGCGGCCGTTTCGTTTCTGGAACTCTATGAAGAGGGACCTGCGGGACTTTCGTCCCGATGCATTAAGGACGAATTTCGAATATTACGCCGCTTTGATGCCGGCGATGATAGCGGCGGTCGTCGCGCCAGCCACTGTCCCCGTGCCAGCCACCGTCCCGCTGGCGGCCACGGTCCCATCCGCGATCCTCGTGCCAATGACGGCGATCATGACCGCGCCAGCGGCGGCGATTGTCATATGAATCCGGGTGCCAGCGCGTTCCCTGCTCTTGAACCAGAACAATATCTGAAGTCGTCGCGGGTGAAGCGCGGGGCGGCGCTGCCATCGTCGGCATGGTGACCGACAGCAGCGAGCCTACGGCAAGCGCGGCGGTCAAAGCGATCGAAGCGAGGTTTTTCAAAATGATAACTCCTTTATTCAGTCATATGCCCTTGAGCAGTAAACGCTATCGCCGCGACAAGGTTCCCCCTTCTGGTTGATCGGGGATGGTCGCAACACGTTTTGCTCGCAGGGGCTTGACTTCAGGAGCCGCTGGTCAAGAAAAAAGGGGGCCGGCAGGGAAAGCCGGACCCCTTCCTTCTCTGATCGGAGGTCAAGTCAGATCAGGTTAGAAGTTGCGTTCGAAGCGGAGAATGCCGGAGACGGTATCGTCCTTGGCATAGTCATAATGAACGTAGGTCAATTCCGGCTCGACCAGGAGGTTCTTGACCGGGTTGAACTTGAGGTTCGTGGTTGCTTCGAAGATCTTCGAGTCGGTATAGGCGAGCTGGAGGTTCCACTTCAGCTTTTCGTTGATCGGAACGCCGACGCCGCCCCAAACTGCCCAATCGCCCCAGCCGCACTTCGAGCCATTGACGGTGCCGTTCGGCGCCGTGCAAGCAGAGATGTCCTGGTTCGAGCCGGCATACTGGTTCAGCTTCTTGCCGTCCGTGTTGTAGCCGCCCATCAGGAAGGCCGTGAGGAAGCCGAAGTCGGCATCGATACGAGCCTTGACAGCACCTTCTTCGACGATGGAGTCATACCCGCCGACGACCTTGAAGCCCCACGCGCCAGACTTGAAGCCGAGACCGCCAACAACGTTCGGGGCGTAGTGGTTGGACCTCGACTGTTCCCAAGCACCGTCGTAAGTCGTCGAATCGGAAGCGGAGTTGCTATCTTCGAGCGAGATAACAGCCGAGAAGCCGTTGCCGGCGTCATATTCATAGGTCAACTGGTTGAGTTCGTATGGGCCGTCATAGATCACGTCGTCGTTGATGACGTCGCCGGCGTAACCCATGTACAGGTTGTACTGGGAGTCCTTCTTACCAACGGTGAAGCCGCCGAGGCTGATGTAGGACCACAGCAGGTTCGTGCTGGTGGAGCCGCCGTCGTTCCAGTCCCAACGGACGATGGTCTCGGTCTTCAGCGGACCGTATTCGGTGTCCGTCGCGGTGTCGACATTCAGCTCTGCACGGGTGTGCCACAGCGTACCCTGCCTGCTGACGCGATTATAGGCGTTGTACCACTCGCCTTCCGTGCGGACCTTGCCGCCGATCTTGAGGCAGGTTTCGGTGCCTGGGATGAAGAAATAGCCAGCGCCGTAAGCGTCGCAGATGCGAACGTATTCGAGCGGCTCCGGCTCAGCGGCAACGATCGCGTCGGCCGCATGAGCGCCGGATACTGCCGCAAGCGCAGCAGCGGAGCCGAGAAGAAGGCTCTTGATGTTCATAATAACTCCAATCTTTCTTGATTGGGTATGAGATAACCCGTCGGAAAGACGACGTGCCCAACCCCATCCCGTTCATGTTCCCTATCAGTAGCTGCGAAGTAATAAGCTTCACGAACTATTACCTGAACCTGCTTTGCTGATTTGGCAAGATACTAAGGTTTCCGAACTATGTGCGTGCTATTCGAAAAAAAGCTTTGTTGCAAAAATGACGCAATTCGCCGGGTAAGCTGATTATACAGGCCCTTTAGCCGCCTTCGTGGAAGTTGTAGCCAGGGGGAGTGCGGCAAGCGATCAAGCGCCTTTGCGTTGCAAGCATTCGCTTGAATGGTGACGCTTGTGACGCGGGATGGGCGCATGGTCTCTCTATCGACGCAGAAGTCCGACATCCCCGCTGGCTCGATATTAAGCTAGGGATCGACGACCCATCGGCAAACCAAACGCATGTAACGTCATGAAATTCGATTTGTATTCCCCACGTGTGCGGTTGGCGATTATCTATTCCCATACCGTCGGCAGATAATGCGGCAGAGATCCGGCATGGCGGACCACACGAAGGCATGGGCCGGATCTCGCTCCGAAAGTGAAGCAATGGGATTTGTAAATTGGCGACTCGTCGGCATTCTCAGATCACGTGGTCGGCATCGCGCTGAAGACTTTCAGCGGCACTACGAGCCATGGGCTGTTTTCTCCATGGAGCTCTTCGAGCGAGAAATCGAGGCCTTCTACAGGCGCTCGCAATTTACCATCGTGATCTCGGCGCGGCGTGATTACGCTGCACGTCTTGTTTGAATTTCGCGAATCCATTTGGTCGTGATTTGAAAAAAGCCGGAGCGTTCGCCCCGGCTTTGTGTGTTCGTCTCCCTTTCATGGTCGACCGTCCAGTTGAATGGCACGTTCCACGAGAAGTTTCGGTCCTGACAGTTTAATTATTCAACGCGCCACCGATAATGGCACCAAGCGCGAAGGCTGCTGCCGGATACCAAAGACCGTCGCTATGGCGACGGTAGCCGGGTCGACGGTCGCGGTAGCCCCGATATCCGTGATAGTAGCCACGCTCGTCCCGGCCACGGTGCGGCCCCCATCCAGGACGGTCTTGTCCTCTCTGAGGCATATTCCGGTGAACCTCTCCAGACCGATCGCGATGGTGACGCGGCCATTCCTGCGCATTGGCGAGGGGTGCTGCGAGCATTGTGGCAGCCATGGCGACGATGAATATCTTCTTCATTGGTTGTTTCCTTGTTATTCGCAAGGGAACCTTAGTAACTGTGAGGTGAACAGGAAGTGAACTTTAAACCCAAAAATGTAGTCGGGGGGCGATTGCCACACCCCGTTTCGCTGCGGCGAATGACTCCTGCCAAAATTGCCGCGCCCCAAAAAAATCCAATGATTTCTCAAGTGCTTATGATGGAAAAAGGGGAAGGATGGAGGCCTCGCCCGGAATCGAACCGGGATGCAAGGATTTGCAGTCCTCTGCGTAACCACTCCGCCACGAGGCCATCCGATATATAAAGGCGAGTGATGGCGGGCGTTTAGAACGAATCTTGAATGGGCGCAAGGGCCTCGCTCTGAATATCGCTCTTTTTTCGCTGCGAGTAACAGCTTGCTGGCCGCCTGCAGCGAGTAGGGATGCTCGATGCTTTGCCGTCTACTCTTCCAGGCATGGAAAAGCGAATTTGTAGGAGCGCGCGATTAACGCACTGGCGGGGCGCTCGAGCTGCCATGAATGCTCCGCCATCCACTTGCACGCGATCGCGGTCGCTTTGGCGTTGCTGAGATCGGAGGGGAGGCAAAAGGCGCCGACAAACTGTTGAAGATAATGCTCATAGCGCGATGAGTTCTTCGGCGTTTGCTTGGTGGCCCGAATCGTCAGATTTTTTGTGCGCTGAGCTTCGTCGAGGATTCCCTGGATATAGACGGAGGCAAGCGCCCGATTCTCTTCGCACCATTCGTCAAGCTGCTTGCCGGTGACGAGATGTCCGATAATCGGTGCCGCCGCTTGCGGTGCTTCGTCGCTGAGGGCGGCCTGGGGTGCAAGAAGGATAAGCAAGGCTGCGGTGGAGGGCGAAAGCCTCATTCTGTGACCTACATCATCGAAGAAAGACTGGCGGCCAGGAAAACGACCAGTGGCAGGGAGGTTGCGACGAAAAGAACAAGAGAAATGGACATTCAGCCAGCCTTCTTTTGAAATTTGATCTTAACCCGGATGGCTTCGGGTAGTTGAGCGTGGTCCTGCGGCGTTAAGATTTGCTTAACGGGCGTCCCGCTATGGAGCGCCTTTCTCTCTTGTTCACGACAAGATAGGCGCCGCCGCAAGCCATGCGCTCAATTGCATCCTCCGTCCAGGAAATTCCATCGCCGCAACGGATAAGGGCAATGGAGACGGCTCGATCGGCATTTGAACACCGCGGCTGTTGTTCGTTGGAGACGCATGGCGATGAATCTCCACCCCGGTTGCCACGATGCCTTGAAAGCTTGGCCGCACGCGATTAAGACACGCTTAGCACTGAAGCAAAGCCGGCCTATCTGGGGCGTAAAGGGCGCAAGAGGATATGATGGATTTCGAAGCAGCACGCGTGAAGATGGTCGAGAACCAGATCCGCACGACGGATGTCACCTCCCATTCCGTGTTGAATGCATTTTTCGCGGTGCCGCGCGAAAATTTCGTGCCGGAGAAGTCGAAGCTCCTGGCTTATGTAGATTGCGATATCGAGATTGCCCCGGCCGCTGCCGGCAAGGCCGCACGCTTCCTCATGGAAGCCTCGCCGCTGGCAAAGCTCCTGCAGCTCGGCGTCATCACCAAAGAGGACAAGGTCCTCGATGTCGGTTGCGGCACGGGATATGTCTCGGCCATCCTGTCGCTTATTGCTGATAAGGTCGTGGCTCTGGAAGCCGACGAAGATCTTGCGGCTCAGGCCAAGGCCAATCTTGCCGCGCTCGGCTACGACAACGTGACTGTCGTGACCGGCGATCTTGAAAAGGGCCACGCCGGCAGCGCGCCCTTCAATGTCATTTTTGTCGATGGTTCGGTCGAGCAGGTGCCGCAGGCGCTTCTTGATCAACTCGGTGAAGACGGCCGCCTCATCGCGGTATTGGGCTATGGCCATGCCGCACGCGCCACAGTTTTCATGCGTGAACGCGGCGCCTTTTCGGAAAACGTCTTTTTCAACGCGTCGATCAAGCCGCTGCCGGGCTTTGCCAAGGCCAAGGAATTCGTATTCTGATCGTTTGAGCGATCGACGATGCGTTCGCAACAGGCGCCTCCGGGCGCCTGTTTTTTATTGCGCCGACATGTGGCAGAATCGCAAATGCAGTGCGATTCGCAGCGATCGTAACAAAACTGTGCATCACCGGGTTTAGTGCTTTCACGGTGATTTTTTTCCCGAGGACACTCATCTAGGGTGACCCTGATTCGGGTGCTTCCTTCTGCGAGTTTCCGATCGTTGAATATGGGAATACGGGGATGAATATGGCTCAGCCAAATGTAGTGCGTGAACCGTCCATGGAAGAGATTCTGGCTTCGATCCGCAGAATCATTGAAAGCAACGAGCCTGGGGGCGCCAAGCCCATTTCCTCTACGAATTTTACCAACTCCGGCGCCCGCGATGACGATATTCGCCTGACTGTCGATGAGGAGTTCGCCGCGGCGGATCGAGCACTGGCCGCCGAAGCCGAGCCGCGGTTTGTTGCCGCAAATTCGCAGATGCCTGTCGCCGAGCCGCAAAGCGCGGACCGTGGCCTGTCGCTTGCCGATGTCGCAGCACGCGTTCGCGCCGCTTCGGAGCGCAATGCCGCGCTGCTGAGCGCTGGACGCGAGCTGCCGCAACCGCGCGAACTGCCGCCGGCCATGGCTGCGCGTCTTGCCGAAGCTCGTGGCGAGCGCGTTGCGGACTTCCCGCTGCGAAACGCCGTTACCGACTCGGCGCCGTCAGCCATTCGTCCAATGCCCGAAGTTGCGTCGGCCTCCACGATGGAGCCGGAGCTGGAGGAGCGGAAAGTGCCTGAGGCTCCCGCTGCCCCACAGGTGGCCGCTCCCGTGGAGATGCCGATTTTCGAGGCGCCGGAACTGCGCGCATCCGTCGCCGCTGAAACCGAAGATTTCTCTGAGCAGGTGCAACATACGTCGCCGTTGATGTCGGAAACCGCCGGCGCGCAGGTCGCCCGCTCGTTTGACGAACTCGCTGCCGTTGTTGAAGGTGGCCCGCGTCGCTCCCTCGATGAATTGGCCCAGGAAATGCTGCGGCCCATGCTGCAGGAATGGCTTGACGACAATCTGCCGACGCTGGTTGAGCGTCTCGTGCGCGAAGAGATCGAGCGAGTGGCCCGCGGCCCGCGCCGCTGACAGCCTGGGCTTCGGCTAGACGATCCGCCGCTCCGGCCTCCGGGGCGGCTTTTTTATTGACTTGCTCACAGCCATCCTATTTACAACCCGCATCATCCAGTCCTCTAGATCCGGTCCCAAAATGCTCGACAAAACATATGATTCCGCCACCGTCGAACCGAAGATCGCCCAAAAATGGGATGAGGCCGACGCATTTCGCGCCGGTGCGAACGCCAAGCCAGGCGCGGAAACCTTCACGATCGTCATCCCGCCGCCGAACGTTACCGGCTCGCTGCACATGGGTCATGCGTTGAATAACACGCTGCAGGACATCATGGTGCGGTTCGAGCGTATGCGCGGCAAGGACGTGCTGTGGCAGCCCGGCATGGACCACGCCGGCATCGCCACGCAGATGGTCGTCGAGCGCCGCCTGGCCGAGAGACAGCAGCCGGATCGTCATAAGATCGGTCGCGAGGCGTTCATCGAAAAGGTCTGGGAATGGAAGGAAGAGTCAGGCGGCTTGATCTTCAACCAGTTGAAGCGTCTCGGCGCCTCCTGCGACTGGTCGCGCGAACGCTTCACCATGGACGAGGGCTTGTCGAAGGCCGTTCTTGAAGTCTTCGTCACGCTTTACAAGGAAGGTCTGATCTATCGCGACAAGCGGCTGGTCAACTGGGACCCGAAGATGCTGACCGCGATTTCGGACATCGAGGTCGAACAGCATGAGATCAACGGCAATCTCTGGTATCTGCGCTATCCGCTGGAGGAGGGCGTCACCTACCAGCATCCGATTGCTTTCGACGAGAACGGCAAGCCGACGGAATGGGAAACGCGCGACTATCTCGTCGTCGCCACCACCCGACCCGAGACCATGCTCGGCGATACCGGCGTTGCCGTCAACCCGGACGACGAGCGCTACAAGGCAATCGTCGGCAAGCATGTCATTCTGCCGATCGTCGGCCGCCGCATCCCTATCGTCGCCGACGAATATCCGGACCCCACGGCGGGAACGGGCGCGGTCAAGATGACGCCGGCGCATGATTTCAACGACTTCGACGTCGGCAAGCGCCGGGGTCTGCGTGTCGTCAACATTCTGACGCCGGAAGCGACCATCACCATCAAGGACAACGAAGACTTCCTCGAGGGCCTGGATCATCCCGCCGCGCTGCATGGCGCCTGGGATGAGCTGGAAGGCAAGGACCGTTTCGAGGCGCGCAAGATCATTGTCCGCATCTTCGAGGAGGCTGGCCTGCTCGACAAGGTCGAGCCGCACAAGCACACGGTTCCGCATGGCGACCGCGGCGGCGTGCCGATCGAACCGCGCTTGACCGAGCAGTGGTATGTCGACGCCAAGACCCTCGCCGAACCGGCAATCGCTTCCGTCCGCGAAGGCCGTACCAAGCTTGTTCCGAAGAGCTGGGACAAGACCTATTACGACTGGATGGAGAATATTCAGCCATGGTGCGTTTCGCGCCAGCTCTGGTGGGGTCATCAGATCCCGGCCTGGTACGGACCGGATGGACAGGTCTTCGTCGAAAAGACCGAGGAAGAGGCGCTGCAGGCGGCAATCCAGCATTACCTGTCCCATGAAGGGCCGATGAAGGCCTATGTCGAGGACCTGCTGGAAAACTTCAAGCCGGGCGAAATCCTGACGCGTGACGAAGACGTTCTCGACACATGGTTCTCGTCGGCGCTTTGGCCTTTCTCGACGCTCGGCTGGCCGGATGAGACGCCGGAACTGGCGCGTTACTATCCCACCAATGTGCTCGTCACCGGTTTCGACATCATCTTTTTCTGGGTCGCCCGCATGATGATGATGGGTCTTCATTTCATGAAGGACGAGAATGGTGAGCCCGTCGAGCCGTTCAGCACCGTCTATGTGCACGCCCTGGTGCGCGACAAGAACGGGCAGAAGATGTCGAAGTCCAAGGGCAACGTCATCGATCCGCTCGAACTGATCGACCAGTACGGCGCAGATTCGCTGCGTTTCACGCTGGCGATCATGGCGGCGCAGGGCCGCGACGTGAAGCTCGATCCGGCCCGCATTGCCGGCTACCGCAATTTCGGCACCAAGCTGTGGAATGCCACGCGCTTTGCCGAGATGAACGGTGCCAAGAGCGATCCGCATTTCGTGCCGGAAGCAGCCGAGCTCACCATCAATCGCTGGATCCTGACCGAGCTTGCGCGCACGGAGCTAGACGTGACCGAGGCGCTGGAATCCTATCGCTTCAACGATGCCGCGAGCGTGCTCTATCGCTTCATCTGGAATCAGTTCTGCGACTGGTATCTCGAACTGTTGAAGCCGATCTTCGGTGGTAACGACGACAACGCCAAGGCCGAGGCGCAGTCCTGCGCGGCCTATGTTCTCGAAGAGACCTACAAGCTGCTGCATCCCTTCATGCCCTTCATGACCGAAGAACTCTGGGCGCATACGGCAGGCGAGGGGCAGGAGCGTGACGGCCTGATCTGCCATGCCGACTGGCCGGCTCCCTCCTATGCGGACGATGTCGCGGCCGACGAGATCAACTGGCTGATCGATCTTGTTTCCGGCCTGCGCTCCGTACGTTCGGAAATGAATGTGCCGCCGGCGGCCACCGCGCCATTGGTCGTCGTCGGCTCCAACGGCTTGACGCGCGAGCGCCTGTTCCGTCACGACGCCGCCATCAAGCGACTGGCGCGCGTCGAGGCGATTTCGCTCGCTGATACCGCGCCGAAGGGGGCTGCCCAGATCATTGTCGGCGAGGCGACGGTCTGCCTGCCGCTCGGCAACCTTATCGACCTTTCCGCAGAAAAAGGCCGTCTCGAAAAGGCGATTGCCAAGAACGAGGAGGAGATCGCTCGTATCGTCGGCAAGCTCTCGAACGAGAAGTTCGTCGCCAACGCGAACCCGGACATCGTCGCCGCCGAGCGTGAACGTCTCGGCGAGCTCGAAGGGCAGCTTGCCAGTCTGAAGGTGGCGCTTGCCCGGGTCAGCGAAGCCGCCTGAAAACCAAGGCTTTTATCCAAGGAAAGGGCACGCCGACGAAAGTCGCGTGCCCTTTTGTTTGTCCGTCGATTCGATTTGGATTGACTGGAGAAAATGTGTCTTCGGCCCGCCACCAGTTTCGCACAGGTGAAATGGTTTACCCTCAAATATGGTGGGTATTGTCGAAAAGCGGAACTGTTGTCAGATTGTAACAGATTTGTTGCCGTGAAGAATGAGAATCTACGTGGGGATGAAAATGATATTTCAGAAGCAAAAATTGCCTAAAATTGTAGATATTCTGGCATGGAGTTCGTTTTCTTACGTAAATCAATTGTTACCTAAAGTCGTTGTCGCTCCCAAAGGCCGCATTGCCAATTCAAACGATCGTCGCAACAATCGAATGAATGAATGCATAGGTGGGGGAGACACAATGGCATTTTCTGTTGCGTTGAGGGGGGCATTTGCGCTCGTCATCGGTTCATCATTCGCAAGCGCCGCTTTTGCGGGCGGTCTTGATCGTTCCGGCTATGATATCGATCTGCTGTTCGACAAGGGACGGTATGTTTTCGAGTCCGGCGTTACCTACGTCATGCCCGACCGTAAACTGAAGAATGCGAAGGATACCGATCCGAGCGATGGCAACCTCAACGGCCGTAGTCACTCGACCGATGCCTCGGAAAATTATGCGATGCCCTATGTCGCTTTCAAGATAGGCATCACCGACGACCTCGATTGCATGGCTGATTATTCTCAGCCGTTCGGTGGGCATCTTAACGAAGGCCTGAACTGGGCCGGTGCCAACAATGAGAGCGAGGTCAAGGTCAGCACGAACAATTATGCGGCCACCTGCTCGTACAAGTTCGATGCGGGTCCGGGCGACTTGCGTCTGATCGGCGGTGGCTTCTATCAGGAAGTCAGTGGCTTCAAGTCCCGTCTTGTCTCGGTCATTCCGGCTCCGCTTTCCTCTGTCTACGATGGTGTCGGTTCGCTTGATGTGGACGGTCACGGCTGGGGCTGGCGCGCCGGTCTCGCCTATGAAATACCGGAATATGCCTTCCGCACGAGTCTCGTCTATAACAGCCGGGTCAAGTACGACAACCTCAAGGGCAGTGTCGATCTGACGGAACTGCCCCCGATCCGCCCGTTCTTTGGCAAGCTCACGTCCGTCTTCGGATCGGCCGATGCTCCCGACTCGCTGGAATGGAAGGTGCAAAGCGGCATAGCGCCGGACTGGCTCGCTTTCGGCTCGGTGAAGTGGACGAATTGGAGCATTCTGCAAAGCATCGCTCTTTGCCCGACATCGACGCGCGGCACGTCGTGCAAGGTCGGTGGTGCCACGGAGCTCACCTCGCTTGATCTGCTGTACCGCGACGGCTGGACCATTAGTGGCGGCATCGGGCACAAGTTCAATGACAAGTGGAGCGGCGCCGTCAGCCTGGGCTGGGATCGCGGCACGAGTGACGGCTACGGCATGAATTCGGATACCTGGACGCTTGGTGCGGGTGTTGCCTACAAACCGACGGAGCATGTCCAGTTCAACTTCGGCGGTGCGCTCGGCCTGATGACATCAGGCAAATCCGGGCCGGTCACACGCGGCGGCATAGTCTACGGCAACGATGCCAGCTATAGCTTCGGCAATGATTTGGTCGCGGCTCTCCAGACGTCGATGAAGGTGAGCTTCTAACGATAAGTCTTTGGATTAAAGACTATATTTATTTAAGTGATCCGTACGCCGCGAGCCTTCCTGGTCTCGCGGCGTTTCATTGTGAAGCCGTGGGGAAACACGCTCGAAAATGATCTACCTGGGCACGTTATGGTTAATGAAGCCTCAAGGCCGGTCAAATTTTTGTGACGAATTAGCAACAGTCTATTTCAAGAGATTACGGCCACGTGATCAGATTACAATTTGTCCATTTCCCGCCACAAATGGGGAGCAGCGATTACGTGGGCACAGGGGTAAGCCTTGTAGAGGGTGCGTAAGCGGTTGATGGGTGAACTTCCACTTTGGCATGAACAACAATCCGGGATCGGGGCGGCAGCGCTTCCGAAGCAGCCGGGAATTCGTTGTCTGCCAGGGAATGCCGCACACCGAACGATGTTTGCCATCATCCGCGGGAAGATGAGTGGGAACGCCGTTCCGGCCGCCGGATACGATAATGACCGCCGAAATGCTGGTTTGGACATAATTGCAGGCTATGGTCGCAAATGTGGCAAACGGCATCGTTTTAATGCCGCAGGAATCTTCCTCGCGGGGGATTTTGCAGTCTCGTGCATGGTCAGGGAAAACATTCGCAGATCTGACGATGTATATGGAATCGCCGTGGCAGATGCGGATGGAGCGAAAGAAATCGACTGTTATGTTTAAGTCTGAGTTCATATCAGCGAGAGTCATGATGCTCAGCCTGTCCCTTGCCGCTTCCGTGGCGCTGGCGGGCCAAGCCCGGGCATTCGATATCAATGCCGGGGTCACTAAGGAATCGGGTCCGTTCGATCTCTTCAAATTCGGCTTCAGGGCCTATAAGAACGGTCAGAAGGAAGAGGCGGTCGAAGCCTACAAATATGCCGCTGAAAAGGGGCATACCGGTTCGCGTTGGGCTCTCGCCAACATGTATGCCGATGGCGACGGTGTCGCGCAGAACGATTTCGAAGCCTTCAAGATTTATAGCGAGATTGCCCAGCAGGGCGTCGAGCCGGGCTCTGAAGATACAGGCTTCTTCATCAACGCGCTGCTCGCCCTTGCCAGCTACTACAAGACCGGCATTGCCAACAGCCCGGTCAAGATCGATCTCAATCAGGCGCGCCAGCTCTATTTCCAGGTCGCATCGACTTTCGGTGTTCCCGAGGCACAGTTCCAGCTGGCTCAGATGCTGTTGTCCGGAGAGGGCGGGGCCACCAACGTGCAGCAGGCGAAGAAGTGGCTGAACCAGGCGCGCAAGAGCGGCCATCCGGGTGCCATGGCCGTTTTTGGCAATCTCCTGTTCCAGGAAGGTCAATCCGTCCGCGGCCTGGCGTTCTTGACCGCGGCGCTCGACAAGTGCAAACCGCAGGATTGCAGCTGGATGGAAGACATGCAGGAGCAGGCTTTCTCGCTGGCTAATGAGAATGACCGCCGTGTCGCAGTATCCATGGCGCACCAGCTGGATGTCGCCGGTTCCGATTGATCCGGCGCCTTAAGACGACACTCAGCTGATTGGTTTGAAATCGAAGCTTAGCCGCTGAAATCGAGATGCGCGATGACCGGGACGTGGTCAGAGGGTTTTTCCCAAGCGCGCACGTGTTTTTCAATCGCGGTCGCCGCAAGGCGATCGGCCGCTTCCGGCGACAGCATCAGATGGTCGATCCGGATGCCGTTGTTCTTCGGCCAGGCACCGGCCTGGTAATCCCAGAATGAATAGAGTTTGACCGCATCGGTGGTGGCGCGGACTGCGTCGGTGAAGCCGAGATGTTCGAGCTGGCGGAAAGCCCGGCGGGTCTGGGGCAGGAACAGCGCATCGTTTTCCCATACCTTCGGGTCGAAGCAATCATGCGGCTCCGGGATAACATTGTAGTCGCCGGCAAGAATGATCGGTTCTTCCAGCGCCAGGCGATCCCCAGCGAATTTTCGCAGACGTTCCATCCAAGCGAGTTTGTAGGGGTATTTTTCCGTATCGATCGGGTTGCCGTTTGGCAAATATAGGCAGCAGACACGCAATGCGCCGTGTCCTTCGATGGAAAACACCGCTTCCATGAAGCGGGCTTGCTCATCGCCATCGTCACCGGGCAGGCCGCGCGTCACTTCGTCCGGCTTTACCTTTGAGAGAATCGCAACGCCGTTGAAACCCTTTTGCCCGTGCGTTTCGACATGATAGCCGAGCGCCTCGATCTCCAGGCGCGGAAAACCTTCGTCGACCGTCTTGATCTCCTGCAGGCAGGCGATGTCCGGGCTCGAATCCTTCAGCCATTGGCACAGGTTCTCGATACGCGCTTTGACGCCGTTGATGTTCCAGGTGGCGATTTTCATGGGCGGCTCGTTCCTTTGCTTCGCCTTGTTGTATCCGCAGCAAGTGGACTTGACTACCGCCCATGTGAAAGCCGGCTGGGAGCAAAGGCCTCCGGCCGGCGATCAAGCTGTGGAAAAAGCTGACGTGTCAGATCGAAAAACTGGTGCCGCAGCCACAGCTTGCGACAGCATTCGGATTCTTGATCTGAAAGGATTGCCCGAGCAGATTGTCGACGAAATCGATCTCGGAACCGGCCATGTAGACCAGCGACAACTGGTCGATCAGCACGGTGGCATCACCCTTTTCGACAATGATATCATCGTCTTCGGGGCCCTCGGCAAGATCGAATTTATAGGAAAAGCCGGAACAGCCGCCGCCTTCGACGGCGACGCGAAGCGCCCGTTTGCCAGCCTCTGCGCCGACGATATCAGCGATTCGCTTTGCCGCGGCGTCCGATAGGGTTACGTTTGTCTCAGTCATGTATTCCTCCTGCCGGGGTCAAGATCCGGAGAGAACCATTACGCCGTCGAACTTTCAAACGGCTGATATCCATAGCCTTTATCATGAAAGTCAGGCCGGTGACAGCTATGGTTTCGTGGTTGAGCCACACACCATTTTGCTGTTTTCTTGTCTATAGGTATGAAGGCTGCAAAGCGACGTCAATGGGCTGGGCTGCTCCATGTTTGGAGGAATACCATTGGCCGACTGAAATGAAACGCCCTTCGCGCGTTTGAGCGCGCAGGGTACTAATGCCGGAATGGATAGGTAATGACGATCGACAGGCATGCATTGGGTTTCGGTTATGGAGAAAAGGCCGCCTACGCGACGGACCCTTGGGCATCGCGAGGCCGGCTCTATGAAGAGGGGGCGAGCCCGACGCGCTCCGAATTCCAGCGTGACCGCGACAGGATCGTCCACACGACGGCCTTCCGGCGACTGAAGCACAAGACGCAGGTGTTCATTGCTCAGGACGGCGATCACTATCGCACGCGCCTGACGCATACGATCGAAGTCGCGCAGGTTGCTCGCGCCCTGGCGCGCGCGCTGAAGCTGGATGAAGATCTGGCCGAAGGCGTGGCGCTGGTTCACGATTTCGGCCACACGCCCTTCGGGCACACCGGCGAAGACGCGCTGCACGAGATGCTGCTGCCCTATGGCGGCTTCGACCACAATGCGCAATCCCTGCGCATCGTGACGAAGCTCGAGCGGCGCTATGCCGAATTCGATGGGCTCAATCTCACCTGGGAGACGCTCGAAGGCCTGGTCAAGCACAACGGTCCGCTGATGACGCCCGACGGCAATGGCACCCATGGCCCGGTGCCGCAGCCCATCCTGGACTATTGCGAAATCCATGATCTCGAAATTGCCACCTATGCCAGTCTGGAGGCGCAGGTTGCGGCGATCGCCGACGACATCGCCTACAACACGCATGATATCGATGACGGCCTTCGCTCCGGCTATCTGACCTTCGACATGCTGGAGGAGGTGCCGTTTCTCTCCGGGCTCATGGCGGAGGTGAGGGCGCGCTATCCGCATCTGGAACCGAGCCGGTTCACGCATGAGATCATGCGCCGGCAGATCACCCGCATGGTCGAGGATGTGATTGCGGTATCACAGCAAGCGCTCGCCGAGATCAAGCCTGACAGCGTTGCCGATATCCGCGGCGCCGGCCGCATTATCTCGACTTTCTCGCCGGAGATGGCCGAAACCGATAAGCAGATCAAGCAGATGCTGTTCAAGCGCATTTATCGCCACCCGGATATCATGCGTATCCGTGCCGGCGCGGCACAGATCGTTACGGATCTGTTCCGTGCCTATATGGACAATCCCAAGGAGATGCAGAGCCATTATTGGGTCGACCATATCGCCGGCCTTGCCGTCGCCGCCAAGGCTCGACATGTCGGCGACTATCTGGCTGGCATGACCGACACCTATGCCATCAGTGCTCACAAGCGGCTGTTTGACCAGACTCCCGATTTGCGATAGGCAGCGGCGGCGTTGGGCCGACAGCGGCCCGCCCAAGCTATGCGTGGACCATATCATGAACCTTTTCACCGACTTCGAAGCAAGAATTAAGAACGCTCTCGAGCAAATTGATATTGTAAGAGAAAAGCGATCTGAACTCGACTTCGGGCGTATCGGCGTTGAGCCGCCGCGAGACGCCAGCCATGGCGATGTCGCCACCAATGCGGCCATGGTACTGTCCAAGGCGCTCGGCACCAATCCGCGCGCGCTCGCCGAGATTATCGTCGCCAAGCTGAAGGAAGACGCAGACGTCGCCGAGGTTTCGGTCGCCGGTCCTGGCTTCATCAATATCCGCCTCTCGGTCGGCTACTGGCAGCGTCTCTTGTCGACCATGATCTCCGAGGGAGAGCGGTTCGGTCGCTCGACCCTCGGCTTGGGCCAAAAGGTCAACGTCGAGTACGTCTCCGCCAACCCGACGGGCCCGATGCATGTCGGCCATTGCCGTGGTGCCGTGGTTGGCGACGCGCTGGCGAACCTGCTCGGTTTTGCCGGCTATGAGGTCACCAAGGAATATTACATCAATGATGCTGGCTCGCAGATCGACGTGCTGGCTCGGTCCGTGTTCATTCGGTATCGCGAGGCGCTCGGCGAGCCGGTCGGCGAAATCCCGGCCGGCCTTTATCCCGGCGACTATTTGGTTCCGGTCGGCGAAGCGCTCGCCAAGGAATTCGGCACGAAGCTGCGCGGCATGCCGGAAGATCAATGGCTTCCCATCGTCAAGGATCGGGCCATCGACGCGATGATGGCGATGATCCGCCAGGATCTCGAAGCCTTGAACGTTCACCATGACGTCTTCTTCTCCGAGCGCACGCTGCACGCCAATGGCGCGGCCCTGATTCGCACTGCGATCAACGACCTGACCTTCAAGGGCTATGTCTACAAGGGCGCATTGCCGCCGCCGAAGGGACAATTGCCTGAAGATTGGGAAGATCGCGAGCAGACGCTCTTCCGCTCGACGGAAGTGGGCGATGATATCGATCGTCCGCTGATCAAGTCGGACGGTTCCTATACCTATTTTGCCGCCGACGTCGCCTACTTCAAGAATAAGTTCGATCGCGGCTTCAACGAGATGATCTATATTCTCGGCGCCGACCATGGCGGCTACGTCAAGCGGCTCGAAGCCGTGGCGCGTGGGGTATCGGAGGGAAAGGCGAAGCTGACGGTGCTTCTATGCCAGCTGGTCAAGCTGTTCCGCGATGGCGAGCCCGTGAAGATGTCGAAGCGGTCGGGCGATTTCGTCACGCTGCGCGAAGTCGTCGACGAAGTCGGCCGCGATTCGGTGCGGTTCATGATGCTCTATCGGAAGAATTCCGAGCCCTTGGACTTCGACTTTGCAAAGGTCACGGAACAGTCCAAGGACAATCCGGTCTTCTACGTGCAGTATGCGCATGCTCGCTGCATGTCGATCTTCCGGCAGGCCAAGGAAGCCTTCCCCGACCTCGATATTGCATCGCTCGACCTGGCCAAGGCGGTCGTCGGCGTGATCTCCGATCCGGCTGAACTACAGCTGGTCGCCAAGATTGCGGAATTCCCGCGAATCGTTGAAGCTGCGGCACAGTCGCAGGAGCCTCATCGCATCGCCTTTTACCTTTACGATCTGGCAAGTTCCTTCCATGGACACTGGAATAAAGGTAAAGATTTACCTGAATTACGATTTGTTAACGATAAGAACCGAGAATTGAGCATTGCCAGACTTGGGCTGGTGTACGCTGTCGCGTCGGTTTTGAAGTCAGGTCTTGGTATAACCGGGACCGCAGCACCGGACGAAATGCGATAAACGTCACCATTTACCCACATTGCGCTGGCATTAACTGTAGCGTTTTCGAGTGGAACGGTGATGGCAGAAAAACAGTTGGCGTATCGCGCAAGCGGAAACGACGAGTTCTTTGCGGATGATGATCCGCTCGCAGAACTCGCGCGTATCGTAGGTTTTGAGCCGCGCCCTGCTGCTCAGGCAGCTCCCGCGGCTCAGCGGCAGGAGCCCGCCTTCAATCTCGAGGACGAGCTTCTTCGCGAATTCGAGCGTTACGATACGCCTCGTATGAGTCCGGCAAATGACATTTCTGTTCCGCCGGAGCAGCCGGTGCTTTCCAATCAGGCTCCGGTTTCGCCTCCTGCCGAACCGGTGCGAGCCGAACCCAAGTTCGAAGAGCCGCCGCAGCCTGTGGCCCCGGTCAAGCCTACAATGGGTGCGCGCGATCTGATCGACGAGCTGGAAATGTCGATCGCGCCGGCTTTGCAGGCGGTCATGGCCTCGCCTCCGCCACGGCTCGATCCGCCGCCGGTGCCTCCGGTCGTCAAGCCGACGCCGCAGTCCGCTGCCGCGACCGTGCGGTTGCCGCTTGCGAACTTTACGCTTGCATCCCCATCCGTGCCGCGCGAGCAGCTCGCCCCGGTGGCTCCTGTGCTGCCCGAAACAAGCCAGGTCGACACGGCATTCGATCTCGAGCCGGCCAAAACTGCTGCTGCGTATCAAACTTACAAGCCGCAGCCCGTTGTCGCTGATCAGCCGACCCCGGCGGTCGATGTGCCTGCATCGCCCAAGGTGCGGACCGTTGACGCGGCCGCCCTTTCGGCGGAGATCGATGCTCTATTGGCCGACGTGGATCGCTATCCCGTTCCGCCGAGAAGCAATGATCCGGTAGCGAAGGCGGAACCCAGCTTCGGTGATTTCGGTTCTTCGTTCACAGAACACGCCGCTGCGCCGGCGGTTGCCGCGACTGCGCCGCAGCCTGAGGCGCCGCAGCCGATCACCTTTGATATCGAGGATCCGTTTGCCGGTCAGGATTTCGAGTTCGATCTCGCGGATATCGAGATGGAACTTGCCGGTCTCGATTTTGCCGAGGCCGATAAATCCGCTCCTGCAAGACAACCGGTTCCGGCTGCGCCGGCAATTGAACCCATCGTCTCACGCGCCACGCCGGTTTCGCCGGCGCCTGTCGCTCCTTTAGCCGCCGCGGTTGCGCCGCAGCCGGTGCAGGCCGCACCGATCCCCGTCGTGCCCGCCGCAAGCATGGCTGCTCCGGCGTTCGACGCCGATCAGATGCTGCCCTTCGATCCGACCGAGATTTCCGATACGGAAGAGCGCGTCGAAAACTTCGAGGGATCGCATGTTCCGCATCTGCCGGCGATCGAGCCGGAAGAGCCGGTCGTCGTTCCGCCGGAATATGATTTCGACATCGATTCCGAGATGGCGAGCCTCCTGGGCACGCCGGCCAAGGAAGCAGCATCGGAGCCGTTCAAGCCCGCCGCTGGTGCCGCGTTCGGCGGCGCTGCCGCCGCAGCATCTTGGTCGAAGAGCACGGCGGCCCAGCCCGCTGCGGCCGTTGCCAAACAGCCGATCGAGGAATTCGATGAATTCGAGCGTGCGCTGGAGGAGGATTTCCGCCGCAGCTATCGCGAAGCCGCCACTCCGGTCGAGAATGTTGCCCGGATGACGCTGAACCCGGCGGCGGCCAACCGTCGTCCGGCGCGTCCGGTGCGCAACCTGGCGACAGCCGCGGCCGTCATCGCCGTTCTCGGTCTTGGCGCTTACGGCGTCTACGGCTGGGTCCGTCACGGATCGCCGATCTCCAACTTCTCCGGCGAGCCGCGCGTGATTACCGCCGATGCCAATCCGGTGAAGGTGGCTCCGGAAAATCCAGGCGGCACCGTTGTCCCCAATCAGGACAAGGCCGTTTATGACCGCGTCGCCGGCGACGGCACCGCGGCGCCGAAGCAGAAGGAGCTGGTCTCCTCCAACGAGCAGCCGGTCGATGTGGTGCAGAAGACCCTCATTCCGGAATCCGTATCTCCGGATGACGATAGTGGCGATCAGGTGACGTCGACCCCCGTCGGTGAAACCCAAGATCCGCGCCTTCTTCCAAATCAGGACGGCGGCAACGCGAATGTCGCGGCCAATGATGATGGTCAGGTGCCGGCGGTATCGCCGCGCAAGGTCCGGACGATGATCGTCAAGCCTGACGGTTCTCTGGTTGCGCGTGACGAGCCTGCCGTCGACACCACGACAACAGCTGCGGCAAAGCCGGCAGCAAACAACCAGGTTGCATCGGCCGATCTTCGTCCGGCCACCACGAATACGCCGCCGACCTCCGCCAATACGCCGCCGGCCGCCGCCGATGGCGACGCTGCCAGCGCCGAAAGCACGCCGATCCGTGTCGTCAAGACGACCCCGCTTCCGACCGCTCGTCCGGAGCCGGCCAAGGCAACCGCTACCGCTGCTGCCGCACCTGCGCCCGCCGCCGTTGCGCCTCGCCAGACGCAGCCCAAGCCTCAGCCGCAGCAGGTCGCTTCGGCAAGCCCGGCGCCAACTCGCCAGGCCGCTCCGGCTGCCGCGACCGTCGGCGCTGGTGGTTATGGTGTGCAGATTGCTTCCCTGCCGTCCGAGGCCGATGCGCAGAAGTCGCAGGCGAACCTGAAGGTGAAGTTCGCCAGTGTCATCGGCAACCATCCGCTGGAAATCCGCAAGGCCGATATCGCCGGCAAGGGCACCTACTATCGCGTCCGCGTCGTCGCCGGTTCCAAGGATGAGGCTGCGGCTATCTGCGAACGCTACCGCACCGCTGGCGGCACATGCCTGATTTCGAAATAAGGGATTTGGCTTCAGTCTCTCGGCAAAGCGGCGGGTTCATCCCGCCGTTTTCGTTTGCGCCGTTCGGTTTTTGTGAATGCCGGCTTGACGCCGCTCGCGTTTCGCGGCGTCAGTCTCTATGATTCGAGCATGACCGAATCGAAATCCATGATCCTTGGCTGCAGCGGCCATGCCATCACGCCCGAAGAGCGCTCCTTCTATCAGGGAGAACAGCCATGGGGCTTCATCCTGTTTGGACGCAATATCTCCGAGCCGGCCCAGATCGCCGATCTGGTTGCGTCCCTGCGTGACAGTGTCGGGCGTGACGCGCCGGTTTTCATCGACCAGGAGGGGGGCAGGGTGCAGCGCATCCGCCCGCCGATCCTGCCGCATTATCCTTCCGGCCAGGCCTTGGGCGATATCTATCGTCAGGATCGTGAGCGCGGCCTGCGGGCAGCCTGGCTGATGTCCAGGCTGCATGCCTTCGATCTTTTGAAGTTCGGTATTAATGTCGATTGTCTGCCCGTGCTTGATGTCCCGGTCGAGGGTTCCAGCAATGTCATCGGCAATCGCGCCTATGGCGGCGATCCGGTAACGGTGATGGAGATGGGGCGTGCGGCTGCCGAAGGCCTCAAGGCCGGCGGCGTCCTGCCCGTGATGAAGCACATGCCCGGCCATGGCCGTGGCTTTGCCGATTCGCATCACGAATTGCCCGTCGTCTCTGTTCCGCGCGCTGAGCTCGAGGCGCATGATTTCATGCCTTTCGTCGCACTCAAGGACGAATTGATGGCGATGACGTGCCATGTCGTCTTCACCGATATCGATCCGACGAACCCAGCGACGACGTCGCGCAAGGTAATCGAGGAGATCATCCGTGGCCATATCGGCTTTGAGGGCCTGTTGTTGTCGGACGATACCTCGATGAATGCGCTGAAGGGTACGATCGGCGAGCGCGCTGCAAATATTGTTGCGGGCGGATGCGATATCGTGCTGCATTGCAATGGCGTTATGGACGAGATGCAGCAGGTCGTGCGCAACGTTCCGCCGTTGACCGGCGCGGCGCTGGCGCGGACCAAGGCGGTGGAAGCCGCTTTCGGTCATGATGATGGCGCCGACGAGGTGTCGATTCGCGCCGAATTCGACGCTATGTTCGCAGTGGCGTAGACCGAACTCCGAGGATCTGACGGGTGAACAAGGTGAGCGGCACGGAGAAGTTTCAGCAGACGGCAATGCCGATGGACAAGCTGTGGCAGGAAAGCGACGCGCAACGCGGCTCGCATGATCCGGCCCTCGTCATCGATATCGCCGGCTTTGAAGGACCGCTGGATCTGCTGCTGCATCTGGCCCGCACCCAGAAGGTCGATCTATCGCGCATCTCCGTGCTGGCGCTTGCCGAGCAATATCTTCTGTTCATCGACAGCGCCCGGCGCATTCGCATAGAGCTTGCGGCCGACTATCTGGTCATGGCCGCGTGGCTTGCCTATCTCAAATCCAAGTTGCTCATTCCGCAACAGAGCAAGGAAGACGGGCCGACGGGTGAGGAGATGGCGGCGACGCTCGCCTTCCGCCTGAAGCGCCTTGAAGCGATGCGCGATGCGGCGACGGATCTCGTCAATCGCAATCGCCTCGGTCGCGATATATTTGCCCGCGGAGCGCCGGAGCACATCCCGGATCGGCGCCAATCGGCCTTTGATGCCAGTCTCTACGATCTTCTGAGTGCCTATGCCGGACTACGCCAGCGACAGGCTGTCACCCAGGTGACGATCGAGAAGCGCCGCGTCTGGTCTCTGGCGGATGCCCGCGTGATCCTGGACCGGATGATTGGTGAAATCACCGATTGGACCGCGTTGGAACATTATCTGGTAGGTTACATGACGAGCGCCAGCGAGCGTGCGACGGCCATCGCCAGCGCCTTTGCGGCTTCGCTCGAGCTGGTGCGCGAAGGGCAGCTGGAAATCCGGCAGGAGGGCGCATTTCAGCCGCTCTACATGCGGCGCGGGCCGAAGCACGCGTCACTTGAAGCCGCGGAATAGGGCAGGGAGCGAACGTGACCGATCCTGACGAAGACCAGCCGCGGATGGAATACGAGACAGCGGCACCCGAGGTCGATGAGCGCCGTCTGGGCGACGCCGAGCGCGTTGCCGAAGCGCTGGTCTTCGCTTCGGCTCAGCCGGTTTCCGAGGCGTTCATTGCCGAGCGTGTCGCGCCTGGCGTCGATGTTCCCGCCCTGATGCAGAAGCTCAAGTCCGATTATGCCATGCGTGGCGTCAATCTCATTCAGATTGAAGGAGCCTGGGCCTTCCGGACGGCAGCCGATCTCTCTTTCATGATCCGGCGCGATGAGAACGAAGTGCGGAAACTGTCCCGCGCCGCCCTCGAAGTACTGGCCATCATCGCCTATCACCAGCCGGTGACGCGCGCCGAAATCGAGGATATCAGGGGCGTGCAGACCTCCAGGGGCACGCTCGATGTCCTGATGGAAGCCGGCTGGGTTCGTTTCCGCGGCCGTCGCCGTACGCCGGGCCGACCGGTGACGCTGGGCACGACGCGCGACTTCCTCGATCACTTCGGCCTGGAAGAGCTGCGCGATTTGCCGGGTCTCGAAGAACTGAAGGGAGCGGGCTTGTTGTCCGGACGCATCCCCGCCAATTTCAATATCCCGTCGCCATTGATGAGCGACGAGCTCACCGAAGACGAGGATCCCATCACGCAGATGGACCTGGAAGAGCTCGGTCTACTGCCGCCGAGCGGCGCAAACTCCGGCGATTGAGCCAGAAGCAATGGCATTTCAACGGGCGGTCGCGGCAAGGCCGGCTTTTTTTCGAAACTGATGGCGCGTCTCTCTTTTGCCATTAGCCGGTGCGAATATGAAAATCATTCTCTCGGGTTGGAGACGTTCGGTCGCCGCAACGGCGTTCGGCATATCGATATGCGTGGATGCAGTACATTTTGGTGTTTGAAAAACATCCGCAAACGTCTTACATCGAGAAGACGCAAAAATTGGGAGTTATCGCAATGGGTTCTCTAAGCATATGGCACTGGCTCATCGTCCTGGCCATCGCGCTGTTGTTGTTCGGCCGTGGAAAGATCCCGGAGCTGATGGGTGACGTCGCCAAGGGTATCAAGAGCTTCAAAAAAGGCATGAACGACGACGAGGATACTTCGGCGCAGCCGACCCCGGCGGCGACGACGACGTCCCGCACGGTCGAGCACAAGGCTGACGAAACGAAGTAATCAAGTCGGGCGGGCGCGGGCTGAAAGGCTTGCCGTTGGCCCAGGAGCCTTTGCATGTTCGATATAGGCTGGTCGGAGCTCGTGATTATTGCCATCGTGGCACTTGTGGTCATTGGCCCGAAGGAGCTGCCGGCAACATTGCGGACAATCGGCAAGATGACCGCGCGCGCCCGAAAAGTGGCGGGAGACTTCCGTGCACAGTTCGATGAGGCGATGCGCGAGGCAGAGTTGGACGATGTGCGCCAGACGATCTCGGATGCCCAGAAGCTCAATCCCGTCAATTCGTTGCGGGAAGCCATGAACCCGTTGCGGCAGATGGGCAACGAGATAAAAGCCGATCTGCAGCGTTCGACGACGATGGATAAACCCGCGACCGCAACGTCTGTTACGGACGAACCGGTGCCCGGTGTCGCGGCTGGATTGCCGGAAGCGCTTTCGACGATCCCAGCGTCGAACGAGCCGGCGCCCGTGGTTGCTCCCCCTCCACAATCGGTTGCCGCTGCAAGCGAAACAACCGCCAAGCCGAAGGCTGCGCGCAAACCGCGGGCCAAGGCGGATGATGTCGCTGCCGCAGCCGTGCAGACCTCCGTCGTTGCGGAAAAGCCGAAACGTGCGCCACGCAAGGTGGCGGTAGCCGCTGCTGCTGAGGAAACGCCCGCCACTGCCCCCAGGAAGCGCGCTACAGCCAGTAAGACAACGCCGAAGAAGAAGGACCAGGCATGACGGGTGATATCGACGATAAGCCGCAGCCGCTTATCGAACACCTCATGGAACTGCGTTCGCGGCTGATCTGGTCGCTGGTGGCGTTCTTCATTGCCTTCATCGGCTGCTTCGCCGTGGCGAAACACCTCTTCAACTATCTGGTCTACCCCTATAAATGGGCTGTCGTCTGGGCCGGTCTCGATCTTAGCAAGGCCGAGCTGATCTATACGGCGCCGCAGGAATTCTTCTTCACCCAGGTGAAGGTCGCCATGTTCGGCGCGCTGGTCATCGCTTTCCCGATCATCGCCGCGCAGATCTACAAGTTCGTGGCGCCCGGCCTTTACAAGAACGAGCGCTCTGCCTTCCTTCCGTTCCTGATCGCGTCGCCCGTTCTATTCCTGATGGGTGCGGCGCTCGTCTATTTCTTCTTCTGCCCCATGGTCATGTGGTTCTTCCTGAAGATGCAGCAGGCGCCAGCCGACGGTCAAATCGGCATTGCGCTGCTGCCGAAGGTCTCGGAATATCTGAGCCTGATCATGACGCTGGTCTTCTCCTTCGGCCTTGTCTTCCAGTTGCCTGTCATCACCACGCTGCTGGCCCGCGTCGGACTGTTGACATCGGAGTGGTTGGCGCAAAAGCGCAAGTTCGCGATCGTCTTCGCGTTCATCATAGCCGCCGTGCTGACGCCGCCGGATCCGATGTCCCAGATCGGCCTTGCAGTGCCGACGATCCTTCTCTACGAGATTTCCATCTACGCGGCGCGACTCGTGGAACGCCAGCGTGCACGGCAGACGCTTGAGGAGAATGACGAGACGTCCGATGTCACCAAGACGGATAATGTCTGAGCGACGGGCGAGGATCGTTCTTCCCTGAGGGTTTGCCGGATCGATCTCCGACCGATATTTCGGTCGGAGCCGCAGTCATGTGTAACGATCTGGAACGACGATGCTTGATATCAAATGGATTCGTGAGAATGCCGAGGCTCTGGATGCAGCGCTTGCCAAGCGCGGCGCGGAGCCTCTGTCGCAAGGCCTCATTGCGCTCGACGAGAAGCGCCGCTCCGTCATTCAATCAGTCCAGGATATGCAGTCCCGCCGCAACGCCGCCTCGAAGGAGATCGGCGCGGCCATGGCGCAGAAGAACGCCGAGCTTGCCGAGAAGCTGAAGGCCGAGGTCGCCGACATCAAGACTTCGCTTCCGGCTGCGGAGGAGGAGGAGCGCACGCTGACGGCCGAGCTCAACGACGCCCTGTCGCGCATTCCCAATATCCCGCTTGAGGATGTGCCTGTCGGCAAGGACGAGCATGACAATGTCGTCAAGCATTCCTGGGGCGCCAGGCCGACCTGGAACCACAAGCCGAAGGAGCATTTCGAGATCGGAGAAGAGCTCGGCTATATGGATTTCGAGCGCGCGACCAAGCTTTCTGGTTCGCGCTTCACCGTGTTGACGTCGCAGCTTGCGCGCCTCGAGCGTGCGCTTGGCCAGTTCATGCTCGATCTCCATACGAGCGAGCACGGCTACACCGAAGTCAGCTCGCCGCTGATGGTGCGCGACGAGGCCATGTTCGGCACCGGCCAATTGCCGAAATTCGCCGAGGACCTGTTCAGGACCACGGACGGCCGTTGGTTGATCCCGACTGCCGAAGTGACGCTCACCAATCTGGTCTCCGGCGAGATTCTGGATCAGGAAAAGCTGCCGCTGCGCTTCACGGCGCTGACGCCGTCCTTCCGTTCGGAAGCCGGTTCCGCCGGCCGCGATACGCGCGGCATGCTGCGTCAGCACCAGTTCTGGAAGTGCGAGCTGGTGTCGATCACCGATGCCGAAAGCTCGATTGCCGAGCACGAGCGCATGACGGCTTGCGCCGAAGAAGTGCTGAAACGCCTCGGCCTGCACTATCGCGTCATGACGCTATCGACGGGCGACATGGGCTTCGGCGCGCGCAAGACCTACGACCTGGAAGTCTGGCTGCCGGGACAGGATACCTATCGCGAGATCTCGTCATGCTCGGTCTGCGGCGATTTCCAGGCCCGGCGCATGAATGCACGCTACCGTGGCAAGGATGACAAGGGCACGAAGTTCGTTCACACGCTGAACGGCTCCGGCACCGCCGTCGGCCGCTGCCTGATCGCCGTCCTTGAGAATTATCTGAACGCCGATGGCTCTGTCACTGTACCGGACGCACTGCTGCCATATATGGGTGGTGTGACAAGGATCGAGAAAGCAGCATAAATCAGGCGGTGGGGCGATGCGCATACTTCTGACCAATGATGACGGTATTCACGCCGAAGGCTTGGCTGTGTTGGAGCGTATCGCCCGTACCCTGTCGGACGATGTCTGGATCGTCGCACCCGAGACCGATCAGAGTGGCCTTGCTCATTCGCTGAGCCTTTCCGAGCCCTTGCGGATGCGCAAGGTCTCCGACAAGCACTATGCGCTGCGGGGAACGCCGACGGATTGCATTATCATGGGCATCCGGCAGGTGCTGGACATCAAGCCGGATCTGGTGCTTTCGGGCGTCAATTCCGGCTCGAATGTCGCAGACGACGTCACCTATTCCGGAACGATCGCCGGGGCGATCGAGGGGACGCTGCAGGGTGTGCGTTCTTTCGCCCTCAGCCAAGCCTATGTCCATCAGAACGGCGGGCGCGTCGTGCCTTGGGAAGTAGCCGAGGCGCATGCTCCGGCCTTGCTTGGCAAGCTCATCGATATCGATTTGCCCGACGGTACTTTCCTGAACCTGAATTTCCCGAATTGCCGCCCCGACGAGGTCGCAGGGACGGAAGTGACGGCGCAGGGCAATCTCGCCTTCAACATACAAGTGGAGGAGCGTGCGGATGGCCGCGGTTTCCCGTATTATTGGCTGAGATTCGGCGAACGCAGCGGCGTGTTCCGTCCGGGTACCGATATTCAGGCGTTGAAACAAAATCGTATTTCGGTAACTCCTTTGAAACTCGATTTGACGGATTATTCGGCGCAGGACCGCGTGGCGCGGGCGCTCGGTATGGAGTAGCGGATTGACACCTCGTTTGGTCGAGAAGGAAGGCTTTGCAGCCGTTGTTCTGCGGCTGCGGGCAGAAGGCATATTGGATATCGATCTGATGACGGCGGTCGAGCAGACGCCGCGCCTGCCTTTCGTGCCGCCGCAATTTGTCGATGATGCCTATTCCAGCCGGACGATCCCGATCGAATGCGGGGCCTTCATGGAAGGCATGGATCTTGTCGTCCGGATTCTTCACGGCCTCAAGATCAAGCCGGGCCACCGCGTTCTCGAGATCGGAACTGGCAGCGGCTTCACCGCCGCCGTCATGGGGCGGATTGTGGAGCGGGTCCTCACGGTCGATCGTTACAAGACGCTGACGACGGCGGCGCAGCAGCGCATGGATGCGCTCGGGCTCCGCAACGTCATCATTCGGCAGGCCGACGGCAGCGCCGGGCTGCAGGGCGAGGGCACCTTCGACCGCATCCTGGTGACCGCCGCGTTCACTGCCATGCCGCGCTTCTATGCCGAGCAGCTGGTGTCGGGCGGATCCATGATCGCGCCGCTGATCGTGTCCGATGGTCTCTGCCGCCTGGTACGCCTGACCAAGACCGGCAGCCGCTTCGAGCGCGAAGAACTCTTCGACGTTCCCTATCAGCCCATCGTGCCGATGCTCGCCTCCTATCTTTGAGGCCCAATTTTGATCGATGAGGATGGAGAGCGGGCCGCCGGCCCGCTGTTTCATTTTCTATGGTTAGCAATTCCTCAAAAAAACACATGCCGCACCAGTGCTTTAACCGCATGGTAAGATTAACGCGCTTTAATCGACCCATAATCGGTTGCGTCTTAAGTGGGTTGAGTCATGGGTTTCAGTCTTTCTTCAAACTTCGGTAAATCGGCAGGGAAAGTCCTGGTGGCCATCCTCCTGGCGAGCACTGCAACGGCTTGTAGTTCAGACACGACCCGCTTCAGCGGGCTCTTCTCCAAGAACACGGATAATGTGACGACGGGTTCCATCAACCGTCGCAGCCTGAATGGTCCGAATGGCGATCCGGTGCCGCGAGCCGATGTCGCGCAAGCCGGCGGCTATGGCCAGCAGGATTATTCGCAGTCGAGCGCACCGGCAACGCAACCCTACCCGAATTCGCCGGCTCGCTATAACCCATCCTATTCCAGTGCTCGTGTGTCCACGGCGCCCGTCGCGATCCAGCGTTCCGATCTGGCGCCTCCCGGTGCGTCTGCCGACATGACTCGCCCGCATGCGGCACCCAGAGCAGAAAACGAAGCGCTCGCCCAGCCGTTCCCGTCGTCGCGCAGGAATGATGGCTCGCGCGCCAGGCCGGCTCTTGCTCCGGACACATTGTCGACAGGCACGATCAAGACCGCTTCGGCCCCTCAGCCGTCCTCGGGTTGGACCACCGTCAATGCTCCGAGCGTGACGTTGCATCCGGGCGAGAATATCGCGCTGCTGTCCCGCCGTTATGGTGTTCCGGAGAAGGAAATCCTGCGCGCCAATGGCTTGCGCAACGGCGCCGGCGCTCAGCCCGGCCAGCAGATCATTATACCGACCATGAACGGTGCAGGCGCTGCCAGCCCGGCCAAGATGGCATCAGAGGCGACCGATCTTTCCAAGGGCGGCAAAATGCCGGGCCCGGCCAAGGCGCCGCAACAGGAGGCCCTTGCGCTGCCGTCCAACGGTCAGATGCGCGGCAAGTCTCAGGCAGGCCTTGCCGATCCCAACAAGCTCGCTGCCGGCAACGGCAAGGGACCGACGCCGAAGGGCACCTATGTTGTCAAACCAGGTGATTCGCTGGCCAGGATTGCCAAGGAAAGCGGCGTAACCGTCGCCGAGCTCAAGCGGGCAAATGGCATGCAGGCCGGCGATGGCGTTCGCATAGGCCAGACTTTGACGCTGCCGCATGGAGCGCTTGCGGCCGACCCCGTCAAGACCGCTTCGATCGAGCCGCAGAAGGTTTCCGCCAAGCCGGTTGCAGAGCCGAAGCAGGCGGCAGCGGAGCCGGTGGCAAAGCAGGCGCCGAAGGCCGTCGCCCACGCGGATACGGCACCCGATGCCGCTGCCGCCAAGCCGCAGGTGGTCGCCTCCGCTTCTCCGAGCCAGGCTGTCAACGACGCCGCAAAGTCCGATGCACAGGCCGACGCGCCGGAAGCAACCGGCATCGGCAAGTATCGCTGGCCGGTTCGCGGCGCGGTCATTGCCGGCTACGGCGCCAACGTCAACGGCAGCCGTAACGACGGTATCGATATCTCCGTTCCTGAGGGAACGCCGATCAAGGCGGCCGAGAACGGCGTCGTCATCTATGCAGGCAATGGCCTGAAGGAGCTCGGCAACACGGTTCTGATCCGTCACGACGATGGCACGGTGACTGTCTATGGCCACGCCGACGCGCTCAGCGTCACACGCGGGCAGAAGGTTCAGCGCGGCCAGACGCTCGCAACGTCGGGCATGAGCGGCAACGTCACCCAGCCGCAAATGCACTTCGAAGTCCGCAAGAATTCGGCTCCGGTCAACCCAATGACGTTCCTTGAATAGGTAGTGCGTCTCAAGGAGTCTGCAAAAAGCCCGGCTATCACCGGGCTTTTTGTCGTTCGGGGGCCTTAATGTCTCGGATCAGTCCCGCTCCAGCACGATGCGCAATCGTCCAGCCAGATCCTGGATATATTGCCAGGCGACGCGGCCGGACCGCGCACCGCGCGTCGTCGCCCATTCCAAAGCCTCGTGGTGCATCTGGGTACGATCCAGCTTGAGCTTGAAGTGATCGGCATAGGCGTCGATCATCTGCAGATAATCTTCCTGGCTGCATTTGTGGAAGCCGAGCCAGAGACCGAAGCGATCGGAAAGCGAAACCTTTTCCTCCACGGCTTCGGACGGATTGATCGCCGTCGACTGCTCATTCTCCATCATGTGACGCGGCAGCAGATGTCGGCGGTTGGATGTGGCGTAGAACAGCACGTTGTCGGGCCGTCCTTCGACACCGCCGTCAAGTGCGGCCTTCAGCGACTTGTATGCGGTATCGTCGTGATCGAAGGACAGGTCGTCGCAGAAGAGGATGATGCGATGCGGCGTCGCCTTCAGAATGTCGAGCAGCACCGGCAGCGAGGAAATATCCTCGCGGTGCACTTCGATCAGTTTCAGCGAGATGCCGGTGGCGCGGCGCACATCCTCGTGCACCGCCTTGACGAGAGAGGACTTGCCCATGCCGCGCGCGCCCCAGAGCAGGACGTTGTTGGCGGCAAAGCCGTCCGCGAAGCGCAATGTGTTCTCGTGAAGAATATCGCGCACGTGATCGACGCCGCGAATGAGGCTAAGCGCCACGCGGTTCGGCCGCGCAACGGGTTGCAGATGGAGCCGGGCAGGGGCCCAGACGAAACAGTCGGCCGCATTCCAGTCGTTGATTGCCGGAGCCGGCCCGGCCAGACGTTCGAGCGCGTCGGCAAGGCGGCGGACTTCCGCAAGGATCAGGGCGTTTTGGTCTTCACTCACCGTTTTCCTCCTGAATATTGTTCAAGAAAGTCGTAAAATGCGCGCGCTGTATTGCCGCGTATCATGCTCCTTCCGGGGCTGAAAGGCTAAGAGGCCGGGAAAACGGTACGGTTTATGGCTGTTTTTGTTGCAATCGCCATGCGCCTAACTATATTCCGGCCACCTGACGCGGGCACCGTCCCCGCAAGGAGTTCAAGGGAGTTTTTGATGTTTATCACCAACGCATATGCGCAAAGCGCGACAGATTCGGTCGCGGGCGCCTTCGGCGGTTCCGGCTTTGAAATGATCATCCTGTTTGTGCCGCTGATGGTCGTTTGGTATTTCCTCCTCATTCGTCCGCAGCGTGCGCAGGCAAAGAAGCGCGACGAAATCCTGAAGAACATTCGCCGCGGCGATCAGATCGTCACCAGCGGCATTGTCGGCAAGGTTACCAAGGTCATCGACGACAAGGAACTCGAAGTCGAGATTGCCGAAGGCGTGCGCATCCGCGTCGTCCGCAGCGCCATTTCGGAAGTTCGCGTCAAGGGTGAGCCCGTCAAGGCCGACGCGGCGTAAGCTTCTCGTGTGCAGGCAGCTCGGCTGGCCGGTGTGCGTCCTCGAAAATCGGGATCGACTTTCTTGAAGGACTGTGCACAAATTCAAGGTGTTACTGCGCCCTTCGCAATCCCTATGGAAAGCGGGGCGCAGTAGGGAAGCCCAAACTCGAGAGAGCGATGCTGCACGTCTCCTGGTGGAAGACCACCCTGATCTGGTTCGCCGTCCTCGCGAGCGTTCTTCTTGCCGCGCCGAACTTGCTCGGTGAGCGTGCGCTTTCCTCTCTTCCGGCCTGGCTGGCGCATAGAAAGATCGAGCTTGGGCTCGATCTTCGTGGCGGTTCCCATCTCCTGCTGAAAATCGAGCGGGACGATGTCGAAAAGGATCGCCTGGAAACGATCGTCGGAGACATTGCCACCCGGCTCCGCACGATGAACATCGCTTATTCCGGCCTCGCCGGAACCGGCCGCAAGATCGAGCTCCGCATCAACGATCCCGCGCAGGTTCAGCCTGCGGTCAATGCATTGAAGCCGCTCACCTCGGGTTCGGACAAGCCGGCTGTTGCACTTTCCCAGGGCGACAACGGCGCGATGACGCTTAATATCACCGATGCCGATATCAATAATCATGTGTCTTCCGCGGTAGCGCGGGCGCTCAGGATCATTCGCAGCCGTATCGCGCAGCTCGGCGTGGGCGAACCCCTGATCCGCAGACAGGGCGCCGATCGTATTCTCGTGCAGGTGCCTGATCTTGCCGATCCGCAACGGTTGAAGAACCTTCTGAGCCAGCCTGCCAAGCTTAGTTTCCGTCTTATCGATCAATCGATGTCGGTTCAGGACGCCATGAATGGTCGCCCGCCCGCCGGGTCGGACGTGCTGTTTTCCGAAGACGATCCGCCGGTTGGCTATCTCGTGCAAAGGCAGCCTTTGCTGTCCAACGTCGACTTCGCCGACGCCTTGGCCGCCGTCAACGGCCAGAGCAATGACGGTAAGATCTCGGTCAAGCTGACGCAGGAAGCGACCAGCCGCTTCGCGCAATCGACCGCAAGTAATCTCGGCAAGATTGTCGTCGTCGTGTTCGACGATCAGGTCATCTCCGCTGCCACCTTGAAGACGGTGATCGCCACCGGGGAAATCGACATCCCCGGGGATTTCACCGCTCAGGGCGCGCGGGATCTGGCGGTCATGCTCAAGAGCGGGCCACTGCCGGCAACAATGACGCCGGTCGAGGAGCGGACCATCCAGCCCGGCCTCGGCGGCGAGATGACACGTTACAGCGTCCTGGCCTGCATCGCGGCGGCAATTTTCGTCGCCGTGCTTATGATCGGCTTCTATCGTATCCTCGGTATCGTGGCGACGATCGCGCTTGTCATCAACATCATCATGGTGGTGGCGATCATGGGATTGTTCGGCATCACGCTGACATTGCCGGGCGTTGCCGCCATCGTGCTCACCATTGGTATCGGATTGGATGCGGTGGTGCTGATCTATGAGCGGGTTCGCGAGGAGGAAAAGAATACGCATCTTCTCGTCGATGCGCTGCGCCATGGCTTCAACAGGGCTGCCGCCACCGTGGCCGACGCCAACCTGACGGTGCTCATCGTCGCGGCCATTCTTTTCTATGCGAGCAGCGGCGCCGTACGCGGCTTTGCCGCGACCCTGATTGTCGGCGTTTTCACCACCTTCTTCACCTCCTGCTTCGTGACGCGTTCGCTCATCACCATGTGGATATCGCGCCGCAAGCCGCGTACCTTGCTGGTCGGCGTGCGAAGCGGCATTTTTGATAATGCCAATATCCGTTTCATGGGCATTCGCCGCTACACGTTCACGGTATCGGCGGCTTTGTCGGTGGTCACGCTTCTCGCCTTTGCGACGGTCGGCATGCATCTCGGCGTCGATTTTGCCGGCGGTTCGATCATCGAGGTTCGCGCCAAGCAGGGTGTCGCGGATCTGGCGAATATTCAATCGCGCCTGCAGGACGCGATTCCAGGCGACGTGCGGGTCGAACGGCTTGACGATCGGCTGAGCGCGCTGATCCGCGTGCATGCCCAGGAAGGCGGCGAGAATGCGGAGCAATCGGCCGTGACCCTCGTGCGCGAGGAGTTGAACAAGGATTACGATTTCTCCCGCGTCGAGGTGGTCGGCCCCGCCGTATCCGGGGAGATCACGACGACCGCTTCGCTTGCCGTACTGGCGGCGCTGATTGCCATTCTCGTCTATATATGGCTGCGCTTCGAGTGGCAGTTTGCAGTCGGCGCGATTATCGCGACCTTGCATGACGTCATCCTGACGCTCGGCCTGTTCGTCCTCACCGGCATGGAATTCAACATGACGGGGATCGCCGCCATTCTGACCATTGTCGGCTATTCATTGAACGATACCGTGGTCGTCTATGACCGCATGCGCGAGAATCTCAGGCGCTATCCGCAAATGCCTTTGCCGATCCTGATCGACGCCTCCATCAATCAGACATTATCGCGGACCATTCTGACATCGGCGACAACGCTTGTGGCGCTGCTGGCCCTTTATATATTCGGCGGGGAGGTGATCCGTGCCTTCACCTTCGTGCTGCTTTTCGGCGTCGCAGTCGGAACTTTCTCGTCGATTTATATTGCGGCGCCCGTGCTGATCCTGTTCAAGCTGCGTCCAGACAAGTTCCAGACCGGCAGCCAAAGCAATGGGCCTGCGGCCGGCGACATCCAGTCAGGCAAACCAGCGGTGTGATACATTGGCAAAAGGTATAGAAATCCGTAGCGCGCATTTTCCGGGGCGCGCGCCGATCGACGCTTACGGCAACGGCGGTTTCCGCTTTGCCGACATGTCGCATCGCGGCTCGCTGCTCTGCCTGCCCTCGGGCATCTATGGCTGGGACATGATGCTGGGGGACGCGCTGACGCCGGACCGTTTCCAGAAGGTGCTCGACGAGGCAGCACAGATCGAAGTCCTGCTTGTCGGCACCGGCATGGAATTGCGGCCGTTGCCGGCTGATCTGAAGGCAGCCCTGCGCGCCAGACAGATTTCTTCCGACCCGATGAGCACCGGGGCGGCGGTCCGCACTTTCAATATCATGCTGTCCGAGTCGCGTGCGGTGGCCGCGGCGCTGATCGCCGTTTGACCTCCGGATCGTGAGCATGACGACATCAGCTGCGCCCCGTGGCAATCGGGATATCTGCCTCGCGACGCTTCGCGATACCGATCGCGATCGCTACCTTGCCTGCCTGTTGGCACCGGAGGAGAAACGTCCAGCACTTGCCGCGCTCTATGCCTTCAATGCCGAGCTGGCACGCGTGCGCGATCTCGTGCACGAGCCGCTGCCCGGCGAAGTGCGCATGCAATATTGGCGCGATCTTCTCGAAGGGCAGGCTCACGGATCGAGCGAAGCCAATCCGATCGCCTCAGAGCTTTTGATTGCGATCGAGCAGCACCGGCTACCGCGTCAGACGCTGATCGACATGATCGATGCGCGCATCTTCGATCTCTATGACGATCCGATGGAGACGCGCGTCACTTTGGAAGGCTATGCCGGCGAGACCGCCTCGGCCCTCATTCAGCTTGCAAGCCTGGTTCTGTCGCCGGAGGAGGCTAGGGGTTCGGCTGATGCGGCCGGTCATACGGGCGTTGCGCAGGCGATTGCCGGCCTGCTGTTGCTGATGCCGCTGCACCGCCATCGCGGTCAGCTTTACCTGCCGCTCGAAATCCTGACCGCGACGGGTCTTGATCGCAGCACCTTCCTCGCAGGCGAGGACAAGGCGCGTATTTCGGCCGCGATCGAAGCATTTGCCGGCCTTGGTCGCGAGCATCTGGCCAAGGCGAGGGCGGCGGGCACCATACCGCCGGCGGTGTTTCCAGCCTTTCTGCCGGCAACCCTCGCGGAGCCGGTCTTGAAGAAGGCGCAGAGGCTCGGATCCGGCCTGTTTGATCGCTCCCTGCTGCTGCCGCAATGGCGCCGGCAGATGCGCATGGCGCTGGCATCAATCACAAAGCAAATCTAAAATACGTCAAGCTCGCGCAAGTCTCGGCGTGTATGGAGATGGTCGAGCACTTGATTTGCATATCAGGGGGAGTTGCCGTGGGTATTGTCGTCTGGTGCATACTGTTTGCGATCGTCGTCTTTTTCGCCTTCTTCGCCACGCGCATGGCATCGCAGAACAAGGAAGACGGCCTGCACGACACCGGCCTTGCCATCCTCGAATTCGGTCGTGCCTTTCCGACCGAAGCCATCCGACAATTGCAGATCACAGCGAATGGTCAGGCGGTGTTCGTCCGCCTGCATGACGATAAGGCCGGCTTCATGCGCAGCCTGCACAATCATTTCAGCGTCCACCTGATCGAGCCCGGTCGCGCGCACGCCAAGGATTCGGGCACCGGCCGCGGACTGACGGTCGATTTCCTCGATGCTCCCCACCATAACGGGACATTCGAGTTCGCAACGCCAGCGGAAGCGGCGGAAGTCTCTCTGTGGCTGCTTGGCAACTATGTTGTCAACGACGACACTAAACCAATACATTTGATGCCGCCGGCGAAGGCCTGAGACATCTCAGGCACTTTCGGCGAGCATCTGCGTCTGCACGCCCAGCCATTCCGCGCAATCGGCAAGCGCGCGTTTGGCGATGAGCTGGCGCTTCATGATGGTCTTGTCCTTGCCGCGAAAGCGCTTGATGCCCTCCGGCTTGACGATCGAACCTGGCTCCAGTTCCGGGAAGAGCCCGAAATTGATGTTCATCGGCTGGAACGACCGCTTGCCCGGCTCTTCGTCGGATACGATGTGCCCGCCCGTGATGTGGCTGAGCAGCGAGCCGAGAGCCGTCGTAGCCGGTGGCAGGGACGGTGCTTCCCCCTTGCGTTCCGCGGCGGCGAAACGGCCGGCGAGCAATCCGATGCTGGCGCTTTCGACATAGCCTTCGCAGCCGGTAATCTGGCCGGCGAAGCGCAGGCCCGGCCGCGACTTCAGCGTCAGTGAGCGGTCGAGCAGGGTCGGAGAATTGATATAGGTATTGCGGTGCAGGCCGCCGAGCCTTGCAAATTCGGCATTCTCCAGGCCCGGAATCAGGCGGAAGATCTCCGCCTGTGCGCCGTATTTCAGCTTCGTCTGAAAGCCGACCATATTGTAGAGCGTGCCGAGCGCATTGTCCTGGCGCAGCTGCACCACCGCGTAGGCTTTGACGGTTGGGTTATGGGCGTTGGTCAGGCCCATCGGCTTCATCGGCCCGTGACGCAGCGTCTCACGCCCGCGTTCAGCCATGACCTCGATCGGCAGGCAGCCGTCGAAATAGGGGGTGCCTTCCCACTCCTTGAAGCCGACGGCGTCGCCGGCGATCAGTGCATCGAGGAAGGCATTATATTGGGCTTGGTCCATCGGGCAGTTGATGTAATCCTTGCCCGTGCCGCCCGGTCCCACCTTGTCGTAGCGCGACTGATACCAGCAGATATCCATATCGATGCTGTCGCGATAGACGATCGGGGCGATGGCGTCGAAAAAGGCGAGAGCATCCGCGCCCGTCTCGGCCTGGATGGCACTGGCAAGCCCCGGCGCTGTCAGCGGGCCGGTGGCGATGATCGCCTGATCCCATTCCTTCGGCGGCAAGCCTTGGATTTCCTCGCGAACGACCGTGATCAAGGGATGGCTTTGGACTGCCTGTGTGACTGCTGCCGAAAATCCGTCGCGGTCCACCGCCAGCGCGCCGCCGGCCGGAACCTGATGCTTGTCGGCGCAGGCCATGATCAACGAACCGGCCAGGCGCATTTCCGCATGGATGACACCGACAGCATTGCTGGTCGCGTCGTCGGAGCGGAAGGAGTTGGAACAGACGAGTTCGGCCAAATCATCGGTCTTGTGCGCTTCGGTGCCGCGCACGCCACGCATCTCGTGCAGGATGACGGGCACGCCGGCATTGGCGATCTGCCATGCGGCTTCCGAGCCGGCGAGGCCGCCGCCGATAACGTGAATAGGGGAGTGGGAATTGGTCTGTGTCATGCGCGCGTCATTATCACGGGGCGGGCGGCGATCCAATTGCTTTGCGCAAATGCCGAGATCAAAAACAGTGCGGGAATCAAAAACGGCGCCGAAGGCGCCGTCTTGAAGCAGTCTACTCGGTCCGTATCGATTAACGGAAGGAGCGGGAAGCGATGTCGCGAATCTCGTAGCGGCTGACGCCGATGTCCGACAGGGTCTGGCTCGAAAGGTTGCCGAGTTCGTTCAGAGTGCGGCGGTAGCTGATCCAGTTCTTGGCAATGCGAAGCGGGTTCATGATCTTGTCCTCAGTGTCTTTGTTGCGAGCGGTACGATTACCGCCTCAGCGCTTGCACTCTATATAGGCGCGAGGACGTGCTTTGTGCAGTGCAAATTAAAGGCGTCTGCCATGCATTTGTGCAGTGTGACGCCCAAAAAGCCATCAATGCCTAAATTTTATATGCTGTGCACAGGGCGAATAGCTTCAGGAGGGCGGACCGATGCTGCGTTGCGAAGCGGGCACAAAAAGAACGCCCGTCGCGGTGGTCCGCAACGGGCGTTGAGAAGGCTCTCGCTGTTGGGCGAAGCCTATCCGGCGTTTAGCGACCGGTGGCTTCGCGAGCAACGCGATGAATGTCTGCGCGGTCGATGCCGAGGTCGTGCAGTTCACGCGAGCTCATGCGGCCGAGTTCGGTAACGGTCTGACGATACTTGCGCCAGTTGTTGAAAGAGCGGGTCAGGTTCATTTTAAGTCCCTTTCGAGGATTTGAAGATCTCGCGGCTCCGCAATCGGTTCCGTCCTTGATCTGATGCTTCCCAATATATGCTGCACCGCAAGAACTAAAAGAGCGAATGCTTCATGCCACCTATGCGGTTTGCGCAAGTCTTGCAGGCGATTTACCTGGGGGTATGGCTGCTTTATGTGCATATCGCGGCAAAGTGGAGAATGGCTGGGAAGTCGGATTTCGAATAAAGCCGAGGTTTCCGAGGGGAATTCTTCCGGCTGCCCGCGTTCGGCCACGTTTCCGCCAGCCCTGCGCGTTTGGAGGTGGTCAGGAGGGACCTTGCGGGATAGCGAAAAGCGATCTTCATGCCGGCGATTGCCGTGTTTCCGGCGCGCAGCTATTCGGTGGCCGGTAGCTCCTCAAGGGCCGCGAACGCCGCTTTAGCGGTAGCTAAACGGTTGAATCGGGAAGAAAAAATAACGCCCACCGCGGGAGGAGGTGCGGTGGGCGTCATTTGTGATGATTGACGACTGGGAGGAGGAGTGTCGTCAATCTATCGGAGCGCACTGGGAGGAGGAGTGTGCGGCTCCGAATTCCGTGTCAGGATCTAAACCCTCAGGCTGTTCCGATTTGCATCGGCCCGGCGCGCCATCGCCGTGTTTGTTGCTTTACAAATAGTATGATTTTTCGATTTTGTGCAGCGCAATAATTTCATGGGAGGTATGTATTCGACGCATGCCTCTCATGGGTATCAAGATACCGCGCCACATAATACTAAAGGATCGCTTAATGCTGTATTAACGAGGGACATATTCGAGTGGAGAGTGCCAATCGCAAATGCGTGCGGGCCGGCATCGATTGCATGCCGATTTGTGCTAACTCTTCATTATACGGGAGTCGCAGGGGGCAGGGATGTACAGAGGCAGGCTGGAGCGGGATCTGAAGATCTGGGTCGACAAAGGTCTTGTCGATACGGCGGCGGCAGAGGCTGTGCTGCGCGAATATGACGGCCGTCAGACGAGTTTCAGCGCGGGGCGGGTGCTGACCATCATAGCAGCCGTGCTTCTTGGCTTGGCCATACTGCTTTTCGTTTCTGCGAATTGGGAAGCGATTCCGAGGATCGTACGTCTCGCGGCGCTCGTGGCAATGATATGGGGCTTCTATCTCGGCGCCGCCTATCTGTTGGCCCTGAAGCGTTCGATACTGGCCTCGGGGTTGCTGATCCTCGGTACGCTGAGTTTCGGCGGCGCCATGGCGCTCGTCGGCCAGATGTACAATATGTCCGGCGATGAACTGACGATGATGATCGTCTGGTTCGCCGCGGCCTGCATCGTGGCGGCGTTGTTTCGATCCAGCGCGCAGGTCGCGCTTGCCGGCTTCCTCGCCTGGGCTTTTTGCGGCGTCTATCTATGGGACAATTTCGATCAGTGGCACGGCGTCATGCCATGGGTGCCGCCTCTGATGGCCGCTGTTCTGATTGCGCTCGTCAGGTATGTTGATGCGCCGAGCGCGCGGCACTTCGCCTATCTCGTGCTTGTTGGGTGGTTGACCTGGCTTTTTGGCCTGCATGAGAGCCTGAATGCGGCAATCCTTTTCGCTGCCCTCGGAATGGCGGCCTTTCTTGTCGTCAGTATCCCGGCCTCGCCGCTCATGCCTCTCGTGCGAACGGCAGGGGCAGCGCCGGCCTTCTATGCCTTTCTTGTCGCCGCGATCGGCTTCTTTTTGATCCATGCAGAAATCAGCAACGGATCCTTCGACGATAATGTCTGGGTGGAAGACAAGCTTCCGCTCATCATTGTGGCTGCCGCGACGCTGGCGAGCTCGGTGATCGCGATCGCCCTTGGCGGTCGGGATAATGGCGCGGTGCGCTATCTCGCCTATTTCGTCTTCGCCTGCGAGATTCTCTATCTCGCCAGCGAGACGATCGGCTCGATCATCGGTACGGCGGGCTTCTTTCTAGTTGCCGGCTTGCTGGCGGCATTCGCCGCCTGGCTGGTCATCCGGCTGGAACGACGATTTTCCGATCATGGCGGGCAGGGGACGCGGGCATGACTGATCTGGCTGACAAGAGCGCTGCTATAAATAACCCTCGTCGCTTGTGGATCGCCGCTATCATCGTTGCAGCCCTGCAGACGGCCGTTCTGGGCTATATGGTCGGCGAGCGGGCCTGGGGACTGCGAAGCGGCGTCGAGGTTATCCTGAAGACGGCGCCGGTCGATCCGCGCGATCTTCTGCGTGGCGACTACGTCACTTTGAACTACGATATTTCGCGGGTTCCCGTCTCGACGCTAGTCGGTGGGCCGCCGAAGGAAAGCCTGAATAATCAGGTCCTGTCCGTCCGCCTGAAGAAGCAGGATGACGGCTATTGGGGCATTGTCGAATCGTCTTTCGCAACGCTGGACGCCAAGCCTGATACGGTCGTGCTGAAAAGCCTGCCCTTCGATTATGTGTCCTATGGCGATTTGGCCGACACGTCTCAGGCGACGATCGCAGTTACATACGGCATCGAGCGCTATTACGTGCCGGAAGGCCAGGGGCACGACATCGAGAATGCGCGCAACGACAGTCGCGTCGCGATCGCGGCCCGCGTCTCGTCCGATGGCGCCGCCCATATCAGAAGCCTGCTTCTCGACGGCAAATCCGTCTACGAAGAGCCGCTTTATTGATGAAGTTTATCTGTGGAAGCCGGATAAGCTTGCGCATGGTCGTGGAACCGTCATTTTTCCTTTGCGTGGTTTGAAACGGGTGATATAGAGACGCCGCGCTCCGGAAGGCCCCATGGGCAGGCATCGCCGTGCGGTTTTGGGAACGCGGGTATGGTGAAATTGGTAGACACGCCAGATTTAGGTTCTGGTGCCGCAAGGCGTGGGAGTTCAAGTCTCTCTACCCGCACCAGGACTGTCTTGTGGACAGGGGGAGGCTGAACAGGTCCGTCTTCCGATATGCCGCAGGACGCGCCATTTTGCCCAGAGCATCCCGCTTTCGGATAGGGAGTGGATAAGGTGCTTTGGCTCGTAACGGGATAGGGCTGCCTTTTGCGCGTTCATTCGAAGGCGCGGCGCTCTTGGCAAAGTGATAGGGAATTGCATCCAAGCCACGCTCGGGATTTTCCGGCGTCGTGCTCACTGAAACGAACGGCTGTCTGGGCACGGCCGCCATGAATGAAGGTAGGACAATGCAGGTTATCGAAACGCTCGCTGAAGGGCTGAAGCGCGAAATCAAGGTGGTCATCCCCGCCAAGGACATGGAAGTTCGCATGAACGAACGCCTGGCCGAGGTCAAGGACAAGGTCCGCATCAACGGCTTCCGTCCGGGCAAGGTGCCGGTCGCGCATCTGAAGAAGGTTTACGGCAAGTCGATCATGGCCGATCTCGTCAACGAGATCGTTCGCGACCAGCCGCCGGCGATCCTGACCGAGCGCGGCGAAAAGTCGGCAACCCAGCCGGAAGTCGCCATGACTGAGGACAAGGACGAAGCCGAGAAGATCCTCGCTGCCGAGGCCGATTTCGAATTCACGCTGTCCTACGAAGTCATCCCGGCAATCGAACTGAAGTCCGTCAAGGGCATCAAGATCACGCGCGAAGTTGCTGAGATCGGCGAAGACGAAGTCACCGAGCAGATCCTCAAGATCGCCGAAAGCGCTCGCAGCTACGAAGCCAAGAAGGGCAAGGCCGCCGATGGCGACCGCGTCACTATCGATTACCTCGGCAAGGTCGACGGCGTAGCCTTCGATGGCGGCAAGGACGAGGACGCACAGCTCGTCCTCGGTTCCAACCGCTTCATCCCGGGCTTCGAAGAGCAGCTCGTCGGCGTCAAGGCTGGCGACGAGAAGACCATCACCGTGACCTTCCCGGCTGACTACCCGGCCAAAAACCTCGCGGGCAAGGAAGCAACCTTCGACATCAACGTCAAGGAAGTGGCCGCTGCCGGCGAAATCGAAATCAACGACGAACTCGCCTCCAAGCTCGGCCTCGAATCGGCCGATCGTCTGAAGGAAATCGTCCGCGGCCAGATCGAAAGCCAGTACGGCTCGCTTACCCGTCAGAAGGTCAAGCGTCAGATCCTCGACCAGCTCGACGAAATGTATCAGTTCGACACCCCGCAGAAGCTGGTCGAAGCCGAATTCGCCAGCATCTGGCGCCAGATCCAGACCGACCTCGCTGAATCGGGCAAGACCTTCGAAGACGAAGACACGACTGAGGAGAAGGCTCGCGAAGAATATCGCAAGCTCGCCGAGCGTCGCGTCCGTCTCGGCCTCGTTCTCTCCGAAATCGGCGAGAAGGCCGGCGTCGAAGTCAGCGAAGACGAGCTGCAGCGTGCACTTTACTCGCAGCTCCAGCAGTTCCCGGGCCAGGAAAAGGAAATCCTGGAATTCTTCCGCAACACGCCCGGCGCCTCCGCTAACCTGCGCGCGCCGATCTTCGAAGAGAAGGTCATCGATCACCTGCTGACCGAAGTCGACGTAACGGACAAGACCGTTTCCAAGGAAGCGCTGCTGGCCGATGACGAAGCCGAAGACAAGCCGGCTGCCAAGAAGGCCGCTCCGAAGAAGAAGGCTGCCGCCAAAGCTGAAGCGACCGAAGCTGCCGCCGAAGGCGAAGAGGCTGCTGCTCCGAAGAAGAAGGCCGCTCCGAAGAAGAAGGCTGCTGAAGACAGCGCCGAATAATCGGATTTTCTTCCGGATTGAAATTGAGCCCTGCCGTTCGCGGCGGGGCTTTTTTGTTACTATGGGGCGTGGGGGCCATCCTCGCCCTTCGAGGCTCCAGCCTTCGGCTTCCACACCTCAGGGTGGGGATGGAGAGCGCGTCGCGACATAAAGTCAGTTCAACGTGGCAGTCTTGGGCTGAAGGTTAGTCCTCATGGTGAGGTGCGCAGGCTGTAAGGCCGAAGCCCCGAACCACGAGGGCGGGTGGTGAACTATCACAACCCACTCAAATCTCCGATTTGATATCGCCCATGCGATTCTAGGCATCACCGCGCGGCACCGGGTCTCTACCGATTGCGATGGATATTTCTTAGCGGCGTCGCACGCTTTATCTAGAAAAGCGGCGCGATGAGATGACGAAGGATACCTGACTTGATTGAAGTGGTGATGTTTGACCTCGATGAAACCCTCATCGACCGGCGTGCGGCGCTAGAGGCGTTCCTGCCGGATCAATTCAAGCGGTTCAGGGATCAACTGCAGGGCGTAACGTTTCAGACTTTCGAGGCAACGTTCTTTGCGTTGGAGAAAGAAGGTCTCGTCGACAAACAAAAACTCTACCCGAGATTGGCGGCGATGCTCGGTGTGGGCAGTCGTTGTGGAGATCGTTTGCTTTCCGATTTTCAAACGCGATATCCGCATTTTGCAAGGCTATCAATTGGTGCCCTCGAAATGCTCAGTGCGCTACGGGCGCGTGGTTTAAAGACAGCCATCATCAGCAACGGCCACACCGGGGTTCAATCGGCAAAAATTGAGATCACCGGACTCAAAGATGCCGTCGATCTTGTTGTCATTTCGGAGGATGTCGGGCTGCGGAAGCCAGATCCACGAATTTTTCAACTCGCCGCTGAACGGCTGGGCGCAACTCCGGCGCGCTGCATCTTCGTCGGTGATAACCCGGAGGCAGATGTCCTGGGTGCGGAAGCATCCGGAATGACAGGCATATTTTACAGTGCCGGGTGTTCGTGGCCGGACACATTGCCATCGCCGAAATACAGCGTCGAAACTCTCGTCGAAGTCCTACCTCTTATCGAAGCTCTTGCGTGAACTCTGGCGTCTGCACCTGACCCCAGCCTATAGCCGCTCAAAGCTCCGACTTGATATCACCCATACGGTTCCAGGCGTCGAGGCCGGCGATCTTGTAGGCTTCGGCAAGCGTCGGATAATTGAAGGTATTTTCGACGAAATATTCCACCGTGCCTTTCAGGTTCAGCACCGCCTGGCCGATATGGACGAGTTCGGTTGCGCCTTCGCCGACGATATGGACGCCGAGCAGCCGGCGTGTCTTCAACGAAAAGATCATCTTCAGCAGGCCGGTGTCGAGGCCCATGATGTGGCCGCGCGAGGTCTCGCGGAAGCGTGCGATGCCGCATTCGTAGGGAATGTGCCGCTCCTTGACCTCTTCCTCGGTGAGGCCGCAGGTGGAGATTTCCGGCACGGCATAGATGCCGTAGGGGAAATACTTCGGCGGCTCTTTGGCGATCGCGCCGACGGCGACGCGGGCGGCGATGCGGCCTTGTTCCATGGAGGTGGAGGCAAGGCTCGGGAAGCCGACGACGTCGCCGGCGGCAAAGATATGCGGAACCTTGGTGGCAAAGGTTTCCGGATTGACGCTCAGGCGGCCGCGGGCGTCGGCTTCGAGCCCTGCTGCAGGAAGATTGAGCGTGTCTGTCGCTCCCATGCGACCCGCGGCGAACAGCACCATGTCAGTCATGAGGCGGCGGCCATTGTCGAGCGTCAGTTCCACCTTGCCATTCTGCCGGATGACCTTTTCCGCCTTCTGGCCGAGGAGCAGCTTCATGTTGCGATCCCGAAGCTGGTAGATGAAATCCTCGACGATCTCCTTGTCGATGAAGTCGAGCATGGTGGACTTCGGATCGATCAGCGTCACCTGCGTATCGAGCGCGCTGAAGATGGTCGCATATTCGATGCCGATGACGCCTGCGCCGATGACGACCATCGACCGCGGCAGCTCCGCGATCTCCAGCAGCTCGTCGCTATCGAGAACCGTCTTGTTGTCGAAGGGCATATAATCGGGACGAAACGGCTTGGTGCCGACCGCCAGCAGGATGCTGGCTGCGGAGACGGTGACGACCTCGCCGTCATCCTTGACGACCTGCATGGTCTGCGGATCGACGAAACTCGCCTTGCCGCGAATGTGCTGCACGCGATTGCGCGCAAACTGATGTTCCAGCACCTCGACCTCATGATCGAGGGTGATCAGCAGGCGGCGGCGCAGGTCCTCCGCGCTGATTTCCTGCTTAACGCGATAGGCGCGCCCATAGAAGCCGCGTTCGCGCCAGCCAGAGAGATTGAGCGCGGTCTCCCGCAATGTCTTGGAAGGAATGGTGCCGGTGTGAACCGAAACGCCGCCGACGCGTTTGCCCTGTTCGATCACCAGCACCTTCTTGCCGAGTTTGGCGGCCTGAATGGCGCCTCTGCGGCCGGCAGGGCCGCTACCCACGACTAGGAGATCGAATTGGTCCATTGGGAAGCCTCGGATGATTGGATCGGGAATCAATGTCGCAACGCAACATGCTGTCCGTCAACCGGTAGCGGCTCAATGTTACAGATTATCTAACAGGAAACGCCGGTCCTCAGGAGGATGCGAGGCCAAGCCAGGGTTCCAGCTTTTGGAACGTCCGGTCCATGGCATAGGCGCGCGTGAAGGACAGCGGCAAATGCCCGTATATGATCGACATCTGGCCCGTCGCCGTTGCCTCGTTGGTCTTGGCAATGGCGGCGAGGTAAAGTGCCGCCGCAAGCCCGGTGCGGTCAGCCCCGGCCTGACAGTGAATGAGAAGCGGTTTCGGCGCGTCGCGCATGATCTCGACGAGCTGCGCGGCTTGCGCCTGCGTCAGTTCCCGGTTTGAGGACATGCGGAAATCGATATGATTGATATGGAGCTGCGTTGCCTCGGCGACTTCCTGGTCGTACCAATGATGACCGCCGTTGTTGCCGCGCAGGTTGATGATGGTCTTGATGCCGAATTGCTTCTGGAGCTCCGCGATCGTTGCGGCCGACGGCTGGGAGGAGCGATAGAGTTCGCCTGCGATGACCGGATGGAAATTCGTCGTCCAAAGCATATGGGCATAGAAACCGCCTGCGACTGCTCCGAAAGCACCCAAGGCGACGAGCGCGCCGCGACCGACACGGAGAAGGCGTTGGGTAAGCATCGATGGCATCTCCTGCATATGATCTCCGGACAGGCCGAACGCTCAAGCGGATCGGCCAAATCAAAACAACAGCTTCCGACGGCAGATTCGCCGATTTGGATGCGGCGATTCTTCTGCCAGATCATCCTGATGCAGAACTGAAAGCGGAAATCAAGGTTGCAAAGACGCAACGGAGCGGTTGTGGAGAGGTCCGCAATGAGGAACGGTGAAAATATATATTTGAAATTAAAGTGATATGACTTTTATCTAAACTAATACTTCATCGCGTGTCCGGCAGTTTTAAATCAAGCGCAATGCTCTGAAGCTGACATGACCGTTCTTGCCGATGATAACATGATCGTGAACAGTGATGCCGAGAGGCTTGGCCGTGTCGATGATCGTCTTGGTCATGTCGATATCGGCGCGGGAAGGCGTCGGATCTCCTGACGGATGGTTGTGCACGAGAATCACCGCCGTGGCGGAAAGTTCCAGCGCACGCTTGACGACTTCGCGCGGATAGACCGGCGTGTGATCGACCGTGCCGAGGCCCTGTACTTCGTCCGCGATCAAGGCATTGCGCTTGTCGAGAAACAGCAGGCGGAACTGTTCCCGCGCCTCGTGCGCCATGGCGGTATGACAATAATCGATCAGCGATTTCCAGGAGGAAAGCACCGGCTTGCCCGTCAGCTCGCTTTTCAGCATGCGCTGCGCAACGCTTGCGACGAGCTTCAGCTCGAGAGCCACAGCGTCGCCGACGCCCTTGACCTCTTTCAGCAGGCTAACCGGCGCGCCGAAGACGCCGCCGAGTGTCCCGAAACGGGTAAGCAGGGCCTTGGCGATCGGTTTGGTGTCGCGCCGCGGGATCAGCCGGAAGAGCAGCAGTTCGAGGATTTCATAGTCGGCCAGCGCCGCATCTCCACCGTCGCGATAGCGGTTTCGCAGCCGCTCGCGGTGGCCGTGATAATCGGCTTCGGCGTTAGCTGGGGCTGATTTGGCCGCAGTTGGTGCTGATTTGGCGGCTTGCGTCGGGAAGAACAATCGCTCGTCGAAAACAGGCGCTTCTTCCAAAGCATCCGCCGCTCCGCCGCCGTCGAGGGGCATGTCGCCATGTCCGGTGAAGGAAGCGGGACGTTTCGCCATGAATTACCCCTGCAGCGGCGGCAGGCCCGGGCGGTCGAGACCACCGGGAGACAGGGTGAATATCTCGCAGCCTGTCGCCGTAACCCCGACGGTATGCTCGTATTGCGCCGACAGCGAGCGGTCGCGGGTGACCGCCGTCCAGCCGTCGCCAAGCACTTTCACGTGCGGCTTGCCGAGATTGATCATCGGCTCGATGGTGAAGATCATGCCCTCGCGCAATTCCGGTCCATCGCTGGCGCGGCCATAATGCAGAATATTGGGCGAGTCATGGAAGAGGCTGCCGACGCCGTGGCCGCAGAAGTCGCGCACGACGGAGCAGCGTTCTGCCTCGGCATAGGTCTGGATCGCTTCGCCGATGGCGCCTGTCCGGGAGCCGGGGCGCACGGCGGCGATGCCGCGCATCAGGGATTCGTAGGTGACTTCCAGAAGCCGCTCCGCCGAGCGCTTGATTTCACCGACCGGATACATGCGGCTGGAATCGCCATGCCAGCCGCCCAGCACGTAGGTCACGTCGATATTGACGATATCGCCTTCGCGCAGCGGCTTGTCATTGGGAATGCCGTGGCAGACGACATGGTTGATCGACGTGCAGGAGGATTTCATGTAGCCGCGATAGTTCAGCGTCGCCGGAAAGGCGCCGTGATCCATGCCGAATTCGAACACGAAACGGTCGATGACATCGGTCGGCACGCCGGGCTCGACGATCGCCGCCAGCTCATCGAGGCAACGTGCGGTCAACTGGCATGCCTTGCGCATTCCAGCAAAGGCATCCTGCCCATAGAGGCGAATCGCGCCTGTATTTTTCGCCGGCGCCGTTGCCGCTTCGATGTAATTCACCATGGTTAGCCTTCAGCAGAAATCTTTATACTGGTATCTAATGCAGCTATGCCGGGTTCGTCTATCGGGATCAACCCGGCAGGCGTTATTTCCGTCGCCGAAACCCTGCATTTCAGAGCGTATACTTCGACGCCGCGTCCCAACGCCCGCTCGAAAGCCTTGAGATAGACGGGGTCGAGATCGCCGCAAATCCGGAATCGATGGCAATCATGCCGCTGGATCACGAACAGCATGACCGCGCGGTAGCCAGCTTGCGCCATGTCACCCAACTCTTCCAGATGCTTGGCGCCGCGCGCCGTTGCCGTATCGGGAAACTCCGCAAGGCCTGGTTGCCGCATGAAATGGACGTTCTTCACCTCGACATAAGTGGCTGTCCTCAAGGGATCGGTCAAGAGCAGATCGATGCGGGAATTGCGGCCGTAATTCTGCTCGCGCCTGACCGTCGTGTAATCGCCGAGATCGGCGATCTGACCGAGGGCGATCGCCTCCGCCGCGATGCGGTTGGGCATAGTGGTATTGACGCCGACCGTCGTGCCATTGGCTTCGATCAGCTCGAAGACATGGCGATATTTGCGCTTTGCGCCTTCATGCTCCGAGAGCCAGATGCGCGAATCGGGTGTCGTCAGCCCCAGCATCGAGCCGGTATTCGGGCAGGAGCCGGTGATGAACGTGCCGTCTTCCAGCTCGGCATCGAAAAGAAAGCGTTTGTAGCGTGCGATCAGCCGGGCAGGGACGAGAGGCGGATTGAAGAGCATGAGTGATTGATCGCCTAGGCACGTTCCATGACGAAGCTGCCCGGTGCCTCCTCAAGCGCGTTGAGAGCTTTGCCGCCGGGTTGGCGGGCGGCTGCCATACGATGGTCCTGGGATAGGATCCATGCATGCCAGTGCGTCCACCAGGAACCCGGCGTCTCATTCGCTTCTTTCAGCCACTGCTCGTAATCGCCCTTCACCGCGCCGCCGGTCCAGAACTGGTATTTGTGCTTATCCGGTGGGTTGACGACGCCGGCAATGTGGCCGGACCCTGTCAGGACGAATTCCACCGGCCCGCCAAAGCACTGGCTGCCGACGAAGACGGACTTGGCAGGGGCGATATGATCTTCGCGCGTCGCCAGATTGTAGACCGGGATGCGGACATCCTTCAGCGACAATGTCTTGCCGTCGAGCACCATCTTGCCCTGGCTCAGTGTATTGTTGAGATAGCAATTGCGCAGATAGAACGAATGGTTGGCTGCCGCCATTCGCGTGGAATCGGCATTCCAGAACAGAAGATCGAAGGGCATGGGTTCCTGGCCCTTCAGGTAGCTGTTGATGAAATAGGGCCAGATGAGCTCGGAGGCGCGAAGCATGTTGAAGGCGGCGGCCATCTTCGAGCCTTCCAGATAGCCGACCGCACTCATCTGCTGTTCGAGCGACGCGATCTGCTCCTCGTCCACGAAAACCTTGAGATCGCCGGCAAAGGTGAAATCGACCTGCGTCGTCAGGAAGGTCGCGGTGCGGATGCGTTTGTTCTTTTCCTTGGCATGGAGGGCGAGCGTCGCGGCCAGCAGCGTGCCGCCGACGCAATAGCCGACGGCATTGACTTCCTGTTCGCCTGTCGCCTTCTCGATCGTATCAAGCGCAAAATCGATACCCTCTCGCGCATAGGAGGTCCAGTCTTTCGCCGCATGGCGCTGATCGGGGTTCACCCAGGAGATGACGAAGACGGTGTGCCCCTGTTCCACACACCATTTTATGAAGGATTTCTGCGGGTTGAGATCGAGAATGTAGAATTTGTTGATCCAGGGCGGGCAGATCAGCAAAGGCCGCTTCAGCACTTTTTCCGTTGCCGGCTCGTATTGGATGACCTGGCAGACGTCGCTTTGCGCGATCACCTTGCCGGGTGTCAGCGCCATGTCCCGGCCAACGGCGAACTTCGTCATATCCGTCTGCCGCAGCCGCAGTTCGCCGTGGCCGAGGCTGATATCTTCGGCCAGCATCTTCATGCCGCGCACCAGGTTCTCGCCGTTGGAGGCGACCGTTTCGCGATAGAGCTGCGGATTGGTCGCGATGAAATTGCTCGGCGAAAAGGCTGCCGTGATCTGCTTCGTATAGAACGTCGCCTTGTGGCGGGTGTGCTCATCCAATCCTTCGGCCTCGCCGACCAGCTTCTCGGCCCAGCCGGCCGTCAGAAGATAGGTCTGCTTCAGAAAGTCGAAGAAGGGGTTCTTCTGCCAGTCTTCGTCGGCGAAGCGCTTGTCCTTGACCGGCTCTGGCGCGGCGGGCGAATCGCCGCTGAGGCGTTGCAGGGTTTGCGTCCACAGGCCGAAATAGCCCGTCAACAGATGGGTCTGCGCCTCCAGCGTACGGCGCGGATCGGAAAGCCAATATTCGCCGACCTTGGAAAGCGTCTTGACCATGTCGGTCATCGGATCGGCGACGGTGTCGACCTTCTCGCCGCGCTCGCGCGGCGCAAGCCAGGCGGATGCAGCCTTGCCAAGATTTTCCAGCGCGCGGGCGAAATTGACGGCCATCGCCTCGGGATCCCTGACAATGTAAGGCTCGACCGACTTCGGGTCGAAGCCCGGAAAGCCGTTGTTTCCTTCACTGTTATCCCGCTTGCTGTCGGTCACGCATCATCCTCCCGGCGGCAGCTGTGTTCTGTTTTCCATTTGTACATCTTGCGGGAAAAGGAATACAAGTCGAATGAAACGCAAGCCTGCTCTTGCTTTGCTGCTGCGACAAATTTAACAGTCGCAACCCAAGGCAAGGAATTGGGCAGGAAGACAATTATGGGCGGCGGCATGGTGGCAAGACTGAACCGGTATTCCGTACTCTGCGGCGCGATGTGCGGCATTTTCGCATTGACCCTCGCAGGCTGCTCGACCCCTGAGGAAAAAGCGGCCTTCGCCAAGCGCAAGCAGCCGCCACAGGCGGTCATCGTCAAATCCGCCAACGGCAGCCCGGTCGATGAAGGCAGCACGCAGCAGCACTACAAGGACGGCTATCCGTCCTTCAACGCGCCGCCGACAGCCGCAAATGTGCAGATCAACGATCAGCAGGCGGGTGATTTGGTCAAGCAGCTGACCGCGCTCGGATCGCAGCGCAAGGCAGGCACGATATCGGAAACCGAATATCAGAAGCGCGTGGCCGAGATGCGCAAGCTCGCCGCCGAACATGGCCAGGATACGCTGCAGGAAATCAAGCAGCAGGGCGATCAGCCGAGCCAGACGCAGAATTAGCCTTGCGTTTCAGGCGATTTGGACGCAAAGCGTTCGGATGGGCCGAATTTGGATGTGTCTTTATCGGTTAAGTGTGCTTTCTGCGCGCAGCCGCCCAAGATTCACCTTATCCTTCGTGTCAGCATAGTTGCGGTGCCGCGATTCCGGAGTTCGTATCGCGGCTCACCGGGAGATCGACGAACTTCATTGCGGTTACAAGGGCCGCTGTCCCATGGGGAAAGAAATGGAAGAGTTTCATAAAGTCCGGCGTTTGCCGCCCTACGTTTTCGAACAGGTCAACCGTTTGAAGGCAAGCGCGCGAGCGGGCGGGGCGGACATTATCGATCTCGGCATGGGCAATCCGGACCTTCCGACCCCGAAGGCGATCGTCGATAAGCTGTGCGAAGTGGTGCAGGACCCGCGCACGCATCGCTATTCCTCCTCCAAGGGCATTCCTGGCCTGCGCCGGGCGCAGGCCGCCTATTATGCCCGTCGCTTCGGCGTCAAGCTCAATCCGGATACGCAGGTGGTCGCCACCCTCGGCTCCAAGGAAGGCTTCGCCAACATGGCGCAGGCGATCACGGCGCCGGGCGACGTTATCCTGTGCCCGAACCCGACCTATCCGATCCATGCCTTCGGCTTCCTGATGGCCGGCGGCGTCATCCGCTCGATGTCGGTCGAGCCGGACGACAGCTTCTTTCCGCCGCTGGAGCGGGCCGTGCGCCATTCGATCCCGAAGCCGCTGGCCCTGATTCTCAACTATCCGTCGAACCCGACGGCCTATGTGGCGACGCTGGATTTCTACAAGGAAGTCATCGCCTTCGCCAAGAAGCACGACATCATAGTGCTGTCGGACCTCGCCTATTCGGAAATCTACTTCAACGACGCGCCGCCGCCGTCGGTGCTCGAAGTTCCCGGCGCGATGGACGTGACGGTCGAGTTCACCTCGATGTCGAAGACCTTCTCCATGCCCGGCTGGCGCATGGGTTTCGCCGTCGGCAACGAGCGGCTGATCGCAGCATTGACGCGCGTGAAGTCCTATCTCGACTACGGCGCCTTCACGCCGATCCAGGTCGCGGCGACGCATGCGCTCAACGGCGACGGTTCCGACATCGCCGAAGTGCGCAGCATCTACAAGCGTCGTCGTGACGTTCTGGTCGACAGCTTCGGCAAGGCAGGCTTCGAGATACCGCCGCCGGAAGCGACCATGTTCGCCTGGGCGAAGATCCCGGAGAAGTTTCGTCATCTTGGCTCGCTGGAGTTTTCCAAGCTTCTGGTCGAGAAAGCCGACATCGCGGTCGCGCCCGGCATCGGCTTCGGCGAGCAGGGCGACGATTATGTCCGCATCGCTCTCGTCGAAAACGAACATCGCATCCGCCAGGCAGCGCGCAATCTGAAGCGCTTCCTCTCCACGGCGGATGAAACGATGCACAATGTGATTTCGCTGAACGCCCATCGTTAGTAATGTTACACGGCAGCGGTTCCCGCGGCTGCCGTCCCAAGATACTGATCAGGAATTTTCCATGGCAGATGCCCTCAAAATCGGCATTGCGGGCTTGGGCACCGTTGGTGCCTCGCTCGTCCGCATCATCCAGAGCCGCGCCAACGAGCTTGCCGTCACCTGCGGCCGTCCGGTCAAGATCGTTGCCGTCACTGCGCGCGATCGCACGAAGGATCGCGGCATCGACCTGACTGATGTCGAATGGTTCGGCGGTCCGGTCGATCTGGCTCAGAAGGCCGATATCGATGTATTCGTCGAGCTGATCGGTGGTTCCGAGGGCGCCGCCAATGCGGCCGTGCGGGCTGCTCTTGCTCGCGGCGTGCACGTCGTTACCGCCAATAAGGCGCTACTTGCCTATCACGGCGTCGAACTCGCTGAGATTGCGGAGGAGAAGGGCGTCCTGCTCAACTTCGAAGCGGCCGTCGCCGGTGGTATTCCGGTCATCAAGGCCCTGCGGGAATCCCTGACGGGCAATACGATCTCGCGCGTCTACGGCATCATGAACGGCACCTGCAACTACATTCTGACCCGGATGGAAAAGGAAGGCCTGTCCTTTGCCGATTGCCTCAAGGAAGCCCAGCGTCTCGGCTATGCCGAGGCCGATCCGGCCTTCGACATCGAGGGCAACGACACCGCCCACAAGCTCGCCATCCTGACGACGCTTGCTTTCGGAAACCGCATCGCGGCCGATGACATCTATCTCGAGGGGATCACCAACGTCTCCATCGAGGACATCCGTGCTGCTGCTGATCTCGGCTATCGCATCAAGCTGCTCGGCGTTGCCCAGCGCACCGAAAGCGGTATCGAACAGCGCGTGCATCCGACCATGGTGCCCCTCGATTCGGTCATCGCCCAAGTCGATGGCGTCACCAATGCCGTCGCGATCGAATCCGATATTCTGGGCGAATTGCTGATGGTCGGCCCCGGCGCCGGCGGCAATGCCACGGCCTCCTCCGTCCTCGGTGACATCGCCGATATCGCCAAGAGCCGGCCGGGCGAACAGCGCGTGCCGGTGCTCGGTCATCCGGCCAAGGCGCTCGAGCCCTATCGCAAGGCGCAGATGCGAAGCCACGAAGGCGGCTATTTCATCCGCCTGACGGTTCTCGACCGCACCGGCGTCTTTGCAAGCGTCGCGACCCGCATGGCGGAGAACCATATTTCGCTCGAATCGATCGTGCAGCGGTCGACGCAGCACCTCTCTCCTTCGGCACACCAGACGATCATCCTCGTCACCCATGCGACAACAGAGGATTCGGTGCGCAAGGCGGTTGCGGCCATCAAGACCGAAGGCTACCTCGTCGGCGAACCGCAGGTCATCCGTATCGAACGGCCGAAGGAATAGGCTGACCACGGCACCGCGCTTCAAAGGAGCGCTGCCGCCTGCAAATTTTGGGAGAGATGGTGGAGCAACCGGTCGATCCAGTTCAACGGGCCTTTCTGGGCGTGGAGCGCTCGGTTTCCGGCAATCGCTGGGTTTCCCGGCTCGACCAGGCCGGTCAGAACAGGGCGCTGGCCATCGCGCAGGTGCACGGCCTGCCTGAGCTGATCGCCCGCGTGCTTGCAGGCCGTGGCGTCGGTATCGACGAGGCCATGGCCTTCCTCGACCCGACGATCCGCAGCCTGATGCCGGATCCTTATCTGCTGACCGATTGCGAGAAGGCGGCTCAGCGCCTCCTGCGCGCGATTAAGGCGGGCGAGACCGTCGCGATCTTCGGTGACTATGATGTCGATGGTGCCGCCTCGTCAGCACTGCTCTATCGCTTCCTGACCCATTTCGGCGTTTCGGCCAGCATCTACATCCCCGATCGCATCTTCGAAGGCTACGGCCCCAATCCCAACGCCATCAACCAGCTCATCGACAATGGTGCGACTCTGATCGCAACAGTCGATTGCGGCTCCACCAGTTTCGAAGCGCTGGAGGCGGCAAGCGCGCGCAATATCGACATCGTCGTTATCGATCACCACCAGGTCGCGCATGAATTGCCGCCATGCCATGCGCTGGTCAATCCGAACCGCGAGGATGATCTGTCCGGGCAGGGGCATCTCTGCGCTGCCGGCGTCGTCTTCCTGGTTCTGGTTGCTGCCCTGCGTCAGCTGCGTGAAGCGGGCGATTCCCGGGCACGCTCGGTGGATCTGCTCGCATGGCTGGATATCGTCGCGCTGGCGACTGTCTGCGATGTGGTGCCGCTGAAGGGCCTCAACCGCGCCTACGTCGTCAAGGGCCTGATTGCTGCCCGTCATCAAGGTAATCCCGGGCTTGCCGCTCTGTTTCGCAAGGCAGGGCTCGGCGGCCCGGTGACGCCCTATCATTTCGGCTTTCTGATCGGCCCGCGCATCAATGCCGGCGGCCGCATCGGCGATGCGGCACTCGGCGCGCGCTTGCTGACGCTCGACGATACCGCCGAAGCCGAGACGATCGCCGCCAAGCTTGACGAGCTCAACCGCGAAAGGCAGGCCATGGAGGCCGCCATGCTGCAGGAGGCAGAAGGCGAAGCGCTGGCGGAATATGGCAATGGTGACGGCGCTTCGGTCATCATCACGGCGCGGGAGAATTGGCACCCGGGCATCGTCGGCCTGATCGCGTCGCGCCTGAAGGACAAGTTTCGCCGGCCGGCTTTCGCGATTGCCTTCGATTCGTCGGGCAAGGGCACCGGCTCCGGCCGCTCGATCAACGGCTTCGACATGGGCCGCATGGTCCGCGCCGCCGTCGATGCCGGCCTGCTGGTCAAGGGCGGCGGGCACGCGATGGCGGCCGGCTTGACGGTGGAGCGCAGCAATCTGGGAAAACTGCGCGCCTTCTTCACCGAGAAGGCGGAAAAGCAGGTTGCCGGGCTGGTGGCCAACGAGACGCTGAAGATCGACGGTGCGCTCGGCGCAAGCGGTGCGACCGTGGAACTGATAGACAGGCTCGAAACCGCCGGTCCTTACGGCTCAGGCCATCCGCAGCCCGTCTTTGCCCTGCCGAGCCACCGGTTGCGGGATTCGCGCCTTGTCGGCCAATCGCATATCAAGGTAACGCTGGAAGCGCAGGATGGCGGCCGGGTGGAGGGCATAGCCTTTCGCGCGGCAGAGACGCCTCTGGGTGAATTGCTATTGTCTTCCCGCGGTGCGCAGATCCACGTTGCCGGCACGCTCGGCGCCGATCATTGGCAGGGAAGCCGACGCGTGCAGCTTCGCGTCACGGACGCGGCCAAGGCACCCTGATCATAGACGAGATCGCATGGGCGGGGAACGCCAGCGAAAATAACGGCATAAATTCAAAGATTTCAGGGGAAAGACAGTGGCACGCCCTAGGGGAGTCGAACCCCTCTTTACAGAATGAAAATCTGTCGTCCTAACCGATAGACGAAGGGCGCGTGCTGTGGCGCCCTTATAGTCAGCACCTTTTGTTCCCGCAAGCGGAAAATCGAGAAAAATCCACGACTAGACGCAGATTTTTCGATGCATTTGTGGAAAACGTCGGGACATCGCGATCTGGTACGCCCTAGGGGAGTCGAACCCCTCTTTACAGAATGAGAATCTGTCGTCCTAACCGATAGACGAAGGGCGCAGGCCGTGAGAGGTACATAGGAATAGCGCATTGCGACCGCAAGCGGAAGCTCGATTAACTGACAGATGGCCGGGAGAACAACAGTGGCACGCCCTAGGGGAGTCGAACCCCTCTTTACAGAATGAAAATCTGTCGTCCTAACCGATAGACGAAGGGCGCGTGCTGTTGTGTGGCGCGCTTATAGCGGGGTGATTTCATTCCCGCAAGCGGCAATTTTGCTTTTTTGTGGAAAAAATGACAGATGAGTGAAATCGCTGCCGTGCTCGAATAAGCGAGACTTAACAGGATGTTATCGGAGGTGGCCGAGGTTGCCTGGAAACGTCCGCCTTTACTGGCCGCTTCCGTTTTGTATCGGCTGCACCAGCAGTTTGCCGTCCTTGCCCTGGTTCTTCGATGCAATGAAGTTCGCCAGCATCGCTGCTTCCTTGCTGTCCAGCTTGCGAACGTTGGAGCCGGGCAGGGGCATGATTTTCGAAGGCGTCGCATCGGCCGTCGGCTTCGTGGGGTTCGTGGAAGTGGATGCGGCGGCATTGCGGATGACGGGCGGCGGCAGAATGGCCTCCGAGGTCCGGTCGGGGGACAAGCCGGGATTGCCGGATTGCGGCGCAACGTCCTGCACAGCGCTCGGCGGCATGCTGTAGACGCTGCGCATCATCGGCGTGATTCCTTGGCCGCCCGCGCCAGGCTGGGTGGTTGCCAAGGTCCCGTCCGGATTGACGGCGATCGGCGGTGGGCTCGAATAGATGCTGCTCCTGTTCGCATTGACGGCGGTCGGTTGCGTGACCAGGCCGGCAATGCTTGCGGACCCATCGGAAGGCGCGGCCGTTGGTGCGGCGGGGTAGAGGGCTTGGTTCTGTTCGGCGATCACCTGCTGCCGCGTGCCGCTGACGCTGTGGACCAGCGGGTCACGATAGGCGACATCGCCCTTCTGCCGTCGCGCTTCAGCCTTGTTGTTCAAGCTGGCCGCGAGCTGTTCGGCTGTTGTCTGCTGCGGAGCAGCCTCCGATGTCTCTTTCGGCTTCGTTCCGGTGGTCGCGCAGCCGGCGATCATCACAAATGACATGACGACCGCAATAGTGCTTGCTAGCTTCTTCCTGCCGTATAAAATCTGTTGATCGCACAAAGGATGTTCCCCGCAAAAAAAGGTTTGCATCGGAACGGCCTCCTGCGAGGGACGATGATATCGCGTGCGCCGACTGGGAACGATGACGGCGCGATATCCGATGCATGATGCTTCGAGTCGTCCAAGCATGCCGAGGATGGGCATGGGCGGCAAGCGCGAAACGGATGGCTCCGCGCGTGCCGTAAGCCTCGCGAAAGCTTGCGCCTTACCAGGAGCCGGTGTTGGGCAACGAAGCCCAGGGCTCGGACGAGGGAAGATTGGCGCCCTTCTGCAGGATCTCGATGGATATGCCGTCCGGAGAACGCACGAACGCCATGTGACCGTCACGCGGCGGTCGGTTGATCGTGATGCCATTGTCCATGAGCTTCTGGCAGGTCGCGTAGATATCGTCGACCTCATAGGCAAGGTGGCCGAAGTTGCGTCCTCCGGTGTATTCCTCCGGATCCCAGTTGTAGGTCAGTTCCAGGCTGGGGGCGCCGTTGCTCCGGGATGATTCGGCATCCTCGCCGGCTGCAAGGAATACGAGTGTGTAGCGCCCCTTCTCGTTCTCATAACGGCGGGTTTCGGTGAGGCCGAACAGGGTGCTATAAAAATGCAACGAGGCGTCCAGATCGGTCACGCGGACCATTGTGTGGAGATAACGCATTCTATTTCCTCTCTTAATGTTGGGCTGGGCCGATCTTGGATCGCAACACCAGCTTCGCGCAAGTCTTTGCGGGATAATCTAAGGGTGGGAATAAAGAAAACTAGGACTTGCGCTTTTCCGTTACCAAGATGTTAATCTTGATATCAGGGAATCAGTTAACCGTAACAGTGTGACGCGTAATCGAGGGCTGGCTAGGATGGGTGACAGAATTTCATCGAAGGGAGTTGACGACTTCGAGGAGATGTCGGGCGATGCCGTCGAGCTCATCGAGATCTCGGGCGTCGTCAAGTGGTTCGATGTCGCCAAGGGGTTCGGTTTTATAGTGCCTGACAATGGCATGCAGGATGTGCTGCTGCACGTGACGTGCCTGCGGCGGGACGGTTATCAGACGATTCTCGAAGGAACACGCATCGTCGCGTTGATCCAGCGCAGGGAGCGGGGCTATCAGGCCTTCAAGATCCTCTCCATGGATCAATCGACTGCCGTGCATCCATCGCAGATGCCGCCGGTGCGCACGCATGTCCAGGTAACGGCGACCAGTGGCCTGGAACGCGCCTTGGTCAAGTGGTTCAATCGCACTAAGGGCTTTGGCTTCCTGACGCGCGGCGAGGGCACCGAGGATATCTTCGTGCACATGGAGACGCTGCGTCGGTTCGGCCTGGCGGAGCTGCGGCCAGGGCAGGTGGTGCTTGTCCGCTTCGGACCCGGCGAGAAGGGTCTGATGGCGGCGGAAATTCACCCGGACGCACCGAGCCCGGCAACGCGGCCGCACTAATATGACCGGAGATTTGTTTCTCAGAGTTTTGAAAAGCGCCGTCGTGGCGCTTTTTCTCGTTGGAGCTGCCGCTCCTTCCTCCTCCGCAGCGCAGACGACAAGCCAGCAGTCGATGGCATTCGATTCGGAGCCGCTGACGATCACATCGGCTGGTGGCAAGACGCATAAGCTCACCGTGGAACTCGCCCTGACGCCGCCGCAGCTGGAATTCGGACTCATGTATCGTGACAGGATGCCCGTCGATCACGGCATGCTGTTCGATTTCGGCACGTCGCGGCCCGTCATGATGTGGATGAAGAACACCAAGCTGGCGCTGGACATGCTTTTCCTGGACAAGACCGGCGTCGTTACCCACATTCAGGAAGACGCCGTGCCTTATTCCGAGGCGATTATCGATTCCAATGGGCCGGTTGCCTACGTCATCGAGCTGAATGGTGGAATTGTCAAAAAGCTCGGCCTTGCCGTCGGCGACAAGGCGACGAGCGCCACCATTTCGGCAAAACTGAACAAATAGGTTTTCACCAGGAAGAACTGCCCGGCACGATTTTAGCTGTTGCAGCGTGCAGACGAACCGTGTATCTCCGCACTCGTTCCGCTGGACGGGTGTCAGGCGGTGCAACGTGATCCCTGCGGAAACGCAATATTCAAAGGGATCGTGCTTGAGGTACGGAGTGTAGCGCAGTCTGGTAGCGCATCTGGTTTGGGACCAGAGGGTCGGGAGTTCGAATCTCTCCACTCCGACCACTTTAAAATCCCCATCTATATCGATGAATTCGCGCTGATACCGGCCGCCTTTTCGCTTGAAAACAAAGGGATTCGCGGCTAAGCAAAGGTCGTGTTCGCTCGATCTTTAAAGATCGAGCCAAGGCAAGAGAAGCAAAGAAGCGGGTTGCTCCCGCTTTATTCGGAGGCGCTGCAGCAATGCCTGCCAAGATTTATCGTCCCGCAAAGACCGCCATGCAGTCCGGCAAGGCCAAGACCAATGTTTGGGTTCTCGAATTCGATCAGGAGATCCCGCGCAAGATCGATCCGATCATGGGTTACACGTCTTCGGCCGACACGCGCCAGCAGCTCAAGCTGACCTTCGATACGCAGGAGTTGGCCGAGGCCTATGCCCAGCGCGAAGGCATAGAATACCGCGTCATCGCCCCCAAGGATCCCACGCGCCAGACAGTTTCCTATTCCGATAATTTCCGTTATTCGCGCATCCAGCCCTGGACACACTGAAACAGGCGCTTATTGAAACCGCTGCCCATTGAGTTTGACGGCGGTTTCAGGCATGTGTTGGCGGCCGCGAACAACTTGCGGCTCGGCTTAAGGCCCCTTAGCTCAGCTGGATAGAGCACCTGCCTTCTAAGCAGGTGGTCGCAGGTTCGAATCCTGCAGGGGTCGCCAATCCTTTCCGATTTTTTTCAGGACGCCTTTCACGCTGCGCTACCCTCATTTCGTCGCCGCCAGCCACCCGCCGGCATCTCTCGGCCTCGTCGCGTCGACTGCCATCTGGAAGAGGTCGTAGCCGGTCATTACTCCGGCCAGTTTGATGACGACGATGGCCGCGCTCAATAGCGCGAGCCCACCGACGATTTTGTCGCTTTTCTTCACGGCCCGCTTCCCCTGACGCCTCGTGAATGCCGCGTGTTTCGCGGTGGTAGGCAGTATATCGCGTTCTGCGTGAAGCGCTACTCGGCTTGTTCAAGTCGCCAGTCGCCCGGCGGCGATCAGCAGAAGGCCGCCGGCGATGCCTTCGCTCCATCTTCGACCGCGATCGGTGAAGCTTCCCTGGGAGCCAACGGCCGCAATGGCGAAGCTGAGGAGCGCATAGAAGACCCCGCACAGCCCGATGAAGATTGCGGATAGGAGGCTCGCCTGCAGGGCGATGCTCCCATCGTGCTTTATGAACTGCGGCAGGATGGCGAAATAGATCATCATGCCCTTGGGATTGAGAATAGCTGTCAGGAGGCCGCGCCGAAACGAGTTCGTTGCCGCAGCCGACGGCTGCGCGGCTTTCCCGTCTTTGAGCGAGGATGCGATCAGTCGAGACGCAAGGTAAGCCAGATATGCGATGCCGAGCCAACGCAGGAGCATGAACAGGGCGGGTGAGGTGGCGATGATGGCGGCCACGCCGAGGGCTGCAAGCGTCGAATGGACGACATAGCCGATGCAGATGCCGGCCGTCGAGCGCAGTCCGGCCACGGCGCCGCCGGACATGGCCTGCGATGCCACGAACAGCATGTCCGGCCCCGGTGTGCAGATGAGGGGCAGGACAGTGCCCGCGAAGAGAAGAAGCTCGATGTTTTCCATGAATGGCAGCCTAAAGGCCTGGCGAGGCAATCGGCTTGCGAAGATGTCAATTCTGATCGATTAATTGGCATTAAAATCCATGATTGCGTTCCTGTTGATAGAGGATGCCAATGCGGCTGGACGAGATCGATAAGCGTATTTTGCGCGCTCTGCAGCGCGACGGGCGAATTCAGAATGTGGAACTGGCGAGGGAGGTGGGGTTGTCTCCATCGCCCTGCCTACGGCGGGTGAAGCTTCTCGAGGATGCCGGCATGATCGACCGCTATGTGGCCGTCCTCAATCCGGCCAAGGTCGGGCTGCCGTTATCCATGTTTGCCCGCGTCTGGCTGACGGCCCAGGATGCAGAAACGATCGATCGCTTCATAGCGGCAATGAAGAAGCTGCCTGAGGTGATGGAGTGCTACATCATGCTTGGCGAAAGCGATGCGCTATTGCGCGTCGCCGTATCCGATCTCGACGACTACAGACAGTTCCAGTCCACGCATCTGACGAAGGTCAACGGCATCCAGAACGTCAAGACCGATGTGCCGAGCCAGATCGTCAAGCAGACCTACGCCTTGCCCTTGCGCTGACCGCTTTGGCTCCGCTGGTGTGGAGTATCGACGAAAAACCCGCCGGCTGCATCGCAGCCGGCGGATTCCTTATTGTCCAATAGTTTGCGCGAACTCAGTGCAGGATCTGGCTGAGGAAGAGCTTGGTGCGCTCATGCTGCGGATTGTCGAAGAATTCCTTCGGCGAATTCTGCTCGACGATCTGGCCCTGGTCCATGAAGATGACGCGGTTGGCGACCTGGCGGGCAAAGCCCATTTCATGGGTGACGCACAGCATGGTCATGCCTTCCTCGGCAAGACCCACCATGGTGTCGAGCACTTCCTTGATCATTTCCGGATCGAGCGCCGAGGTCGGCTCGTCGAACAGCATGATCTTCGGGTTCATGCAGAGCGAACGGGCAATCGCCACGCGCTGCTGCTGGCCGCCCGAAAGCTGGCCGGGATATTTCTTCGCCTGCTCCGGGATCTTGACGCGGGTGAGGAAGTGCATGGCGATTTCTTCCGCCTGCTTCTTCGGCATCTTGCGCACCCAGATCGGCGCCAGCGTGCAGTTCTCCAGGATCGTCAGGTGCGGGAAGAGATTGAAGTGCTGGAACACCATGCCGACTTCGCGGCGGACTTCATCGATCTTCTTCAGATCGTTGGTGAGTTCCACGCCGTCGACGACGATGCTGCCCTTCTGGTGCTCTTCGAGGCGGTTGATGCAGCGAATCATCGTCGATTTGCCGGAGCCGGACGGACCGGCGATGACGATGCGCTCGCCGCGCATGACCTTGAGGTTGATGTCGCGCAGCACGTGGAAATCGCCGTACCACTTGTTCATGTTGATCATTTCAACCGCGACTTCCGTCTCGGAAATGGTCAGTTTTTTCGGTTGGGCGTCAGCCATATTATCTTCCCTCAGTTCTTATCGTTTGTGGCCGGTGTCGAGATGGCGTTCCATGAAACCTGAATAACGCGACATGCCGAAGCAGAAAAGCCAGAATATGAAGCCGGCGAAGACCAGCCCCGTTATCGGTGTCACGGGGCTCGCCCAGTTCGCGTCGGAGAAATTCTGGCGGACGATGCCGAGCAGATCGAACATGCCAATGATCGCTACCAGCGACGTGTCCTTGAACATGCCGATGTAGGTGTTGACGACGCCCGGGAGGACCAGCTTGATGGCCTGCGGCAGAACGATCAGCCGCATCTTCTGCCAATAGCCGAGGCCGAGCGAGTCTGCGCCTTCGAACTGGCCTTTCGGCACGGCCTGCAGGCCGCCGCGAATGACTTCGGCCATATAGGCCGAGGTGAAGATCGCGACGCCGACGATAGCGCGCAGCAGCTTATCGACGGTCCAGCCCTGTGGCATGAACAGTGGCAGCATGTAGCTGGCCATGAACAGCACCGTGATCAATGGCACGCCACGGATGACCTCGATAAAGATCACGCACAGCATACGGACGACAGGCATTTTCGAGCGGCGCCCGAGTGCAAGCACGATGCCGAATGGAAACGAGACCGCGATCCCGACGAAGGAAATCACCAACGTCACCAGCAGGCCGCCCCATCTTTCCGTTTCCACGACCTCTAGGCCTAAGCCGCCATGGAGCAGAAAGAACGAAACGATCGGCAGCACGAAGAACGCCAGAATCGCGTTCAATCCCTTCCTGGGAAGCGATGGCATCATGAGCGGCACGAAGGCGATGATCGTCAGAATCATAACGAGCACAGGCCGCCAGCGTTCATCCGGCGGATAGAGGCCGAACATGAAGATGACGAATTTCGCGCGGATGAAAGCCCAGCAAGCGGCATTCCAACCGTCCGGCTGGGTTCCGCCCTGAACGGTCGTGGCGCAGAAAGTGCGGTCGGTTCCGCTCCAAACTGCCTGCACGAACAACCAATTGACCAGATGCGGGATCACCCATGCAAGGAAGGCAATAGCGATCACGGTCAGAACAACGTCCTTTGGTGTCGCCAGGAGGTTCTTCCTGATCCAATGCCACGCACCTTTTTCGCCAGCCGGTGCTGGTTGCGCCAGAAGGAGGGTCTTGCTGACCAAGCTTTGATTTGGGTTTGACATCCTATCTCTCCACCAGAGCCATCTTGGCATTGAACCAGTTCATGAACAGCGACGTTGCGATGCTCAAGGCGAGATAGATGATCATCCATATGATCACGACTTCGACCGCGCGGCCGGACTGATTGAGGATCACGCCGCCGACTGCGACGAGATCGGCATAGCCGATGGCGATGGCGAGCGAAGAGTTTTTGATCAGGTTGAGATATTGGCTCGTCAACGGTGGAATGATGATGCGCATTGCCTGCGGAATGACCACGAGCCTGGTGATCGCCGACGCGCGAAGGCCGAGCGCACCTGCCGCTTCCGACTGGCCTTTCGCTACGCCGCGAATGCCGGCGCGCACGATTTCGGCAATGTAGGTCGCGGTGTAAAGAGACAATGCCAGGAGAAGTGCAATGAACTCCGGTCCCACGACGGATCCGCCCGTCAGGTTGAATTTGCCGGCAACCGGATAATCGAAGGAGAGCGGCAGGCCCACCGCAAGGAAGGTCAACAGCGGCAGGCCGATCAGCACACCGATCGACACCCAGATCGTATGGAATTGCTGGCCTGTCGCCGCCTGGCGCTTGTGTGCCCAGCGCGCCAGGAAAACTACCGCCACGATAGCGACAACGAAGGCAAGGCCGACGGCCCACATACCAGCGCCGAAAATCGGGCTGGGGAAGGCGAGGCCACGGTTGCTGAGATAGGTGGAGAACGGCAGATGCACGGCATCTCGCGCTTGCGGCAGCAGCACCAGAACGCCGCTGTACCAGAAGAAGATAACGAGCAATGGCGGAATGTTGCGGAAGATTTCGACGTAGGTCTGGGAAAGCTTGGCGATCAGCCAATTGTTTGAAAGCCTGCCAATGCCGATGATGAAGCCGACGATCGTTGCGCAGACGATGCCGACCACTGAAATGAGAAGTGTATTGAGCAGGCCGACGATGAGCGCTTGGGTATTGGTGGAATCGCTGGAATATGGAATCAGCGCCTGTCCGAGATTGAAGCCGGAGCGGCCTTCCAGGAAGCTGAAGCCGAAGGAACGGTTCAATGCGCGTAGATTGTCAGCCGTATTGTGGATCAGGAACCAAACGAGAGCCACAAGAATGATAATGGTGACGGCCTGATAAAACACCCCCCTGACTTTCGGGTTGTTTATAACAGGTATGATCACAGATAAGACCACAGATACAAATGAACGCTCGCCCTCAGGCGAATTTGTAGTAATTGCCATGCAGAAATTTTCCCCAATGTGCCTGTTTCAGGCTTGTTTTCTTGAGGGGAGAAAGGCGAAAGCCGCCTTTCTCCATAAGTTTATGCCGTTCGCGGCTTAGCGGACCGGCGGTGCGTACTGGATGCCGCCCTTGTTCCACAGCGCGTTCAGGCCACGAGCGATCTTCAGCGGGCTGCCGGCGCCGATGTTGCGGTCGAAGACTTCGCCGTAGTTGCCGACGCCCTTGATGATGTTGTAGGCCCAGTCGTTGGTCAGACCGAGGTCGGTGCCGATCGTCGAACCCTGCTCAGCGCCAAGGAAGCGCTTGATGTCCGGGTTTGCCGAACCCTTCATCTCGTCGACGTTCTTCTGCGTGATGCCGAATTCTTCAGCGTTGATCAGCGCGTAAGCGGTCCAGCTGACGATGTCGAACCACTGCTCGTCGCCCTGGCGAACGGCCGGTCCAAGCGGCTCCTTGGAGATGATCTCCGGCAGAACAACGTTGTCGTCGGGATTCTTCAGAGTCAGACGCAGCGAATAGAGGCCCGACTGGTCGGTGGTGTAGACGTCGCAACGGCCGGAATCATAGGCGGCGTTGACTTCCTCGAGCTTGTCGAAGACCACCGGATTGTACTGAAGGTTATTAGCCTTGAAGTAGTCGGCGAGGTTGAGTTCCGTCGTGGTACCGGACTGGACGCAGACGGCGGCACCGGAGAGTTCCAGAGCGGACTTGACGTTCAGTTCCTTGCGGACCATGAAGCCTTGGCCGTCATAGTAGGTGATCGGGCGGAAGTTGAGGCCGAGCGCCGTATCGCGGTTGATGGTCCAGGTCGTGTTGCGCGACAGCAGATCGACTTCACCGGACTGCAGCGCGGTGAAACGGTCCTTGGAGCTGAGGGGGGTGTACTTGACCTTTGTCGCATCACCGAAGACAGCCGAAGCGACTGCCTTGCAGAAGTCGACGTCGAAACCGGCCCAGTTACCGGATGCGTCTGGCTGTGCGAAGCCAAGAAGACCCGTATTCACGCCGCATTGAATGAAGCCCTTGGCCTTCACGTCGCTCAGCGTCGAAGCCGAAGCGCCGGAGGCGGTGTATGCCATTGCCGCGGCTCCCAGCAATACGGACAGCGCAAACTTTTTCATCTTTCCCTACCTTTGACTATTGTTTTATAGTTAAAATGTATCGCTCCCGAAGCAGGTTCTCGGAGAACCACGTTCCCTCACTCTCCCGGTGCGAGTGGTCCTATCACAGTCGTAAATGGATTTGCGGTCAAGACATTGGCCCAATTATTGCGGATTTATTCGGCATTTTCGCCCGGGGCGTTCGAAAAATGAGCGTTTGGCGTGAAAATAAGCGGCATTTTGCCAAAAAACTACGCGAAAACGGAGGTTAATTCGCTATTTTCGTTATTTTAGCCTTCTAGTAATAAGAGGACTGAGACGGATCAGGGTTGACCCCACTGGACTTGCTCGCCACAAATCGAGGTTCCTACAGCGCCAAGGGCATATCCGGACATGAAAGACAAAGACACATTGCTGCAGAACGCCGGCATCAATACGCGTTTATCCCACATCGGCAATTCGCCCTCCGATTTCCACGGATTCGTCAATCCGCCCGTGGTTCATGCGTCCACGGTGCTGTTTCCGAATGCACGGACCATGGAAACGCACGACCAGAAATATACCTACGGCACGCGCGGCACGCCGACGACGGATGCGCTTTGCGAGGCGATCGACGCGCTGGAGGGATCGGCGGGAACGGTCATCGTGCCGTCCGGGCTTGCGGCTGTCACCATACCTTTTCTTGCGTTTTTATCCGCCGGTGACCATGCGCTGGTCGTCGATTCGGTCTACGGGCCGACGCGCCACTTCTGCGATACGATGCTGAAGCGGCTCGGTGTCGAGGTTGAATACTACGATCCGCTCATCGGCGCCGGCATCGAGCAGATGATCAGGCCGAACACCAAATTGGTGCATACAGAGGCGCCGGGTTCCAATACCTTCGAAATGCAGGATATATCAGCGATTTCGACGGCTGCTCACAGGCACGGCTGCATCGTCACGATGGACAATACCTGGGCAACACCGCTCTATTTCAAGCCGCTTGATCACGGCGTTGACATCTCGATCCATGCGGTGACCAAGTATCCGGCCGGCCACTCCGATATTCTGATGGGGACCGTTTCCGCCAATGCGGCGCATTGGAAGCGCTTGCTGGACGCCCATGGTCAACTCGGCATCTGCGGCGCACCGGATGATGCTTACCAGGTGTTGAAGGGCTTGCGCACTATGGGTGTGCGGCTGGAGCGCCATCAGCAGAGCGCGCTTGCCATCGCCCAATGGCTGGAGGGACGGGAGGAGGTTGCGCGCGTACTGCATCCCGCGCTGCCGAGCTTCCCAGGCCATGCGATTTGGAAGCGCGACTTCAAGGGATCGAGCGGCATTTTCTCCTTCGTGCTGGCTGTCGACAGCCCTCAGAAATTCAAGGCCAAGGCGCATGCCTTCCTCGATGCGCTCCGAATTTTCGGTCTCGGCTATTCCTGGGGCGGCTTCGAAAGCCTCGCTTTGCACGTCAACCTCAACGACCGCCGCCTCGCCAAGGCGCCGACGGAGGGGCCGGTATTGCGCCTGCAGATCGGCCTGGAAGACGTCGCCGATATCAAGGCGGATATCGAAAAGGGGTTTGCGGCAACCAAGGAGGCTTGATCAGCCGATGGCGCGATAGCCGTAGATCCAGTCCATGTCCGCCGCAAGACTTTGCGGCGGGCGCAGGGACAGAACGAGGTCGCGCGCCATCCGTATCGGCCCGCGGGCATGGTAGGCGAACTGATTGAAGGCGGCGCGCTGGCGCAGGCGGGCGATGCGCGGCGCACGATGCTTCTCATAAAGATCGAGTGCTTCAGAGACAGAGCGCGTTGCGAGCATGCCTGCCAATTCGAATGCATCCTCGATTGCCATGGCCGCGCCTTGGGCGGCGAATGGCATCATCGCATGAGCCGCATCGCCGATCAGGATCGTGTCGCTGCCATTGTGCCATCGGCCGACGCCCATTTCGTAAAGCGGCCAGAAGCTTGCCTGCTCCTGCGTTTCCAACATCCGCAGAATTGCGCTGTTCCAGCCGGAGAAGCCGCGCAGCATATTGTCTCTTTGGGCCTTGCTGCCGATAGCGCTCCAATCGTGGCTCGCGCTGCTGCCGGAAACGATGGCGACGATATTGAAGGCGGCAGTTTCACGGATCGGATAGCAGACGAGGTGGCTGGAGGGACCGAGAAACGCCGTGACGCTCGTCTTGTTCAGGATGGCCGGTGCGGAAGCCTCCGGAAGAGTGAAACGCCACGCGATGTTGCCGGAAAAGAGCGGCGAGGGGGCGCCGGGCACCAAGGCACGTGCCTTTGACCAGACGCCGTCCGCGCCGATGACGAGATCCATGTCCCGGCCGGCGATCCCATCCAATCCCCGTCTGTCTTTGATATCGATGTGTCGGCCGAGATGCAGCGCGCAAAGCGCGTTGGCTGTCACCGCATCGAGAAGTGCTTTCTGCAGGGTCGCGCGATGCGCCGTGCCGTAGGGAGATCCCCATCGCTGCTTGGCGAAATCGCCGCATGGAACGGATGCGACCGGCCGCAGCGAAGAGCCGGAAACCAGCCGCACGTCCTGCGGTTCGAGCCAGATGGGCAGAAGCGCGTCGAGGACGCCCAGCGCATTGAGAATGCGGGAGGCGTTCGGGGAAATCTGCAGGCCGGCGCCAACTTCGGTCAACACGTCCGCCTGTTCGAAAATCTCCGATCGGATGCCATGCCTTGCCAGCGCCAGCGCCGCCGTCAACCCGGCTATTCCGGCGCCGATGATGGCAGCTGTTTTGATCGGCATTTGACTATGTCCGATCGCGATCCAGGAGGGTCACGCGGCCTTGAAGTGGAAGACGCAGCCGGGCGGGTTGGTCTGGTCCGCCTTCAGCGACGGATTGTAGCGGTAGAGCGTCGAGCAGTAGGAGCAGACCTTCTCGCTATCGTCGCCCAGGTCGATGAAGATATGCGGATGGTCGTAGGGAACCGAGGCGCCGGTGCACATGAATTCCTTCACGCCGATTTCGATAACGCGGTGTCCGCCATCGTTCTGGAAATGGGGAATATTGTGGCCGGCCATGATGATCTCCAAATGCGTCTTGCCTTGAGCGGCATGAATGTTGCGCCAGACTTGGTAGCCCCTCTTTATAATCCTTCTTGCCGATTGTGTAGTGCGAAAGTCCGGCTCGGCGCAGAGATTTTCGCGAAAGCGGGGTTCACCTGATATCGCCGATAAAATATGGTCCGGCGCCAATAAGCCCTGTTTGCGAAGATACAGCCATGAATTTGAATGTTCCTCCGATTTCCTATTTTGTCAGCGACGGATTGAAGCTCGCCTATTTCGACGAGGGCAATCCGAATGGTCAGCCGGTTTTGCTGATTCACGGATTTGCCTCGACCGCGGTTGCCAATTGGGTCAATCCGGGTTGGCTCAAGGTGCTTGACGAGGCGGGTTACCGCGTGATCGCCATCGACAATCGCGGTCACGGCATGAGCGACAAGCCCTATGATGCCGATGTCTATCATCCCTGGATCATGGCCGAAGACGCCGTCGCTCTGCTCGATCACCTCGGCATCCCCGAGGCGCATGTCATGGGCTATTCGATGGGCGCGCGCGTTTCGACCTTCATGGCGATCACGCATCCTGACCGTGTTCGTTCGCTGGTGCTCGGCGGCCTCGGCATCGGCATGGTCGAAGGAGTCGGCGATTGGGATCCGATCGCGGACGCCCTGCTGGCGCCATCGCTGGACGATGTCATGCATCTGCGCGGCCGCATGTTCCGCGTTTTTGCCGAGCAGACCAGGAGCGACCGGCAGGCGCTTGCCGCCTGCATCCAGGGGTCGCGCGATCTGGCCGCAAAGGAGGATGTGGCGAGGATCGAGGCGCCGACCCTGATTGCCGTCGGCACCAAGGACGATATTGCCGGCTCGGCGCAGGAGCTTGCTGATCTGATGCCTCATGCCGAAGTCGTCGACATCCCCAACCGCGATCATATGCTCGCCGTCGGCGACAAGGTCTTCAAGACGGCGGTTCTTGAATTCTATAAGCGGCTGGAGAACTGACGGGCTGGATCGGTCAAGTCACCTGCCGGTGAAATGCGGCTTCCGTCGCGCGGCAAAGGCGGCCCGCCCTTCGGCATAGTCGGCGCTGTCGAAAGTCTCGGCGCCGATCACTTCCGCCTCGCGCAGCAGATCGCCATCCTGTTCGATGACGGCGCGGATTGCGAGTTTCGAGGCATGCAGCGCGATCGGCGCATTGGCAGCGATCGCATGGGCGAGGGCGGAAACCTCAGCATCGAACGCGCCGGCCTCTATCTCTTCCAGCAGAAATCCGGCCGCAGCCATCTTCTCGCTCGACATGGGAGCGCCCGTAAAAAGCGCGACCTTGGCCATCTGCGGCCCAAGCGCATTGACGATGTCCTGCACGGCGTCAGAGGGATAGGCGATGCCGAGGCGGACGGCGGGTATGGAGAAGCGCGCACCTTGCTCCGCGATCCTTAGATCGCAGGCAGCGGCGAGCCCGAAACCGCCGCCGTAACAGACGCCGCGGATCGCCGCGATCGTCGGCACGCGGCAATGACGAATGGCCGTGAAGGCCTGACTGTTCAAAGCCTCGTAGGCGACAGCCGTTTCGGCATCTTTACGCACGCTATCGAATTCGCGGATGTCGGCGCCCGCGGAAAAATCCGTGCCGGCGCCGCGAAGAATGATAACGTGGGCGTGCGCCTCGTGGGTCAAAATGCGCACGGCCTGAGGAAGTGCACGCCACATGGCGGCCGTCACGGCATTCTTGCTGCCGGGGTTGTTGATGGCGATCGTGCCTATGGCATCGCTGCTGGTTGCACGAAGGAGACCGCCGGCAAAATCATGCTCGAAATTCATGCGTGCCCGACCCATTTGTCTTGTGTGGCATTTATTCTATATAATGCACCACTGGCAGCAAATCGGGAGACCGCCAATGGTCGCAGTAACGGACATTCGCCCTCTGGAGGGCCTAGGCGCGGTTAAGGTCGTGGATCCCATCTGGGATAGCATGCGCGAGGAGGCTCGCTCGGCCGCTGACCGGGACCCGCTTCTGGCTGCCTTCCTATATTCGACGATCATCAATCACCGTTCGCTGGAGGAATGCGTCATCTATCGCATTTGCGAGCGCCTCGACCATCCGGATATGCAGGCCGTTCTCCTGCGGCAGACTTTCGAGGAAATGCTGAGCGATTGGTCGGAATGGGGATCGATTCTGCGTGTCGATATTCAGGCCGTCTACGATCGCGATCCCGCCTGTCTCCGTTTCCTCGAGCCGGTTCTCTATTTCAAGGGTTTTCATGCCTTGCAGACCCATCGTCTCGCGCACTGGCTGTACAATCGCGGCCGCCGTGATTTTGCGCTTTATCTGCAAAGCCGATCCTCGAGCGTCTTCCAGACCGACATCAACCCGGCTGCGCGGATCGGCAAGGGTATCTTCCTCGATCACGCGACCGGCCTGGTCGTGGGCGAAACGGCCGTTATCGGCGACAACGTATCGATCCTGCATGGCGTCACCCTCGGTGGCACCGGCAAGGAAGGCAGCGACCGCCATCCGAAAATCGCCCATGGCGTGTTGATCGGCGCCGGAGCGAAGATCCTCGGCAATATCCAGATCGGCCATTGCTCGCGTATCGCCGCCGGGTCGGTCGTTCTGAAGGAAGTGCCGCCGAAGACGACGGTCGCCGGCGTTCCAGCCAAGGTTGTCGGCGAGGCAGGCTGCTCGGAGCCATCCCGCTCCATGGATCAGCTGCTGGCCGAACGCATGGTTGTCGACCAGATCATGGGCGCCGGAATCTAGGCAAAGTCCAACCTGAACTTCGGGATTTAGCGCCATTGCTGAAGGTATTTGGCGCGGTTCCGGTCTTTACACCGCCGCTTTTCCCATGCAAGAAGCGGCCAAACAGAGATCCTCACGGAGATGCATTGTGAAGCCTGACGAAATCAAGAAACTCGACGCCTACTTCAAGCGCATGTTCAATCCGCAGATGGTGGTGAAGGCCCGGCCGCGCAAGAATGATTCGGCAGAAGTCTATCTCGGCGAAGAGTTCCTGGGTGTTGTCTATATCGATGATGAAGACGGCGACCGTTCCTACAATTTCTCGATGGCTATCCTGGACGTCGATCTCTAAGTCGCTGTAAGTGTCCAATATTCTAGTCCGATTTCGGAGCCGCATTTCATCGAAATGCGGCTCTTTTCTTGGATGCCGACTGAAAACGATCCGATTCGTCGTTCTGAACGGGTGGTTGAACCTTCCATCCACCCAGATAGGATTTTCCGCCAAATCGCAATATTTCTGCCAAAGCCTGTAGTTGCACAGACATTGATATATATTAGAAAAAACAAACGGATGCGTCTGCGCTCTCGTCGATGACATTGTGCCGTCATCGGAAATGCAATCTCCGGGTGATATTGCGATGCACAAGACTACTTGACTATTTGTGCGTCGCATTTAAGTCTTGTCTGTGTAAACCGGCCGTGGGCCGGCCAACAAGGGACGGAGAAACATGTTCAATTTCGATGAAGCGAACAAAAAGGGCAAGGAAGCCATGGACACGGCGCTGAAGAGCTACTCCGATGTCAGCAAGGGTTTCCAGGCTATTGCCGCCGAAACTGCTGAATATTCGAAGAAGTCGTTCCAGGATGGTGTTACGCACTTTGAAACGCTCGCCGGCGTCAAGAGCTTCGAAGCTGCTTTCGAACTCCAGAGCACCTACGTGAAGTCGGCCTACGAAAATTTCGTCGCCGAAGCCACCAAGCTCGGCGAAATGTATGCAGATCTCGCCAAGAACGCTTACAAGCCTTACGAAGCGCCTGTCGCTGCAGCGACGAAGGCTGCTAGCAAGGCGGCAGCGACTGCCACCGCCGCTTAAGAACTCGCCCAAGGCGACAATTCCGGAAGGACCGACTGCGCGATGCGCAGTCGGTCCTTTGCGTTTCCGATAGTCGTGCCTGGTTCGACAATAGCTGCAACTTTTTTGGCCGCAGCCCGCTTTGTCAGCGAATTGTGATTGCAGTGTCCCGCAAGGGGCTTAAAATCACGCCGATATGAACTAAGTTATAGGTTCGGATATTCGGCCCGACCGAGTCAATAAACCAACCCAGTTGCCAAGTCGGAATGCGATAGCTTCTGCCGGATGATTTGAGGAAAGAACGAAATGATCGCTGAGCCGATCCGGATGCAAAACAATGGCGAAAGGAACGGGGACAACGGAAATCGCGGGACCTCGGTGATTACACGCACCAAGCCCAAAACCAAGAAGCCCAATCTATACCGCGTGCTGCTTCTGAATGACGACTATACGCCCATGGATTTTGTGATCCACATCCTGGAGCGTTTCTTTCAAAAGGATCTTGAGAGTGCCACTCGCATCATGCTTCACGTCCACAACCATGGCGTGGGTGAATGCGGGATATATACATATGAAGTAGCCGAAACGAAGGTGAGCCAGGTGATGGATTTTGCCCGGCAGCACCAGCATCCGCTGCAATGTGTTATGGAAAAGAAGTGAGGATCTGAACGTGCCAACATTT